>R18__coassemble_1789_pt1 | contig 19054 bp, 15 predicted proteins | sample R18__metabat2_low_PE_019 | metagenome-assembled genome bin R18
CCCCGGAGAGGGCGTGTCGAGGGAGGGCGTGGCGCAATACGCCGCGTTTCCGTCGACGTCGAAGTAGTTGGTGCTGTACCCGCCGTAGTACAAGGTGCCGCCGACGGAAAGATACCCTATGTCGCCCGCCCACGCGGCATGCGCGAACAGCATCGCGGGAACCAGGATCGCAGCTACCGCGACCGCGACCGCTCCGCGGACCCCCCGGCTCCCTTTGCGGCGACGGCCGCCGGAGGAACAGCCGCGCTTTCGCGTACCAAGTGACAGGACCCCTGTCATGAGGTCTCCTCTCGCTCGGCGCGCATTCGTCTATTGCGTTGTAGGGTTGTTGTTGTTTACGAGTTTACTTAAACACCCGCGACTTTGCCGGAAAAGCTCACGCACCACAGAATCCGCACAAAGACACTCGCCCCGCAGCCGCCGCAGCTGGCAACACCCCGAAAGGAGCGGGAGCCCGGTCGTCGAGACGGAGGACCGACCCCCTCCCCGAGCAGGCAAGGAGGCTTCAGGGCGGCAAGCCGATCGCCGCGCCGGGGCAAAAGGCGCTCGGGGACGGCGCGAGCCGAAGCAGGCGCAGCGGCAGCTCGCGAGAGGGGCGGCCCTAGTCGAGCCCCTCGGGATCGTCGACGGCCGCCGTGATGATCTCGCGCAGAACGTCGACATTGTACCCGCTCTCGCTGCTGACCGCGAGGAACTTCACGCCCTTGGGAAGCGCGAGCTGGCGGCGGATGGCCGCAGCCTGCTTTTGGCCTGCCTGCTTGGAGAGCTTGTCGGCCTTGGTCAGCACGACCATGAAGGGAATCTCGGCCTGGGTCAGAAACTCGATCATGTTGACGTCGAGCTTGCTCACCTTCTCGTGGCGGATGTCGACGAGGACGATCGCGAGGGCAAACGCCCGGGTCTGGTTGAAGTACCCCTCGATGAGCTCGGACCAGCGGCCCTTCTCCTGTTTGGAAACCTGGGCGAAGCCGTATCCGGGCAGGTCAACGAAGTCGGCCCCGTCGACGTCGTAGAAGTTGATGGTGGCCGTCTTGCCGGGGCGCGAGGAGACCTTTGCGAGGCCCTTGCGGAACATGAGCTTGTTGAGCAGGCTCGACTTGCCGACGTTGGACCGTCCGCAAAACGACACCTCGGGCCCCGAGGACGGGGGCAGCTGGGAGCTCACGCCGTACGCGGCGGTAAACGTTGCGTTGTGAAAGTTCATGTTCGACCTCGCCTTGCGAAATATGCGGTTAGCGACCCGCGGCCCTGCGCCTCTTGGTGCCGAGGTAGTGGCTCGCGGCGAGCGTCGACTGCTTGACGCCGACGTTGCGCAGAGCGTAGAGCCCCAAGCGCATCACGTGCATGCGGTAGCCGGGCTCGTTGAGGTCGGGGCAATCGATTCCGCGCACCTCGGCGAACAGCCGCTTCTGGCCGGGCTCGACGTCCGGCTCGGCGAACACGATCTCGGGGTCCATCCTCTCGAACATGGCCCGGACCGCCTCGTCGATCTCCGGATCATCTTCCACCTTGTTGTACTCGAGGACGCCTCCCATGTACATGAACCCGCGCTTGACATGGGCGCTCAGGACGCCCTTGTCAGTCACGCCGAGCCTGTCGAGCACGTCCTGCATGTCGTTCCAGCGCTCGAAGGGCACGCGCCACTGCTTGACGTGGAAGTCCGCGGTCTTCTCGCGGGTCTCCTCGCGGTAGCAGTAGTAGGCCTGGTCGAGGTAGACAATCGCCTTCGCCTGGCAAAGGGTCTCGATCAGGAAGGGGTTGTCTGCCCACCCGGCGCCCGGGATGGGCTGGAAGCGGATGCCCTTCTTCTCGAGGAAACTGCGGCGGTAGATGGCGGACCAGATGCAGGGGTGGTGGCGCAACAGCTCGGGGCACTCCTCGATGCGGAACGGCCTCTTGCTTTGGCGGATGCGCTTCTTGAACGGGCAGTTCAGGCGCTGTTCCCAACGCGTGTCGGGGTTGAGGACGCGCCAATAGGGGGTCTTGACGATGTCGATGCGCTGGAGGTATCCCGACGCGAACTCGAGCATGTCGGCGTACATGCCGGGCTCGATCCAATCGTCGGGCTCCACGACGGCGATCCACTCGCCGTGGGCCTCGTCCAACCCGCGGCTGCAGCTCGCGCCGTAACCCTCGTTTTTCTTGTTGATCACGCGGACGCGGTCGTCTTCGGCAGCATGCTCGCGCATGATGCCCAGGGAGCCGTCGGTCGACCCGTCGTTGACGCATATGATCTCGAGGTTGCGGTGGGTTTGCTCGCGAATGCTGCGAAGGGCCTGGTCGAGGAAAGCCTCCGCGTTGTATATCGGCAAAATGACCGAGACGAGCGCATCGGCCGCGTTCGCGGGGGGACGCTCGTCGGATTGGATGGTGACGTACTGCTTTGCCATGTGAAACTCCTGCACTCGACTCCGGCCGACTCGGTTGATTATATACCAGCGACCGCGCGGTCCCCGACGTCGACGTGCCCGTCGCACAACCGCCACACGCCGAGCCCGAACGGGCGACACGGCAAGCGCAAACCCCTATTTGGCGAGGTATTTGAAGAAGAACGTCTCGTCGTAGCCCTGGGCGAGGAAGTTGCCGTAGTCGACGAAGCTCTTGCCCTCAAGCGTCTCGATGGAGTTGTTCACGACGGCAACCGTCCGCGATTTCGCGAGGGTCGCGGCCTTGTCGGCGAGGATGAACGCCGACCCGCAGAGCGAGAACGCCAGGATGAGGCAGAGCACGAGCTCGGGCGCGCGGAGGGGCTTGCCGCACACGCCGTCGCGCAGGTGCTCGAGCATCATGATCATGAACAAGAAGATCGAGGGGATGGACGCGTTCATGCAGAAGTCGCGGCCGCCGACGCTGCCCGCCCAGAGGAAGGGAACGACCATGAGCACGGCGATCGCGGTCCAGAACAGACCGTCGCGCAGATGCTTGCGGACGAGGAACAGGGCGAACAGCCCGAATTCGAACGTGCAGAAGATGACCCAGCGCACGATCGTCTTGAGCGACATGCGGTCGAGGCTCAAGACGCCGAACGAGCCCGTCTGGGTCGAGTACGGCAAGCCCGCCGCCTCGTATTCGGCGATCTGCTCGGGCGTGATGACGGACACGGACACGCCTCCCGAGGCCCCGGACGCCAGGAAGTACGACCCGAACACGATGACCACGATCGCCGTGACCCCGATGTTCGCCGGCGAGAAGATCTCCTTGACGACGCCGAGCGCCCCCGACTCGCGCGCGATCTCGACGAAGCGCGGGACGGCCGCCGCGATGAGCAGCGGAATCAGCCCGATGAAGCCCCAGGGGGAATACGGCAGGGTCATGAGGCCGAGCGCCATGTAGCCGCGGGGGCTGCGCTTGGAGACCGCCAGCGCGACCGCGACCCAGATCATCATCTGGTTGTAGGTCTGGCTGAGGACGCTGAGGTTGGAGCGGTAGTACCAGTTGAAGCTCTCGCCGTTGTAGAACTTGTCCATGTAGGCGCTGCCGTCGGTGATGATGTTGTAGTCGTAGAGGCTCCACCCGCAAAGCGACATGAACGCGGCGGCGAGGTAGTGGACGCCGGACCAGAGAACCAGGAAAAGCGCCAAAAGCCACATCTTGCCGGGGGTGTCGAAGCCGAGGAAGCAGGCGAGCAGGAGGTACACCAACGTCAGGATGAACACCGCGAACAGGTACAGCGCGACGTAGCCGGCGCCGAGGCCGAGGAGCTTGCCGACGAGGGCGGGCACCATCCAGAACGCGACGTAGTAGGTCATCGCGGCGCCCGACTCGTAGACGACGGGCCAGTCGTAGGCGACGATGTCGTGGAAGATGGCGTTGCGGTAGGGGATGTCGGAGTCGCTCACGCCGACCTGGGCGATGCCCGAGAGGAAGACGACCACGCAAAGCAGGGCCACGACGCCGACGAAGTGGCCGATCGGCAGGCTGAGGGACTTCTTTTCCCCCTTCCAGTCGCGCAGGCACAGCCACACGAGGCACGCGACGAGGATGCCGGTGGCGGGGACGGCGACGTAGAGCTTGAGCCAGCCGAGCATGAAGACGCACAGCGGCAAGGCGAGCGTGATGTAGGCGGCGACGGCCAGCTGCTTTTGCTTGAAGGTGATCAAAGGTCCCATCCCTCTCCCGGGTCCGAAAAAGCTTCCGCCCATTATACGCGCTGCGAGGGGAAAGGGAGCCGACCCCGGCGCGAGGGCGCTCGGGGCGCAGGGCCCGCTCCGGCGGAATCAGCCCTCGTCGCTTGCGTGCTCGTCGCCCGCACGCCCGGCGTCCGCGCACCCGGCGTCTGCGCGACCGTCGCCCGAGCTGCCGTCGGCGTCCTTGACGACCACGTCGACTTCGACAGGCCCCGCGCCGGCGGCGGAGAACGCCTCGGGGCGGTTGAGGAACACCCACGTGACGACGGAGAAGAACGCCACCGGCAGGGCGACCGCGATGAAGTACACCCAGCTCGCACCCGTGAGCCCCCACGCGGAGACGAAGGGGTCCGAGGCGAGGAAGGCAAACAGGGCCGCGGGGACGTAGCCCGCAGCCAGCCACTTTTGGCGGCGGATGACCGTGAGGATCGTCGCAAGGAACATCGTGAGCGCGGAGAGGCCGCCGCCCGTCATCAAGATGAGCAGCTCCCACCAATACGCCGACAGGTCCGTGTTGAACAGCCAGGAAAGGACCGGCACGCCGAACAGGGCGCACAGGACGTCGCAACCCGCGGTCAACCCCGCGATGATGAGCAGCTGGCGGCGCAGCATCGCCATGAACGGCGCACGGCGGCCCTCGTTCCAATGGGAGGTGAACCCGACGATGAGGGGGTTGTAGATTGTGCTCGCAAGCAGGCTCACGACGAAGATCGGCATCGCGATGAAGTTGAAGCAGGCCTGGGCCCCGTCGTCCATCAGGGCGTCGATGGAGTACTTCGCCGCATTGCCCACGTAGAAGACGAGGAAGGCCTGGACGGCGAGGGGCGCGGCCTCGCGCAGCAGCGCCGCGACCTCGCGCATGCTCAGGCGGCCGCCGATGCGCGCGAAGTCGTAGCGCGAACGGGCCCACACGACGCCGGCGTTCCAGAACACGAGCGTGTACAGCGTCGACACCACGAGGGGCATGAGCAGGTCGTGGGACAGCGCGGCAAGGACGGAGAACACGACGAGCGTCGACCCCATGCGCAGCGTCAACAGCATCGCCGCGACGTCGAGCTGGCCCTGTTGCTGGTAGCGGCCGTGGTACATGTCCTCGAGCGCGTCGACGGCCTTGAACGCGACCATCCAGGCGACGACCGCGACCTTGTAGTCGGTGTAGCCCCCCGTCGAGACCGCGTAGGCGAGCCAAGCGAGACCGCCGACGACCATGAGCGCGGTCGTTATCAGGCGGCTTATCCAATACTCCGCGTACGAGAAGCGCTCGACCCAATCGCTGACCTGGAAGGGGCGCATGCCGTATTTGCCGAGGTTGAGCCAAAGGTTCGCATTGGCGTAGGCGATGGAGAACATGCCGGCAATCTCGATGGAGGTGACGCGCGTCAAGACGAACAGCAAGACGACGCTCGTCAGGGCGTTGACCATGGATGCCGCAAGGTTCCAAAGGGTCGCCTTCTTCGCGACGCGCTCGGCCTCCGCGACGATCTCGCGGTGGGTACGTCCGTGGGAGGGCAGCTCAAGCATGGCCGGTCCCGAAGATCAGTTGCCCGCCCGGCCCATGAGGCGGCGATACGGCGGGATGCGGTCGAGGACGTGTTTCGCGAGCAAGACGACGACGACCGTGATGACGAGCGCGCTGAGGGGGGCGATGCCGAAATCGAACAGGGCGCCCGAACGCAAGCCCTCGGGCAAGACGATCTTGAGCGCCGAGATGAAGAACATGTGGATGACGTAGACGTCGAGCGAGTAGAGGCCGGCGGTTTGGAGGGCGCCCGCGAGCGGCGTGCGCGCAAGGAGGCCCGAGAGCAACAGGACCAGCGTCACGCAGGCCATGGACAAGACATAGTAGCCGACGATGGCCGCGGGATACCAGGGGGCCTCCCACGCCCACACATTGGGCACGCTGTACGCATGGAACACGCCCTGGTCGTACAGGAAGAACACAGCGATGAAAGCCGCGATCAAAACGACGAGGCAAAGCGGCTTGAAGCGCCGGTAGAAGCCGCGGAGGGACTCTGCGGCGCGCGTGCCCCCGCCCAGGAAGCACCCGCACATGAACAGCGGGAACAGCCACTCGAACTTGAACATGCGCAATACGCTCACCGTGTCGCTGTCGGGGAAGAACACGTACAGGACGAGCCATCCCGCGATCGCCACGGCGTATTGGCTGACGGGGGTCTTGCGCCCGACCCAGTGGCAGAGCAGCATGTAGGCGAACAGCAGGAACATGATGAGAAGGAACCAAAGGCTGCGCGCGTGGAAGAAGATGTCTATCGCCTCCCAAAGCGCGCTCACGAGCAGCCCGTCGCCCGACCGCAGGTGGAGCACGACGTTGAACGCCCAGGCGACGAGCGACCAGAGCAGGAACGGCAAGAGCAGACGCGCCGCCTTTTGCCGGAAGCGCTTCGCCTCCCCCCCGTCGCCGCTGCGGAAGTAGCGCGCGAAAAACCACCCCGAGATGAAGAAGAACACGGGCATGTGGGTGAAGTCGATGGGGATGTTGAGCGCGTCGGCCGTGGTCAGATGGCCGAGCGCGACGAGGTAGATCGCCAATCCCTTGGCGATGTCAAACGACGGGTCGCGCTTCTTCTTGGGCGCCTGCGCAGGGAGCGCCGAAGCCGTTGCGGCGTTTGCCAAGACGTTCGCCCCCCTAGTCGAAATTGATGCGCTCGCGCTCGATGACGAGCGGGCGGTCCTTGGACTTCACGCGCTCGCTCACGATGCCGATGTACTCGCCGAGCATGCCGATGCAGAACAGCTGGACCGCGCCGATGAAGAACACGCCGATCAGGACGGGAGCCGTGCCCATGACCATGCTGTTCCAGAAGATCAGCTTCAAGACGAGGTAGACCAGGCCGATCAGGAAGGCAAAGACGGCCACGACCAAGCCCATGATGGTCATCAGGCGCAGGGGCTTGCGGCTCGTCGTGCAAAGACTCAGGATGCCGTGGTCGAGGAAGCGCCACGCGTTGTAGCTGCTCTTGCCGGCCGTGCGGGCGGATTGCTTGTAGGGGATGAGCTTGACGTCGTAGCCGCACTCGGTGAAGAGGTGGCGCCACTCGGTCACGGGCTCGCCCATGCGCTGGAACGTGCGGACGACGCTGATGTCCATCAAGCCGAAGCCCGTGACCTGGGGAAGCTCGGGATAGTCGGAGAACGCGTCGATGATCTTGTAGTACAGGCCGCGCAATCCCTTGTTCGCGCCGGTCAGCTCCGTATCGGCCTTCTGGCCCATGACGAGCTTGTACCCGCGCTCCCACCACTCGCAGAACTCGGGAATGAGCTCGGGGGGTTCCTGCAGGTCGCAGGGGATGATGACGACTGCGTCGCCGTGCGACGAGTAGACGAGGTTGTTGCCGCTGCGGCCGGGGCCCATGTTCTGCTCGTTGAAGATGGCCTTGGCATGGGCCGGGTCTTGGGCGCAGACGCGGCGGATGATGTCACGCGAGGCGTCGGTGGAGTTGTTGTCTGCGAAGATGATCTCGTAGTCGTATTGCGGCAAGCCCTCCATCACGCGCGTGATGCGGCCGTGGGCGTTGTCGATGTTGCCCTCCTCGTTGAAGCAGGGCACGCACACCGTGATCATCTTCCTGGGGCCTCGTGCCATGGCAAAAGCGCCTTCCTGTCGATTGCGTAGTCGGGAGACAGTTTACAACGTCGTGTCCGCCATGACAAAGGAGGCGGCCTGTCCAGCACGCTCCCGCCGCCTCCAGCCGGGTATCGAAATCATGCCCAACAAAAAAACCGCACCTCCAAAACTCGAACGCTCATTTTGAAGTCCAAGCTCCGGGGTGCGGTTCAAAGCAGGGGGCCGCCCGAGATGTACCGGGGTTTTCCGAGGAAAGGGCGGGGCGCCTCAGCGTCGCGCGCTCCACGCGTCGAAGCAGGCAGCCTTTGCCTCCTCCTCGGGCAGGAACGGATACAGGTCGTACAGCGGCGGGCTCGTCAGCGAGCCGTCGGGAAGCTTCTTGGCCTTGCTCGTGGGCTCTTTGCCCTGGGTTTCGTCTTGGATGACCTCGCAGATCACCGCGCCCTCGAAGTCGACGAGCTTTCGCACCGCGTCGGGGACCTCCTCGGCGGTCTCGACCTTGAAATAGGGGATCCCGTAGGCGGCGGCGATGGCGCCCATGTCGGGCAAGCCCATGCCGGTCTCCGCGTTGCACCCGCTCAAACGGCCGAATCCGTTGGTCTGGCTCGTTACGATGGCCTGGTAGCCGCCGTTGTTGAAGATGACGATCTTGACCGGGAGCTTGCGGAACGCGACGGTCTGGAGCTCTTGGATGTTCATCTGGATCGACCCGTCGCCGGTCATCAGGTAGACGTCGCGCCCCGCGGCGATGGCGGCGCCCATGGCCGCGGGCAGGTCGTAGCCCATGGAGCCGCAGTTGCAGTTGCCGAACAGGCGCTGGCCGTACTTGTCGACGCCGAGCTGGAGCGCACAGACGCTGGCCGTGGAGTTGCCGACGACCTCGATGCAGTCGTCGGGGCGCACCTTGTTGAACTCGTTGAGGAAGAAGTAGGGGTTGATGCGGCCGTTGGCGCTCTTTGCGAACTTCTCCTGGTAGATGGGGTACGTGTGCGCAAGCCATTGCCCGTAGTCGAGCCATCCGTTGGCGTTGGCAAACGGGGAAACGTCGGATGCGAGCAGCTCGTCGATCAGGACCTCGAGGTCGGCGAGGACGGGAACGTCGATCTTGACGGTGGGCTTGTGGAGCTCGGCTTCCTCGACGCTGACGAGCACCTTGGTCGCGTTGGGGGCGAACGCCTCGAACGTGAAGCCAACGTGCTTGAACGCCATGCTGCACCCGAAGCTCACGAGGACGTCGGCGTAGTGGGTCAGGTAGTTGCCCGCGCGGCCGCCCGAAACACCGAAGTTGCCGACGTAGAGCGGGTCGCCCTCGGGGAACACGTCCTCGACGCTCGTCGCGGCGGCCACCGGCATGTTGAGCTTGCGCGCAAGCGCGCGGAACTTGTCGAGGACGCAGGCCGTGCGGATGGCGGAGCCCGCGATCAGGACGGGACGCTCGGCGTTGGACAAGAGCTCGACGATGCGCGCGAGGTCCTCGGGGCGCGTCGCGAGGGGCGCCGGAGCGTCGAACCCGCGCAGGTCGTCGGTCTCGATGCGGGCGTTCTGGACGTTTTGGGGCACGTCGAGCCAGACGGGCCCGCGGCGCCCCTCGTTGGCGGTCCAGAGGGCGCGCTCGAGGTGGTAGCGGATTTCGAGGGGGTCGGTCACCATGACGGCGTACTTGGTCATCGGCTCGACCGAGGGGATGATCGTGTACTCCTGCTCGCCGAACTGGCGCACGGCGTAGCCGGTCTCCTCGAGCATGTAGGGGACGGTCGTGTTGTAGCGGACCTGGCCGGACAAGACGATCATCGGAACCGAGTCCTGGTAGGCGCCGAGGACGCCGGTCAGGGCGTTCGTTCCGCCGGGGCCGCTCGTGACGCAGACTGCGCAGGCCCGGCCCGTGATGCGCGCATAGCCCTCGGCGCCGATCGACCCGCCCTGCTCGTGTTGGGTGTAGACGACGCTCAGCCCCGGCTTGTTGCCGAGCGCGTCGTTCATGTACATGGCTCCCCCGCCGACGACGGAGAACACCTGGGTGATGCCGTGGGCCACCAAGAAATCGGCGATGTAGTCCGCTACCCGTTGCTGCATCTGTTCGCTCCTCGATCCGCTTCCGTCGCATCGGGCGGGACGCAGCCACCCGACACCCTTCGCCGACAAGTCGGCCCCGTCGCCCAGGCGGCGGCCCCGCCGCCGGACGCTCGCATTCCTACACTCGGTCGTACCCGCCCGGCGGATAGACCTCCTTCTCGTGGGCGATCTGCAACGCGATGCCCTCCTCGAGGCTCAAAAATCCCTCGACAAGGCCGCTCTCGGCGGAAAGGCGATCGACGTTGGGGGTGTATTCCCTGTTCAGGCCCTCGTTCAAGACGCGCACGGGCAAATCCGAGCCCATCGCGCCAACCACCATGGTAGCAATCTCGGAGAGCAGGTGGCTCTTCCCCGAGCCGACGTTGTAGTCCTTGTAGGCAAGCGGCGCGTCGAGGCTCCACGCGATGACGCGCGCGAAGTCGCTGACGTGGAGGTAGTCGAACCGGCAGTCCTGGCGGATGGTGATCTCCACCCCGGCAAGCACGCTGCGAATGCAGTGGGTGATGAACTTGGTCCAGTGGTCGAAGGGCCCGAAGCACGCGAAGAGCCTCAGGTTATGGACGTTTTCGGCCCCTTGCGCCAAAAGCATCTGCACGTACTTCGCCTGGCCGTAGTCGTTGACCGGCATGCTCTCGCCGAACGCCTCCTCGCCCACGCGCGCCAAGTCGCGCCGTTTGTCGAGCTCGGCGCCCGACCCGAGGTAGACCACGCGCTCGACCAGGTCGCGGCACTCGTAGACCGGCATGAACATGCGCATGCTGTCCTGGTAGAGGGTCGCGTCGCTGTCGAGGTCGTTCTTGCTCGCGTTGGGGTTCGCCGCGTGGAAGACGACGTCGATCGCGTTGTCCGCGACGTATGCGCAGACCTCTTCCGGCGAGAACAGGTTCAACTCGGCACGGCGCGGCGCAAAGACCTCGAACCGCCCGCACGCCTCGAGCACGGGCAGGGTGTTGCGCCCGACGAACCCCGTGCCCCCGGTGAACAGAACCCTCTTGCTAGTGTTGTCTCCGCCCATGGCGCTCGCCTTTCTCGAAAAAGCAAAAGCCCCCTGCGTGCGCAGAGGGCGGTTGCCGCTAGCGGCTCACGGCCTCGCGTATGACGCTGGCCATGTAGTCGAGCTTCTCGTCGGTCATGCCCGGGTAGAGCCCGACCCAGAACGTGTCGTTCATGATGCGCTCGGTCACCGGCAAGTCCCCGATGACGCGGTAGCCCTCGCCCGCCGCGCGCAGCTCGTCGAAGCAGGGGTGCAAGACGATGTTGCCCGCGAAGAGCACGCGCGTCTGGACGTTGTGGTCCTCGATGTAGCGCGTGACGGCGACGCGGTCGACCCCCGGCTGGCACGTGATCAGGAAGCCGAACCAGCTCGGGTCGGAGTTGGGCGCGGCTTCGGGCAAGATGATCTTGTCCTCGAGCCCGCTGAGCGCGTCGCGCAGGTAGGCGAAGTTGTGCTTGCGGCGCTCGACGAAGGTCGGGAACTTGCGCAGCTGGGCGACGCCGACCGCCGCCTGGAGGTCGGTCGCCTTGAGGTTGAAGCCGAAGCGGCTGTAGGTGTACTTGTGGTCGTAGCCCTTGGGCAGCAGGCCGAGCTGCATGTCCCAGCGGTGGCCGCAGCAGTTGTCCTGGCCGGAGGGGCACATGCAGTCGCGGCCCCAGTCGCGCAGGCTGCGGATGATGCGGTGGAGCTGGCGGTTGTTGGTGTAGACCGCGCCGCCCTCGCCCATGGTCATGTGGTGGGGCGGGTAGAACGAGCTCGTGCCGATGTCGCCGATCGTGCCGGTCTTGCGCACCTCGCCGTCGAGGGTGTAGGTGGATCCGAGCGCGTCGCAGTTGTCCTCGACCAGCCACAGGTTGTGCTCGTCGCAAAACGCCTTGATGGCCGCAAGGTCGTAGGGGTTGCCGAGGGTATGGGCGATCATGACCGCCTTCGTCTTCGGGGAAAGGGCCTCCTCGAGCTGGGTCACGTCGATGTTGTACTGCGGGATGGTCATGTCGAGCATCACGGGAACCGCGCCGTACTGGATCATCGGGGCGACCGTCGTCGGAAAACCACAGGCCACGGTGATGACCTCGTCGCCGCGCTTTATCTGGCGCTCGCCGAGCTCGGGCTGGGTCAGCGCCCAAAAGGCAATCAGGTTCGCGGAGCTGCCGCTGTTGACGAGGCTCACGAACCTCGTGCCCAGATAGTCGCCGAGCCCCTTCTCGAACTCCTCGGTGAAGCGGCCGCTCGTCAGCCAGAACTCCAGCGTCGCGTCCGCCAGGCTCATCATCTCGTCGCGGTCGTAGACGCGGCTCGCGGAGGAGATGCGGTCGCCGGGCTTGAACGGCGTTTGGACGTTGTGGTACGCGTCGGCGTACTCCCCCACCATGTCGATGATCTGCTGGCGGGCCTGCTTCTCGCTCATGCCTTCAAACATCTTGTCCCCCATGTACTCAAAGCTACCGGGCTCCCCGTCGCCGGGGTTCGAGCCCTCCCGAACATTGTCGCAGCAGCGCGCTTCCGATCGCGCCGCCTGATTGAAACCAGGGCTACCCCTGCAAAAACTCCTCTATCTGGGCGTCCATCACCTGGCGCACGTCCCCTCCGGCGAGATACGCGCGGCTCCACTCGACCGTTGCCCCGATCGCCTCGGCGATGTGCCAACGTGGAGCCCACCCGAACGTCGCCTTGAGCTTGCCGTTGTCGAGCTTCAGGAAGTTGGCCTCGTGGGGCGCGCCCTCGTCCTTGGCGGCGTTGACCCACGAGAACCCCTCGCCCCACGACTCGTCGAACAGCGAGACAAGGTCCCCGGTCGTCACGCAGTCGCAGTCGTCCGGTCCGACGTTGTACGCCCCCGCCAACGCCGGATCGTCCCATTGGCGCTCGGCGATCGTGAGGTAGGCGAACAACGGCTCGAGGACGTGCTGGTACGGACGCGTCGAAAACGGGTTGCGGACGACGAGCGGCTTGCCCGCTTCGACCGCGCGCACGCAGTCGGGAACGATGCGGTTGGGCGCGAAGTCCCCGCCGCCGATGACGTTGCCCGCGCGGGCGGTCGACACCGCGACGCCCGCCTCGGCCAGAAAGCTCTTGGCGTAGCTGTGGGTGACGAGCTCGCTGCAGCTCTTCGAGTTGCTGTAGGGGTCGTACCCGTCGAGCGGGTCGTCCTCGCGGTACCCGTACCCCTCGCGCTCCGCGTTGAAGTAGACCTTGTCGGTCGTCACGTTGACGACGCTTTTCGCGCCGCCGACCTCGCGGACGGCCTCGAGCAGGTTCACCGTGCCCATGACGTTGGTCTCGTAGGTGTAGCGCGGCTCGCGGTACCCCGTCAAGACGATGGGCTGGGCGGCCAGGTGCAAGACGACCTGGGGAGAGGCGTCGGACACCGCCGAGCGCAGCGCGTTGTAGTCGCGGACGTCGCCGATGACGCTCCTCTCTCCGAGGTCGGCCCCGAGTCCCGCAACCTCGAACAGGCTCGGGTCGGTCGGCGGCTCGAGGGAGTACCCCGTGACCTTCGCCCCCGCCTTGAGGAGGATGCGGCAAAGCCACGATCCCTTGAATCCCGTGTGGCCGGTGACGAAGACGCGCTTGCCCCTCCAAAAGGCCGCGTTGAACCGAGGCTCCATCGCTACTCCCAGATCTTCCAGGGGGCGTCGCCGCCGGCCCATATGCTCTCGAGCAGCTGCTTGTCGCGCTGGGTGTCCATCGGCTGCCAAAAGCCCGTGTGGCGGTAGCAGGTCAGCTCGCCCTTGCTCGCGAGGCTCTCGAGCGCGATCTTGGAGAAGTCCTCGTCGTCGCCGAGGGGCTCGTCGAACACGCTCGGCTCGACGACCATGAACCCGCCGTTGATGGCGCTCTCGTCCGCGTCGTTCTTCTCGCGGAACTCGGTCACCTGGCCGGCGTCGTTGATGTCGAGGACGCCGAAGCGCTGGGCGATGTTGACGCCGGTCAACGTCACCGTGCCACCAACCTTCTCGTGGTAGGCGAGCAACGCGTCGAGGTCGACGTTGGAGACGCCGTCTCCGTAGGTCAGCATGAACGGCTCGTCGCCGACGTACTTGCGGATGCGGCGGATGCGTCCGCCGGTCTGGGTGTTGAGCCCCGTGTCGGCAACCGTCACGCGCCACGGCTCGGCGTTGGTCGAGTGGACCGTCATCTCCTGCTTTCCGTCGCGGTAGTCGAACGTCACGTCGCTGGAGTGGAGGAAGTAGTCCGCGAAGTACTCCTTGATGATGTGTTGCTTGTAACCCGCGCAGATCACGAAGTCGTTGAAGCCGAACTCGCTGTAGTACTTCATGATGTGCCAGAGAATCGGGCGCCCGCCGATCTCGATCATGGGCTTGGGACGCAGGTGGCTCTCCTCGCTGATGCGCGATCCGAGGCCTCCCGCCAAAATGACAACCTTCATGGGTCTCCTTGTTGTCGAGGTCACGTCAGTGTGCAAAAAAGCTTATGACCCTTGATTATAAACCGTAAACGGACGAGCCGCCCGTTGCGTTGCGCACAGCGCGCAACAAAAAAAGCGCCGGGCCCAAGGGGGACCCGGCGCCGAAAGCAAACCGTCTTTGGCTCTAGCGGGCGCTGGAGGCGTAGGTGTTGGAGTCCTTCAACACGACGTCGTGCGCGCCGCCCTCGACGATGGAGGTGGAGCTGACCAAGGTCAGCTTGGCCTTTTGCTGGAACTCCTCGATGGTGAGGGCGCCGCAGTTGCACATCGTTGCCTTGACCTTGGTCAGGGTCAGCGCGACGTTGTCCTTGAGATGGCCGGCGTAGGGGACGTAGGAGTCGACGCCCTCGACGAAGTGGAGGCTCTTGTTCTTGCCGCCGAGGTCGTAGCGGCCCCAGTTCTGGGCGCGTGCGCTGCCCTCGCCCCAGTACTCCTTCATGTACTGGCCGTTCACCATGACCTTGTTGGACGGGCTCTCGTCGAAGCGCGCGAAGTAGCGGCCCAACATGACGAAGTCGGCGCCCATGGCCAGGGCCAGCGAGATGTGGTGGTCGTAGACGATGCCGCCGTCGGAGCAGATCGGCACGTAGACGCCCGTCTCCTTGAAGTACTCGTCGCGGGCCTTGGCGACCTCGATGGTGGCAGTCGCCTGGCCGCGGCCGATGCCCTTGGTCTCGCGGGTGATGCAGATGGAGCCGCCGCCGATGCCGATCTTGACGAAGTCGGCGCCGCTCTCGGCGAGGAAGCGGAAGCCGTCGGCGTCGACGACGTTGCCCGCGCCGATCTTGACGGTGTCGCCGTAGTGCTCGCGGACCCACTCGATGGTCATCTTCTGCCAGTCGCTGAATCCCTCGGAGGAGTCGATGCAGAGGACGTCGACGCCCGCTTCGACCAACGCGGGGATGCGCTCGGCGTAATCGCGGGAGTTGATGCCCGCGCCGACGATGTAGCGCTTGTGGTCGTCGAGCATCTCGTTGGGGTTCTCCTTGTGGGAGTCGTAGTCCTTGCGGAACACGAGGGCGACCAGGTTGTCGTCGTCGTCGACGATGGGGAGGCTGTTGAGCTTGTGGTCCCAGATGATGTCGTTGGCAACCTTGAGGCTCGTGCCGTCGGGGGCGACGACGAGCTTCTCGCGCGGGGTCATGAAGGTTGCGACCTTCTCGGTGCCGTCCATGCGGGAGACGCGGTAGTCGCGGTCGGCGACCATGCCGACGAGCTTGCCGGTGGGGGTGCCGTCGGCGGTGACGGGCATCGTGGAGTGGCCCGTGGCCTCCTTGAGCGCCAGCACGTCGGCCAAGGTCATGTCAGGGGACAGCGTGGAGTCGCTCACGACGAAGCCCGCCTTGCGGGCCTTCGCGCGGGCCACCATCGCGGCCTCCTCCTCGATGGTCTGGTTGCCGTAGATGAAGGAGACGCCGCCCTCGGTGGCGAGCGCAACGGCCATGTTGTCGTCGGAGACCGCGGTCATGATCGCGGAGACCATCGGGATGTTCAGGGACAGGGGGCACTCCTCCTCGCCCTTGCGATACTTCACCAGAGGGGTCTTCAGGCTGACCTTGGCGGGAACGCACGAAGCGGGCGTGTGCCCCGGCACCAAAAGATATTCGTTAAACGTCCTGGACGGTTCCTCGTAATAAAAAGCCATGGCTCTCCTCTTTCCCGTACGCAACTCGGCTCCCCTGGCCCAGGTGCGGCCCTCCGTCGCGCCCGGGCGAATTTAACCTATTATACGCGCAGGGAACCCCGCCCAACGAGCCAAAACGTCGAACGCGAAAGATTTTTCGAAGGCCATCCGCCGAGCGCCCGGCGCGCAGAAAAACGACCTTGCAGCTGGGAAAACGACCGGGGGCGCGAGCCTAGCCGAGGACGCTGGCAGCGCGGGGAAGGCTCATCTGGGAGATGACGCCGTAGACCGCGTCGGCGAGCTGGGAGTGGCCGAGGACCGTCAGGTGGGAGTAGTCGACCGTGGAGAGGTCGAAGCCGACCGACGCGTCGAGGTACCAGCAGTCGTACTTGTCGGCGAGCTCCCGGTAGAGGTCGACGAGGTCCTCCGACTTCTGGACGGAGCCGGCGTCGATCTCGTCGCTCATGTCAATCAGGACCTCGGGGTACGCCGGGGGAACGACGATGAGTATCTCGGGCGCGTAGCCCTGCGCGGCCTCGGTCGTCTCGATGGTGGTGGTGACGAGCTGCTCCATGCCGCGCGTGACCTCCTCGGACGTGAGGTTGAACTCGGTGACGCACTCGTTGGTCCCGAGCATGAACACGACCACGTCGACCGGGTTGCACTGGGCAAGGGTCGAGGGCAGGGCGGCAAGGCCGTTGGCGGTGGAGCTGCGCCCGTAGTTGAAGGCGGTCGTTCGGCCGTTGAGCCCGTCGTTCACGACGGTGTAGCCCTCCCCCAGCTCCTGAAGGAGCAGGGTCGGCCAGATCTGGGAGGTCTGGTAGCGCCCCGTTCGGCTCGTCGGGCTGTAGCCGTAGGTGTTCGAATCGCCGAAGCAAAGGACGTTGATCGTCTTGTCGGTCACCTCCGCGTCGACAACCGACAGCTCGACGGCCCCGCCGGCGGCTTCGGTCGCCTCGTTCGACGCGTTCTCGGCGCCCGCGGCGTTCTCGGCGTTCTCGGCTGACGACGCGTTGCCCGCAGCCTCTCCCGAAGCCTCCTTGGCCGCGGTCCGCTCGACCGCCTCCATGATCGCCTCTGCGGTCTCGTCTTCCCTCACCTGGTCAGCCTCCCTTTGCATGGCGAAGCCTACGATGAGCACGCAGCACAAGACCGCGGCGATGACCACGGCGACGGCTATGCGAACAGAAGGCTTCATCCGAAAACCAGCTTCCTTTCGAGAACAGACGAGTCAGAAGTATACCAACTCGTTTGGAAACAACCTGAAAAAGCAAAACCCGCGCACGCCCCGCTTCTCGTGGGGCAAGATCGCGGCGGCGCCCGCGGCGTCGACAGCCTAGATCTTGGGGGAGAATCCCGCGATCGTGCGGACTGCGACGTCGGAGACCTCGAGGGTTGCCGGGTAGCCCTTGTCGCCGAGGTCGACCCAGATGACGAGCGAGCCCGTGTAGGAGTACTCGGACACCGTCGTCAGCTGGAAATACGGCTCCCGGGTCACGGGAACGACCTTCTCGACGTTCTTGCGCACGGCGGCGACCATCTCCGCGAGGGCCGCGTCGAGGTCGTCGAAGTTCTTGTAGAGGTTCACGGGGACGATGACCTTCTCGGCCGGCGGCAGCTTGACGAGGGACCCGTTGTTGATGGACGAGTTGGGGACGATGACCTCCTGGCCGTTCGCGGTCTCTATCGTGACCTGGCGCCACTTGACGTCGCGGACGATGCCCTTGCGACCCCCCACCTCGACATGATCGCCGGGCACGAGCGTGCCCATAAGCGACAGCTGCAACCCCCCGATGAGGTTGGAGATCGTGTCCTGCATGCCGAGCGAGATGGCGATGCCGCCGACGCCGAGGGCCGTGATCGCGCCGCTGACGTCGAAGTTGAAGCACGCCGACAGCATGAAGCTCAAGCCGATGGCCCAAGCGCAGACGCGCCAGATGTTCACGAAGATCGTGCTTTGCGGCAAAGGCGAGCGCTCGTGGCTCAGGGTCTTGCGCAACAGCTTCGTCACAAGGTGGGTGACGAGGGCCGTGAGCAGGATGATCAAGGCTGCGACGATGATGGAGGCGGCCAGCTCGTTGTGGACTATGCTGCGCACGAGCCCGAGGGCACCCTGGACGAGGGTGTCGTCGGCCCCCTCGGCGACGGAGGTGTTTTCTGCAATCGCGGTGTTCATGGGCGCAACTCTACCAGCTCGCAGGCTTCTTCGGCACGAAGCTCGGCTGTTCCCACAAAACAACCTCACCTCGCCTGCGCGTCGCGGGCACGTCGACGAGGCGCTGGTTGGAGCTGCCGCGCCACTTCAGCTCGAGCGACTTGAGCGATTCGACGAAGGGCCCGTCGACCAGGACGTCGATGTTGCCGAGCAATCCGGCCACGCCCCCGTCGTCGACCGCGCGCGCGGCAAGATCCTCGTAGAGGTAGCCGCTGTAGGCCCAGACGCTGTAGCCGAGCCCCTTGAGCTCGCGGGCAATCTCGGCGCAGGCGTCCGCTTGGTCGAAGGGCTCCCCTCCCGACAGCGTCACGCTGCGCACGAGCGGGTTGGACCGCACCTCCTCGACGACCTCGGAGGTCGTGCGCAGGCTGCCGCCCTCGCGGGGCTGGCTCTCGGGGTTGTGGCACCCCGGGCACCCGTGGCCGCACCCCTGGACGAACACGCCCACGCGCAGCCCCGGGCCGTCCACGATCGTGTCGTGGACGATTCCGTAGATGCGTATGTCTCGAGGTTCTCCCATGCGGACAGTCTACCAATTCGACGGGGCGGCGCACAACATGCCCCGAGGCTCCGCGGGTCAGGGCAAAAGAAAAAGCTCCGCCTCCAAGCCGGAAGGATGAACCCGCCACAAAAAGGCGGGGCCCGCAGCTGAATTCCTGGCTTTCGTCCCAACAGGGCCGAATTCCCATTCCAACCGCAATGTAGGGCTCCTTCAAGGTCTAGCATCGGTCCATCGCATATAGCGACCTGAAAACGGAACTGGTTAGACCTTAGCCCCCGCGGCCTGCCCAAACAAGTCTTGACATTGGACGATTTTCGTCGATTAATTAGAGGAAGGCCGCCCAAAGAGCGGCCTCATCTCTTTTCTTTCCCCCGCAACAAGGACGCCCCCGTCCCGTCACAGCCCCCGCGCCGCCGGGAAGCGCGTTTCCGACGACGCAAAAAGGCGGGCCGCAGCCCGAAGGCTCCGACCCGCCCCTGAAAAACGATGGCCGGGGGCTACAC
>R18__coassemble_1797_pt1 | contig 18907 bp, 13 predicted proteins | sample R18__metabat2_low_PE_019 | metagenome-assembled genome bin R18
GCCTCCGGCGCAGCGTCGGAGGCCGCGGTCGGGGATGCGGCCGCAGAGGGAGCGGCTCCGGGCTCCGCTTCCTTTATGACGTGGGTGGACGTGGCGCCCCTGCGGGACACCTTCTCCTTTCCCTCGCCGCCGACAAGCAGGCGGATCATGTCGCCGAACAGTCTCAGCTGGGGGAACCCCATGCGAATCGACAGGAACAGCCCCACGCCGAGGCACAAGATCACGAGCGGCATGCTCCAGATCAGGTCGTCGAGACCCGTTGCGATTTCTGAGAAAAGCTCCATATGGCACCCCTTGCAAGAATCAATCCGCAAAAGTATAGGCGCGCGGATGCGGTCGGGCCCGCCGAAGTCCGGGGGGTGAAGGCAAAAGCCCCACCAATGGCAAGTGCTTGCTATCGATTCAGCGCCACGCGGACCGCCTGTACCTCAGCTCGGGTAACGCCAGAAGCACCTGGTATGCGTGAGGAACAAACAGAAGGCCCCGCCCCGGCTACGCGCATGAAGCGCGTTCAGTCGGGGCGGGGCGGCGGGCCTTAAACCTAGGCCAAAGGGCTAGCTCCAGTTGCCGCAGAGGGGCGTCTGACGAATCTTGAGGGTCTGGTCGGCGTACTCGGCTGTGACGGTGACCGTGTAGGAGACGGTGACGTGTTCCTGGGCCGCGATCTGGGTCAGGCCGTAGACGACGTCGCATCCCTGGTAGGTGCCGTCGATGGTCTCGAATGTGTTGCCCTCCATCGAGACGTCGCTGATCGTGCCGTCGCAGGGAGACATGAGCCAGATGCCCGTGACGATGTCGGAGTGGCAGCGCCGGTAGGTGTAGGGGTTCGTGTCGGGGTCGACGCCCTGGACCGTCAGGTTGTAGGATGCGGCCTCCTCCTCGCTCGCGTAGTGGTTGCGCAGTGTCGTGGTCAGGCGGTAGCTGGTCGTGCCGTCGGCGTTCTTCGTGAAGCCGTCGACCTGCGTGTCGCAGCTGAGGAACCAGTCGCTCTTGCCCCAGGTGATGTTGTTGAGGTAAACGCCGACGCTGGCTCCGGTCTCGTCGGTCTCGAAGCTGTGGGAGGCGCCGAGCTGGTGGACGAGCTTCTGCTCGCCGCGCGCGTCCATCCACGCCATCAGGTGAGAGTCCTCGCACCCCTCCGCCAGGGTCTTGGCGAGCTTTTCGTAGTCGAGCGAGGACAGCTTCTCGGCGAAGACGGGGATGCACGACTTCATGATGTCGGAGAAGTGGTCGTCCTGGTCGGAGTTCTTTTCGTTCTCAACGTAGGTCGTGTGGAGGATCTCCTCGGACAGGTCCGAAACCGCAAGCGTGGTGCCGTCCTCGAGCGTGACGGACTTGACGACGAGCTCCATGAGGTTTTGGAGCATGATCGGGTCGAGGGAGATGATGCCGTTGAGCTCGCCCCCCATGTTCTGGTCGCGCCACGAGTCGGCGTACAGGCGGCCGACGCGCGAGAAGTCGGGGATGAAGTTGAGGTCGCCGATCTTTTGGTAGGGGCTCGAGGCGCTGCCGAGCTCGGTGTTGAACAGGGCCCACTCCTCGGAGGTGAACTCGGACCAGACGTCGTCCCAGGGCGAGGTGTTGAAGGTGCCGCCCTCGCCGTCGGCCGTGCCGAGGTGGTAGGACTCGCCGACGTCGATCTTGCCGCCGGAGACGGTCACGGGGATGAAGCTGCCCATGAAGCCGGCCGTCGCGCGGCACTCGGAGTTGGTCTGGGCGACGACGAGGTAGAAGCGGTCGTCGTAGCACCCGAGCATGCCCGCGAGGTAGTGGAAGCCCTCGCCGTCGCCGAGCTGGGCGATGTCGTTGACGTAGGAGATCGCCTGCTGAAGCGGGCCGTAGAGCTCGCTGACCTGGCTGATGGCGAAGGTGCGGTCGCCCTCGAGCTGTTTTGCGTGGAAGGCGATGGTGTCGCTGTGGTAGGCGAGCGAGTCGCAGGCGGCCTTGGTCACCTGGACGTTGTAGGAGAGGTCGGACGAGAAGAGGGGCTGGCCGTCGGTCGCGTCGACCGCCGCCTTCACGTCGGGGAGCACGTCGTTCACGGCGTCGTAGGCGAGGTGGACGATTTGGCGCGCGGCCATGACGTCCTGGCCGATAAAGGGCAGGTGGGAGAAGATCTTCCAGGGGATGCCGCTCGTGGCATCGTAGAGCTCGTTCACGTCGGTGGTGAGCGAGGCCGCGGCGGTGTCGAAGGAGGCCGCGTCGCCCTTTTGGACGGCGGTGACGAGCGTCTTGGCCTCGGAGGTAAGGCCGGTGACCTTGCCGAGGGCGCTCGTAGCAGAGGCAGCGAACAGGCCCGTGACCGCGACAGCCGCGACGAGGACGACTGCGACGCATCCGAGGATGATGCGGCGCGCGAGCTTGCGGCGCTTGTGCTTGCGCGAGGAGCTCTTCTTGCGGACGAAGCGGTGCTCGACGCCATTCTCGTCGACCTCGATGCGCACGCGGTTGCCGTGGCGGTCGACGGTGTGGGTGACGGTGCCGGGGGCCTGGGCGGCGGCTTGCCGCGCGCGGGCGCCGCGGGACCTCGAGCGGCCCTGGGATGCGGCCGGCTGGGCCTGGGCGGTCGGCTGGGTTGACGTCGCCGGCCGGCTCGCAGCGCGGCCCTGGGAGGCGGCCTGCCCGGCCCGGCGACTCGCCGCTTGGCGCGCAGCCTGGCGCGTCGTGTAGCGGACGGAGTCCGAGGTCGCAGTGCCGCGCTGTATCGCGTCGAGGTCGAGGCCTTCCCCGGCGCCGAAGTCGGGGTCGAAGTCTATGCCGGACGTGTCTGCTGCGGCGCGCCTGCGCGCATCGCGCGCGGCTGCCTGCTCGGCGGACCTGACCTGGCGGTCGTAGGCGGTCGCCTGGTCTTGCTCGGACGCGGAGCCCGCCCGCACGTGGGTGGTGCGCCTGCGCGGCTCGTTCTCGGAAATGGCCATGTCTCTTCTCCTCGTTTCTCGTAATGCTGCATTCTACCTCACGCCGGGCAGGGTCGGCGCTGGTAAGCGGCGAAACTTCGCAAGAGAGACAGACGCGCGCCGGCGGCGATCGCCTTTGTGGGCGCCGTTGGTCCTGATGGTTCGTGTGGCGTTCGTGTCCTTTGCCCCCTTTTGTCCCCAAACGCGCCCGCTGTTGCTATATATTTCAAATCCTGCAGTGAAATCGTCAGGGGCCCTTTTGGGGCACGGGGTAGAGCGGCGTGTCAAGGAAGCCATCGATACAGGTCTGCGTCGCGGCGCACAGGGAGTGCTGGATGCCGCAGGACGCAATCTACCTGCCCGTCTGGGCGGGCGCCGCCGTGCGCCCGGAGGAGGGCCTGGCGTACCGCCGCGACGACTCGGGCGACAACATCTCTCTTAAAAACCCCCGCTACAGCGAGCTCACGGCGCTCTACTGGGGCGCGCGGAACCTCGACGCCGACTTCGTCGGGCTCGCGCACTACCGCCGCCACTTCAAGGGCTCCGGCGACCGCGGCATCCTGACGGGGGAGGAGGCGGCCGAGCTCGTCTCGCAGGCGCCCGTCGTCTTGCCCTCCCCGCGCCGCTACGTGGTCGAGACCCTCGAGTCCCACTACGCCCACACCCACGGTCCCGACCACCTCCGGTTGCTCGAGGGGGCCCTCGGCCAGCGCGACCGGAGCTACCTCGAGGCGTACCGCGAGGTCATGGGACGCACGAGCGGGCGCATGTTCAACATGTGCATCATGCGCCGCGACTTGCTCGAAAGCTACTGCGACTGGTTGTTTCCCCTGCTCGCGAGCGTGGAGGAGCGCATCGACTTCTCCGGCATGTCCCCCTACGACCAGCGGTGCATGGGCCGGCTCGCCGAGTTCCTGCTCAACGTGTGGGTCGAGCGCAACTCCCTGCCCTTCGCGGAGCGCCCCGTGGTCGATCTCGAGCCGGTCGACTGGGTCGCGAAGGGGTCGTCGTTCCTGCGTGCGAAGTTCCTGGGCACGCGGTACGACCAGAGCTTCCGGGCGAGGGGGTGAGGCGCATGGCCGGGAAAGGCGACGGCTCGACCGTCGAGTACGCCAAACGCATTCAAGCCGAGCGAGCTAGGGGGGTCGCAGAGGCGGTCGAGGGGTTCGATTTCGAGCACCTGCCGGAAAAGCCCCTCTACCGTTTCGTCAAGCGCGCGTTCGATATCGTCTTCAGCGCCGCGGTGCTCGTCCTGTTCTGCTGGCTCTACGCGATCGTCGCAGTCGCCGTCAAGGTCGACGACCCGGCCTCTCCGGTCGTTTTCCGCCAGACGCGCATCGGCAGGGACGGCGAGCCGTTCACCCTGTACAAGTTCCGGTCGATGACGCCGGACGCCGAGGAGCGCCTCGCCGACCTGCGCGAGCTCAACGAGAAGGACGGCCCCGTCTTCAAGCTCGTCAACGACCCGCGCGTGACGCGCGTCGGCCGCGTCCTGCGCAAGTTCTCCCTCGACGAGCTGCCCCAGTTCGTCAACGTGCTCTCCGGCAAGATGTCGGTGGTCGGGCCTCGCCCGGGCCTGACCTGCGAGGTCGAGCAGTACACCGACCGCGACCGCCTGCGCCTCCTCGTCAAGCCGGGCATCACCTGCTATTGGCAATGCCGTGCCAACCGCGACCTCATCTCGTTCGAGGACTGGGTCAACCTCGACCTCCTCTACATCAAGAAGCGCGGTTTCTGGACGGACTTCAAGATCATCGTCCAGACCGTCGGCATCGTCCTCATGGCCCAGGGGATCTAGCGCGTGGCCGGCTCCCTCGGAAAGAACTTCGCCTACAACGCCGGCTACCAGCTGCTGTTGATCCTGACGCCCATCGTCACGACTCCCTACCTCTCACGCGTCCTCGGCTCCGAGGCCATCGGCGTGTGGTCGTTCACCAACTCGATCGCGAACTACTTCGTCATGTTCGCGGTGCTCGGCATGTCGACCTACGGCGTGCGCGAGATCGCGCGATGCGGCGCCGACCGGCAGCGGCGCTCGCGCGTCTTTTGGAGCGCATATGCGAGCCAGCTCGCGGTCAGCCTCGTCGTCATCGCCGCATACCTCGTCTACCTCGCCAACGGTCCGCAGGGCGGCGTCTTGGTCGCGGCGCTTTGGGGGCTTTGGGTGCTCTCGGCGGCGGTCGACGCGTCGTGGCTGTTCTTCGGGTGCGAGGAGTTCGGCTTCCCGACGGCGGTGTCGGCCGCCACGAAGGTCGCAGGGGTCGTCTTCATCTTCGCGTTCGTCCACACGAGCGCGGACCTTTGGGCGTACGTGCTCGCGATATCGGGCGCCTACCTTCTCAACCAGGTGCTCCTCTGGCCGCGCATCGGCCGGTTCGTCGACCTCGCGCGGCCGACCGCGCGCGAGGTCGCGGCGCACCTCAAGCCGAGCTTCGTGCTCTTCCTCCCCGTCATCGCCGTCAGCCTCTACACGTCCATGGACAAGATCATGCTCGGCGCGATGTCGGGCATGGTCCAAACGGGCTACTACGAGTATTCCGAAAAGCTCAGCAAGATGCCGTTGTCGCTGGTCACGGCGATGGGGACGGTCATGTTGCCGCGCATGGCCGGCCTTTTGGCCCAAGGACGGCGCGGGGAGGCGGTCGGCCTCTTGGGCGACAGCGTCTGGGTGATGCTCGCCATGGCCTTCGCCTTCGCGTTCGGCATCGCCGCGATATCGCCCGAGTTCGCGACCGTGTTCCTCGGCGAGGAGTTCGCCGGGTGCTGGGTCCTGATGTGCGTTCTGGCCTGCGTCCTGCCCCTCATCTCGACCTCCAACGTCCTCGGTCGCCAATACCTTTTGCCGACGGGGCGCGACCGTGTGTTCACGCTGTCGGTGTGCGTGGGCGCAGCGGTCAACATCGTCGTCAACCTCCTGCTCATCCCGCCCTTCGGAGCGCTCGGCGCCGCAATCGCGACGGTCGCCGCCGAGGGGTCGGTGCTCGCGTTCCAGGCGCTCGCCGTGCGCGGGGAGCTGCCCCTCGGTCGCTACCTGGCGGGAGCGCTGCCGTTCGCCGCTGCGGGCTTCGTCATGCTCGTCGCCGTGCGCCTTGTCGCGGCGGCGCTCGACGCGGCTTGGGGCATGAGCGTCGCGGGCCTCGTGATCGAGATCCTGGTCGGGGTCGTCGTGTACGCTGCGCTCTCCGTCGCCTGGTGCGCTCTCTCCCGCGACTCCCGCGCCGCGCGCTTCGCCGACGCCGTTCGCGCCAAGCTCGGCCGCTAGGCGCCGACCCCTCTTGCCGCCTCGGTTGCAGGCGATTCGCCGCATTTCGTCCAAAGCCCCCAAGGGGCATACGCGATTCGAGGTTTTTGGCGTGGCTTTTTGCCTGCGAGCCAGGCTGCCGGCCGACGGCTTTGGCCTCGGGCTATTTCCCGAAGGCCTTGGCGACCTTTCCCCTGATCTTGGAGGAGAAGACGGATTCGAAGGGCCCCGGGTCCTCGCGGTTGTAGAAGAAGAGGCAGTCCGCCGTCCGCACGCGGTCGATCCAGGCGGGCACCGAAATCATCTTCATGCGGCGGACGCGGTGGTGGAAGTCGGGCAGCTCGGCCAAGGCCCGGTAGCCGCGCGGTATCGTGCGGAGGACGTCGCGCTCGACGCGTCCGGCGGCGAGGGCCTCCGCGCAGAGCAAGGGCAGGTTCATGCCCAGGCAGGTCGAGGCGTAGCTCCAGGTCGAGTTGCGGAAGTTGGTCTCGAGGTACCAAAGCTCCCCGTCGCCGTCGACCATGAACTCGACCTCGAAGATGCCCTCGAAGCCGATCTCGGCGTACATCGCCGCGAGCCTCTCCTCGAGGTCGGGGTCGTCGAGGGCCGAGATCTCCATCTCCATGCTGTACCCGTCGGGAAGCAGGTAGGTGTAGCGCGAGGCGATCGTCGGGAAGAGCTGGCGGCCGCGGTCGGCGGCGAACCCGTCGACGCAGAGCTCGTTGGCCTTGGAGATGTAGCGCTGGGCGAGGACGCGCTCGGCGCCTATCTGGGACAGGGCGTCGGCGAGCTCGGCTTCGTCGCGGCACACGTGGTAGTCGTCCTTCCACCCTTCGTAGGACTCGACCGGCTTCGTGATGACGGGGTAGGAGATGTCTGCGGGAATGGCGCCGCCGGAGATCTCCCAGGTCGGAGCGACTTTGAGGCCGTGTTTGGCCGCAAGCTCGTATTGGACGCGCTTCTCGAGGTAGGGCGCGAGGCGGTTCGTGCCGCCGGCGTTGGGAACGATGAATCGCTCGAGGTAGAAGTTCATGTCGCGGTCGAGCTCTCGGACGAACGCGTCGTCGCAGGGGATGACGACGGGCCTGCGGTCGAGGTCGGCGTAGCGCTCGCGCAGCACCGCGGCGGCCTGGGCGTAGTCGTCGACGAAATGGGTCACGCCGACGTACCTGCTCCGAGAGACGAGCGGGTCGCCGCCGCGCTTGAGGATGGCGATGGGAAACACGCCCTCCTCGCCGAGGCTGCGCACGACGCCGAGGGGGTTGTAGTGCTCCTCGCCGACGACGATGAACATGCGGTTGCGGAGAATCTCAGGAACGGTCATCGCGGGAGACCGCCTTTCGCTTGAGGCGCCGGGTGAGCGCTTTGGGGTCGAAGTAGCAGACGAGGTAGCGCACGACGAGGAGGTAGAGCAGGTTGCGCGCGAAGTTGACCGAGAGGACGTCCTCGTAGAACTTGTTGGAGAAGAAGCTCATCAAAAGGGAGAAGGCGAGGACCGCGTAGACGGCGATCCAGATGGTCATCCACTTGGTGGGCCGGGCGTTCGCGGCCTTCTCGAAGACGAGCTGGGACACGGCCGCCATGACGGCGACGAGGACGACGACGCCGGGGACGCCGAAGTCGTAGAGGAACGCGTAGAAAGTGGTGTAGACGTTGCCGAGGGAGTATTCGCCGCGGTACTGGAAGGGCAGGTCGGGGGAGTAGACCCAGGCGTCGACGCCGAGCTTGTCGCCGAAGTAGTTCCAGTCGCGCATGAACGTCATGTAGCCGAAGAGCTCGCGGTGCTCCGCCCCGCCCCCGCCTTGGAGGTAGGCGTCGAGGTTGGCGATCTCGCCGCCCAGGTACATGGCGAGGTACTCGAGGGGATCCCGGTCCTCGGCGCCGCGGCCGCCGACCGCGGCGAACTTGAACGTGGCGAGCAAGACGACGGCGACAGCGGCTACGACCGCGACCGCCTTCCAAGGCACGCCGCCGTCCGGGTCGAGCCGGCGCCTGACGACGAAGTAGGAGACGACCGCGACGACGACGTATGCGACGGCGGAGGTGCGCCCGCCGGTCTCGAGGATGAGCGCGACGGCGAGCAGGGCGCTCGCGGCGAGCACGAGGTCGCGCTTGCGCCAACCGCTCGCGAGCTGTTGGCCGACGAGGTAGGCGACGAAGTAGGAGCCGCCGGTCGCGAGCATGCGGACGTGGTTGAACCACGAAGGCAGCGAGGGCGCGTCGGTGGTGAACGTCGAGGCGGAGTTGTAGCTCTTGATGGCGGCGGCAAGCGACTGGTCGGGGTAGAGGCCCTGGATGAAGACGAGGGTCAAGGCAAAGACGACGGCTTGGACCGCGAGGAAGGCGGCCGCAGGGGCGATGCGCACGGGCGCGAGGAAGCGGGCGGCATCGGCCTCGCCGGCGTGCTCGGGCCGCTTGCCCGTCGCGTTGCGGAAAAAGCCCGCGCGCGGGGCGGCGTCGCGGGAGCGGCCGGATTCGGTTTTGGGACCCGCGGCGTCTTCGGGTGCAGAGGGCGCGCTTTGGCCTTGAGGGGCAGGGCGCGCCGCCATGCACTTGCCGCATGCCCAGCTCGTCAGGGCGGCGACGACCATGAACCAGGCGTTGCCCCCCGCGATCGCGAGGAACGCGTCGGCGTGGAGCTCGAACCCCCAGGGACCCGCGTAGAGGTTCGCGAAGACGCCCGACAACGTGAATCCCGCGGCGAACAGCACCGCGGGTGCGACGAGCGACCGTCCCGAGAGGAAGTACGAGCCGACTGCGACGGCGGCGGTAACCAAGGTCAGGGCTACGAGCAGCATCGGCGTCACAGCCTCGCCTCGAGGTCTGCGAGGGCGCCGCGCAGGTGGGCGCCGGCGCGGATGCGCTCGCCCTCGAGTGCGGCGTTGGCGGCCAGCTGGGCGTACTCTGCGGGGCCGATGCCCTCGAGCACGTCGTCCACCTGGTCGAGCGAGTCCACGAGGACGCCGAGCCCGCGGCTCTTGACGAAGGGGGCGACCGCCGCCTTGCGCCACGTCACGACGGGCATGCCGGCGGCGAGGTAGAGCGAGAGCTTGTGGGGGTCGTTGTAGCGCAGGTACTCGCCGAACCGGCCCGCGCAGGTCTTGGCAGTGGTGCCGTCCCACACGAGGCCGAACGACCCGCGCAGGCGCGCCACGAGCTCAGCGGGCTGGAAGGCTCCCGCGTACTCGACGTTGGGGGCCTCTGGCTGGGGGCCGACCTGGACGCCGTAAAGCCGCACGGCCGTCCGCCGGACAGCGTCGGGCAGCTCGAGGAGGTAGCCGCACTTCTCCGTGTCGAGGGAGCCGGCGACCACGAGCTCGTAGGGCCGGTCCGCGACGAGCTCGGCGTGTCCCTCGGCGAGGTAGTCGAACGCCCCGAGGGCCACGACCCTGTCGCCGGGGATGCCGCGCCGGACGAGGAGGTCCGTCATGGCGGCGTTGTGGGAGATGTAGAAGTCGAACCGCGGCAGCAGCAGGCGGTCGGCCAGGACGGCGCGCACGTTGTTGGCGCCGCCGTTGGGAAAGCGGACCGAGTCGAGGTCGTGGACGAGCGCGACCGACTTGTGGCGCCCGAAGCGCTCGGGCAGCGCCGCGAGGTTGGGCAGGACGTCGGGCATCGGGTATTGCAACACGACGAGCCCGAACTCCTCCTCCGCGTCCCACGAGTCGTAGGCCCGGCGGTATGCGCGGGCCTTCGCGGCCGACGGCCCCGACTTCGCCGCACGGGGCAGCTCGAGCGCGCGGTAGCCGCGGTCGCGCATGATCTCCTCGGCGTCGGTGCGCGCCTTCGGGCCCGCATGCATCTGGCCGGGGTCGATGCTGTCCGTCACGTAGAAGTTCACCGGCGCGCCCCCCTTATCTCGTCGCCGAGCTCGTCGGAGAAGAGGAAGCGCACGTCGGGGTGCGCCTCGGTGACGCGCTCGAGCATCTCGGCCAGACAGCCGCGTCCGAGCTCGGCGTTTTCGGGGCTGACGGCGGAGACGTAGTTCACGCGGTGGGAGCAGACGACGGCGGGATGGCGCAACGCGAACGCCTCCTCGACCTCGCGCACTCCGCGCTCGACGATCTCGGCGCGCGAGAGGCCCTCGTCTTTCCACCGAGCGGTCTCGAAGTTGCAGTTGCGCACGGTGAGGACCTGGCCGCAGCGCGTCGTTGACCCCATGCTGCGCAGGCGCCTTGCGAGGGAGCCGTCACGGCGCGGTGCCCTTTGGAAGCGGCCCGATTGGATCTGGGAGATGCCGAGGGCCCGGAGTATGCGCTCGACCTCGCCGTCCCACACGTAGCAGCTCGCGATGAAGCTCTTCGAGGAAAAGCCGAACGTCGCCTCGAACAGGGCCGCGGCCTCGGCGAGGTAGGCGACGCGGTCGACGTCGGCGTTCAACGGGTTGAGGGCGTCCATCGCGCAGTACTCGGCGCCTCCGACCCCGACCATCCCGAGGTCGAACGCGTCTCGGGAGGCTCCGCCCCCGCGCACGTCGGAAAGCCAGGACGTCGCGTTGAGGTGCTCGCGGGCGTGGAGCTGGGGCCTGAGGACGCCGGAGGACGATGCCTCGCGGAGGGCGTCGAGCGTCGTCTTGCCCGCGCCGGCGCGCCGGTAGCTCGTCTGCAGGGGCTCGTACTCGAACCGCGAAAACCCGTTGTCGCGTATCGCGCCGAAGTCGGGGTTGGCCATCGCGAAGTTCATCGTGACCTTGGGATGCTCGCCCGCGGCGTTGGAAACGCCGAGCAGGACCCCGCGCAGGGACGCGACGTCGTCGTAGGAGTCGAGCGCGTCGAGCCTCTGGTAGTGGTCGGGCCGAAACTCGGGATGGCGGCCCGCGAAATCGTCGAGGGCCTCGGCGGAGGGGACCCGCGTTGCGCCCCAGTCGTCGGACTCGATGACGAGGACGGGGCCGCAGGACCTGTATCCGAGGGAGTCGGCGAGCTTCTTGGCCTTTGCGCGCGCAGCCTGCTTGACGTCCACGGCCTAGCCCTCCCTCTCGAACGAGGAGCGCTCGGGCAAGACCCCGTCGAGCACGTCGCGGACGGACGCGGCGAGGGAGGCGACGTCGCCGATGGCGGCGCTGTCGCCGACGCAGACGACCTTGCCCTTTCCGTCCCGCACATAGCCTGCGAGCTCGGCCAAGGTCTTCTCGGGATCCTTCTCGAGGTCGAAGTTCTTTCCGAAACGCGGCGAGCGCGGGGCGAACCTCCCGCTGGCGAACTGCCAGTTCTCGACGAGCCATTGGTTGACGTCGATGGGTTGGCGGAAGCGGTTCGCGCAGGTGGCGCGCAGCATCTCGGGCTCGGCCGCCCACACCTCCGCGAACGACGACTTGAGGAAGGCGTTGGGGAGGTGGTACTCGCGGAATCCGTAGAACGCGGGGTAGGGCAGCATCAACAGCGTGCTCAAGAGCTCGGGGCCGTACTTCGGGTTGAGCCACTTGCCGGGGTGGCGCGCGATCGAGCGGCGGGGCGAGAAGTGCTCGCTGACGGCGGCGGCGTTGGCCATGGGGATGTAGAACTTCGCGACCGGGGTGGTGCGGCGGGGGCAGAGCACGGCGGCGCCGCACGGCAGCCCCCGCTTGAAGAAATCGCCCGGCTCGGTCGGGCCCACGAGGAAGGTGTCGTCGTTGAAGTAGACGAAGCGGTCCGCGAGCCCGGGGATGCGGTGGAGGTTGAGCTCGATGGCGTTGATGTTGAACGTCGGCAGGTACTCGGCCGGGATGAAGTCCCCGTGGCGCACGACGTTCAGCTTGGGGTGGGACGTGTCGAGCCAGTCGGGGATGTGGCCGAAGGTGACGAAGTGGACCGTGCGGACCCAGGGGGCGAACCGCTCGATGCCGCGGAAGACGTAGCGAAACGTCCCCCAGTCGCGGAAGCGGGCGTCTTCCTCGCCGAAGCCCGCCTGCGCGAACCGGTCGCGCTCTGCCCGCCAGGCGGGGTCGGTGTCGTCGACCCAGGGGATGACGATGTCGATGGGGTTCTTGGTCTTGCGGAAATCCATAGCTGCCTTGCTCCTCACAGCTTCTTGACGATCTTCTCGTAGGCGCCCAGCGCGCCGAGGTAGGCGCCCGGCGCCTTCGCCATCGCCTTGAAGCGCAGCTTCGCCGAGCGCGGCACCTCGGGATCGGACTCGACGGCGGGCAGGTTCTCGCGCAGGAGGGCGACGGCGTGGCGGTCTATCGCGCGGGCCGCCCGACCGCGCGACCGGGCGACGAGAGCGTGGAGGCGGGCCGCCGTGAGGCATCGCCTGAACGCCAAACCGTTTTCCATCAGGGGAAACAAGTCGATTGCGCGCGCTTCGAACCGAGAGAGGGCGTCCAGGTAGTCGCGTCCGCGCTCCACGGCGCCCTCCGAGCGGTTCGTGATCGACCCGCGGCGCATGACATACGCGTAGACGGGCTCGACGACCTCTGCGAACGCCTCGCAGTCCCCGACGTGGTCGAGCACCGTCGCGAGGTCCTCGTAGACGCGCCCCTTCGGGAACGGGAAGCGCTCGTATACCTCACGGGGGGCGAGCTTGCCCCAACCGCTCTCGGTGATGCGCTCGTAGAGCACCTCGCGGCCGAAGAGCGTCCGGTCGAGCGTCCTCGCGGGCCGGGGATCCTGCCAGCCGCCGTCGGGCTCGCGGCCGGCCTCGTCCGCCGCGCTCGCGCCTTCGGACGTGCGCGATCTTTCGCCCCGTGACGACGGCGCTTCCTCGGGGACGACGATGAAATGGCTCGCCACCATGGTCTTCTTGCCCTCGACGAGGCCGCTGGCGAGGGCTTCGAGGTAGCGGGGGGAGACGTAGTCGTCGGCGTCCACGAACGTGATGTAGGGGGCGCGGGCGCGGGCGACGCCGAAGTTGCGCGCGTCGGAGAGGCCGCCGTTGGGCTTTTCGAATACGGACACGCGCTCGTCGTCCTCGAACCGGGCAAGCACCGCACGCGTCCCGTCGGTCGAGCCGTCGTCGACGAGCAGGAGCTCGAAGTCGCCGAGCGTCTGCGCGAGGATGCTCTCGACGCAGCGCGTGACGCATCCCTCCACGTTGCAGCAGGGGACGATGACGGATATGCGCGGGGCGGCGGCCACGATGCGTCTCTCCCGCTAGCCCGCGAGGCGGTAGGAGGTCAGGGTCGGCGTCTGGATGACGGAGAGGTCCGCGGTCGCCCCGGCGCCCGTCGTCACCTTGTACGTGATCGTGATCGACTGCTCGGGCAAGACGTTGGGCCGGTAGAGCCAGACGACGTCGTGGCCTTCGTGGGTCGCGTAGTCGGGCTCGACGTTCGCGTCGGTCTCGACGTCGGAGATCGAGCCGCCCGCGGGCGCGTACAGGTACACGATCGGGTAGATGTCGCCGTCGTCGTTGTAGAGGTAGTCGGACGTGCGCGTCGCGGCGAGCTCCGACTTCGTGAGCGCGTTCGAGACGACGGTGGTGACCCGGTAGGTCTTGGAGCCGTCTGCGTTCGTCGACAGGGGCTCGACCGACGTCTCCGCGTCCAGGAACCATCCGAGCTTGCTCGACTCGCGCAGGTTGAGGTACACGCCGAGGGCGGGTTCGGTCGTGCTCGAGCTCAGGGCGCCGGAGGCGTTCGCGCCCGCGGTCTTCGCCTGCTCGGCGTCGTCGGCCATCCACACGAAGATGGTGCGGTCGGCCATGGAGCTCGCGAACACGTCTGCGAGCTTGAGCAGGTTCTTGCTGTTGAGGTTGCCCATGACCTTGTCGAAGGTGGCCTGGGCGGCCTCGGCGAACATGTCGTCGATGGCGTCGTCGGCCCACGAGTCGTCCTCGTAGGCGTCCTCGTCGGAGAAGTACTTGAGGTAGAGGTCGTGTTGGAGCACGCGGGTGGCGTTGTCTCCGTCGAGCTCGGTGCCGTCGGAGAGGGTGATGGAGCCGGTGATGGCGAGGAGGTCTTGGATGACCGAGGGCTCGATGGCGATGACGCCGTCGCAGGACTCGCCGTTGGCCTGTTCGTAGGCGCCGAGCCACACCTCTGCGACGCGCGGGAAGTCGGGGTCGATGCCGAAGTTGTCGGCCGAGGTCAGGTGGTTGTCGCTGCCGAAGAGGCCCTGCTCCTCGGAGGTGAACTCTACGCCTTCGGGGACGTCCTCTCCGAAGGCGTCGACCTTGTCGAGGAACTCGCCCATAGAGATCTTGCCGCCCGTGATGGACAACGTGCCGGCGGCGCCGGGGTAGCCGCCGGTGCTGCGGGTCTCGGCGGCGTTTTGGGCGACGAGGAGGTAGCTGCGGTCGCCGTCGCCGAGGACGACCTTCGCGAGGTTGATGAGGCCCTGGTAGGACTCGAGGGTGTCGCCGTAGGAGGTCAGGGCGCCGAAGTAGGAGCCGATCTTGTCCTTGAGCTTGTCGACGAGCTCCTTGACGACGGGAATGGAGGGCTCGGGCAGGCTCTCGATCTCGGATTTGGCCGCGACGAGCGAGGGCAGCGAGCCCTCGAGGGTGTCGAGCAGGGCGTTCGCGGCATCGACGTTGATCGTGCCGTCGTGGATGAGGTCGGAGAGGGGGTAGCGCTGCATGGTCGCGAGCAGCGGCATGAGGGTGTCGCCCATGGCCGAGTCGGCCGCCTCGAGGAGCTGTTTGACGGCGGTGACGTCGTTGCCGACGACGGGCAGCGCGCCGGCGACCGTCCACTGGGGACCGGACATCTCGTCCTCGATCTGCTTGCAGAGGCTCTGCACCAGCTTCGCGTCCTGCGTCGCGGCCGTGTAGTCCCCGCCGTCGATGTCGGACTTGAGCGCGGTGGCGTACTTGGCGGCGTCGACCGCCTGGTCCTTGAGGTTGAAGGCGGAGACGCCCAAGCTCGCGACCAGGGCGATTGCCGCGATGACGACGATGAGCACGACGATTCCGATGATGCGGGGCAGCTTGCTGCACTTTTTCTCGTCCACCCACTCGTAGCCCTCGTCGGAGGACGGGGCCTGGCCGCCCCGGACCCGAGGGGCCAGGGGCTCAGAGGGGATGTCGGCGAGGTCGTCGTAGCGGGCGGACTGTTGCGCGGCGCCCTGCTGGCGGAGCTGTCCCTGCGTCGCGAAGCCGTCTTGGGAGCCCGCGCCCGCGGCGCTGCGCGGGCGGTTGGAGCCCTGGGCCGCCTGGCCCTGCCGTGCCTGGGCGCGGCTGGCCTGGCTCGTCGCCGAGGGGCTCGCCTCGGCACGTGCTTGTGCTCGGCGGCCTTGACGAGCTTGCGATGCGCCCTGCGCGGGGGTTGCCTGCAGGGGCTGCGTTGCGCTGGAGACGCGGGCGACCCGTTGGCTGGACGCCGCGTCCGCCTGGCCGGAGGTTTGGGACCTGCGGCCCCGGCGCGCCTGCTCCTCGGCGGCTGCGCGCTGCGCTTTGCGCTCAGCGAGCCTTTGTGCCCAGTACTCGTCGTCGTGCGGTTGGCGATCGTCCCTTTTTTCCGTGGTCATGGCTTCTCCGTCGTCGCGCGGTTTCGCTTATATAACCCTAAAAGTATACAACAGGGTCTAATCGGGCCCCTCGCGAGCATGCGCGCAGGCGTTTAGACGGGTCGTTTCGCGTCACAAGCAGCCTCCGGCTCCGGTGGCCGGCGACGGGTCAGGAGCGGTTCATGCGCCGGACGACGGCGTATGCGACGGCGAAGGCTATCGCCGCGCCGAGCAGAGCGCCCGAGGAGTCGATCGCCACGTCGGTTGCCAGGCAGGCGCGGCCGGGCACGAAGAGCTGGTGGAACTCGTCGGTGGCCGCGTAGAGCGTCGTGAGCACCCAGGCTGCGGCTGCTGCAGGAGGCGTCGGGAGGGGCTTGCCGCGCGATGCGCGTGCGGTGGCGGAGAGCTTGTCCTCGCGTTCCTCCGAGGCGCCTGCGTAGGCGGCGGCGAGCTTGTCGCGCGAGGAGCCGGCGGACTGCGCCGGGAGGGGCTCGCCTCGCGATGCGTAAACGGAGCCGGGCTCTCCCTCGTTGCGCTTGCCGGATGTGCGCTTTTCCTCGCGGAGGGACGCGACCTGGTGCACCAGGTTGAACATGAGCATGCTGAGCAGGGCGAACTCCGAGAAATGAGCGAGCTTGCGCACGATGTGGTTCGCGGTGCTGACGAGATCGGAGCGGGCAGCCTCGTCGAGCGCATCGAACCCCTGCACTATCAGCGGCAGCACCACGTCCACGATCCCGAGGCTCATCTCGTCGGAGTCGAGGGCGGGCTTCGCGGACATGTAGAACACGAACCCGCACATCAGGACGACGAGCGCGGCGGCGATTGTTATTTTGGTCTTGCGGTTCATGCTACGGGATTCTATCCCTCCCGCCTCCTAGGGCACAACCCGGAGCTGCTCGGCAGCGCGTGCGCCCCCTGTGCGCAAGCGGCATGTTGGTGCGGCGTCCATTTTGCGGCGAAGGGGCATAGGCTCGAAGCGCGCTGCACGCAAAGCCCGCTTGACGAGGGGCGCATCCTGCAGCTGCGGGCGGGCACAGGCCGCGCGTCGGACTCAACCCCGCGCTTCGTCCCATCCCCGTCTCGGAGACGTCGTGTTTTGGGCCTTGATCGCGCAGGGCCGCACGCTACGGGTTAGCTGTCTTTTGCCCGACAAACCTTTAACGGAATCGTAATTGACTCCCGCTTCGTCCGTGGTACCATCTCGACCATTGTTGAAAACGGGCGTCGCGCTCTTGCGCGGGCGCCTGAGACGAAGCGAGGTTCAGTGCCAGCTCATGGATGAGATGATGGACATATACGACAAGAACCAGGTGCCGACGGGCGAGACCATCGCCCGCGACGGCGCGTTCTTGCGCGAGGGGCAGTACCTGCTCTACGTCCTTGCGATCATCCAAGACGTAGCTGGCCGCTACCTTATCACCCAGCGTTCGTTGGACAAGCACTGGGCCGCGGGCTGGTGGGAGGTCACCGGCGGCGGCGTTGGCGCGGGGGAGACGTCCCGCGAGGCGGTTGTCCGCGAGGCCGCCGAGGAGGTGGGCCTCGATGTGAGCGGGTGCGAGCTCGAGCCGGTCTACACATACGAGAACGTCGATTTGGAGCGCGGCGACAACTACATCGTCAACATCTACCGCTTCCGCCTCGACTTCGCGATCGAGGACGTCAAGCTGCAGGATAGCGAGGCGATCGATTGCCGCTTGGCGACGTGGGACGAGATCGAGGAGCTCAACGCCGCCGGCAGGTTCCTCCACTTCAACCGCGTGGCGCGCGCTCTGGCGTAGCAGCTGGCCCGCTGGCCCGCAGGCACGTCCCGGCCGGCAGCCCGCGAGGCTCAGCGCCCGAGGGAGAGGATCCCCGCCGTCGTTCGGCCCCAGCCGCCGTTCGGCCCCAGTCCAACTTTTATCTGGCAAAGCAAAGCGGTTCGCCGTATCATAGTGCGGATACGCTTTCAGCCGCTGACCGTTGCTTTTTCGGGAATTAGCACGAGCCGAAGACGGTCGGCGACCAACGTTTTGGAAACTGCAGGAATGCATGACATAGAGAAGGCAGGAAAACGCATGAGAGAAGTACGCATCAGCGACGTCACCATGAGGCGGGCGGCCAAGTTCAAGACGCTCACCCTCACGTTCAAGGAGAAGCTTGAGCTCGCCAAGCTGCTCGATCGCGTGGGCGCCTCGGTCATCGAGGTCGAGGGCATCGAGAACCCCAAGGCCGACAGCCTTCGCATCAAGTCGATCGCGTCGATCGTCAAGAACAGCATCCTCTCGGTGCCGGTCGACATGGACGACGAGAACATCGAGCTCACTTGGGCTTCCCTGAAGGAGGCCAAGCGCGCGCGCCTGCAGGTCCACGCGGCGGTCAGTCCCGCCCAGATGGAGTACATCCACCGCAAGAAGGCCCCGGCCATGATGGAGGCCATCGTCTCCGCCGTCGCCAAGTGCGCGAGCCTGGCCGACGACGTCGAGCTGGTCGCCGACGACGCGACCCGCGCCGACCGCGCGTTCCTGGTCGAGGTCATCAACAAGGCCATCGAGGCCGGCGCCACCACCGTCAGCGTGTGCGACGCAGCGGGCCTGATGCTGCCCGACGAGTTCGCCGCGTTCGTCGGCGAGCTGTACGAGGAGGTTCCCGCGCTGCGTGACGTGACGCTGGGCGTCTCGGTCTCCGACAACCTGTTCGTGGCCGACGCGTGCGCCATCGCGGGCATCGTCGCCGGCGTCGGGGAGGTCAAGGCCTCGACCTACCCGCTGGGCGTGGCCTCCACCGGCCGCGTCGCGAAGATTCTCTCCGAGAAGGGCGGCGCCGTCGACGTGGCGTGCTCGGTCCACACCACCGAGATGAAGCGCATCGCCGGCCAGATCGCGTGGATCTGCGAGAACAGCAGCTCGAAGGGCACGGTGCTCGACAACGCCTCCGAGGCCGACGAGACCATCGTGTTGACCGAGCACGACGACATCGACGCCGTCATGGAGTGCGTCGGCAAGCTCGGGTACGACCTGTCCGCCGAGGACGCCGCGAGCGTCTACGAGGCCTTCAAGCGCGTCGCCTCCAAGAAGGAGTCCATCGGCTCGCGCGAGCTCGACGCGATCGTCGCGTCCGCCGCGCTGCAGGTGCCCCCGACCTACGTCATCGACAACTACGTCATCAACTCGGGCAACACCATCCGCGCGACCGCGCGCGTCCAGATGAGGAAGGACGACAAGGTCGTCGAGAGCGTCGGCGTGGGCGACGGTCCCATCGACGCCGCGTTCATGGCCATCGAGGACATCGCCGGCCGCCACTTCGAGCTCGACGACTTCCAGATCCAAGCGGTCACCGAGGGCAAGGAGGCCATGGGCGAGACGGTCGTGAAGCTCGTCTCCAACGGCAAGGTCTACTCCGGCCGCGGCATCTCCACCGACATC
>R18__coassemble_1800_pt1 | contig 18868 bp, 21 predicted proteins | sample R18__metabat2_low_PE_019 | metagenome-assembled genome bin R18
CCATCAGACGCTGTGGCCAAAGCCTCGGCAACCAAGCCCTGATCGTCATCTTCGCCTTCGTCTTCTGCGATAGGCGTTGCGAGCGCGGCAAGCGAAGCCTCTTCATCGACCTCGGTCACCAACTCTGGGTCTGCCGATTCGTCAGTCGCGGAATCCGACTGGCCATCGCCCACATAGGTCGAGTTCGCATCGGTGGCGTCAGCTTGGTCATCTCCCGCATAGGCCAGCTGGTACTGGGAAAGGGTCGAAAACGGCGACAGCGAAAGCACAAGAGCAAACGTCATGACAATCCTGACGAGCATGTCCCCGATCTTCACTCCCTGCTTCATTTCTCCTCCATTGTTGTGCATGTTTACGGCTTCCTTTTCTATGCATGCCTTTTTGGAACAAAATAATGGGCAACTAGAAACACTAGCGCCCATTACAGAAAAAACAAGGTTCATGCCAAGTGCCGCCATGCTCACCGCAAAGAATATTTGCTTTAGGTGACAAAAGGGTGACAAAAGGACGGTTCTTTTGTCACCTTTTTCAGCCCCATAGGTGACAAAAGGACCGTCCTTTTGTCACCCTCTCACGCGCGCTTGCCGCCCATGGGGATAAACATGGTCTCGGGATCGCCGTCCCACCTGTCGCGGGCGCCGATGATGGCGTCGTGGAGGCGCTTGGCGCGCGGTGTGATGAACTGCACGGCAAAGCCCAGCTGGTCGCGCATGTCGGCGACCATGAACGAGGGCTTGCCCGCGCTTGCGCGCACCTCGTCCTCGCTCACCCCCGTGGCGCGCGCCTTCTCGAGAGCGTTCTCGAGGTCCGGATAGCCGATCGTGATGATCGGAATGCCCAGGGCCTCGCAGGCCTCCTTGGCCTCCTGCAGGTCCTCGACGAACATGTGGATGTGGTTGAAGCCGGGCTCGTCCTCCTTGTTGAGCTCGGTGAACATCGTCGGAATCGACCAGTCGTTTTGCGACACGACCTCGATGGAATGGCTCCCCCATGCGCCGTAGCTCGCATGAAACTCCAGGCCCGTGCAATCCACCTCCTCGCCGCGATAGATCAGCCTGCCGAAGGTGTTGGTCGTGTAGAAGAACGGCCCCGTGCCAAAGAGCTTGTTGTGCTCGACCATGAACCGCTTCCAATCCTTGGCGCAAAAGCCCAGCATGTGGACCCAATCCCGCCCCTTGAAGTAATCGCTGTAGTCCTTCATGTCAAACCTCCTGAAAATCCGAGGGCACGCAGGCTGCCATTGCCCGCGTGCCCGGTTGAAGCGAATTCGGAAACGCCCTTATGCGAGCTCGCCTCCGTCGACGACGAGGTGTTGTCCCGTCATCCAAGACGATGCGTCGCTTGCCAAAAACAGCACGGCGTTGGCGCAGTCGTCGACCGTGCCGAATCGGCCGAGCGGAATCCTCGGAAGCGTCATGTTCGCAAACGCCTCGTTTGTCACGGCGCCATGGGTCATGTCGGTGTCGATGAAGCCCGGATACAGCGCGTTGACGCGAATGCCGTGGGGCGCCAATAGCTTGCCCCACTTGTTGGTCAGCGCCCTGATGGCGCCCTTCGTCGCCGTGTAGGCCGTGGAACCCGCCGCATGCCAAGCCGCGAGGGAGGACACCGGGATGATGGATCCCACGCCGTTCTTCGCGCATTCCTGCCATCCGTATTTGACCATGTAGAAAATGCTGTCGAGGTTGATGGACTGGATGAAGCGCCAGTTGTCCGTGTCGAACGCGTCGTCCATGCTCCGCTCGGACAAACCCGAGGAGCCCGCTGCCAAAACCATGACGTCCAAGCGTCCGAAGCGCTCGACGCACGCCTCGACGGCGGCCTTGCACGCGTCCTCGGTCGAGGCGTCGCAGGCGTAGAAGCCGGCCTCGCCGCCGGCGGCTTCGATCTCCTCGCACGCCGCCTTGAGCTTGTCCTCGCGGCGAGCCACCAAAAACACCCTCGCCCCGTGCTCGGCCAACGTTCTCGCTGATTGGTTGCCGATGCCGTGGGAGCTGGCGCCCGTGACCAGCGCCACGCGTCCCGACATGTCGAAGGGATTGCTCGTAGCCATCGATTGCTCCTTTCCGAAAGCCTAGCGACCCATAAGGTCCGCCACGGTGCGCAGCGGGCGGGTCCCGTCCCAGTTCTCATGCTGCATCTTGATGCCCATATACAGCTGCTCGATGGGGGCGTTGACCTCGGTGTAGGCGCCGAGCTGGTCGACGGTGTCGAAGTAGACGACGTGCAGGCCCTGGCCGGATACCATTTCCATGGCAACCTCGACGCCCTCGGCCGCGAACTCCTCTTTCACCTTCTCGACGTCGTCGGCCCAGATGCAGATGTGGTGCAGGCCGTAGCCGCCCTTTTCCGTGTAGACGCTGGGCTCGTCGTTCGCAGCCTCGATGAGCTCGATCTGGATGTTGTTCAAGTGGCCGAGGGCGCAACGGGTGAGCGACCCGCACTCCTCGCCGCGCAACGTGAGCTTGGCCGGCTCCGCGACGCCGAGGTCGAAGAACGGTCCGGCGCCCAACGTCTTCGCCATGAACTCGGCCGTCTCCTCTATGCTCTCGACGTAATAGCCGAGCTGCTTCACGCCGTATTTGCTAAGCATCTTTTCGCTCATCTTTCGTATCCTTTCGGTTGTTGCTTGTCGCCGGCGACGGGCATCATGCTCACCCATTCGCCGTCCCTGTACTGCGCCAAGGGCAACAGGTTGATATGGCCGGCGTGCGAGCCGCTGCCCCAATACCGTACGCTCCCCTCGCGCACGGGGCCGAACTCGGCCCAGATCGCGCCGGGAAGCTCGTAGTAGCCGTTGCCGTCGGCGTCGAAGAGCTCGTTTTTCTCGTAGTCGACGCGCACGATGTGAACCCGGCTGGGCTGGGGGACCTCCTCGGTCCCCCGGCCCGCCTTCGCGCTTGTGTCGAGTCTGTCGCCCATGCCCCTTACACCAGGGCGATGTCGCCGAGGCCTTGGTCCTCGTCCTTGGTGCTGACGCTCATGACCTTCTCGCGGCCGGCGCCGGCGATCGTGACGGTCCAATCGTCCTCGGCCAAGTCGTCAACCCAGAAGTCGCCCCAGCTGTTGGTCGTGTCGGTATAGGTGTCGGTGCCGTTGGTGACGGTGACCGTCGCACCCTCGACGATCTCCTCGTCGTCGGGCGTGAAGACCGTGCCCGCGATGAACTTCTTGGGCAACCCCTTGTAGTACACGCGCGGCTGGGTGCCGTACTCCGGGTGCAGCACCTCCGCGCCCTCGAGGTCCATGTCCTCGAGCTCGCCGAACTCGATGACGTGGACGGGGCAGTTGTCCATGCACCGGGGAACGCGGATCGGAGAGTCCTCGTCGTCCAAGAGGTGCGCGCAGCCCGTGCACTTCTGCGGAATGTTGAGCTCCTCGTTCCAAAAGATCTTGTGGTACGGGCAAGCGTCGACGATCTGCCTTTGGCCTTTGGCCTTGACGGGGTCGATGACGACCAAGCCGTCCTCGCGCTTGTAGACGGCGCCGTCCTTGGCCGCCTTGATGCAGGGTGCGTTGTCGCAGTGCATGCAGGGGGTAGGGACGTAGCTCACCTTTACCTGGGGGCAACGTCCGCGCTCCCTTTGGTTGACCTTGATCCAGAACTGACCGGACTCGGGCTGCTCTTGGGCGTAGGGCATCCAGCAGTTGCCGCAATGCTCGTCTTTGCATCCGATTTGGCAGGCATGACAACCCATGCACTTATCGGCGTGAATCAGAAAACCCTTCATTTCTATTACCTCTCTCTCGTCTCCTGGGGCCTTAGGCGAGCCATGCGTCGCGGATGATGCCTTGGCCGGCGTCGTACGTGCGCGCGAACGCCTCGGGATACTCGGCCTTCCACTCGTCGTATTCCTCCTGCGAGAGCTTCTCGGCCTCGACGAGGTATCCGGTGACGGCGAAGCCCTTGCAGTTCTTGGAGACGGTTGCCTCGGGGCTGATCAGGTTGATGGCGCCGCCGCGGTCGATGTGCGGGGCGATGGGGTCAACGCGGGATCCCTTGGCCACGACGACGGAGCCGGGCATGACGCGTTGGGAGACGCGGGCGCCTACCAAGACGATGCCGCGCTCGTTGAAGATCTTGACGATGTCGCCGTTCTTGATGTCGCGCGCGTCGGCGTCTTGCGGGCTGATCCACAGCGCCTCGTACAGGTAGCCGTCCGGACCCTTGACCTTTTGGGTCTCGATCTCGCGGTACCAAGCGATGTCGTCGCCCTGGACGTGGACGCGGAAGCGCGCGGGGGTGGCGGCGACCAGCAGCGGGTACGCCTTGCAGCGCGCGCCCCAAAGGCGCTCGTCGGGGGTCCACCCCTCCTCCTTCGGGCCGCCGACGATCCACTTCGCGATGGGCTGGCGCTCCTTGTCGTCGGGGAAGTTGTCCGCGAGGGCCTGGGAGTAGAACTCGAGCTTGCCGCTGGGAGTGTCGAGGGGGTACTTCTCCGGATCCTCGTAGAATCCGCGCATGCCGGGCAGCTCGTCACGCCAGTTCTCCTCGAGCTTCGGATAGTAGAGGCCCTTCTCCTTCAGGGTCTCCCAATCGATCTCGGTGTCGAGCTTGGAGTTGTTGAAGCTGTACTCGAGCCATTGCTCGGTGGTCATGTCGTAGTCGAGCTCGGAGCGCTTCCCGAAGCGGTCGAGGACCTCGAGAGCGATCTCCCAGTCGGACTTGGACTCGCCGACGCGATCGCAGGCATGGGGCGTGTAGCCGGCGTAGCGCATGCCGACGGTCATGGAGGCGCCCATGGTGTCGTCGTCCTCGACGCATGTCGTGACGGGCAAAACCAAGTCGCAGAACAGCGAGTCGTTCTCGAGCCATTGGTGGTTGGATACGAAGAACTCAACCTCGTCGCTGCGGATGGCGTCCTGGAACTCGAAGCCGCCGTTCCAGCAGTTCATGTTGCAGGGCTTTTCGGACCAGAGCATGTGGACGGGGTTGAGGCGCGGCTCCTCGGTCGGAATCGGCTGGCCCATGCGCTTTGCCATGCCCTGGGCCATCATGAGGCCCATCTTCGGGTCGCCGGGGTAGGTGAACTTCTTGAACTGCTCGGATGTTTCGACGTAGACGATGCAGGGGCTGCCGTACCACTCGACCTTGCCGGTGCGAATCGCCTCGGCGATAGCGGTGCGCGGCAGGGACTGTGCGGACGGGTAGAACATGCGGCAATGGTTCGCCATCGAGAACGGGCGGGTCGAGGACTCGGCGAGCTTCTCCTTGGCCATGTTGGTGGCCTCGAGGTGGAGCTGTTGGACGCCGGGCTTGCCGAGGCCCTGCATGGCGAGCAGGTACGCCTGGGTACGGCCGGGCTCGTGCGAATACGGGGTCTTGATGGAGCCGGAGCTGTAGTGGACGTGGGAAGCGCGCTTCTTGCAGAGGTTGCGCGCGTAGGCCTTGATCGTGTGGACGGGGATGCCGCAACGCTCGCTTGCCCACTCGGGGGTCTTGGGGATGCCGTCCTCCTTGCCCAAGACGTAGTCGGCAACCTTGTCGAATCCGATGGAGTGGGTGTCGATGTAGTCCTTGTCGTAGATGCCCTCGGTGATCATGACGTACATCGCGCCGAAGTCGAGGGCGGCGTCGGTGTTGGGCAAGATGGGAATCCACTTGAAGGTCTTGTGGCAGCAGGCGGTGTAGTTGCAGAACGGGTCGACGGAGACGAACTCCTTGTCGAGCTCCTCCCAATACTTGAGCAAGCGGGAGAAGAACATGGAAGCGTAGTTTTGCGTGAGCTCCCAGTCGCCGGCGTCGAAGACCAAGAGGTCTGAGTTCTCGGTGACGTCCTTGACGACGTTGTAGTTGCTGAAGTTGTTCTGAGGGGGAGCGACCATGCCGCCGCCGTGGTTGAACCCGGCGCCCCAGAAGTGCTTCGCGCCCCAATACCATCCCTCGACGGAGTCGGGGGTGCGGGTTTCGCGCGTGTAGCCGCCGAGCAGGTTCATGGCGGTCATGTGCATGCCGCCGCCCGCATGCAGGTCCTTGGACTCGCGGTGGCCGTCCTCGCCGATGCACAGGACGGAGTGGGGGCCGTACTTCTCGCTCACGCGCTTGATCTCGGACTCCATGATGTCGAGGGCCTCATCCCAAGAGATCTCGACGAACTTGGACTTGCCGCGGTTTTGGGCGTTGATCTTGGCGGGGTCTCCGCCCGGCTCCCAATCGACGCGCTTGAGCGGCATCATGACGCGGTTTTTGGAGTAGACGCGCTCCTTGTACGCGAGCGCCATGTAGTTCGGCGCCGCCTTGAACTCGGGGCGGAACTTCTTGCCGTCGACCTCGAGCTCCCACATGGAGTCAGCCAGCTCCTCGGGCGTGTACTTCTCGTCGATGTGCAGCGGGCGGATGCGGACGATCTTTCCGTCCTTGCTGTCGACGGCGGTGGGCTCGCCGCCCGTGCCGCCGCTCGCGATACTCTGCACCGTTGTGTAATAGGTGGCCTTATCGCTCATAACCTCTCTCCTTTCCTGAGGTCCGGGGCCCCAGGCCCCCTCCCCTGCGGCGCTTTGTGCTCCTCTCTCCTGGCACAGCTTCGCCGCCTCTCCCCTCAAAGGTAAAGCGAGCGGTTTTTGGCAACAATTATCGAAGTCGCGGGGTTAGTTCCCCCGAGCGCCTAATTTCCCGGTTTTGAGAATCCGGAGGTTACAGGTTGCGGTTTTTGTTTAGTAGTGCAGCTCAGCCATCGACATCCAATAGGAGTCGTTCATCTTCCGGTACAGCAAGCCGAGCTCCTTGGGCGCCAACGGCATGCCGTCGAAGATCCATTTCTGCAAGAGCATGGCCTGAGAGGCCGCGAAGAAATAGGCGGCGTACTCGCGCTCGAGCGCGGTGCCGGTGTCGAGGTCGCTGAGGATTTGGCCGTTGAGCCGCTCGAGCCGGTGGGTGACAACGCGTATGAAGGTGTCGTCCACGCCCTTCATGGGCCTGACCAGGGCTTGGTAGAAATCCTTATCATCGAAAATCGCGACGTAGATGTTCTCCATGTAGACGCTCATCATGCTCTTGGCCTGCTCCTTGGTCAGCAGGTCGTTCATGGTGACGATCGGCTTGACGAGGGCATCGTCGATGATGGCCTCCAAGACGCCTTCCTTGTCTTGGAAGTTGTCGTAAAACGCCTTGCGCGAGAGGTGGGCCTTGCGGCATATCTCGGTCACGGTGATTTTTGCGTAGGGCTTGTCGGCGACAAGCTGTCGGAACGCCCTTTCGAACGACTCTTTTGCGCCCATCGATATCCCCCTCAAGATCTCTTTGGGCAAGCGCTTTGCGCTGCTCTCTCTCCTATCGAGAGTTTAGCAACAATCGCACCTTTTGCCGGTGAGGGTCTCGCGTAATTTGTTGCATCCGCATCCGGTCGCGCTGAGCTCGCTGTCGAGGGCCGTGCCCTTGCCGTCGTCCAAAAGCTCGACCTCGAACGAGAGGTCGTAGCCCGCGAGCTCGTGGTTGAGGTCGAACGTGACGGTCTCGCCGCCAACCTCGACGACCTTGGCGCGCGCCCTGCCCTCCGGTAGGTCGAACTCGATGTAGGCGCCGACGGGCAGCTCGTCGGCATGGGGGAACCCGTCTTTCGCAACGGTGACGACCGCTTCGGGGTCGCGGGCGCCGTAGGCCGATGCGCAGGGAATCACGAACCGCTTGCGCTCTCCCCTCTCCATGGTTGCGAGTTCGCGCTCGAAAGCCGGAAGCAGCCCGCCGGAGCCGATCTCCACGGTCACGGGGTCGGGCGAAAGCCACGTGTTCACGAACTCGTACCCGTTGTCCAACTGCCCAGCGTAGTTGATTGCGACCTTTTGGCCTGGCTCCAGCATGGCCCCTCCCTCGTTGTCGTTGTCCCTCGATTTTACCGAGGGCCGATTTCGCCCAACAACAGTCGATTTGCCTTCGATGGAGCGCGAAGAGTTACAGATGCCGCGTTTTGTAACCCGCCAGGGTGACAAAAGGACGGTTCTTTTGTCACCTTTTTCAGGCCCAAAGTCCCAGCCAGCCGCTCCGGATCACACATCATCAAACCATCCTCGGCAAGCATGGGTGTGTCGAGCAGAGACTTCACCGTGCCGGCTTCTGAGGCAATCTCAAGGAACAAAGGTGCCCAGCAGGCAAAGAGCGCTATCCTGCTTATAGCAAACCACGGCAGGGAGGCTGGATGCAGTTCGCAGACGCAGACACGGAGCTCGAGACCTATTGGCGCGCCATAGTGCTGTACGGCCGCAACGTCGCCTCCTACAAATTCGCCTTGGCCAAAAGCCTGTTGGAGCTCGCACAGGCGGGCAAAGACTCCGTCACGTTGGAGGAGCTGTCGACGCCCTTTTCCCGCCACCTGTGCGAGCACCTGCGACACAGTCCGCGACAGGCTACCAGCCGCTCCAGCAGCTTCCTGGACGCATGCCGCCAGTTCAACGAGGGCGCCATCGGCTACGACCAGCTCATCGCGACCACGACCAAACTGGGGTTCACCAACGTCATAGACGCGTTCCACGTGGTCAATCAAGGCGAGGTCCCCATCAGGTTTTACGAAAAAGACTACGCCGGCGCCACCAAGCGCATAATTTTGACCGACGAGGTCTTTCAGCTGGGTGAGAGCCCCTTCGCCCCGAACCTGGCGCGCGAGGCCGAGTCCCGCTGGAACCTCGTGGAGACCGCTTGGGAGCTCGGCGTCAGCCGCCACCTCATCACCATCGACTACCAGGACGACCAGCGCATCCTGACCGCCGCCAACGCCCACCGGCGCAAGGACATCACCTCAGCCCGGGGCGCGCTCAACGGCTACCAAAAGGGCAAGTGCTTTTACTGCTTCACCGGCATCAACGCTGCAGACCGCATCCAGACCGCCCCCAGCGAGCCCATCCAGCTCAACTGGTCAAACACCCCCGAGCGCTACGAATACGAGATGGTGGCCGAGGACTTCAGCGAGCTGTTCGAATCCGACGACTCCGCGAAAAGCACCGCTGAGACCGAAACGCGGCCTGTCGCATCAACCGATCTCAACAAGCCCTCCGTCTCCGAAACGCGCCATGCCTCCTCGACCGGCCTCGACGCGCTCGCCAACGGCTCGTCAGCCCTCCCCTTGTGCGACGTGGATCATTATTTCCCCCACGTGCTCCAGGGCGTTATCCCGCACATAAACTTCGACGGCGTCTGGAACCTCGTGCTGGCCTGTCCCGACTGCAACCGGGGCGAAGGCGGCAAATTCGCCCGTCTGCCCGAGCTCAAATATCTCGCCCGCCTGCACCGCCGCAACGAATACCTCATCAGCAGCCACCACCCGCTGCGCGAGACCATCATCCAACAGACCGGGGCCGACGAGCCCCATCGGCGCAAATTCCTTGGATACGTGGACCACGAGGCCGAGAAGATCCTCGTCCACCGCTGGTCCATCGAGCAGCGCGCCGACGCCACGTTTTAGCAGCCCAGCGGGCCGGGCTGGCGACTACTGGGTCGCGCAGGCGTCCCCGGCTTTGCGCAAAATCAGGTTGAGCCACCGCTCGTCCCCGCGCCCCGGGCGCACGTCGCCCGTGACCCACACGCGCTCCAACGCCAGCAACGGCACCTGCGCGACGAACTCCGCAAAGGACTCCTCGGTGAAGTTCGTGAAATACCGTCCGTGGCGCAACCCCTCGAAATCGCCGTACTTGAACGAAGTGTAGACAACGCCGCCGTCCACCACCGCGGCCGCCATGCGATTGAGCACGTCCAGCAGCTCGGCTTTGGGCAGATGCAGGATGGACGAACACGCCCAGATGCCGTCGTAGGCGTCCACCTCGTCCAGATCCTGGAACAGCATCTGCCGCACAGGCAACCCCGTCAGCTCACTCGCCGCAGCACAAAGCTCGGGCGAGCCGTCCACCGCGGTCACGCAGTAACCGGCGTCCGAAAAATGCTTGGCGTCTCGCCCCGACCCGCATCCGAAGTCCAACACCCGGGCACCCGCAGCCAACAGCTCCTCGAACGGTCGGTACATGCTCGCAAACTCCACGTCCACCGTCGAGCTGACAAAATCCTGCGCGTGCTCTGCATAGTATCCCAGCGTGATATCGGTAGCGTTGTCGGACGTTGCGGTCATCGGGCCTCCTTTGATGGTCAGACCCATTATGAGGGAAAACCGCCCGGCTCAAGAGCACGACCGCAATACGCGATGGCAGAAGGTATGACCACCTTCCATCCTTAAAGCGACTTCGGGATCAGCTCCCCTATCATGAGGGGGATGTCTACGACACCGTCGAGTTCCTGTACCTCTCGGGAGAGCTTCTCGAAGGACACCATCGACGCCGCTTGGGAGGGCGCGATTTTGCGCAACGCCTCGATGTCGCATGCGAGTATCACGGCGAGCTTTACATCGTCTTTCGCACACGCCTTCATGACGTCGAGGATGTCAGTGCCCATCGACATGGCATGGCGAAACGTCACGCGCACGTACGTACCGTCTTTGAGGTAGCGGCCGTCCTTGACCGACCACCCAGCGCTCTCGAACTTAGCGTCGAGCACCTTGTTGATAGACGACTGCATGCCCTTCGGGACAGAGCCGCCCTTGCGCTTGAGCCGGTTGTACTGGGCTTTCGCAGCGGCAGTCGTCCCGGACCCGATGATGCCGAGCGCCTCCATCAGCTCCTTCGTCGGATCGGGCGCCCCCCAAGGCGGCACGCTCAACGCGGTCTTCACGGCTACCCGACCTCCCCTTCAAGCTGCTCCGGCGTGAAATTGCCCTCAATCACTTTCTTCAGCTGAATAACCTGGATTGACGTCATGGATACGCCTGTCGGGTCCTCCAGCTTGTAGATTCGTCCCTGCTCGTTGTCGTAGACGCGCAGCACGCGACGCTCTTGGAGCACGGATTCGAAGACGTCGCCGTCTTTGACGCCTTTGTCGATATCCCAGCAGAGCAAGTACCGAATGTTTTGGAACGAGTGGTTGAACTTCACCTTGGAAAACGTTTTCTTCAGCTCGACATACCAATAGTCGGTGTCGGCCGGGTTGACAGCAGCCTTGCTGCGTGCCAAAACGTCAACGCCGACGCTCGTCACATAGTCGACCGGCTCGAAGTCGAAGTCCTCGCTGCGCAGCGAGTAGTAAGAGATGAACACGCCGTACAGCTCGGACTCGTTACGTGGCTCGTAGAAGCGGACTCCGTCGATCGGCGGATAGTACCTCCGGACGCGGGCGCGCTCGATGCGGGCCTGGTACTCCTCCTTCTCTTTCAGCGAGATGCGCTCCGCATCGTTGAGCTCAGCCAAGTCCCGCAACCCGTGTTTGCGGTAGGCGTCCTCGTTTATCTCGGATATGATCTCGCCCACGCGCCCTTGGAGCGCCTCGAGCAGGTCGGGCTTTGTGTTCGCGACGCTGCCGCGATTCGCCGTAAGGGAAAGCTGTTGGCAGTTGATGAACCCGTGGAGCATCACGACGCTGTTCGAGCCCGTGCCAAACGAGGTAACCCATTCGTTCTTTCGCTCGACGGGGATGAAGTCCTTGCTCAGCCAGATGCCATAGCGATCGCCGGCCTTGTACTGGCCGCGCTCTGCGCTCGACTTCTTGCGCAGCATCTTGTTGTACGAGCGCTTCGCGGAGTCCCCCTCAACGTAGACCGCCACGTCGAACTTGCACTGGGGGAACCCGGCGAGCGTTTCGTCGGCGTACACATAGCGCTTCACGAAGTTGTTGGCGGCCTCCTCCTTGAACTCGTCGTAGAGGTAGTCGATATCGTAGTTCTCCTTCGGGAACGGATGGCCGAAAGGAAGCGTCTTCGGCTTGTCCTCGTCAAGCGCCTTGAGCGTCATGGAGAAGTCCGGCTTCTCGCGGTTCGGCAGCTCCCCCTCAAAGGACCCCAGCTTCGTGAACCAATACGCGTAGTCCTCGACGCGGTCTTGGGTGAACATGCTTGTGTCGCTGTTGTTGTAGCCGATCACCTTGATGTACGTGCCGACGCCTTCGGGAAGCAAGCGTTCGTCGAGCTCCGTCGGGGAAATCTCGACCTCGTGGAGGTGACCGCTCGTCAACGCCTCGAGAGGATGGGCGCATGTTGCTTCCGACGTCTCAATCCCGTCGCTCGTCATGACGTAGACGCGATCGGAACGCAGATAGATCTTGGTGCCGTGGCCTTTCTCGCCGATTCGGTCAGCCACAGCGTTTGCCGAAAACGAGTTGCCCAAATCCCAGAAGTTGGTCTTGAGCGTCTCGTACGCCATCCCCGATCCGTTGTCGCGCATCTCGATGACCGTCTTGCCCGACACCGAATCGTACGTCACCTCGAACGAGAAGCTCGTAGCACCCGAGTCGTACGCGTTGGACAAGGCCTCGCGCACAATCTCGAGCGGCTCCTCGAAGTCGTTTGCTATTTGCAAGAACTCCTTGATTGCGTTGACCTGCGGACTAAACGTTTCAGCCATATGACCCATCCCTTCGTCATTCGAATTGGATCACGAATCGATCCGCTTGGCAAGATCGAAAGGAAAAGCGAAGGCAAACGACCCGGGAGGGTTTTACTCCGAATGATTCCCGATGCTGGGCGAACCTCATGACGGAAATCTGATGACCTTGGCCCCGCGTCCCCGCTTGCCCACCTTGGCCGCCTCGAGGGCCTCTTCGGCCTGAATCCAGCCGCAGCGAGCCGAGCAGCGCCACATGGCCACATCCGGGTTGAGCGGCAACGGCTCGATGTCCGCCCTCGCATGAAGGTCGACCCCGAGCGCGGGAAGCGGCTCGCGATGCAGACGGCGGGGTTCGTCTCCTATTGGTGCTGCCCCGATTACCGGAGCGAAGACGCGCGCTAGGACCGTGCGACTACCCCTTTGCCCAACTTCATGATATTATTGCATTTGCACATAATACGATTTGCACTAGACAAAGGGGTTCTCGTGGCAAACATCAACGTGACCATCCGCGTGGACGAAGACGTCAAGAAGGAAGCCGACGAGCTCTTCGATGACCTGGGCATGAGCTTCACCACCGCCATCAACATCTTCCTGCGCCAAGCCGTGCGCGAGGGCCGCATCCCCTTCCAGGTCGGCCGCACCACGCCCGCCGCGGAGCAAGTCGACTATGCGGCGGTCAGCCTGGGGAAACAGTAGCCGTTTGGAACAGGGGCCCAAGACCCCCGATCGGACCGCAAAACAACCTTGCGGCTAGCCTAAGCGGGCCGGGGCTATAAGCAAGCCGCTATCGCCTTGCGAATGAAATCCGAACGATTCTTAGAGCGCTCGTCGATGCTCTTCACCATAGACTCCGGCAGCGTTACCGTAATTGCCCGCAGCGGCTCATCGGTCAGCCGCGGACGACCCATGACAACCTTGCGCGCTTCGCCGTGAAAGACCCCATGGGCCGCGTCTGACTCTAAGCTCTCGAGCTGCTCGTCGGTTACGCTAAACCTGTCCAGAGTTTCCTTGTCCATAGCCCTCTCCCTATACCAGGCCAAGCTCTAAGAGCGCCCTGCACGTAGGAGGCGTCATGGCGTGATAGACAAGGACCCCGAAGCTCCGCTCGATTCCCACCATCTGCAGGAGCCGTCCCCTCTTATCGCAGCCTATGACAAGCACCTCCCCCTCATCAGGGCGCCCCGATACTGCACGCATACGAAATTGCTCCAGGCATACCGAATGCTTTCCTCGTCCAAGCCATGTTTATAGGCATGCTCGCTGATGAACAGCTCCATATCGATGCCCCAGACTTAAATATGATAAAAGTATACAGCAAACGCCCTCGCGCCCACACGCTCGATAACCAGCCTCACAGCACTCGAAGAACAGCTGGGCTGTCATAGCAGGCAATCTGTTGAAGCAGCCCTGCTCGGCTTGTTTTAGGGCGAACTCACAGAAGCTCTCAATCTCGTCACAAGTAAGGTCGTTGAGAGCATCGCGTCGATACCAACCATCGACTTCCCACAGAACAGACGTCGGTTCCGCGTTCCAATTTCGCGCAGCAAAATGGCCCCTGTCGGGTTCGCCGTTTACGCTCAAGATAAAACCCCTAGGGAAGTTAGGGAAGCTGGAACGCGGAACCGACCCCTGTTCCAAGGACCCATTGTACCCCGCAGTGCTTCATTTTTTAAAGGACCAGCCAGGCGACCAGCGGGATGGTTGCTACGCATGCGATAAACGTGACAACGGCGATTCCGGTGGCGTATTCGCCTTCGTTGCCGTGCTGCGCAACTACCATCGGCACCACTGTCATGACGGGCAGGGCCGCATACAGAGCTGCGCAGCCCGCCACTTCTTCGGAGAACCCGACCACGCGCAGCAACAATGCTGCCGCAATGGGTAGCAGAACCATCTTTATAGTCACGCCCACGTAAGCTTCGGGGCGCTTGAACGCGCCGCAAAGATTGCTGAAACAGGCCATCGCGCCAAGGAACAGCATGCACAGCGGGGTGGTGCCATGGCTGATTAAGCCAAGCGCCGAGTCCAGGATTCCAGGCAGCGTAAGGCCCGATGCGGCAAACGCCAGCGACAGCACGATTGCTACGATGTTCGGCGATACGATCGACCGCGGACTGAAGCGTTCGCGCTGACGGCCGCGGGCCGTAGCAAGCCAAACGCCATATGTCCAAAACGCCGCCTGGTCAACGATTGAAAACAGGCACATAAACAGGACGCCGGTTCCAGGAAACACGGTGTTGAGCAGCGGAAATCCCACAAAGCCCGTATTGCCGAAGATGAAGGCAAACTGAAACACGCGGTCCTTGTCGTGCGGCAGGCGCATGATCTTTGCCAGAGCAAATGCCGCCAGGGCAAGCACCAAGTACATAACCACCGAAAGCGGGATGAGGATAAGGTTGTCCTTCAGGAGGTCAATCGTCACCATGGTTGCGGTGTTGTAGAAAATCATCGCGGGAAGGAAGATGTTTGTGATGATTTGGCCGAGCTGGCCCATGAACTCCCGCTTGATGACGCCGATCTTGCCTGCGGCAAAGCCGGCAGCCAGAAGCAGGAAGAACACCGCCATGGTTTGAATTGTTGTCTGCAGGGCCACGTTAACCTCCTTTTTGGGCTGAGTCTAAAGCTCAAAAAGAGGCGCTGCTGGACGTTTTAGAACAACTTGTTCGATATCTTGCAGCTGCAAATGAAACAGGGGACGAAGGAATGGGTCACAGGATTCTCGCCTGCTTGAAGATAAGAACATGCCTCTAGCAGCGTATCGTTGGCAAGCTTGGCACCGGGTCCGTCATGGGTTCCATTAACCCAGCGCCACACAGTCATTCTGCTAGGAAATACAAGCTCTTTTACTATCGCTCTTATCGACAGCCCTTGCTCGTGGAGTCTGATTGCCTCGTCTTGCATTGATTTAGGGTAGAGCATGCGGACTCCTTTCTCGGACCATATGGTCCAACTTTTTGTCCGCACTCCCCCCCCGCGCGTCACGCGGAGGCGTACATCCTCTCGAAGTCCTCGATGTAGGGTCCCTTGATCCCCAGGTCGCGCACGTCCTGCAGGCCGGCTATGCCGAAGCTCTTCAGGTAGCTGCGTACCTCGGGCGCCACCTCGTCGCAGTCGCCCAGGTAGACCGGGCACACGATGCCGACCGCATCGTCCTTGACCTCGATGCCCCCTTGCCTCATGAGCCTGGGTATGGACAAAAGCTCGCCCCCGATGCCCCTGGCCACCTGCAGGCTGTTGCCGGTTCCCGTGAAGTAGCAGGTTTTCATGTCTCCCCCGTCTCTTTGCGCAATGCCTCGCAAAAGATTATAAGGCCGCAGGGAAGGCCCCGGGGTCCGTGGGGCTTAAGTGAGTGGAACAGGGGTCGATTCTGCTCTTGGGACAGGGGTCGGTTCCGCGTTCCAATTTCGCGCAGCAAAACGGCCCCCGTCGGGTTCGCCGCTTACGCTCAAGACATAACCACTAGGGAAGCTGAATAACTCGCACGTCACGTGGAACAGGGGTCGGGAGATGCACCAAGGCCACACGGTTAGCAACGAAACGAAGTTTGAGATGCTCAGCTCTAACACAACGCGCCACGTGAGCGTCTCACCGCGCCATTTTCCCATCTGGAACCTTCCGGCGAGGAGGTCATTTCTCTTCTTGTCCTCACCGGTCATGCGGCATTAGAGCGAGATAGGTATGGTTGGTCCCCCTATTCGATGTTTTCCTCAATGTATTCTGGCAGGTAATCCCTAAGCCCCGGCAGGGCAAAGCCCACGCTGCTGCGACTCGCGGGCTCAACCACCCCCGCGTCCATAAGACGCTTTTTATACGTAGAAACGTGATTGTTGGGCTTGCCCAGCCGTTCTGCTATCCGTTTCGTGTCGCTCCGCTCGTCATCCGGTAGCATCGCCTGCAGGAAAAGAAGGTCGTTTCGCGAGAGCTCGTCGAGGGTTTGCTTCAGAACGCGCATGCGTAAATCCTCCGTGGCCAAAGCGATCCCGCCGTCAACGTCACCCTGACCAATGGTACCGCTGTCGCCCGAAAGGGCCCATGAGCGGAATCCTACCAGCTGCATCATGTACGGAAACCCGTTGACGCTGCGCACGGCCGCATCCAACGCGTCCTCGTCAAAGCGCTTGCCCTCCTTTGAGGCGGTGTTCTCGAGCGCGACACGCACCTCGAGGTCGGAGATGTTGCCAAGCTCCTTTCGGCCGGCTCGGCGAAGAAACGAGACGGACTCGCCGTTCAGAAGCTGCGAAACCTTGTGCGGAAGCCCCGCCATGAATAGCGCGATTTTTCGCTCCTCCGTCACAAAGTGCTGGAAGGCGGCAATAAGCTCCACCATTTCAGCAGAACGGGGGTCGACCTCATCTACCGTTATCAAAAGGCCCACATCGTACTTGGACAGTTCCTCGAGGACATCCGTTATGCGGGAACGCCAATTTCCAGGCGAGGACTCGAGGTTGTCCCAGCGAAAGGACAGGCCGCCTATTGGCGCTGTCAGCGAAACGCCTGAGACCTTGCGTTTCTCGTCGGGCTTCACGAGATGGGCTGCCCGCCTCGATATCTGCTCGAGGATGTCTTGGAGCATCCCGTCGACGCAGGTCGCGCTGACGGCGATCCAGCCCATCGACTCGGCCTGTTTGCGCAGGTACGCAAGGGTTGCCGTCTTGCCCGTGCCCCTGGCCCCTACCAGAATGGATGCTTGGTTGGGGTCGCCGGGCCCGTTCTCCAACGCATCCAGCAGTTCCTCGATCAAATATTCGCGGCCGGCGAGATACAGAGGAACCTTTCCAAACGTCGGCGTGAATGGATTGCGCATAAAGCCCCTTTTCTCTCTTACAAGTTTTGCTCGGAGTTAATTGTATCTTCTTGTTTTTGTTCGATGCGATAGTTTTTGTTTTCTTGCTTATTTTTTTGCAAATTTTTGCATTTTTAGACAGAGGCGATTGTCTCCTCAGAACAATTCCGGGGCTTACTCGTCACGCCAACCTCTTTCGTCTAACGTTTACAGGACATCTTCCCCGCAGAGCCAGATTAAGGTTCGAGATTCAGCCAAAAGGTGGGGCGGACACCGATGTAGCCGAAGCCGAAGTACCCGCCAAAGCTCGTGACACGGCCGCTATCTTGCGTATAGAAAGCGTAATTGCGCTCGACGATGTCCAGGGAGCGAAGCCACCAGCCGGCGCCGCTCGGTGCACGCGAGCAGGGCGCGGCCGCCCTCCTCCTTGAGCATGCGCCACGTGAGTGTCTCACCGCGCCAAGGTGGAAGACATCACCCATCGGGCAAAACTAGGCGCGAAACCGCCTGAGGTCCACGCCTTCGCGCTCGGCCAGTCGGCAAAGGGACCCGCCGTCCATGCGCTCGACCGCCCACGCATCGGCGATGGCGGCGGGAAAGCCGTTGAAGGCCGCCGTGCCGTAATAATCCTCCATGTAGTCGCGGAGCCTGTCGACGTCCACCCTGATCTCCATGGCGCTTCCTCCTTCTTCCGATGCGGCCAAGGCGTCCGAGCGCCAAGACGACTGGAGGTCTATTGCTTTGATATTTATAATATCAATATGATTAGCGGCGGATACATAGACTTCGAATGGGACCTGAACAAGGCCGAGGCCAACATCGCCAATCACGGCGTGCCGTTCGGGGAGGCCGCGACGGTGTTCTCAGACCCATACGCCAGGGTCATCGACGACCCGGACCACTCCCTTGACGAAGAGAGGTTCGTCATCATCGGCCTGAGCTCGAGGGCGAACGTCGGTCACGGCATGCCATTGCCTGCGCGGCGAGGGCGACGTCATCAGGATCATATCCGCGCGGAAGGCAACGAAGAGCGAGCCGAGGCAGTATTGGAGGCATTGCCATGAGGGATGAGCACGACTTCACCGACAGCAGGCCCAACCCCTACGCGGAGCGCCTGCGCAAGCCGGTCACGATGAACCTGGACGTCGAGACCGTGGACTACTTCAAGGCCGAGGCCAAGCGCACCGGCATCCCCTATCAGAACATCATCAACCTGTACCTGGGCCAGTGCGCCGCGGAGGGCAAGCACCTGACCTTCGCGTAAGGCTGGACAATTCTGCGCTACCGCTGCGAGGGGCGCAGCAAGAGGTTGCTGGGCTGGATGAGCCCGAATGAGCAGGAAAGCTGGAACGCGGAACCGACCCCTGTTCCAAAGGGAAGTTGGAACGCGGAACCGACCCCTGTTCGGCATCGCGCCCCGCGCGTCACGCGGAGGCGCACATCTGCTGTCGCATTTCCACGTTTTATCGTGGAACAGGGGTCGGTTCCAATTAAAAGCGATTAGTCGGCGAACTGGCTGTTGTAGAGCTTGGCGTACAGGCCGTCCTTCTCCATGAGCTCGTCGTGCGTGCCGATCTCGAGGATGTCGCCGTCCTGCATGTACAGGATGGTGTCGGCATCCTTGATGGTGGACAGGCGGTGCGCGACGACGAACGACGTGCGGTTCTTCATCATGGCGCTCATGGCCTCTTGGATGAGCACCTCGGTGCGGGTGTCGACCGAGGACGTGGCCTC
>R18__coassemble_1813_pt1 | contig 18556 bp, 12 predicted proteins | sample R18__metabat2_low_PE_019 | metagenome-assembled genome bin R18
TAGCAGAACATGCTCTGTCCCTTCGAAGAGGAACGCAAAAACCGTATATGCTGCAACACGCGGGCGCGCAGGAACGCAAAAACCGTATCTTTTGTAGCAGAACGCCCAGGTGCGACGTCGCGGCCGCAAATCGGACGCGGGGGCGCCTAGCTGATGCGCTGGCCGCCGCGTGCAAACGCAGGGTTTTGGGCGATGGCGTCGAGCTTGGCCATGACGACGTCCTCGACCTCGTACGACGTCGGGACGAGCACCGACTCCGAAAAGAGCGTGCGGATGTAGGAGCCGCACTCGTCGCAGGTCGCGATGCGGTGGGAATCGTCGCCCTCGAGGTTGAAGAAATGGAGGCTGCGCTGGTTTTGCGTGCCGCAGCGGGCGCAGCGCACGCGCTCGAACTCCCAAGCGGTCCCGCACTGGGTGCAGACGAGCTTGCGTCCGCGGCCGTGGCTCGAGGTCTCGCCGCCGACGTGGGCGAGGGCGGGGGCGCTGCCGCACACGGGGCAAACGAGCGGATGAACGTCCTCGAACGCACACTCCTTCTTGATGGCGGAAAGAACCATCTGGGCGGGCTTCTCGATTTGGGCCTTCAGGCCGAGCATGATCGCCATGAGGGCGATGCCCATGGAGCCGGCGCTCATGCCGTCGTCCGTGAGGACCTCGACGACGTCCATGAGGTAGGCGTTGGGGTTGGCGCCGGCGAGCTCGAGGTCGCTCGCGGAGAGGACCCGCTCCCAATCGACGCGCTCGAGGTCGGCGACCACGTCTGCCTCGAGCACCGTCTTCTCGCAGGCACAGGCGGCGATCTTCGCAACGTCCTCGGCGAGCATGCCCTTGTCTATCTCGACGGGACAGGTCGCGAAGACAGGCATGCCGACATCCACGGCCGTCCTCAGCTTGTCCGCCGCGGGCACCTCGTAGCCGCACTCGCGGCCCGCCTCGCACTCGTCGACGACCTTCCACAGCTCGTGGAAGAACTCCAGGCGCGCGACGTCTCCCTCGTCGAGCATGCCCTTGTACGCGTTGACCGCGGTGTTGATCAGTCGCATGTTCATAAGAAAATCTCCTCGTCTTGCTTTTCGCGAAAACCTCGGGCGAGACAACCCGAATCATAGCGCCGCGCCCGGCAGGGGGGCGCGAAAACCGTCTTTGCCGATTGGTTCTTTCTGCACCCGAATGGCCATGGAACGTTGACGGGTGCGAAACGTCCGCGGCGCCCTCGCATCGCAGCTTGGGGTCTTGCGACGGGCGCAATCCTGAAGGTGTAGTAGTAGACGGAGTACCATTCGGATGCAGAAAAAACCAACTCGACCCGCCGGGGGACGGAGGACCCGCCCCCCGGCGTTTCTCGTATCGCGGGCTTGTCGCCAAGCCCGCTCAGGAGCAGCGGCTACAGCGGAGCTCCCTCGCGATTGATGATCGCAGGATCAATGATGTTGCCATCCTTGTCCTTGTAGATGACGTTCTTGCCGCTGGCAAGCTCCTCGCGAGCCCAGTGGCCCCAATGGTACAGGGCGTCGGACTCGGAGACCGTGCCGTCGCCGAACATGAGGTTCGAGCAACCGCGGGTCTTGCCCTCGACGTTCCAGTTGCCACGGTAGGGCTGGAAGATGCCGCCGCCGAGCCAGATGTGGGCCGGGACGAAGATGCAGAGGGCGAAGAAGCCGATGTCGTGAATCATCAGCCACACGGCGTGCGCGCCGGTGCCCAGCTCAACGCAGGTGGAGCCGAGAACCAAGACGACGCCGGAGATAGCCATCACAAAGCCGAAGATCCACAGGGCACCGTCGGCGATGCGCTGGCCGGACTTCTGCTCGTCCTGGTCGGGCATGTGGATCCACTTGGCGCCGAACAGGTACGGGAAGAACATGAGCATCCACTTCTTGTCGTCGCTCGTCCACTTGCAGACGTTGTTCTTCCAGATGTGGCGTGCGCCGGCCGGCGCCAGCAGGAAGCTGACGATCGGCACGAGGCAGAAGACGACGCCGAGGATGCGGTGGCTCATACGGCAGACGAACACGACGTCGGAGCCCACGGCCTGGGTGATGGGGGGCGCGAACACGATGGCGCCGGAGATCATCAGCCAAAGGCAGCAGATGATGGTGACGTCGTGGGTGATGCGCGCCTGAAGCGAATGGCGCTTGATGTAGCGGGTCACGCCAGAAGCCTCGATCTTTTCCAAGTACGCTTGGTCCTTGGCTTTTTGCTCAGGAGAGACGTTTACAGCATGCGACATTATTCGTCCTCCTTCTTCTTGTTGACGACAACCTGGCCGCCCTTGCCCTCGGGGGCGTTGGCTGCGGCCTTCTTCCTACGGTTGGCCTCCATGAAGGGAAGGTTCTCCGTGACGGCGTCGATGACCGCACGCTCGTCCTCGGGACGCATGCCCGTGCGGACGACTTCGCCGGTGTTGAGGGCGATGGTGTCCTGGGTCTCGGTGTTGAACACGAGGGTGTCGCGCTTGTAGCCGGCGGCCAAGGCGGTCATGCCCGCGAACGCAACGAGGCACAGCGGGAAGACGACGGCGGTGATCGGCTTCAGAGCGCCGGAGATGACCAGCGCCGGGGAGGTGCTGGGGTTCTCGACCGCGCCATGGGCGGCGGCACCGTACTTCAGGACCTGGATGACGTGCAGGCCGCCCATCTCGTGCTCGCCGTAGACCATGGCATCAGCGTAGCCACGCTCTTTGAGCATCGTGACGCGCTTGTAGGCGCGGGCGATCATCTCGTCGCGGTCGCCGAACTCCAAGGCCTCGGGCTGGCAGGTGGACACGCATGCCGGCTTCATGCCGTTGGCGATGCGGTCGACGCAGCCGGAGCACTTGTTGATGACGCCCTTGGTCGTGCCCTCGTCGTAGCGGGGCACGTCGAACGGGCAAGCCGTGGAGCAGTACTGGCAGCCGATGCACTTGGACTGGTCATGGGTGATCAGGCCGGTTTCCTCGTCGCGGTACACGGCGCCGGCCGGGCAAACCGAGACGCAGGCGGCATCGGTGCAGTGCTGGCAGGCACGGCGGCCGAAGGCCCACTTGACACGCTTGGTGGCGAGCAAGGGGGTGACGTCGGTGGTGTTGTAGTCCTTGTTCTCGATCTCGTTGTAGGTCATGATCAAGCGCGTGGTGCCGTTGATGTCGGCGGGGTTCTGGTAGGAACCGTTCCACGAGTTCTCGTTCAGGCCGAGCGGAGACGGAAGGTTGTTCCAGCACTTGCAGGCGATCTGGCATGCATGGCATCCAGAGCAGCGGGAAGTGTCGAAAAGAATTGCCTTTTCAGCCATTACCTAACACCCCCAGACTTCTTGACGTTGACAAGGAACGCCTTGTACTCGGGCGTCTGGACAACGGCGTCGCCGATGTTCGGGGTCAGCTCGTTGACGACGTCGCCCTGGGCGAACTCGTGCGTGTAGCCGAAGTGGTGGGTAAGGCCAACCTGGTGCTGGACCTTGCCGTGGACCATGAACGGCTTGAAGCGGTGGGTGACCAGCGCCTTGACGATGACGGAGCTGCGGTTGTTCCAGACCTCGACGTCGTCGCCGTTTTGGATGCCGAGCTCCTCTGCGAGCTCGTAGGAGATCTCGCAGTACTGGTCGGGGATGGCCTCGACGAGCGCGGGGCAGGAGCGGGTCTGGCCGCCGGTCTGCCAATGCTCGGTGCAGGAGTAGGTCGTCGCGACGTACGGGAAGTCCTCGACGGTGCCGCGGGTCGCCTCGAAGGAGTCGACGTGCAGCGCGCAGGGGGCGTTGACCAGGCCGTTGAACGGGTTGTAGTCGTACGGAGTCTCAGTGGGCTCGTAGAACTCGGGCAACGGGCCGTCGTCCATGCCGTAGGACTCGAGACGGGCGTTCTGCTCCCACAACATGAAGAAGGTCTTGTTGTTGGGCGGCACGGCAGCGCCGTTCTTCGTCGCAACGAAGTCGGCCTGGTCGACCAGGACCCACTTGCCTTCTGCCTCGTCCCAGTAGTTGAGGACCTTGTTGGGGTTCCAAGGCTGGCCCTGCATGTCGGAGGCGTTGCGGTTGTAGAGGATGCGGCGGTTGGACGGCCAGCTGAAGGCCCACTCGGAGTTGAGGCCCAGGCCGGACTTGTCAACCGTGTTGCGGCGGCCGATGTTCTGCTTCGCCGGGTCGAGCGGGTACTCGCCGTTGCCGAAGAAGCCGGTGTAGATCCACATGCCGCACGCGGTGGAGCCGTCTGCCTTGAGGTTGGCGTAGGTGGTCAGCAGGTCGACCTTGCCGCTGGCGAGCTGGCCGTTCGCGCCGGCCTTGAAGCCGGTGCCGCCGTTGCCCTCGAACGTGGACGGCTCGACGTTGTAGCCGTTGAGCGCCCAGGAGACGGGGTAGAAGCTGATCTGGCCGTCGACGTAGTAGTCCCACTTCAGCTTCAGGATCGGATCGGGGTTGGCGCCGCCTTCCTGCTTGTACAGATCAGCGATCGCACGATAGAGCAGGTCGGTCATCTCGAGGTCGGTCTTGGACTGATCCCACGGCTCGACTGCCTGGTAGCGCCACTGCAGCCAACGGCCGGAGTTCAAGATCGTGCCCGGCTTCTCGTAGATGAGGGCGCAGGGCAGGAAGTAGACGGTGGTGTCGATGGACTTGGGGTCCATGTCCGGGCCGTGCCAGAAGCCGGCGGTCTCGGTCTCGACCTGGTCGGCGACGACCAGCCAGTCGAGGTTGGACATGGCCTGGCGAATGTGCTTGGCGTTCGGGCCGGAGTGGCAGGGGTTCATACCCCATGCGAAATAGCCCTTCATGACGCCCTTGTCCATCCACTCGAAGGTGGAGATGTGGGTCCAGTCGCCGGCGTACTCGCCGTCGTTCTTGGCGTTCATGGACGGAACCTTCGGCCACCAATCGTAGCCGTAGTCGTTGTCGACCGTCGCGTTCTCGCCGAACCACTCCTTGAGGGAGGAGACGATGAACTTCGGCTTGTTGGTGTAGTAGCCGTCGGAGTAGGTCTGGTCCTGCAGCCACTTGCGCAAGCTGGAACGGCTGGAGGTGTTGGACCACTTGAGGTAGGCAGGATGCTCGTTGACCATCATGCCCATGTCAGTCGCGCCCTGGACGTTCGGCTCGCCGCGCAGCGCGTTGACGCCGCCGCCGGGGATGCCGATGTTGCCGAGGAGCAGCTGCATGATGCACATTGCGCGGGTGTTCTGCGCGCCGTAGGTGTGCTGGGTCTGACCCAGGGCGTAGAGGATCATGCCAGACTTGCCGGGAGCCGCGGACTTGGTGTACGTCGAGTAGACGAGCTCCAGGTTCTCCTTGCTCATGCCGCAGACGTCGGTGACGGCGTCGAGGGTATAGCGGGAGTAGTGCTTCTTGAACTGCTGGTAGACGCACATCGGGTCCTTGAGGGTCATGTCCTTCTTGGGAACCGTGAGCGTCGGGGTGGTGAACTCGGGGACGCCGGGCTGGACGACCCAGTTGTAGTCGCCGCCCTCGGAGGTGTCCCACTCCTCCTCGTGGTCGGTCTCGTAGTGCCACGAGTGGTTGGAGTAGGTCTTGGTCTCCTCGTCCCAACCGGAGAAGAGGCCCTTCTCCACGTCGAACTCATACTCGGGATCGAGGATGTAGGACGCGTTGGTGTAGTTCAAGAGGTACTCGAAGTTGTAGACATCGCACTTGTTGCCTGCGAGGTAGGAGTCCAGGTTGGGCTCGATCAGGTTCTCGATGATGTAGTTGTACATGCCACCGTAGAAAGCGATGTCCGTGCCGGAGCGGATCGGGCAGTAGATGTCCGCGAGCTCCGCGGTGCGGGTGTAGCGCGGATCGACGACGATCCACTTCGCGCCGGACTCGTGGGCCTTGTTCAGCCACTTGGAGCTGACGGGGTGGTTCTCGCAGCTGTTGGATCCGCAATGCAGGATGTAGTCGGTGTTTTGGAAGTCACACCAGTGGCTCGTCATGGAGCCACGTCCGAATGAAGGTGCCAGACCGGCAACCGTGGGGCCGTGTCAAACACGGGCTTGGTTGTCGATTGCCACGATACCAAGCGCCCTCATCAGCTTGAGGATGAGGTACTCTTCTTCGGAGTTCTGTTGAGATCCGCCGTAGCTGGCAATGCCGGGGCAGAAATTGACGGTCATGCCGTCTGACGCGCGCTTCTCGACGAACGTCTCGTCGCGCGTGTCCTTGACCTTGCGCGCAATCTCCTTGATTGCGTCGTTCCAGCTGATGGTTTCCCACTCGCTGGAGCCGGGGCGTCGAACCATGGGTCTGGATCGACGGTCGGGGTTCTTGATGACCTCACGCGTCTCGGGATCAATGACGTTGCGAAGCTGGAACATCGCAGCGCCCTTGGGGCAAAGACCACCCTTGTTGATGGGATGGTCGGGGTCGCCCTCGAGGCTGATGAGCTCGCCATCGCGAACCGAACACAGAGAACCGCAGCCGCCTGCGCAATAGCAGCAGATGTTCGTGTACTCTTCGGTGTTCACGAGCTTCCAGTCGCTAGCGCTGGACGCCTCAACCGCCAATGCAGGAGCAGCCGCAGTCGCCTCAAAGGCCATCGTCGCGGCAAACGCGGCGCCGACGCCCTTGAAGAAACTTCTACGTGTCAGTTCCATAAGAACTCCCTCCTTCCTTCTCTCTCTCGTATTCCTCTCGTCTACCACCTATATCTTCAGGGCGCAGTCCACCCAAAAAGACGGTCGCCTGATTCTATGGCCCGAAGGGCCGCCGACTCCGTTTTCGCCGCTCACCCGACCTGTTGAGCGGTTGCAAGCTATTATTCTCTGTTTTGATAATTACGTGAACGGTAGCGATTCTCCCGCGAACGGCGATTTTTCGCTTATCGACGACGAGCGCTTTCCCGGCGCCGCCCGCGGTTGCTCGGCAACCGCAAAACCGTTCGCGGAACACGTCACCCCCTCCCATCGGGCAAAACCGTAAAATCGAGCCGAGGCAGGGGTTTTCGACCACTAGGGGAGGTGGCATGGCGCGCTACGCACAGCTCTACTCGGAGGAGCGCATCAACACGTTGCTCGACGCGATGGGCTTGAGCGAAGGCGAGCCTGCGAAGAAGGCCTACTACCGCGTGGGCGTCGGCATCGGCTCCATCACCACGAAGGTCGCCGTCTTGGACGGCAACAAGCTCGTGCACAAGTTCATCTTCCCCACCGGCCTCAACAGCTCCGACGCCGCCAAGCGGGCGCTCCGCCAGCTGCAGCTCGACGGGTTCCCGCTGCGCGACTGCGCCATCGCCGCCACGGGCATCGGCCAGCTGGCCGTCCCCGACCCCGAGCTCTGCATCGAGATCGGCCAGGCCCACGGCAAGGGCGCCTACTTCATCTACAACACCGACGGCATCGTCGTCGACATCGGCGGCCAGGAAACCGAGATCATGACCACTGAGAAGGGCCATGTGGAGAAAATCGCGACCAACGACCGGTGCAGCGCCGCCATCGGCAAGTTCCTCGAGGTCACCGCAAATCGCATGGGCGTCACCGAGGTGGAGCTCTCCGAGATGGCCCGCAGGGGGACGCCGACGGCCCTCTCGTCGATGTGCATGGTGTTCGTCGAGTCAAAGCTCTCCGAGCGCATCGCCCAAGGCGCGCCCCCGGAGGACGTCGCGTGGATCGCCATCGAGTCCGTCGTCAACCGCGTCGTGCCCCTGATTCCCACCGTTGCCGGCGCAACCTACATGATCACCGGCGGGCAGTGCGAGAACGACTATCTCATCGAGCGGTTGAGCGACCGGCTCGGCGTCAAGGTGCTGTCCTCTCCGCTCGGCCGTTACGCCGGCGTCATCGGCGCCGCTCTTGCCCTTCCCGCGAAGCGCAAGGAAGCGTAAAGAACAGCCGCGCAAGACGAGGCCTGGCGATTTTCGGCCTTCGCAACACCGCCTGCGGCCCAAGGCAGGGGCGCTCCGCATTGCCCGGAAAACGACATCGGCCACAGGCAGGCAGGCCGCGGCCGAACCCGTTCGAGACCAGGACGGCCGGCTCGCTGTATACTTGCGCAGACGACACGCGAAGAGGCCGAGGAGGTGACCCCACGTGAAAGAAAGCCCATGCTGCCCGGCCGGCGGGTGCGCGATCCCCGCCCCCGACAAGGAGAAAGTCCGCTTGTCCAGGTTGACGAGCAAAGGCGGTTGAGCCGCCAAGTGGGGTCCGGGCGACCTTGAGAGCATACTGGCGCCGATCCTCGACGCGAACCTGGGGACCGAGGGGGCCGAGAACCTCCTGCTCGGGTTCGAGACGAGCGACGACGCCGCCGTATACAAGGTGAGCGACGACGTGGCGGCCGTCTTGACGGTCGATTTCCTGACGCCGCTCGTCGACGACCCGTTCGACTTCGGGCGCCTCGCCGCAGCCAACGCGCTGTCCGACGTGTTCGCGATGGGCGCGAAGCCCGTCTGCGCCCTCAACATCCTGGCGCTCGACTGCTCGTTGGGCGCCGAGGTCGCCTCCGAGATCATGCGCGGCGGCGCTAGCGCGGTGCGCGAGGCGGGGTGCTTCATCGTCGGAGGCCACTCGGTCGACGACCCCGAGCCGAAGTACGGCCTCTGCGTGTTCGGCGTAATCCACCCCGACAAGATCATGCGCAACGGAGGCGCCGTCCCCGGCGACCTGCTCTACCTGACCAAACGTCTCGGAACGGGCCTCCTCTCGGCCGCGAAGAAGATCGGCGAGTGCACCGACGACGAGTTCCGCCCGGTCGTCGACAGCATGTGCGAGCTCAACCGCGCGGGCGGCGTCGCGGCCGCCGAGGCGGGGGCCCACGCCGCAACCGACGTCACGGGCTTCGGCCTCGCCGGCCACCTCCACGAGATGCTCGAGGCGAGCGGGTGCAGCGCGGAAATCGACTTCGCCGCATTGCCCCTGTTCGACCGCGCAATGGAGCTCTGCGAGGCGTATTGCCGCCCCAACCGCACGTTTTCCATCATGGATTTTGCCGAGCCCTTCGTGGAGCAGGGCGACCTCGGCGACGAGGAGTTCGACAATCGCATGGGCATCGTCTGCGATCCGCAGACGAGCGGCGGGCTGTTGGTGGCGGTGGCGCCCGAGGACGCAGCGGCCTTCGAGGCGGCCTTCGAGCGGGAGTCGGGACGCACACCCTGGCTCATCGGCAGGTTCGTCGAGGGCCCCGAGGCGCACATCCGCTTCGCCTAGGGCTGCCCTACTCCTCCTTCGGCTTGCGGCTGCGCACCACCAAGGCGGCGACCACGGCCGCCACGACGACGACGCACACGATGACTATGGGAACGACGGGGACCCCGCCGTCCTGCTGGGCCTGCTGGGCCTGTTGGGCCTGTTGGGCCGAGGACGAGCCCACCGCGTTCGCGTTAATCCCCGCCGCAGCCGCGTCTTCGGCCGCGCCCTCGCCGTTGACTCCCTCTTGGGAGATCGCAGAGGGGGTCACCGCGGTGCCCGACTCGGCCTTGGAGAGCTCCTCCTGCGTGAAGCCGAGCGTCACGAGCTCGTCATCGGTGAACCCGGCGCTGTGCAAACGCTCCACGTCCTCGGTGGTGAGTTGGCCGGAATATGCGGTCGAGGGGTCTTGGCGCACCGTCTCGACGAACGCCTGGACGGTGTCCTGTGCGCTCTCGGCCTCGGTGGCGGTGCCCTCGGTGGTGGCCTCGGAGGAGGCAACCTGGGTCACCGTGGGAACCGTGGCGGAGGCTGCGGAGCCGGACGCACCCGACCCCGACGCAGCCGCGGCGCCCGACTCCGACGACCCGGCTGCGCCCGCGTCGGACGACCCCGACGAAGCAGCCGCGCCCTCACCGGACGACGCGGACTCCGACCCCGACGAGGCGGCCGAGCCCTCGCCGGACGACGCGGACTCAGACCCCGACGCGCCCGCGGCAAGCACGGATACCTCGGCGTCGTAGGCGGTCACGGGATAGGTGTGCATGCCGTCGAACGTGGAAACGCCGACGCGGTTCAACGCAATGGACGCCGTCCCCTCGCCGACGCACTTGAACGTGACGGTGCACATGGTGAACGGATTCGTGAGAATTTCGCCGGCGAAGACGCTGGCAAGCGCGTTGTACACGACGATGCCGCCCTGCACGGAGACATCGCCCTTGGCAGGCGCCGCGACAGACGCTATCTCCAGCTTCGAGGAGTCGAAGCTGAGGCGGCTGGAGAGCGCGTACATGGTAAACGAATCGGCCTCGTCGTACGCCAAAACCTCCGCAACCGTGAACTCGTCGCCCACGTGGAGGGTCTCGCTCCCCGAAACGGCTTGGATGGTGCAGGTGTAGCTTCCGGCGTACGCCTCACCTGCGAAAACCGTCGCGCAGGACAAGCCCGCCGACAGCACGGCGGCGGCAAACAGGCAAGCAAGCGCGCAAAGCAAGCGGCGCACCGCAGATGCGGCGATCAAAGACACGTTTTTCACGAAAGACTCCTTTATTCTCTAACGAGCAGCATCCATTCTAACACCCGTCGCATCGGCTCTCCTGCTACAATGCGATTTCGCAAAACGATTACGTTTACCCCCGTTCCAGAGAAGGACGCACACGTGACCATGAAGACAAAATACGAGCACTCGTGCCTCGAGTTCGTCGAAAGCCTCGCCGCAGAGGGCGTGGACTTCGGCACCACGCACCGCAGCGACGTCCTCGCCATACTCGAATCATACAGCCCGGCCCGCGTTCAGGAGTACTTCAACGCGCTGTACGCGGGAAAAAGCGCAGAGGCGCGCTCCTTCGCGGCGATCATCGAGGTCATGGACCTCGACGAGGAGCTGACCGGCTACCTGCTCACGCTGATGGGCCCCATACAGATCGGCCTCCAGGAGAGGTTTGCCCAGGAAGCGGCGACGTTCGACGAGCTCTTGGCGTTGTACGCAGACCTCGAAGCCTCCGAGAGGCAAGCCATTGCGAAAAAGGTCAGAACCAAACCCCAGCAGCTGGAAAACTGGCTGCGGTGCCTTTCCCGGCTCCAGGGCCTCTTCCTGCGCCGCGAGCGCCTCTACGGCAGGTCGATGCCCGCGCGCCCCAGGCTCGCGCCCGAGCATGCGGCCATCGACCGGGCAAGGCTCTTCTCCCAAATCGTCATGATGGCCTCCCTGCACGACACGCTGCGCCCCTTCGCCTCCAGCTCCATCCGCTGGGAGCTCCGCCGGATCGTCGAGCGCCATCCCGGCTCCAACCTGGCCCCGCTGGGCTTCCCCGACGACTGGCAGGACATCTTGGGCGTCCCGCGCCGGTTCCCCTCCGAAAAGCCCTCGTCGGAAGCGGAGCCCCGCCCCCGCGGCCGCAGGGGCGGACGTCCCCCCAAAGACGTCGAGACGATAAAGCAGGCCCTGTTCCTCTACGACAGGAGAATCGACTCGATCAGCGAGATATCGCGAAAGACCGGCGTCTCCATCACCACCATCTACAAATACCTGCACCTGCGTGAACAGGGCGACTCGGCCTTCGAGTAGCCGCACCGCGGGCGCACCCGCCGCGCGTCTCCTTCAAGAGTCCCGCTCTGACTCCAAAAAAAAACGCCCCGTCGAAGAAGCCTCGGCGGGGCGTTGGTATACTTTGCAAAGTACAAAGCCGTCTCGAACCAAGGGGAAGCCATGGCAAAGCGATCTTCTATCAGGCAAAGGGCGGGAAAGGCCCTCCTCTCCCTCGTGTTGGCCGTTGGGCTGATGCCCGCGCTCAGCGCCACCTCGCTCGCGGAGGACGCCGCTCCCTCTTCGGACTCCAGCTACGCATCTGCGTTCTCGCTGCAACACGTCGACGGCACGGCCACCTACAACGCGGAGACCAAGCGCACCGACTTCACCGGCGGCAGCAACTACGTCACCAGCGTGAAGCTCCAAAACCCGTGGGGATCGTGCTGGGCTTTTGCCGCCACCGCCGCGGCCGAGATATCCATCCTCTACGAGACGGGCAAGACGGCCGACGAATACAACCTGGACCTCTCCGAGCACCACCTGGCCTGGTTCTCCAACACGCACCTGCCGGCTGAGGGCGAGGCGGGCTATGACGCCACCGACTCGCAAGCCGGCGAGGGCATGTACACCTTGGGCACCACGAGCTTGGACGGCGGCGCCTTCTACGTGGCCACCAACGCCTACTCTTCGGGCGTGGGCGCGGTTCTCGAATCGGTCAACGAATCGTTCGAATACCACGGCAAGAACAAGGTGATTCAAAACGACGACGAGGGCAAACCCTGGTATTACTCAGCCAACGACGACTGGTCGATCGACGAGCAGTATCGCTATTACCAGTCCTACCAACTCGAGGAAAGCTTCATGCTTTCCACCCTCTTGAACCCCGAGGATGACAGCCTGGAGACGTCGTCGGTGGACGCCGTCAAGGAGCAGCTGGTCAACGGCCGCGGCGTGGCCGTTACCTTCTACGCCGACACCTCCCTGCCGACGGACAAGACGACGGAGGACACCGCCCAATACATCAACACCAACACCTGGGCCCATTACACCTACGACAAGGACAAGAAGGCAAACCACGGCGTCTGCATCGTCGGCTGGGACGACAATTACTCCAAGGACAACTTCCTGACCACGGTCAACGAGCTTGACGCGGACGGCAACGTGGTCCTGAACGAGGACGGCACACCCAAGACGAAGACGGTCAGCCAGCCCGCGGGCGACGGCGCCTGGATCGTGAAGAACAGCTGGGGCTCCAGCGACGGCGACTTCCCCAACAACAACAAATGGGGCGTCGACGGCAGCGGATACTTCTACCTGTCCTATTACGACAAGTCCGTCGACCAGCTGCAGGCCTACGACTTCTACACCGACGGCTACTGGACCGAATCGGACGAGTACTACATCGACCAATACGACACCGCGCCCTCGACCGAGGTCGCCAGCACGATCATGGGCTCTTCCGTGACCATGGCCAACGTGTTTGAGGCTTCGCAGGACTCCATCTTGCGCTCCATTTCCTGCCTGCCGTCGCTGGCTGGCAGCAAGGTCGAGTATTCCGTCTACCTGGTGGACGACACAACCAAGACCTACCCCACAAACGGCACGCTGGTCGCATCCGGCAGCTACACCGCCATCACCAGCGGGTTCCAGCACATCAACCTGAGCGACCCGGTCTACCTCGCCAAGGGGCAGAAGTACGCCGTGTGCGAGAAGATGTACTTGGATTATGGCGGGGAAACCATGAGCTATGTCCCGATGGCCGTCGCGACCAACAAGCAGTCGACGGTCGACGACCCCAGCCTGAAGAGCTACACCAAGATGGTGGTCAACAAGGGCGAAAGCCTGCTGGGCGTGCCCAAGGACGGCGCGATCGACTGGAGCGACTGGACTGAGTACATCACCATGTTGAAAGCCAACGGCACCCTTCCCACAACCAAGGACGCCGACAACTTCCCGATCAAGGCCTACTTGGAAGCGGCCATCACCGTTGACTTCGACGCCAACGGCGCGACCGGCGCCATGGACGCCCTGCATGGGTACGTCGGCTGGACGGTCACGGTGCCGGAATGCGCGTTCACGGCGCCGGCCGGGATGAAGTTTGCCGGCTGGAAATGCGACGGCGAAACTTACCAGCCGGGCGACGCGATCGAGCTTTCCGAGGGCATGACGCTCGTGGCGCAATGGAAGGACGAGTCGCCTGCGTTCAAGGTCGGCGCGACCCCTTATGCCAGCGGCCTTTACCTGGTCACATACACCGCGCAAGCCCCAGAAGGCCAGGCGCCCTTCATGAACGGCGCCTGCATGTATAAAGTCGGCAGCGAGTATGTGGCCTTGGCCTCCAAGGAGCAAGCAGACGCCCTGACCAATGCGGCGTTTACGTGCGAGGAGCAAGCGGCTATCGTCGTCACGCGCGACGGCGACGTCAACAACAACGGCGCGGTCAACATCGTGGACGCGCAAATCGCCTACGACCTGTCTTGCGGCGGGTACACCAACTTCTCCATCCTCGACATGCGGGGCTGGCTGAGCGCTGACGCGAACAGCGACGGCGTTGTCGACGCCCTGGGCCCCCCCCAGATACACGCGCCCCTCCCCCGCGGCGCGTAACGAGGGCAAACGGCCGCAAAACGACGCATAATTTTTTCGCCTTCCTTTGTCACCCTCGGTCATTGTCGACTCGGTGCTTTTCACGCCAGGAGAGCCTGCGGCAGAATCTCCTTCACGCCGGGGTGTTGCGGTAGCAAATTTGCATCGGTGGTCGTTTCCTAATCCTTTCGTCAGAACCTGAGCACCGACGACTTTAGGCGATGGCCGCCGCTCTTTTCTCGCACCACGATCTGGGACGCGACCCAAGGCGATGGCCGCCGCTCTTTTCTCACACCACGATCTGGGACGCGATCCGCCGTGTTGCAGGAAACACGGTTTTTGCGTCCGAGTGTCACAACAGATACGGTTTTTGCGTCCTTCTTCGAAGGATCGGGGGGCACGCTGTTGCAGGAAATACGGTTTTTGCCTTCCCGCACGCCCGCGTGTCACAAAAGATACGGTTTTTGCGTCCCTTTTCGAAGAAAACCGGGGTGGCCTGTTGCAGGAAATACGGTTTTTGACCTCCTTTTCGGAATCGGCGCGCCCGTGGATAACCCCCGGCGGCGGACCGTAGGCTTGTCTCAAGTTTCACGCAACGGCCTGACCTGGGATTTTGCGAAGAGCCGTGTTTTTCGCGGATGCGGAGTGCCACGCAGCGACGCCCGATTCAGCGCCCGCGCCGGGAGATTTCCCTGACAAGGCACGCAAAAACCGTATTTCTTGCGACAGGCCACCCCTGTTTTCCTCGAAAAGGAGCGCAAAAACCGTATCTCTTGCAACACCAGGACGCAAAAACCGTGTTTCTTGCGACAAGGCAACAGGGGGATAGCGAGCTCCCGGTAGTGTGCCAATTGTCGGCGTCACGATTCCGTTTGCGGGCGGCGGACTCCAACCCTCCCGAGCAAACGGAGCATCGCCTGGAATCGGTTGCATTCTACGCCAGTGTCACGCGGCCCGCCCCGGCTTCCCCTCGATGGCGGCAACGACGCAGACCCCCTCTCTCGACGACGGGCCGCAGGCGCGATTCGCGTTCCATATAGCAATCTGAACTGGGAATTTGCAGAGAGCCGTCCTCTCAGCGGGGCGCGTTCACTGCAGGAGCGGCCGTTTCGGCGCCTGCGCAGGAGGATAGCCAAGTCCATATCTGCGAGTAAATGCGCAGTCGCCCTCTTTCGCTATGCAGCAAGTCCCTGCTTCTGCATCAACGCCCTCTTCGCGAGAGCCCCTCCTTCTCGCCCGGTTCTTTGTGCGCCCGTTGATAGCAAGGCCCGCTCGTCGACGATCGCCCGTCGTTCTCCTCCACGAGCACAGCCCTCGCGAGCCGCTCGGCCGATCCGACGTTGGGGAATGGCGATATCTCGGGCCTAGCCCCAAGGATTGTCCGAAAAGCCAGATGCGCTATGATTTGACTCGATTCAGGCTCGTGGTTTGCGCGCTGAAAGCTTCGTGCAATCAAACGATTACCAGGAGGAACCATGGCTATCACACGTAGGCAATTCGCCGCAGGCGCAGCAGCTCTTTGCGTAACGGGCGCCCTCGGGGCAACGCTCAGCGGATGCGGATCAAGCGCCGAGACCTCGGCCGAGCGCATCTACATCAACGGAAAGGTCTTCACGGCCGACGCCAACGCCGCTTGGACGGAGGCCTTCGCCATATCCGACGGCAAGTTCGCCGCCGTGGGCACCACCGACGCGATCAAGGCCCTTGCAGGCGACAAGACCGAAACCGTCGACCTCGCCGGCGCCACCGTCATCCCCGGCCTCATCGAGGGCCATACCCACTTCGGCTTCATGGCCGCGATGCACTCGCTGGGCTATACGGAAATCCCGGCCGGCATCACCACGCTTGATGACCACCTGAAGCAGGTTGAACAGTTCGTGGCGGACCACCCCGACTACGACCAATACGTCTTGGGCAACTTCTCCCAGGAGCTCGACCTGGGCGCCGAGCAGCTGGACAAGATCTGTTCCGACAAGCCCGTGGCCTGCGTGGGCATGGGCCTGCACTGCGTGTACGTGAACTCCAAGTTCATGGAGGCCGGCAACATCACCAAGGACACCCCCGATGCCATCCCCGGGGAAACGTATTACGTCCGCGACAGCGAGGGCAACCCCACCGGCAAGGTCGTGGAGCTGCCGCAGACCTGGAACGCCTTCCAAAAGGCCATCAAGGTGGACAACGCCAAGGTTCGGGAAGAGTACTTGAAACTGCAGGAGACATACCACTCCTTCGGCTTCACGGGAGTCGCGGAAGGCGGGTTCGTGGGGCTCGACGAGGGCAACATGCTCGACATCATCACCGGCATCGAGAAGGACGGCGACCTGAAGATGGTCGTCTGCCCCGCCTCCATCTGGTACGGCCACACCGTCACGGAGCTGGCAGAAGTGTGCGAGCGCGCGACCGGCAACAAGAAGAAGTACACCACCGACCTTGTACGCCCCGGCACGATCAAGATGTGGGCTGACGGCACCTTGGGCGCCCATTCCGCGCTCATGCGCGAGCCCTATGCGGACAAGGACACGTGCGGCGCCACCCTGAGCACCGTGGAGGATATGATTGACTGCGCCGAGATGTGCAAGGACAACGATTTGAACATCCACTATCACGCCATCGGCGACCGGGCGATCGAGAACGTGCTTACCGCATTCGAGACCGTAGGGGAAACATCTGGCACAAAGAGCATCGCGCATTTCCAGATCGACATGCCCGACCTCGTCGAGCGCGCCTCGAAGATCGACGGGCTTATCGTGAACATGACGCCCACCTGGGCTAACTCGACAGTAACGGAGGAAGTCGAGCCCCTTGGGGACAGGCGCGACACCAACGTCTTGTTCAAGGAGGCCATGGATGCCGGCATCACGGTGAACTTCGGAGCCGATTCCAGCGGCAGCGAGGCCATATGGAACCCGTCCATGATCATGGCCGCCGCCATGATCCGCAATCCCGATCAGGAAGGCTTCTTCCTCAAGGGCAAGCCGTGCTCGTTTGAGGAGGCGGTATGCGCCTACTCCATCAACGTGGCCAAGGAGCGCAGGATCGAAAGCGAGTTCGGCAGCATCGAGGAGGGAAAGTTCGCGGACTTCGTCATCTGGGACAAAGAAGCCATGGACAAGGCGACCAGCAACGGCGAAGAAGGATACCTTGCCGCAATGAAAAGCGGCGACATCTACTTTGCCAAGGAAGTCTACTTCAAGGGCGAAAACGTGTACACGCGCAGCTAGCGAGACGAAGAGAGGGGCAACGGCGGGCAACCACTGCGCGCTTGCCCGTTAAGATCGCGGGGCGGGCCCTCGTCAACCTGCATCTTGGCGACGATGGCTGCCTGACCCGCCACGGAAGGGGTTGCCATGCTGGTGCCCTCGATGAGGCTCCAGTTGGTGGGCTCAGCTCCGAAGCCGATGGCGTCAAGGTAAAAATCACCGCAACCCGCCCCCACCAGCATGGAATCCAGGTCGGCGAGGGAAAAGACAAGGGCAACGTAGACGATGCCGCTGTTTGAGCTTGGGACCGTGTAAAGCTTGGCGCCTTCGTCAGGCGTGCCGCCCTCGTTGAGAGGGCGCTGCTTTTCGACGTTTCTGGAAGCTTCGCACCATTCGATCGTGCCTTGACCGGCAATCGTTGCAATGGCGGATTCAACCGGTCCTTTTGTCGCCTTTTAAGCCGCGCGGATATTTAGCAGGAGCCCGTTACACCCACTTAATGGCCGTGCCGTAGGCGACGACCTCGATGGTGCCTTCCGCAACGGTGTCGTTCATCAGGCGCACGCCGATGATGGCGTCGGCTCCCTTGGCACGCGCATCAGCCTCCATGCGGCCCTCGGCGATAGAGCGCGCCTCGGCCAACATGTCGGTGTACGACTTGATTTCGCCGCCGGCAAGGTTCTTGATGCCGGCCATGATGTCGCGCCCAATGTGCTTGGAATAGGCAACGTTGCCGCTAACCAAACCAATCGTCGTGTACGTTGTGTTGGGCAGGTAATCAACTGAAGCGATAAGCATCGGCTCTCCTTTCAACGGGGAATTTGACTCCTTCCCCAGAATATCAATTCTGACGAGCGCGGCCTAGCGCGCCGCCGATCTCCACGCGAACAATACTCACCCCGAGGAGCGGACGTCGACGACGTAGTGGACGCCGCCGACGCCCGCGCCATCCAGGCGGCAGCACATTACCGCTGGCAGGGCGGGCAAAAGGTGACAAAAGAACCGTCCTTTTGTCACCCCAAGGCCCCTCCCCCTTGCAACGTTCTTACAGATACGGCGCCACGAAGGACTCGAGGGCGGAACCCGACGCGCGGTTCAGCACCTGGCCGCTCACCACGGTGGCCCCAGGGGCGCTCGGCTCAAGCGACGCGGCCGTCTTGCCCATGCCGCTGCCGCCCGACGTGGCAAAGCAGACGATGGTCTTGCCGGCCAGGTCGTATTCCTCCAGGAAGGTGTTCACGATGGTAGGTGCGATGTACCACCAAATGGGGAAGCCCAAAAAGATCACGTCGTAGTCGGCCATGTTGTCCACATGCGTTGCGACGCCCGGCCGGCTGGAAGGATCGTTCATCTCGACGGAGCTGCGGCTGCTCTTGTCGGTCCAGTCGAGGTCGGCTCGGGAATACGGTTGCTCGGGAACGATCTCGAACAGGTCC
>R18__coassemble_1829_pt1 | contig 18301 bp, 14 predicted proteins | sample R18__metabat2_low_PE_019 | metagenome-assembled genome bin R18
CGTTTCAGGGAGGGGGCGGGGCGCGGTCCGGGGTTGCATCCCCCCTCGACCGGCGGTCCCTTTGAAAACCCGATGCGCTGTTGCATTTTTCAAGCGTTGTGGTTAAATCAACGGAACCAGCCGGGTTCTTCTCCTGGAAGACCGGCTGCGAGCAGCCAAAGCCCTTGACCGGTGTTTTTCGAGAAGGCAACGGTCAAGGCACGACTAGAAGACCACAGGAGGGTTCCATGGCTCGTCCCCGCAGGGATTCGTCTCGCCCCGAGGTGCGCCTGCGCATCATCGACGCGTTTTGGGAGCTTCTCGCCGACCACGAGATTTCGGCTGTGACCGTCGGCGAGATCGTGAAGCTGGCGGAATGCAACCGCGGCAGCTTCTACTACCACTACGCCGACGTTCCCGACTTGGTCGAAGCGGCCCTCGAGAACGAGCTGACCGGCGACGGCAACATTCCCGGCCGCCTGTTCATCCTCGTTACCGGCGCCGGCTCCATATCGGAGGTGCTGCCGGCCCAGGGCGAGTCGATGCGGAGGCTCTCCCTGGCGATGGAGCGCGGGGGTTACGAGCTCGTGAACGAGCGCGTGGTCGCCTACATCGAGGAGGTGTGGACTGCGGTTCTCTGCGACGAGGGCGAGTCGCTGACGGCCGAGTCGCGGTTCATCATCACCTACGCGACCGGCGCCCTCCTCAACGTCTTTCGACGCTACGGCGACGATATCGAATCGGCTTCCGCCGTCGAGGGCATGTTCCTCGCCGAAGCCGGCGGCGTTGCCGTCCGCAACCTCTGCAGCGCGCAGGGCAGGACGATAGAGGACGTCTTGGAAAGGCTCCGCGCGATGAGGGGGTTCCGGCGCATGGCGCCGGCGCGTCGGCCCCGCGGCAAGTAGGGGGCCGGCGCCTCTGCTTGCGTCCGCCGGCGCTGCTGCGGCGCAGGCGGGTCTGTACCTGCAGGAAAGGCGGCTGCGCCGGGGGGCGCGGTTCGCCTCGGACGACTTCTCGGGAGATGAAATGGGGCTTTCTTTCGGCTTCGAGGCGGCGGCGATCGCCACCAGCTTGCTGGTGATCGCCATGTACGCCCTGAGGCGCACGTACCCGACCGCGCTGGGGAAGATCTTCCTCGCCGTGGCGCTGTGCAACCTCGCCTCCTCTGCGGCGGGCCTTTTGGCCGCGCTGGTCGTCGCCCACCCGGGCTGCGTTCCCGTGCCGGCTGCCTGTTTGGCGTGCATGGCCTCCGAGCTCCTGCACAACTTCACCACGGTCCTGTTCTTCATGTACGTCGTCAACCTCGTGAAGCGCGGGAGGGGGACGCTCGCCCAGAACGTGAGCGCGGCCGTCGTCATGCTCGTTGACGCCGTGCTCATCCTGTCCTCGCCGTGGACCGGGTGGGCGTTCACGGTGGACGGCTCGGGCGCGCTCGGCCAGGGCTCGCTCTATCCCGTCCTGTACCTCAACGACTTCTTCCTCGTCGGCTTCGCCTTGGTCTTGTTCGTCAGGAACCGCGGCAAGTTCAGCGGCTACCAGACGGGCATGGTGGTCGGCTACGAGCTGGTCGTGTTCGTCGTGGCGCTCGTCGCCATGGTCGCGCCCGAGCTGACGCTCGAGGACTTCGTCGTCTCGCTCATGCTCTTCCTCGTGTTCGCCTCGCTCGGCAACCCGTCTGACTTCTTCTACGGCAACACCTCCGTGTTCAACCGCCTCGCGTTCGAGGAGGGGGCGGGCTCGCGCATGTCCCTGGGCGTCCCGTTCGCCGTGGTGGCCGTCTCCTTCGAGGACGCCGAGTACTACCTGCGCACGCTCGACCCGCCGATGGTCGACGCTGTCGTCAGGCAGGTGGGGGAGCGCCTCAAAGCGCGTTTCGGCCGGTGCCAGGTGTTCTACCTCGACCGGCTGCGGTTCGCCGTGCTGTTGCCGGGAGGCCCCGAGGGAATCGCCATCCAGGCGAAGGCGCGACGACGCGGCAAGGACAATCCCCTGCTCAACGCGGAGGCCGCCGTCTTGGCGGTAGACGGCTTGCTCGCGGAGGACGTGGAAGTCCCCGGCGCCGCGCCCCTCGACCTCAGGCCGTTCTACTGCGTGGCCGAGCACCCCGGGGCCGCAGCCAACGTCGCGGAGATGGAGCAGATGCTCAAGCGGGGAATCTACCTCCACGCGGCGGCGGGCTCTCGCGTCATCGGCGTTGCGGACGAGCTCGCTGTCGGCCGCAAGCGCGAGGAGGAGGTCCTGCGTGCGCTGCGCCGCGCCCTCGAGGATCAGACGCTCAAGCTCTACTTCCAGCCGATCCTCGACGTCGCGACCGGCAGGTTCGAAACGGCGGAGGCGCTGGTGCGGCTCATCGACGACGAGCTGGGCTTCGTCAGCCCCGACGAGTTCATCCCCCTGGCGGAGCGCTACGGCCTCGCCCCGAGCGTCAGCGACTTCGTCGTCGGCGAGGCGGCCCGCTTCTACGCCGAGGAGTCGCTCGAGTCCCTCGGCGTGCGCTACCTCGAGGTGAACCTGTCGACGATGGACCTCGTGCGCGACGAGATCAGCGAGACCCTGCCCGCCCTCGTGGCCGCCCACGGGGTCGAGCCGCGGCGCCTGAACCTCGAGATCACCGAGACGGCAGCCCTCGAGAGCGAGACGATGCTCAAGAAAAACGTCGACGGCCTGATGGAGTGCGGGTTTGCGTTTTCCATCGACGACTACGGATCGGGGTACGCGTCCATCAACTACCTCATCAAGATGCCCGCCGTGCTCGTCAAGATCGACAAGACGATCGTCGACGCGGCCATGGCTGGAGATGACGCGCTTGCGGTCCTCTCGTCCACGGTGGCGCTCGTCCACGCCCTCGGCAAGAAGGCGCTCGCCGAGGGGGTCGAGACCGAGGAGCAGGCCGCTCTGCTCAGGTCCCTCGGGGTCGACTACTTCCAGGGCTACCTCTACTCGCGGCCTCTTCCGGAGCCCGACTACCTCGCGTTCCTCGCAGACGCCCCGGGGGCCTGATCCCCTCGGCGGCGGATTTCGGAGACCCGCGCGCCCGAGGGTCCGCGGTCCCGCCTTCCGGGCCGGTCGGGCGAGGTCCCGGACGGGCTCCCTTTCGCGCGGGGCCAGGCCGGGATTCGCGCGCGTTCTCGCTCCCGGGCGGCCTTTTTCGGACGGCGGGCGCGATTAAGCCCTATAATGGGCCGCGCTGGTTATTCGCAAGGGACAGGACGGGTGGCTCGTGGAGATCGTCGAGCTCGAGGGAGCAGGCAACATACGCGACATCGGCGGGACGCCTCTCGAGGGGGGCCTCGTCGTGAGGCGCGGCCTGATCTACCGGGGGAGCGCCCTGTGCAAGATGACGGACCGGGACAGGGAGACCCTGTTCGGGGACCGCGGCGTCTCCTGCGTCGTCGACCTGCGGACCGGTTGGGAGCGGGCGCTCAAGCCCGATCCTGAGGTCGAGGGCGTCGAGAACCTCCACATCCCCTTCTACGACAAGGACATCGTCGGGATCGAGTACGTCAAGCCGCTTCCGGGGACCAAGATGATCGGCAGCGACTTCGCCTGCGACCCCGACGACTTCTACCGGTCGATGGCCAACCCCCTGACGTCTGCCCAGATGGGCAAGGTGCTCGACGCCGTGTTCTCCCGCGCCGCGGCCGGGCGCCCGGTGTACCTCCACTGCAGCGGCGGCAAGGACCGCGTCGGCGTGGCGACGCTGCTCGTGTTGACGGTGCTGGGCGCGCCCGAGGACGCCATCCTCGAGGACTACCTCATCACCAACGTCCACCGCGACAAGAACTCCCAGCCGATATACGAGCGGTTCCTGCGCCTTGCGGGGGACGAGGAGCGCGCGCGGGAGATAACCGCGGCCCACCGCGCGCTGCCTGGGAACATCGCGGCGTTCCGGGAGGCGGTCGACGAGGCCTACGGGTCGATGGGGGCGTTCTTGTCAGACAAGCTCGGCTACGGCGAGGAGCGCTGCAGGCTTTTGCGCGCGGCGTGCGCCGAGCCCGCCCGGGACAGGTAGGGAAGGCTACCGCGCGATCTCCTCGAGCTCGGCGAGGAACTCCTCCGAGAGGTAGGCCGGCATCTTCCGGCGTGCTTTCTCCGTCATCCAGGCGTGCGGGTCGGCGGCCCTTTGGGCAAGCGCCCTGCAAAACCACGTCGTCGAGCGCAGGGCCGTCATGACGCGCCATGCCTTGAGCCGCGCGTCGAACCCCTTTCGCTCGAACCGGCCGTCGACCGCCTCCCAATAGCGCTCGACGAGCCCGTCGACCTCCTCGCGCGGGAAGCGGTACTCGCTGTCCCAGAACGTCGTCGTGGGCGACACGAAGTATGCGACGTCCTGGGCGACCTCGCCCTCCACGGCGCGCTCCCAGTCGATGAACCACCCCCGCTTCGCCTCGTCCTCGGGCAGGAGGAAGTGGGAGGGCAGGGTCTCGGTGTTGACGATGCGCGCCTGGGACGTCGGCGGGGCGGGGGTGTCGAGGAGCTCCTCGGCGGTGCGGAGGTACCGGTCGACCCACAGGGCGATGCGCTCGTCCCGCGCGCTCGACGAGCGGTATTCCCGGAACCGCCCAACGCACTCGTCGAAGAGGGTGCGCAGCGGGTCTTTCGGCCGGTGGATGCCCGAGTGCTCGGGGGGCTCGACTGCGTGCACGTCGGCCATGAGCCGGACGGCTCGGTCGACGTCTGAGTCCCCGAGGCGGTCGAAGTCGAGCTCGCGTCCCTCGCAAAAGCTCGTGACCAGCACGTCCTTGTCGATGATCGTGCGCGACGAGTCCTTGAACAGGGCTCTCGGCGTCACCCCGCTGGCCTCCAGGGCCTTGAGGACGCCGTGCTCGTATGCGACCTGGTCGGTGTGGAAGGGCTGGGGGACCACGTTGATGCGCAGGACGAACCGCCGCCCGTCGCGCGGGTCCTCGAACCAGTAGTTGTCGTTGTGCTCGCCCTTGCCGAGAGCGCGGGGGACGAGCGCGGCGTCGTCGAGGTCGAGCCGAGCGCGCAACGCGGCGCTCTGCGCGAGGTATGTCTCGGCGCGCCGGATTCGGCTTTGCCCCTGGGCGCGTGCGCCGTCCTCGTTGCCCATCGCGTTCCCGTCCCTTCGCCTGCGGTGCCTGACGGTTCCGATTGTAGTATGGTTTCGGAAAACGGGAAAGCCGACGAGGGGGGCGGGCATGCTTACCTACGACATGGACGCGCGCGGCGACGAGACGCTGTACGGGCATCTCTACCGGTGCATCAGGGAGGACATCCTCGCGGGCCGCATCGGCTCGGGGACGCGGCTCCCCCCGAAGCGAAAACTCGCCGTCCACCTCGGCGTCGGCACGGTCACCGTGGAGTCGGCCTACCGCCAGCTCGTGGCGGAGGGCTACGTCGAGGCGCGCGAGCGCAGCGGCCACTACGTCGTCGACTTGGGGCGCAGCGGGGTCGGTGCGGGGCCGGCGGGAGGCCGGCTCGGTGCCCGGCCCAAAGCCGCGGCGGGCCTTCCGGCGTTTTCCGATGCGGCGCCGGGCGCCTCCCGCGCCTCCCGGGGTGACGACGCCCTCCTCGCAGACTTCACCGGCGCCTCGGCGCGCGCCGGCAGCTTTCCCTACGGCCAGTGGGCCCGCACGCTGCGGGCGGACCTCGCCGACGAGACGGAGGAGGCCCTGGTCGCCGCAGCGGGTCCCGCAGGGTGCGGGAGGCTGCGCGCGGCGCTGGCCGGGTACCTCAGGGGGTGTCGCGGGATGGACGTGTCGCCCGACCAGATAGTCGTCGGCGCCGGGGCCCAGGTTCTCTACGGCCTCATCGTCCAGCTCCTCGGCCGCGACGCGCGCTACGCCATCGAAACCCCGGGCTACCCGCGGCTCGCCAAGATATACCGGGGCAACGACGTCGAGCTCGAGTTCTTGCCCATGGACGCCAGCGGGGTCGCCCCCCAGGCGCTCGACGGCGCGAGCGCCAACGTCTTGCACCTCATGCCCTCCCACCAGTTTCCCACGGGGTGCGTGTACCCGGTGAGCAGGCGCTACGAGCTGCTCGCCTGGGCGAGCCGCGAGTCCGACCGGTGGATCGTCGAGGACGACTTCGACTGCGAGTTCCGCCTCGAGGGGCGCCCCATCCCCTCGCTCCAGAGCATCGACGCCCAGGGCTGCGTCATCTACGCGAACACCTTCACGAAAAGCCTCGGCCCCGCCTACCGCCTGGGCTACATGGTCTTGCCGCCGGCGCTCGCCCGGCGCTTCCACGACCAGCTCGGCTTCTACTCGTGCACCGTCGGCACGCTCGACCAGATTACCCTCGCCCGCTTCATCGAGGGGGGCGAGTACGAGCGTCACGTCAACCGGCTGCGGACTCACTATCGCCATGTCCGCGACGAGCTCGTTTCCGCGTTGCGCGCAAGCTCCCTCGCCGCGTCCGGGAGGCTGTCGGCCGAGGGGGCCGACGCGGGGCTCCACTTCGTCATCGCGCTCGACGACCCGCGCTCCGAGGAGGATCTCGCCGGCTTGGCGCGATCCGAGCGGGTGGGGCTTTTGCCGATGTCCCGCTTCCGCCTCGGGGGAGCGGAGGGGCCGGGGGACGGCCGAAAGCGCCTCGTCGTCAGCTTCAGCGGCGTCGGAGCCGAATGCGCCGGCCCGGCGGTCGCGGCTCTCGAGCGCGCCTGGCGCTAGGGGCGCCGCACCGCCGCACGCGGCCGTTCCGCTCGGGGACAAGATGGGCCGCGCGGGCCTCCCGTCGGACGGCAAGCGTCTATAATGCAAGGGCAAAGCGCGCCGCGTCGCGCGCGGTTCGGACGAGATCCCAAGGAGATTGAGCATGACGGAGATGGAAGAGTACCAACGGTGGGTCGAGTGCGCCGACGAGAGCCTGCAGGAGGAGCTCTCGGGCTACGCTGACGACGAGAAGGCGCGCCACGACGCCTTTTACCAGGAGCTGAGCTTCGGCACCGCCGGCTTGCGCGGCATCATCGGCGCGGGCCCCAACCGCATGAACTTCCACACGGTCGGCAAGGCCACCCAGGGCCTCGCCGACTACCTCAACGCGAACTTCGAGAACCCCTCCGTCGCCATCGCGCGGGATTCGCGCAACATGGGCAAGGAGTTCTGCGAGCTCGCGGCCGGGGTGCTTGCCGCAAACGGCATCCGCTCCTACCTCTTCGAGCGGATCGAGCCGACCCCCGCGCTGAGCTTCGCGGTCCGCGACCAGGGGTGCCAGGCGGGCATCTGCATGACCGCGAGCCACAACCCCGCCCCCTACAACGGCTACAAGGTCTACGGCCCCGACGGGTGCCAGATCACCACCCAGGCCGCCAAGGACATCCAGGCTGCGATCGGGAAGGTCGATATCTTCGGGGGCGTCAAGAGCATGCCGTTCGCCGAGGGCCTCGAGAAGGGCCTCGTCTCCTACTCGGAGGAGGGCGTCCTCGACCGCTACATCGACGCCGTGGCGGAGCAGAGCACCGGCGCCGAGGGTCCGCTCAAGCTCGTCTACACCCCGCTGCACGGCGCGGGACTCGAGTGCGTCAGCCGCATCCTCGACAGGATCGGCATCACCGACGTCACCGTCGAGCCCGAGCAGGCCGTCCCCAACGGGGACTTCCCGACGTGCCCCTACCCCAACCCCGAGTTCCGCGAGGCGCTCGAGCGAGCCCTCGCCCTGTGCGACGAGGTCAAGCCCGACCTGCTCGTCGCGACCGACCCCGACACCGACCGCGTCGGCATCGCCGTGCCCCACGGGGGCGAGTACGTCCTGCTCAGCGGCAACGAGGTCGGCGTCCTCTTGACGGACTACGTGTGCGAGATGGCCGCCGGCCGGGGCTGCGACCTGCGCGACAAGGTCGTCGTGTCGACCATCGTGAGCTCCGCCATGCTCGACGCGCTCGCGGCCGACCGCGGCTTCGAGCTGCGCCGCACGCTGACGGGCTTCAAGTACATCGGCGAGCAGATCGGCCTGCTCGAGGCCGCGGGCGAGGCCGACCGCTATGCTTTCGGCTTCGAGGAAAGCTATGGCTACCTTGTCGGCACCCATGCGCGCGACAAGGACGCAGTCGTCGCGACCATGGCCATCTGCGAGATGGCCCGCTGGTACCGCGGCCGCGGCATGGACCTCGTCGACGCGATAACGGCGCTCTACGAGAAGTACGGCTACTACAAGAACGCGACGCTCAACTTCCAGTTCCCCGGCGCCGAGGGTGCGGGTCGCATGGCCGAGCTCATGGGCGGCCTGCGCAACGATCCTCCCGCCGAGGTTGCGGGCCTCGAGGTCGTCGCCTTCACCGACTACGCAAAGGCAGCCGCCATGCCCGTCAAGGGAGGCCGGGGCGATGCCGCGCCGCAGACCCTCCCCGAGGCCAACGTGCTTCAATTCGACCTCGAGGGCGACAACATCCTGCTCATCCGCCCGAGCGGCACCGAGCCCAAGATCAAGGCCTACCTGTTCGCACGCGGCGCCGACAGCGCCGAGGCGGACGCCATCGTCGCCAAGCTCGACGCCGCGGCGCGGGAGATCCTCTCCTAGCTCGCGGCCGTTCCGGCGAAGCCGTCCTGCGAAGAGCGCCCCTCGGGGCGCTCTCTTTTCGCCCGCGCGGTCGGCGGCGCGGTGTTTTCGTGATTTAATGGGCGGTGGACGACGTTTTCGAGAAAGGACCTGCGGATGGCCGTGGACGAGAATCTCCTCGCAGAGGCGAGGCAATGGGTCGAGGACAGCTGGGAGCGCATCGTCTCCGACATCGGGTCCCTCGTCGAGATCGAGAGCCCCGAGGACCTGTCCGCCGCAGAGCCCGGCGCGCCGTTCGGGCCGGGTCCCCGGGCAGCCCTGTCCCGCGCGCTCGAGATGGCGGGGGAGATGGGGCTTTCGACGTGCGACGTCGACGGCTACGTCGGATTTGCGGACCTTCCCGGCGCAGGCGCAGCACAGGTCGGCATCATCGGCCACACCGACGTCGTCCCCGCCGGGCCCGGCTGGAGCTTTCCCCCGTTCTCGGTCACACGCAAGGACGGATACCTCGTCGGACGCGGCGTCATCGACGACAAGGGCCCGCTCGTGTGCGCGCTCCACGCCGTGCGCTTCTGGAAGGAGCGCGGCACGGCGCTCCCCGCGACGGTTCGCGTCATCTTCGGAGCCGACGAGGAGTGCGGGATGAAGGACGTGCCGTACTATCGCGAGCGCTACGCCGACCCGGACTTCCTCTTCACTCCCGACGCCGAGTTCCCGGTGTGCTACGGGGAGAAGGGCGCTTGGGGCGGAAAGGTCCGAAGCGCCGTCGTCGAAGGCGGGTCGATCGTCGCGCTCGAGGGCGGCACGGTCGCAAACGCCGTCCCCGGGACGGCCTCGGCGGTCGTCCGCCTTCCCGAGGGGCGCTCGGCCGGCTCGCTCCCCGCAGCCCGCGGCATCGCCGTCGAGGAGCTCGGAGCCGCGGAGGCGGCCTCCCTCGGAGGGGGCGCTCATCTGGCGCGTGTCAGCGCGACGGGGAAGAGCGCCCATGCGAGCACGCCCGACCTGGGGGTGAACGCCGTGGGGATCCTGTTCCGCTACCTCGTCGAACAGTCCCTGGTCGGGGGCGCCGAGCGGGCGTTCCTCGAGTTCGCCTTGCGCCTCGTCGAGGACTGGCGCGGCGCTGGGTGGGGGCTGGCCTGCGAGGACGCGGACTTCGGCCCGCTTACGGCCGTCGGGTCGGTGGTGGCCCTCGAGGGCGGGCGCCTCACGATGCTCGACGACGTCAGGTACCCAACAGCCACGGACGCCGGCGCCATCGAGGGGGCGGTCTGGGAAGCCGCCCGGGGATGCGGCGCGGAGCTCGAGGTGATCGTCGCGACCGTCCCGTTCTTGGCGGGCCGCGACGCGCCCGAGGTCCAAGCGCTCATCGACGTGTACAACGGCGTGACCGGGGAGCATGCCGAGCCCTTCACGATGGGCGGAGGCACCTACGCGCGCAAGTTCAGCCGCGGCGTGAGCTTCGGCGTCGAGAAGCCGTGGGTCGAGGTTCCCGCCTGGGCCGGCGGAATGCACGGTCCCGACGAGGCGGTGTCCGAGGGGCTCCTGAAGGAGGCGACGGCCATCTACATCCTCGCGATCGAGAAGCTGTGCGAGGTCGTCGCCGCAGGCTAGGAGCCCAAAAGGGTCCCGTCCGCCGCTTTGGGGGATACCGCTGCGCACCTCCCCTCGGCGGGGGAGGCGCTCAGTGTTTCTGCGGGGTGAATCTGGTGCGGATTTTTGCTTGCGCGGAGCGTGCGGTCGCGCTATACTATCCAATCGCGTCCAAAGCTAATGACTAGATTTGTAGTTTTGAATATAAAGAAGGAAACGGAAAATGGATATCATTCGCGCCATCGAGCAGCAGCAGATCAAGGAAGTCGCCGAGTTCCACGTCGGTGACACGGTTAAGGTTCACTATCGCATCACCGAGGGCAATCGCGAGCGTATCCAGGTGTTCCAGGGCGTCGTCATCCGTCGCCACGGCGCATCCAGCCGCGAGACCTTCACGGTTCGCAAGATCAGCTTCTCCGTCGGCGTCGAGCGCACCTTCCCGGTGTACTCCCCCAAGATCGAGAAGATCGAGGTCGTCCGCCAGGGCGACGTCAAGCGCGCGAAGCTTTACTACCTCCGCAACAAGGTCGGCAAGGCTGCCAAGATCAAGGAGAAGGCTTACCGATAGGTCCTTCAACCTGCGAGATTCGAGGAGCCGTCCCGTTTGGGGCGGCTCCTTTGCGTTGTGCGCGGATGTGGTACCTTGGGGAGTGAGCCGATTAGAGGAGGGACGGAGAACATGGGCCAGACGGTTGCCGAGATAAAGGCGATGCTCCAAAAGGCGGATGCGACGGAGCTCGCTGCGTTGGAGCGCTCGCTCGTCGCCGACACGCGCAAGGGGGTCGCGGCTGCGCTCAAGTCCGCGCGCAGGCGCGTGGAGGCGGAGGCCGCGGAGAGCGCCCGGCTCGAGGCCATGTTCTCGTTCCAGGAGCAGCTGGCGGCCAGCCGGGGCGGCGGCGTGGTGGTCGGCCTCGACGAGGTCGGACGCGGGCCCCTCGCCGGCCCGCTCGCAGTCGGCGCCGTGGTGCTGCCCCCCGACGTCCGCATCGCCGGGCTCAACGATTCGAAGCAGGTCTCTCCCGAAGACCGCCGGAGGATAGCTCGGGAGGTGCGCGAGGTCGCGCTCGCATGCGAGGTCGTGTACGTCGAGCCCGCCGAGATCGACGCGCGGGGCATGACCGCCTGCTTGGTCAAGGCGTTCCGCGAAGCCGTGTCCCGCGTGGAGCAGCGCGGCGTGGTTCCCTCCGTCGTGCTCCTCGACGGCAACGCGCTTCACCTCGACCCCCGCGAGGTCAACGTCGTCAAGGGGGACGCGAAGTGCGCCTCCATCGCGGCGGCCTCCATCGTCGCAAAGGTCGCGCGCGACGACCTCATGTGCGAGCTCGCCCGAGAGTACCCGCAGTACGGTTGGGAGGGGTGCAAGGGATACGGCTCGGCCGCCCATATCGCGGCCATCAGGGAATACGGGCTGACTCCGCACCATCGCCGCTCGTTTTGCTCGAACCTCTTCCAGGAATCCCTCTTCTAGCGTAGCCGGGTCCGAGCTGTCGGGCATGCGCTCCGGCAAAGGAGGTTCTCGCCGACGTGCGGTTTTCCACCGGTGCTTTTCGGCGTTCTTGAAAACCTCTCTCAACCGACTTTGAGCAGCTTTTCCACCTTGCTGACTCCCTCTGTTTCCGCAGGCAGTACAAATCAGGCGCCGATTCGCCGCCGAAACGGTACTGCTTTGCGGCAGATTCGGTACAAAAACGGTACAGCTTTCGGGATGTGCGCGCGGCAGAATCGGTGCCCGAAGGGGGCTCGGGGGCCCGCGCAACCTCTACCTTTCCCGAACCGGGGCGAGGATACCCTCCCCCTACCATGTCACCTGCCAAGGACCTCTGGCGAGGTCGATCGGAGGCCGACGAAGGAAGGTGGACTATGGACGAGAAGGCTTTGGGCGAGAGCTTGGACATCGAGGACGAGGAGCGGGTCGAAGAGTCTCCCTGCCACAACCTGCTGGTTGGGCGGCGCGGGGAGGACGCGGCGGCGCGCTTCCTCGAGAGGCGCGGGTACGACATCCTCGAGCGGAACTGGAAATGCGAGTTCGGCGAGGCGGACATCATAGCGCGCAACGAGGTTGCCATCGCGTTCGTCGAGGTCAAGACGAGGACCGGAGAGCAGCTCGGCCTGCCCGAGGAGGCGGTCGGCCCCGCGAAGCGGGCCCGGTACGAGAAGATCGTCGCCGCCTACCTGCGGACGGCCGAGGTCCCCTTCGAGGCGATGGTCCGCTTCGACGTCATAGGGATCCTCGTCGTGGGGCCCGACAGGGCGCTCATCCGCCACCACATCAACGCCTGGTCGAAGGCGTAGGGCGATGGCTACGAGGTTCGGCAGGTTCACGGTCATGGGGGCCACGCTCCACGGCGTCGAGGCGGTGCCGGTCACCGTCGAGGTGGTCGTCTCGACGGGCTTGCCCGCGTTCAACATCGTGGGGATGCCCGATGCGGCGATCCAGGAGGCGCGCGAGCGGATCAAGGCGGCGTGTCGCGCCTGCGGGTACACGATGCCCGCCGAGAAGGTGGTGGTCAACCTCGCCCCCGGGTCCCTGAGGAAGAGCGGGTCGGGGTTCGACCTCCCCATTGCGGTCGCCCTGCTCGCCGCAACGTCCCAGATCAACGTCGGCCTGGCTTCGGGCAAGGTGTTCGTGGGCGAGCTGTCGCTCGACGGCGCCGTGCGGCCCGTGCCCGGGCTCTTGGCCTACGCGCTCTGTGCGCGCGGGATGGGTGCAGACTTCGTCTGCTCGTCGGACGCGGAGGCCCTGGTCGAGATCGACGGTTTGAGGGTGTTCGGGGCGTCGACGATGTCGTGCTTCCGGCTCGACGACCTGCCCGTTGCGGTCTCGGCGCCGAGTCCCGCGCCCGCCGCCCAGGCGGACTACCGGGACATCGCGGGCCACGACGTGGCGAAGCGCGCCCTCCAGGTAGCCGCGGCGGGGGGCCATGGGCTGCTCATGCTCGGACCCCCGGGGTCGGGCAAGACCATGCTCGCGTCGAGGCTTCCCTCCATATTGCCGCCGCTCGACCAGCGCGAGCGGCTCGAGACGGCCGTCATACACTCGGTGGCCAAGGAGCCGGTGGAGCCCATCCTCGGCGGGGCCAGGCCGTTTCGCAGGCCGCACCATTCCGCAACGTTGGCGGGCCTGGTCGGCGGCGGCAACCCCATACGCCCGGGGGAGGTGACCCTTGCCCACAACGGGGTGCTGTTCCTGGACGAGCTCTCCGAGTTCCGTCCGGCGGTGCTCCAGGGCATCCGCCAGCCCATCGAGACGGGCGAGGTCGTCTTGACGCGCGCAGACGGGACGTGCCGCTTTCCCGCGAGGTTCTCCCTTGTCGCGGCCTCGAACCCCTGCCCCTGCGGCTACTACGGAGACAGCGAGCACGATTGCCGATGCACGTCCGTGCAGGTGAGCAACTACCAGAACAAGATCGGCGGGCCCATCATGGACCGCATCGACATCCACCTCGACGTGCGGCGGCTATCCTCTGCCGAGGTCCTGCGCACGGGGAGCGGCACCAGCTCCGAGTCCCTGCGCGAGGGCGTGCTGGCTGCAAGGGAGTTCGCTGCGTGGAGGCGTGCCGCAAAGCCCGTGCCCGAGGGGCTGGGTCCCGCCGAGCGGCTGATGGCACGCTGCGCGATGGGAGACGAGGACCGCCTCTTCCTCGAGGAAGCGGTTGCCGCAGGGGGGATGAGCGGCCGCGCGATCATGAGGACGCTCGCCCTCGCGCGCACGATCGCGGACCTGGCCCAAAGGGAGAGCGTGGGCAGGGCGCACCTGTGCGAGGCGATGGCGTTGAGGATGAGGGACGGAGGGGAGAGGTTGTGAGCGAGAACGTGAAACAGGGCCCCGCCCTGAGCGTCGCAGCGGAGGAGCCGCGGCGACCGGGGATGAGCGCCGCTGCGGCCAAGGGGGTTCACCGCAAGAGGGGCTACGCCGTCTACCAGGGCCCGAAGCTGAAGGGCCCCCGCTTCAGGCTCGACCCCGCGTCCGAGGCGTTTCCGGATGCGCTGAGGAGGGTTCCCCGCCCTCCGGCCGCGCTGTACGTGATCGGGTCGCCCTCCGCCCTCCAAGAGGGTCTCGCCGTGGTCGGGGCGCGCAAGGCGACGCCCTACGGACGGGAGTGCGCGATGCGCTTCGCGACCATCGCCGCGGAGAAGGGCATCGTGATCATATCGGGGGGCGCCAGAGGATGCGACAGCGCCGCCCACAGGGCTGCGCTCCACGCGTCGTCTCCGACCGTCGTCTTCCTCGGGGGCGGGTGCGACCAGGTGTATCCCGCCGAGAACTACGACCTGTTCCAACAGGTGATCGACGGGGGAGGGGCGGTGGTCTCCGAACAGGAGTGGGGCTATCCGCCCCTGCCCCACCTGTTCCTCGAGCGCAACAGGCTCATCGCGGGTCTCGCGAAGGCCACGCTCATCGTGGAGGCCGGATTGCCGTCCGGGACGTTCTCGACCGCCGACGAGGCGCTCAGCGCTTCGCGGGAGGTGCTCGTCGTCCCCGGGGCCATCACGTCCGCCTCCTCTCGCGGGGCGAACCGCCTTATCTACCAGGGAGCGACCCCGGTGGTAGACGACGATTCGTTCGAGGACGTCCTCTTCTCGGTCTTCGGCTGCCTGAAGCAGCGGAGAGGGGAGGGCTCCGCCGTCGGGCCCGACAGCGGCATGCAGTCCCGCGATCCCCTCCTGGCGGCGGTGAGCGCGCGTCCGACGAGCCTCGAGGAGCTCGTTGCGCTTGCGGGAACCCCTCCTGCGGAGTTCGGCAGCGCACTTGCCTGGGTTGCATCTAAAATGGAGGGGTACGAGAGGTCGGGGTCGGTTCTGCGCCTTCCCGACGGCAGGTATGCCGCGCGCGTCAGGTAGCGTCGGGCCGCGCCGGGCCCTTGCGTCCCGGTTGCAGCTGCGGGGTTTTCCGCGCGCGGGCGCCGCCGGGGTTCCCTTGGGTTTTCGATGGGGGTATGTATGGGTTTCAAAGCGAGGATAGTGGGAGCCGGGCTTGCCGGCAGCGAGGCCGCTCTGCAGCTTGCCGGGCGGGGGATTTCCGTCGAGCTCGTGGAGATGCGCCCCGTCAAGGCCACGGCGGTGCACAAGACCGCGGACTGCGCAGAGCTCGTGTGCTCGAACTCCCTCAAGTCGACCAAGCCCGCGAGCGCGGCCGGGATGCTCAAGGGGGAGCTGGCCGTCCTCGGCTCCGAGGTGTACGGGTGCGCCCTCGAGAACGCGGTTCCCGCAGGAGGCGCGCTCGCCGTCAACAGGGAGGGGTTCTCCCGCGCGGTCACGAGGCTCATCGAGGCGCACCCCCTCATCGAGCTGCAGCGCCGCGAGGCCCTCGACCTCGTCGAGGAGACGAAGGGGGTCGATGCGCTCATTCTTGCCACCGGGCCGCTCACCTCGGACGGGCTCGCTGATTCCCTGGGCAGGGCGACGGGGCGCGACCATCTCGCCTTCTACGACGCCGCGGCGCCCATCGTGATGGCCGACTCCCTCGACATGGGGCGGATATTTCGGCAGAGCCGGTACGAGGAGGGGGCGGGCGACTACCTGAACGCGCCGTTCAACAGGGACGAGTACGAGGCGTTCGTCGACGCGCTCCTCGGCGCCGACCGCGTCATAGCGCGGGACTTCGAGAGCCGCGACCTCTTCCAGGCATGCCAGCCCATCGAGGAGATCGCCCGTGCCGGCCGCGACGCTCCGCGGTTCGGGCCGCTGAAGCCGGTCGGCCTCACGGATCCCGCGACGGGGCGCAGGCCCTGGGCCGCGCTGCAGCTGCGGGCCGAGGACGCGCACGGCCAGAGCTACAACCTCGTGGGGTTCCAGACGAACCTGACGTTTCCCGAGCAGAGGAGGGTGTTCCGCATGATACCCGGGTTGGAGGGCGCCGAGTTTGCCCGCTACGGCGTCATGCACCGCAACACCTTCATCGACGCTCCGAGGTTGCTCGACCGCAGCCTGCGCCTTGCGGGCGCCGAGGCGGCGGGATGCGCTGCTCCCGTGTTCGTCGCGGGTCAGCTGTCGGGCACGGAGGGCTACGTCGAGGCCATCAGGTCGGGGCTCCACGCGGCTCTGTCCGTAGCCGCCCTCGCCCGGGGCGTCGACGCGCCCGGCTTGCCGGAGGAGACCGCCTTCGGCGCTCTGCTCGCCTACGCCACGGACCCCGAGACGAAGGGGTACCAGCCCTCGCACGTCAACTTCGGCATGATGCCGCCCCTCGAGAAGCCCGTCCGCCAGAAGCAGCAGCGCTACGAGTCGTATGCGAGGCGGGGCCGGGAGGCTGTGTCGTCCTACGTCGCCGACCTCGCAGCTTCGGGCCTGGCGAGACGGGAGCCCTGATGGACGGGGGGACGACATACCAGGCGGTCGACGAGTTCTGCTCCTCTATGCGCTACGAGAGGAACGCCTCCGAGCATTCCGTGAAGGCGTATCGCGGGGACGTGCTCGCGTATGCAGCGTGGGCTGCGGACAACGGCGTCGACGTCTTCTCGGCCACGAGAAAAGACGTCCGGTCCTACCTCGGCTACATGAGGGAGCAGCGCTACGAGAGCTCCACCATAAACCGTCACGTGAGCGCGCTGCGGTCCTTCTACCGCTGGGCCGTCCTGAGCGGGAGGTGCGAGGCCAACCCCGCCAACGAGGTGGCGAGCCCGAAGAGGGCAAAGACCCTGCCGCGCGCCCTCAGGGCGGAGGAGATCGACGCGCTCATGGCGGTCCACGGCCCCCTCGACCGGTTCGGGGACCTGCGCGACCAAACCGCCGCCGACCTGCGCAACCAGGCGATCATCGAGTTCATGTACGCGTCGGGGTGCCGCATTTCGGAGGTTGCGGGCCTGCGCCTCCGGGACGTCGACCTGGCCGACCGCAGCGCCCGCGTCTTGGGAAAGGGCTCCAAGGAGCGCGTGGTGGTGCTCCACGACACCGCCGTCGACGCGATGTGCTCCTACCTGCGGGAATCTCGGCCGGAGCTGCTCAGGGGGTCGCCGTGCGACAGCTTCTTCATCTCGGACCGTGGTCTGCCCATGAGCGCGGACGCGATCCGCAGGATGTTCAAGGCCGCGGTCGCGAAGGCCGGTCTCCCCGACGACGTCACGCCCCACTCGCTGCGGCACAGCTTCGCAACCGACATGCTCGCCGGCGGCGCCGACCTGCGCACCGTCCAGGAGCTCCTCGGGCATGCGGGGCTGTCCACGACCCAGATCTACACCCATCTCGACGCGGCGCGCCTGCTCGATGCGCACGCGTTGGCGCACCCCCGCGCGAAGTAGGGGGAGTGCCACACGGGCTCTGTTCGGGTAAAATAAAACGGTTTCACTCGAAGATCTTTTTCCGATAGGGGATTTTTCATGGGCCAAAACGAGATCGTCATCCGCGGCGCGAGGGAGCACAACCTCAAGAACATCGACATCTCCATCCCGCGCGACAAGCTCGTCGTCATAACGGGCCTGTCGGGGTCGGGCAAGTCGAGCCTCGCGTTCGACACGATGTACGCAGAGGGCCAGCGCCGCTACGTCGAGAGCCTCTCGAGCTATGCGCGCATGTTCCTCGGCCAGATGAGCAAGCCGGACCTCGACTCCATCGACGGCTTGTCGCCGGCGGTCTCCATCGACCAGAAGACGACGAGCCGCAACCCCCGCTCGACGGTGGGGACGACCACGGAGATCTACGACTACCTGCGCCTGCTGTTCGCGCGCGTGGGCACGCCCCATTGCCCCGAGTGCGGCCGGGCGATCTCGAGGCAGACGACCGACCAGGTCGCCGACGCCATCCTCGACCTCGGAGCAGACGACGGCTCGACGAGGGCGATCGTCATGGCTCCCGTCGTCACGGGCCGGAAGGGCGAGTTCACGAAGCTGTTCGCCGACCTCATGAGGGACGGCTTCAGCCGCGTTCGCATCGACGGCCGCATCGAGAGGCTCGAGGGAGAGCCCCCGAAGCTCGACAAGAAGATCAAGCACTTCATCGACGTCGTGGTCGACCGCGTGTCGCTGAAGCCCGCCCAGATCGGGCGCATCGCCGAGGCGGTCGAGGTGGCGACCAAGATCGCCGACGGCCGCGTTCTCGTGCAGGTGGTGGAGAAGGACGCTCCCAAGGGGGAGAATCCGGAGCCCTCGTCGGTCTCCTCGGGAGCGAAGGGCGGCCTTGCCCAAGGCGAGCACATCTTCAGCCTCGCGCTCGCCTGTCCCGAGCACGGCCACTCCATGGACGACCTCCAGCCCCGCGACTTCAGCTTCAACGCCCCCTACGGAGCCTGCCCCGACTGCTCAGGCATCGGCAGCCGCGACGAGGTCGACCCCTC
>R18__coassemble_1880_pt1 | contig 17401 bp, 9 predicted proteins | sample R18__metabat2_low_PE_019 | metagenome-assembled genome bin R18
CCCGCCCCGCGTCGGGGCCCGGGCACCCGGCGCCCGCCCCGCGGCCGGGCAAGCGGCGCCGGGGGAGGGCGGGCCCTGCGGCTGCCTTTCGGCCGGGACCGGCTGAAAGGGGAGGCCGCCAGCCCGCCTCCGCCGGGATCGGTTTTGCCTGGTGGGAGGATCCGCTGCCGGGCGAAAGTCCCTCAGAAGAATTATATTTTCATACGCGCTTATATACGCACAAGTGGAGTCTGAGCGCGAAATAATCCTTGAAAAGGTATAGAATTATAACGTTATGGCAACAATGCCGTCAGTCAGGAAGGAGGTGCTGCGTGGGCTCGTTCAGGCTTGCCGCGAGGCGTTTCGCCTTGTCGGCGCTCGGACTCGCGGGCGCTTGCGCGCTGTTGGTCGGGACGCCGGCTGCGGCCTTCGCCGACGCAGGCGCCTCGGCGACCCCCACGGTCACGGTCGACGCCGCGGGGTCGGTCACGGTCGCGGCGCCGGTCGAGTTCTCCAACGCCGAGCTCGTCACGCTCACCCATGAGGCGGGCCTGTACGCGACGATCGCCGTCGTCGACGGCCACCGCCTGACGTTCTACGCGGACGTCGCGGGCAGCTACTCCGTCGCGCGCACGGGCGACGACGTCTGGTCGCGCACCGACGCCCTCGCGAGCTCGAGCCTGTTGAGCTTCATCTCCTCCCGCAACTCCGACGTGAACGTGCTTTGCCCGTCTTTCTCGCCCCTGACCGGCAAGATCGAGACCGACAACAAGTTCAACCCCTATACCCAGACGTCCGGGAAGACGGTGGGGGCGGGCACCTCCGAGGCGCCCGTGGTCGCGCTCTCCGACTTCGTCTCGGTGGGCTCGTACCCCGCGGGCTCGCTTGAGATGTCGGTCTCGACCGCCGACGCGCTGCTCGGGTTCTCCAACGGCGGCGCGCGGGCCCTGGCATACGCGGCCTCGGGCTCGGGGGCGACCGACTTCGATCCGACCTACCTCCTCGTCGAGGCCCGCGACCAGGACACGGGCAGCCTTTTGGCCTCCGTCTCCTTCGAGCCGGGCGACGAGAGCCGGCCCGCCGCGAGCGGGGAGGGCGGCGCCCAGGCGTTCAACCTCATCGTCAACCCCTCGTACACCTCGCTGTACGGGCGCATCTACTTCCACTCCGCCTACAAGGACGACCACAAGCTCGCCAAGTCCATCGCGACGCAGGTCGAGGCGGCCGAGGCGGCCGACGACTACGTGGTCCTCGCCAACCTCGACACGATGTGCGCGTACACGTCGGGCCCCAAGACCTACACGCTCGACATCGCGACGCTGTCTTCCGGCGAGATCGAGGCGGGCGACGAGGTCGTCTTGAAGTACCTCGTCGCGGCAGGTGACGAGGATGCCTACGGAAAGGGCTCGGTAAACGAGGCCTTCGAGGCAGCGCTCGAGTCCACTGAAGAGAAGCTGACGGTGGACGCGGACGGATACGTGACGTTCGACCTGTACGGGGGCGGCGTCTACTCGCTCGGATCGGCTGCGGCCGTCGCTGCTGCCACGATCAACACCGACCCCTCGGCGGCCGGGGACGACCCGGCGGAGGAGCCCGAGACCGGTGGCTCCGACGACCCGGCCGTGACGACGGAGGACGCGGAGGACACGACGGTCTCGACGACGGTCTCCCCGACGGCGCTCACCGCGACCGCTTCGGGCGTGACGACGTCGTCGTCCGCGTCGTCGTCGAAGACATCCTCGTCGAGCGCGGCTGCTACGACGTCTGCCGCGAACGGCTCGAAGGAGTCCGTGTCCCTGGCGGCGAACGGCCTGTCCCGCGACGAGATCGAGGACGCCATCGCCGAGGAGATCGCGGAGTCGAGCTCGTCGACCGCGCTTGCCGTCGCCCTCACGGCGATCTTGGCCGCGGCCGCCGCAGGCGCGGGGTATGCCCTGTACCGCATGCGCAAGCGCGAGGCCGAGCGGGCCGAGGAGCTCGCCGCGCAGGATCCCCGCCGCGCGGGGGCGTCCGAGGACGACGAGGCCGGGGCGGCGCAGGCCGCGCCCGCTGCCGCGGCGTCCGGGGCGGCAGGTGCGGCGGGCGCCCGTGCGGCCTCGCCCAACCGCGCCTCCGCTCCGGCCAGCCGCATATCCCCCTCCGACCCCGCTCCCTGGGAGCGCGTTGCCGAGAAGCGCAGGCCGTCCGCGGAGACGCTCGTGCGCGCGAAGGCGGGCTCGTTCGCCTCGGGGGCGTCCGTCCCCGACGAGACCTCGATGGCGTCGGCGCTGGCCGACATGGCGAGAGGGGGTGCGGCCTATGGCACGCGCTAGGACCGAGGCGAAGGACGTCCGGGACGCCTGCGCCGAACAGGCTTCCCGAGCTCTCCGCGCCGGCGGCGACGGCCGTCGGGGCGCCGGCTCCCTCCGAAGCTGCGCCAGGGGGGCTGCGCTCGTCTTGCTCAGCGCGGTGCTCGCGTTGGGGATGGCGGGGTGCAAGGACTCGCGCAAGATCACTGAGATCTTCTACGACCAATCCTACGAGACGGTCGACTACGACAACCCGACCAAGCTCATGATCCAAGACGAGAACGCCGAGGAGACCTCCGACAGCCTCCCGCTCGTCCAAACCGAGTCGGCCCCTCCCGAGCTCCAGGAGGAGACCAAGCCCGAGGAGGACGACGAGGACGAGGAGAACCAGGACGAGGCCGACCAGGTCGACCTGACCGCGCTCTCCGGCACGGGCTACTCGACCTCCTCCAACGGCACGGCCGACTCCGCGGGATCGGGTGCGGGCGCCGACGAGGGCGGCTCGTCCTCCGAGGAGCAGGGCAGCCTCGACGGGGGCGACGGCGAGATCGAGAACAGCGACTACCCCGAGGGCATCAGCGGCAACGACAACGACACGGGCGGCACCGACGGCGCGCGCGCAGGTGGCGAGACGACCTACTACGACTCCACCGGCGACCTCGCCGACATCCCCACGGGCGTCGACTACGTCGCAGCGGTCGGCGAGACCGCCACGATGGTGAGCGTCTTGGCAGGCGACGCCGGCGCGCTCCTCTACACCGACGACGAGTGGGCCAACCGCGACAACATCCAAAGCGTGCTCGGCTCGAAGTACAACAGCTCGGTCCAGGTCGTCTGGACCTATGAGAAGGACAACACCTACACGCTCTCCGACGAGGGGCTCGCGGCCATGATCGCCGACGAGCAGCTCGAGGCGGTCCTCCTCACGAGCGGCGTCAGCTCCATCACGAGCGACCAGCAGGCCCAGCTCGAGGCCGCGGGCATCATCGTCCAGACCATCCCCGGCACGGACAAGGCCTCCTCCATCACCGACGCGATGACCGTGCTCGGCAACCTCTTCGCGACGGGCGACAACGCCAACACGGCCGCGAGCTCGCTCGCCTCCTCCTACAAGACGTTCCACGACGACACGGTCAAGGAGGCCGCCGACCTCGCGAACGTCGAGCCGTCCGACGCGGGCTCGGCGCCCGTCACGCCCTCGGAGTCGCCCAAGTACACGGTCTACGTCTCCGACTGGGTCGACGACGTCGACTACGTCGGCGCCTCCGCGGGCCTCTCCCTCGACACCTCCGACGGCCTCGGCGTCGTGACCCTGGGGTACAAGTGGTCGCCGATGTGCTACTACCTGAGCGTGGGCGGCGCGGTCAACACCGCCGCCGAGCGCGGCGACTCCTCGGGCACGGCCCTTCTGTGGGGGTTCAACACCAACCACGTCTCGGCGTTCGCCTCCGACTTCACCAAGTCGGCCATGGTCAGCTCCTACCAGGTCAACTCCGCGGTGAACAACATGGGCACGGCGTACGGGTGGACCTACCTTTGCTCGTCGTCGTTCGTCGGCGCCGGCACGACGGACTTCCCCTGCGTCATCGTCAACACCCAGTCGGCCAAGGGGCGCCTCGAGGCGAGCCGCGACGCCGGCGAGGGCGTCAACACGCCCTACAAGATCTACGGCGTCCAGACCTGGACCAACCCCGACTCCGGCGCGCGGTTCACGTGGGTGGGCCCGCTGCGCTCCGACGAGGCGGGCGGCATCGGCTTCTCGGTCATGGGCCTGACCTCCCAGCAGTCCGCCGAGCAGAGCCTCGACGACATCACCGGCGCGTGGGACGGGCGCACCTACCAGGTCCTCGTCAACCCCTGCGGCCTGTTCGAGAGCTGGACGGACGGCACGATCGAGAGCGTGCTCGAGGCGGCCTGGATCTCCTACTACTACAACGGCGGGTCGAACCCGTCCCAGGCGATAGCGGACTTCTACGGCGAGTTCTACGGGTACTCGCTGAGCAGCGACGAGATCGCCGCGATTCTCAACGGTTTGGAGTGATCGATGGCAGGACCCATTGACAGCGGCCGGTTCACGGCCGGGGACGGATTCGGCGGCAAAGACGTCGGCACTGCCTCGGTCGCTTCCGGCACGGGCAAGACGACGGCGGCCGTGCCGGGCATGGACGACGCCCTCAACCCCAAGAAGAAGAAACGCGAGATCGACCAGGACGAATCCGTCCAATACAGCCTCTTCTCCGTCGACAAGCCCCTGTTCGGCGGACGCGGGCCCGAGTACGGCTACGACCGCATCCGCCTGCGCAAGAACGAGGAGGTCTCGATTTACGCCCAACAGGAGGACGCGCGCCACGCGATGGACCCGCGCAAGAAGGGATGCTTCGCGCTCATAGGCGTCATGGTCCTCGCGTTCTTCGTGATCATCCTGTTGCCCGACGTGGTCTACACCGAGCAGCACGTCAACAACTCGTTCGCCCGCTGGCTCGAGGACCTCATGGCCAACGTCAACTACCTGACCGCGGCTTTGACGCTGCAGACCTACTCGGGCACGATGGTGTTCAAGATCTGCCAGTACCTCGTGGTCGCGCTGGCGGGCGCGGGCCTCGCCGTCACCGGCGCGATGTTCCAGGGCGCGCTGAAGAACGCGATGGCGAGCCCCACGACCCTCGGCGTCACGAGCGGCGCCCAGATGGGCTCGGTGCTCTACATCCTCCTCGGCGGCTCGACGGTCGCAGCGAGCTTTTCCGGCAACATGTCCGACTGGACCTCCCAGATGGAGCGCCTCGGGTTCTTCGAGTACTTCTGGCTCATGAACGCCCAGGCGATCTGCTCGCTGGCCGGCGCGCTCATCGTGGTCTTGCTCGTGTTGGCCATCGCCCACATCGCGGGCCGCGGCAAGGTCTCCAAGTCCGGCCTCATCATCGCGGGCTCGGTCTTCACGACCGTCATCACCGGCGTCGTCCAGCTCGTCCGCTACTGGCTCACCGTCAACGGCGACTCCGAGCAACAGGAGATGGTCACGAGCATCGCGACGGGCACCATCGGCCAGACGTGGACGCCGATCCAGGTCGTGATCGTCGCCATCCCGGTGCTCATCTGCCTCGCGGCGCTCATGATGATGCGCTCGAAGATGAACCTGCTCGCGTTCAGCGACGACGAGGCGAAGTCGATGGGCCTCTCGCCCGAGGCGAGCCGCAACGTCACGGTCGCCATCTGCACGTTGCTGACGGCGGTCATCGTCGCGTTCTGCGGCGCGATCGGCTTCGTCGGCTTCATGATCCCCCACATCACGCGCAAGGTGGTCGGGCCCGACTTCCGCTACCTCGTCCCGGGGTCGATGCTCGTCGGCGCCATATTCGCGATGGTCACCAACTGCTTCACCAACTCGTTCCTGAGCGGATTGGGCATGGGCTCGTTCACGGGCATCATCGGCTCGGTCGTCTTCCTGATCACCGTTCTTCGTCAAAGGGGGAGGGGCAATGCCGACTGGGTTTAATCAAAACGACACGCCGAGCTACGTGAATCCCGCCGACTACGCGAAGCAGCAGGCCGAGGGAAAGAAGAAGGACAAGCTCGAGCGCGAGGAGAGCTCGTGGCGCCGCGGATTGCGCCGCATGGACGAGTCCGACGCCTACGAGCTCAACGAGGACGCCCTCGCCAACGCGTCGAAGTTCAGCAAGTTCCTCGACGAGGAGCGCCACATCCTGCGCGTCAAAGTCGTGTCCCTCTCCGTCGCGCTCGTCGTCGTTTTGGCGCTGAGCCTCTGCGTGACGGTGAACTACTACAAGCTCATCGCGCCCGACGAGGTCCTGGGGTGCATCGCGCTGTGGTTCCAGGTGCAGTTCACGAACCTGTTCACGACCGAGATCCCGCTCAACACCTCCCAGATCATGGAGCTGCAGCCCTATTACTACGAGGTGACCGCGCGGTTCTCGATCTCGGTCCTGACGGCGCTGTGCGGCGGGATGCTCGCCGTGGCGGGCGCGCTGTACCAAAACGTCTTCAAGAACCCGATCGCCGCGCCGACCATGCTCGGCGTCCAAAGCGGCGTCAACGTCGGCCTGGTCGTGCTCGTGCTCCTGTTCAACGAGTCGGCCCTCTACATGACCGGCGCGCGCTACGCGCTCTGCTACGGGGGCTCGATCCTCGTCCTGCTCGTCGTCTTGGGCGCGGGGCGGCTCATCTCGGGCGGGCGCAACTTCAACGTGGTCAACATGTTGCTCATCGGCTCGGTCATCAGCCAGATGACGGGCTTGTTCATCACCTACGCGACGAGCTACATGATGGGCGACGAGGCCTACGAGGTCTACTTCGAGCTCCAAGAGCAGCTCTCCGTCGACGCGTCGGGCGTGTCGTGGATCGCGGTCATCGTCGTGCTCGTCATCGCGGCGATTCCCATCGTCTTGTTCAACTTCAGCCTCAACGCGCTGAGCTTCACCGACGACGACTCGCGCCTGCTCGGCGTCAACCCGAACGTGCTGCGCATCGTCTCGCTCGTCTCGGGGTCGCTGATGGTGACGGCGGCCATGGTCTACAGCGGCCAGGTTGCGATGGTGTCTTTGCTCATACCCCACCTGAGCAGGTTCCTGTTCGGCGCGGAGTTCAAGAAGCAGATGTTGGGCTCGGCGTTGCTCGGCGCGTTGCTGTTGCTCGTCTGCCGCGACATCTCCGCCCTGATCCCGTTCGTCGACGCTGGCCTGCCCATCGGCACGGTGGTCAGCCTCGTGACCCTGCCGTTCTTCGTTTGGATGCTCGCAGTACAGCAAAGGAGCTGGGAATGAAGCTAGAAGTCAGAGACGTCTCCTGCGGCTACCAGAAGGGAAAGCCCCTGCTCACGTATGTTAACTTCTCCGTCGAGACGGGGAGCACGTGCTGCATCATGGGGCCGAACGGGTGCGGCAAGTCGACGTTGTTCAAAACCGTCCTCGGCATCCAGCCGCCTTTGTCGGGCGGGGTCTACGTCGACGGCAAGGACATCTCCAAGTGGAGCCCCGCCCAGATGGCCTCGACGATGGCCTACGTCTCGCAAAGCCACATCCCGCCCTTCCCGTACCAGGTCAAGGACGTCGTGATGCTCGGCCGCGTCAACAAGGTCGGCTACATGGGCAAGCCCACGCGCAACGACTACCTCATCGCCGAGCAGGCCATGGAGGAGATGGGCATCTACCACCTGCGCGACAAGGTCTACACCGAGATCTCCGGCGGCGAGCTCCAGCTCGTCATGATCGCGCGCGCCCTCACCCAGCAGCCCCGCTTCCTCGTCCTCGACGAGCCGACCGCGGCGCTCGACTACGGCAACGTCGTGCGCGTCATCGACAAGGTCAGCTCGCTCGCCGAGCGCGACCTCGGCGTCATCATGACCACCCACAGCCCCGACCACGCGTTCATGTGCGATTCCGACGTCGTCCTTTTGCAAAAGGACGCGCCGATGAAGTTCGGCCGCGCGGTCGACATCATCACCGAGAAGAACATGAAGCAGGCCTACGGCGTCCACATCAAGATCGTCGAGTTCGTCAACACGAAGAACAAGATCATGCGCATGTGCGCGCCCGTCATCTAGCCGGCCAGGAAAGCGAACCCAAGGTAAGGAACCCCATGCCAGAGGAAACGAACACACCCACCCGATTCGACGCGTTTGCGGAGGGCCCCGTCCGCTTCGACTTCAGCTCCGTCGCGGACGACGACGGGGATTTCGAGCCGGAGCCTCAGGAGCCCCGGCAGGAGACCCTGCGCGCAGCTGCGCAGGAGCCCGACCGGGAGGCCCCGCGCGACGCCGAGCAGGCGCCTTTGCGCGAGGCGGCGCAGGACGTCCCGCACGAGCCCGCCCGTGAGGCCCCGCGCGAGGCGGCGGGGGAGGACCCCTTCGCGCGCCTGCGCAGCCGCTTCTCGCCCGAGCCCGCCGAGTCGGCCGAGCCCGCGCAAGCCGAGTCGGCGGTGAATCCCGCCCAGGCCGAGCCCGCGCACGAGCCCGCGCGTTGGGACAACATGCCCGGCGGCCGCCTCGACAGCGTCATCGCCGAGGAGGGGAGGGAGCGCGGCGCCCAGGCCTACGCCGACATCGTCGAGGCTCAGTCCCAGGCGGACGGGGGCGACCGGTCCGAGGCCAGCGCCGCCGACCTCATCCCGGGCGCGTCCCGCAAGAGCCGCCCGCGCACGCTGACCCCCGCCGAACAGGCCATCGCCGGCGCCTCCAAGCCGTCCCGCCGCCGCGGTCGCCCGCAAGACGGCGGCGACAGCGGGTTCTCGCGCCCCGAGCCGGTGCGCGACTCGGCGGTGCGCGATGCGGCGTGGAGCCAGCGCTTCCAGGACGCCTCCGACGTCATGCACCGCATCGTCGACAACGTCGCCACCGTCGTCTACGGCAAGCCCGAGGTCATCGAGCTCGTGATGCTGTCGGTGGTCGCCCGCGGCCACGTCCTGATCGAGGACCTCCCCGGCACGGGCAAGACGAGCCTCATCTCGGCTCTCGCCAAGTCGATCTCCTGCAAGTTCCACCGCATCCAGTTCACCCCCGACGTCATGCCCTCCGACGTGACGGGCTTCTCCATCTTCAACCAGAAGACCCGCGAGTTCGAGTTCCGCCCGGGCGGCGTCATGGCCAACATCGTCTTGGCCGACGAGATCAACCGCGCCTCCGCCAAGACCCAGTCGTCTTTGCTCGAGGCGATGGAGGAGCGCCAGGTCACGGTCGACTCCAACACCTACAAGCTCGAGGAGCCCTTCATGGTGCTCGCGACCCAGAACCCCATCGAGCAGTTCGGCACCTACCCCCTGCCCGAGGCCCAGGTCGACCGCTTCCTCGTCAAGACCTCGGTCGGCTACCCGCCGTTCGAGCAGGAGGAGCGCATCATCGCCGAGGGCCGCGCCGCGAAAGCCGCCATCGGCCCCGTCGCGGGCAAGGACGACGTCGTCGCCTGCTCGCGCATCGCCGACGAGGTCTTCATCAGCCCCCAGGTCAGGCGCTACATCGTCGAGATCGTCACCTCGACGCGCTCCAACCCCGAGATCCAGGTCGGCGCGAGCCCCCGCGCGACCATAGCCCTCGCCGACCTCACCCGCGCGTTCGCCCTCTTCCAGGGCCGCAGCTACGTCATCCCCGACGACGTGAAGTACCTTGCCCACTACGTCCTCGGCCACCGCATCCAGCTGTCCCACACGGCGACCGTCGAGGGCCGCACGCCCCGCGACGTCGTCGACTCGATCATCTCCTCGATCGCGATCCCGGTGTCGGCTGACGCGGTGCGCGAGGAGGCCAACAAGCGGGGCGCCCGTCGCTGATGGCGCGGTCCCTGACAGAGAAACGCCAGCGCCAGGCGGCCCGCCGCCGCAAGCGCGAGCTCCGCCGCGAGCAGCGCCGCCGCAGGAGCGCGAAGACGCGCGCCTTCGCGGTCTGCGCCGTCGCGCTCGTGCTGCTCGTCGTCCCGGCGCTTTTCGTCAACAACGTCATCGGGTACTTTCCCCTGATCGCGTTCCTCGCTGCAATCGGCGTGTCCTTCGGCTACCTCCAGGTCGCGAAGCGCTCGCTGACGTTCGAGGAGCCGGCGCTCGTGAGCCAGTGCGTCCGCGGCGAGAACCTGCCCTTCGTCGTCAAGCTCGGCAACAAGAGCCCGCTCGCGCTCGTGCGCGTCGAGCCGACGTTCTTCGTGTCCGACCTGTTCGGGGGCGAGGACGTCCTGACCACGACGACGATCTCCTTGTCGCCCTTCGAGACCTACGACTTCGACTTCGGCATCCGCTTCGACCACATCGGCACCTACACGGCCGGCGTGCGCAAGGTGGTCGTCTACGACCTGCTCGGGCTTTTCTCGGCGGAGTTCGCCAACGACGAGAGGCACGTCGTCGAGGTCGCGCCGCGCGTGTTCGACATCACGGGCATGAGCTACGACCGCGAGCTGCTCAAGGAGCAGCCCGACGCGCGCTCGCCGATCTCGATGGACGGCTCCGACTACACGGGCGTGCGCGAGTACGTCATCGGCGACCCCATGAAGTCGATCCACTGGAAGCTGTCCGCGCGCAGCGACTTCTACTACACGAAGGTGTTCGAGACCCTCGGCACCCCCGGCGTCGAGGCCATCCTCGACTTCCACGGCCCGAGCTACGGTCCCGAGGAGATGATGTGCGTGTTCGACGCGGTCGTCGAGAGCGCGCTGTCCATGGGGGCCCTCGCGCAGAGCCAGGGCATGGACTTCGACCTCGTCTACAAGGACCGCGACAGCGCCGACGTCCGCATCAGCTCCCAGCAAAACACCGCGACCCGCGCGTCGTTCATCTCGACCCTGCCGGCGATCTCCTCCAAGGAGCGCGAGGGCGAGGCGCTCGAGCTCCTGCGCAAGGAGAGCAACTCGATCTACGCCCAGCGCAACATCGTCCTTTGCACCTCCGACGTCACCGAGGAGATGGTCAGCGCGCTCGTGGCCGCCAAGAAGCGCCAGCGCAACCCCATGGTCGTCGTCGCCGTGCCGCCGGGGATGTCCCCCGACGAGCGCCGCGAGTTCCTGAGGCCGCTCGCCCAGCTCGACAACGCCAACATCGCCCACCTCGTGGTCTGCTCCGCCGACCAGCTGGGGGGTGACTAGGATGGGGGTCTTCGCGTACGTCAAGTCGATCGCGACCGAGTTCGCCGTCCTCCTCGTCTCGGCGTTCTGCCTCTCGTTCACCTTGGCCAACGGGTTCAAGGCGGCCGACGGGTTCGAGGGGCTCGCGCTCGTCGTCGGGGGCGTGTGCGTCGTTTTGCTCGCCGCGCTGTACGCCGCGGCGCGCAGCTCGCGGACCCTCGTCCCCGGCTCGGCCGCCATCGCCGTCGCGACGGTCGCGGCGCTCGTTGCCGCGATCGCGGCCGGCGGGGGAGCGAACGTGTTCGAGGACGCCTCGGGCAACGTCCTCATCGTCGGCGTCGCAGCCTACCTCGCGACCCTTCTCGCGTTTGTGGCAACGCGCTTCCGCGTGGGGTGCGCGGCGTACGCGGTCGCGGGGTGTATCGCCATCGCGCTCATAGAGTTCTTGTTCGAGGCGTACCTTTGGGCGCCCGCCGTCGCGTTCCCGCTGGCGGCCATCATGCTCATCGTCGTCCGCAACTACCGCATCGGGTTGAAGGGGACCGCCTCCAAGCGGGTGTCGTTCCTCGCGACGAGCCTGATGGCGCTCGCCGCCGCGCTGATCGCGGGCCTCGTCGCCGCGGCTGTGTTCTTCCTGGTCGTGGCCCCGTTGAACCCGCCGGCGCTCGAGCCCAAGCTTCTGACCGAGTACCTGGCGCTCGAGGAGATACCCCGCCGCGGCACCAACGCCGAGCTTGCCGTCACCAACCCCGACATGACCTCCGCGCTCACCAACGACTCCCTCGTGCCCTCCTCCGAGGGCGACGACCGCGACAAGGACACCTCCCAAAACCAAGGCGCCCAGGACAACCCCCTGACCGGCTCCCTCCAGACGTTCGGCTCGGCGATCGGCTACAACATCGAGTCCGCCACCGAGGCGTTCAACGTCATCACCTACAACGTGCCCTGGTACGGGTGGATCCTCATCGTCTTGGCGGTCGCGGCCGTCCTCGCCCTGCCCTGGGGCGTCAAGCTGCTCTTGCGGCGCAGGTTCTACGAAAAGGCGCTCCAAAGGCCCGTGCGCGACTACGTCGTCTGCATCTACGAGCGCATCGTGCGCGACTTCGAGCGCATCGGCATCCAGCACACCACGATGGTCACCCCCTACGAGTTCGCCCTTGCGTGCGAGCGCGAGGTGGCCGACTTCGCGAACAACCCCTCCAGGACCAACTTCATGACGGTCACCTACGTCTTCGTCAAGGCGGGGTACGCCTCCGAGGCCCTCACGGCCGAGGAGCTCGTCTCCGTCCACGACTTCTACCGCTCGTTCCACAAGAACTGCAGGGCCCACCTCGGGACGCTCAAGTACCTGCGCAAGTTCTTCAGGCTCTAAAGGGAGGATCCCATGGCAAGCACAGGCAGGCACACCACGAGGTTCATGGCCGTTTTGGCGGCGGCTCTCGTCGCGCTCGTCCTCGCGGCGGCGCTGCCGGCGTTCGCGGGGCTGGCGCGGGACCGATCCGACGGCTCGCTGTCCGCCGACGCGCTCGAGGCCCTCACTGCCGAGCAGGACGCCGCCTTGCTCGCGGAGTCGCTCGAGACGACGCTCGGCGGCTCCGACGAGCTCGCGCTCGCGGCCGAGCCGGCGGGGGAGACCTTCCGGGAGGAGGTCGCGGGCCTCGCGATGTACTTCACGGTCACGGGTGACGGCGAGGTCGCGGTCGGCCGCAACAACGCCTCCGGCGGCACCGACTACGCGATCGATGCGCCCCGCCGCGGCGACGTCGAGATTCCCGAGACGGTGGCCCACGGCGGCGCGACCTACCGCGTGACGTCGGTCCAGGCCTACGCGTTCAGCAACGGCTCGACGTCCGGCGCGATCGTGGCCGCCGACCCCGGCGACGCCTCCGCGGACCCCGTCTACTCCAAGGTGACGGTCCCCGCCTCGGTCCGCTCCGTCGGCGACGCCGCGTTCATGAGCTGCGACGGCGTCTCCGAGGTCGCCTTCGCGGGCGAGCCCTCCCTCGAGTCGGTCGGCACCTCGGCCTTCCAGCGCTGCTTCGCGCTGGCCTCCTTCGAGCTGCCCGCGTCGGTCAAGTCCGTCGGCAACCAGGCGTTCGCGTTCTGCACCTCCCTCGAGTCCTTCACGTTCGCCGAGGGCTCGGCGCTCGAGTCACTCGGCCAGGGCGTGTGGCAGTGCAACGCGAAGTTCCCGGGCCGCCTCAAGTCGTTCGTCTACCCCGCGGTCGACGCGGTGCGCGCGTCCTCGCTCGCCTACCAGACCTCCCTGGAGTCGCTGACGTTCGCGGGCTCCTCCTACCAGTACGTCGGGCGCGACGCGTGCTACTTCTGCGAGTCGCTGACCTACCTCGAGATCCCCGACCTCACGGGCTCCCCGCGCGAGACCGCCGACACCAACGGCGCCGGCGACGTCATGTTCGGCTCGCGCGCGTTCGCCGACTGCACGTCCCTCGAGACGCTCGTCTTCCTCGGCGACGCGGGCGACCTCGTCGTCTACAGCGCCAACACCGGCCAGCAGGTCTTCTACGACGACGCCTCCGTCACGACCGTCGTCTACTGCGGCTCGCCCTGGGGCGGGACCTCGTCCTCCGCGGGCAGCTTCGACTCCAACGCGAGCCTCCTGCCCTCCGCGGCGGGAGACGTCAGCTTCTACAACCGGGTCCGCTTCTACGCCAGCGTCGACGACGTGCCCGCCGAGGGCGAGGGCGACGGCAACCCCGTCGCGGAGGTCTTCCTGCGCAACAAGGTCACGCCGCGCCAGGTCAACGAAGGGTCCCTCGATTCCGACATGCTCTACGCCTTCCGAGGGGTCGAGGCGGAGATTCCCGAGGCGACGGTCGCGTGGCACGTCGAGGGCTTCCTGGCGGACGCCCCGATCGCCTCGAGCACGTACGCCTACGACGCCGTCGGGTTCGACTTCGCGAGCGTCTCGATCTCGCTCGAGAGCGACTCCCTGATGCAAAAGGTCGACGAGATGGCCCTGCGCTACACGGTGACCACCCACGACGGGGATCTCCTGGTCGAGGGGACCGACTACGAGGTCTCCTACTTCGACTCCGACGGCAACCCCGTCGCGTCCCTGGCCTCGCTCGACGACGTCGAGTTCGAGAAAGACCGCGAGGGCAACTACGAGTCCAAGACCTACACCGTCCGCTTCACGGGACTCAGCCCCTACACGGGCTCCCAGGAGGCGAAGTTCTACCTCTTGCCCGCCGACATCGACAACGACTGGTACAACGGCGACATCTCGTCCGTCGCGAGGCTCATGAGCCGCGAGTTCTTCAGCGCGGGCGACGTGGCCGACGCCGTCCTCGTCAGCGACGCCGACCCGCGCTACATCTTGGCAGCGATGCCGGTGGCCAAGGCCCTCAACGCCACCATCCTCGTCACCGACCCCGACGAGCTCTCCACGGGCGCCCGCGCCGAGATCAAGCGCCTCGACCTCTCGCGCGTCTACGTCTTCGGCGGCACCTCGATCGTCAGCGCCTCGGTCCTCGAGGCGGCCGGCAAGGTGACGAGCGAGGTCAAGGTTTCGCGCATCTTCTCCACCGCGACCAGCTTTTCCCGCGCGACCGCCGAGGTCCTCAAGAAGGCCGACTCCATCGGCGTGAGCACGTCCCAGGTCTACGTTGTCGCGTCCGACGACGCGGCCCTCGGCGCAGCCATTGCCAAGTCCGCCTACCTCAAGGCGATTCCCGTCGTGTTCGCCGCGGCCGACGGCACGCTCGACGGCCCGACCCGCAGCGCCCTCAAGACCGCCGGCTACAAGAGCGTCACCGTCGTGAGCGAGAGCGCGACGGCCCTCGACCGGGTCAAGGCCCAGGTGGGCAACGACTCGATAGCCTACGAGTCCGTCGTCGGCAAGAAGGCCGACCTCCTGTCCGCCATGTCCCAGGTGTCGGAGGCCTCTTCCTCCAACAAGGTCGATGTCGTCGTCGCGCCCGCGGGGGACGACTGCGCCGCCGAACAGCTGCTCGCCGCATGGTACTCGGGGTTGAAGGGCGCCTCGGTGCTGTTGCTGGGCGAGGGCTCGGACGACGTCGCCGCCCTCAAGGCGACCCTCAAGCCCCATGCCGCGAACATCAGCTCGATCCGCTTCGCCGCAACCGACGGCCATCTCGACAAAGCCACCGTCACCGACGTCCTGCGCGTCTGGTACGGCGAGGACTACACCGGGGAGTAGCGGTCGCCTGCTGCCTCGGGGCGACTCGCGCGGGGACCGCGTTCGGCAAAGCCGGGTGGGGCCGCGGGGCCGCAGGGGTGCGGCGCGCTGCGGCAAGCGGCGCGCCGGGGCCCTGGCTCGCCCGCTCTCCCCGCGCATCGTGCGCCGTCGGGGGCTCCGGTTTCTCCTCGCGCGTTTCCGCTGCATAGAAAATTCGCAATGCTGCCGGTTGCCGCCATTTGCTTATTTTCCTACGTGCATATCCTCGTCAATGCATTATTCTTCTATATGAAGGATGCAGGGCGCCGGCAAGGCGGCCGTGCGTTTCTGGCCCCAACAGAAAGGAAATGTATGAAAAGGGATATGAAGTTCTGGCAGAAGGCGGTCTCCGCAGCGACGACCGCAGTGCTCGTCGCTGGCATGGTGCCGGGTTTGGCATATGCAGCCGAGTACCAGGCGCCGACCGAGGCCAAGGCCCAGGAGACGAACACCCACGTCACCTCCGCCGTCCACGCTGCCGCTGAGATGACCTCCCAGTACCTCGGCATGGACAACACCACCTACCGCCAGAGCTCTTTCAACATCAAGAGCTACGCCCAGGCCATCACCAACCCGCGCCTCGGCATCTTCGCCTCCGCGCTGAACCGCAACCCCGACGTCATGATGTGGAACTACTTCTACAACTTCTACGCCGAGGAGAACGGCCTGACCCTTTCCGAGTACGTTCCCGCCTCCATCGCCGGCGGCGGCCCCATGGGCGCCGACTCCACGGGCGCATCCATCAAGTGGCGCCCCGACGTCCTCATCGGCATCTCCGCTAACAGCACTGCGGGCTCCTATGCCGCCCAGATCGCCGCGTTGCCCGAGAACAACGACGACGACCCGACCAACGACTACGATCCCTACCTGGTTCCGATGAGCGCCAGCTCCTACCAGCAGATCCTCCTCTACATGGACGAGGCCGCAACCGCCGCCGACAAAGTCGTCGCAGAGTCCAACGGCACCAAGACCCTGCGCTACGACTCCGCCGCCGAGCAGGTCTCCCACTACGAGGACGTCGTCATGGCCACCCAGTACTACATCCTGAGCCAGATCGACAAGGGCACCGTCTCCAAGCGCAGCTACGCCTACATCACCGCGATCGACACCGAGACCAACATGATCACGCTCGCCTGCGAGGATCCGAGCGAGTGGACGACCTCCAACCGCATCGAGGGCGCCCTCATGAACACCTGCGACAACATCGGCCTTACCGCTGACGTCACCAAGGAGGAGGTCGAGGAACGCGGCCAGAAGAGCACCGTCCTCAAGATCAGCGCCGCCAACCTGATCAAGGCCGACCCTGACTGCATCTGCCTGCCCTCCGCCACCGGCTCCGGCACGTCCACCCCGGTCGAGCAGCTCAAGACGGTTCTCACCGCCGCCGGCATGAGCGAGGATGACTACAACAACCTGAGCATCTTCACGACCTGCGGCGGCTTCATGGCCAACAACAACACCGCCTCCGAGCCCAACGGCCCCGAGTACGGCCTGTACGTCCCCGAGATCGTCGGCTACATCTACAACGACATCATCGACCAGATGGACCTGACGGCCTACTACTTCAGCGCCCTCTACGGCGTTGCCGACTCCTCGCTCCAGAACGCCATCAACATCACGCTCGAGAACATGACCGTCGCCGACAACCTCCAGGTCGACCCGAACTACAAGTCCAACCTCGAGACCAAGTGGGCTGAGGGCAAGGCGTGGTACGAGGCCAACAAGGACTCCCTCATGGAGACCAACCCGACCCTGATGTCCCTCGCCGATGCCAAGGAGACCCTGCTGACCACCATCACCGACGACAACGTTGTCCTCGGCGAGGCCGTGGTCTCCCTGACCAAGAACGACTCCGGCGAGTACGATAACGTCTGGCCGACGGTCTCCCTCAAGACCGACGAGGGCCTGTCCACGTTGACCGAGGCAACCGACGTCAACACCCGCTACTACGATGAGGACGGCAACCGCGTCTTCAACATCAACGAGCCCGGCACCTACCAGGTTCGCGTCATGGGCATCGCCGGCGGCTCCTACTCCCAGGACGGCGGCGGATACACGGGCGAGACCTACCTCACCCTCAAGGTCCTCGGCGAGGGCTTGGACCTCGAGGCCCTCAACAGCTCCATCACCGCGGCCCAGTGCCTCGACTCCTCTGACTACACCGCCGGCAGCTTCGCCAAGGTGACCGCTGCGGTCGAGGCCGCCCTGGCCCTGGCCGACGACGCCACCCAGGATGCAGTCGACGCAGCCGCCAAGGCCATCGACGACGCAGTCGCCGCCCTCGAAGCGGCTCCCACCGAGACCATCGCCGTCTACCGCCTGTACAACGAGGCGACCTCCGAGCACCTGTGGACCACGAGCCTCTACGAGTACAACAAGCT
>R18__coassemble_1928_pt1 | contig 16555 bp, 5 predicted proteins | sample R18__metabat2_low_PE_019 | metagenome-assembled genome bin R18
ACGGTGCTCGACGCGTCAACGGCCTCGAAGGCTTTGACGGCAAGCGAGCTGCCGGCGTTCGCGTTGAGCGTCAGGTTCGCAACCGAGTTTCGCGCATCGCCCGCGATGCCGCCGTAGCTTTGGTGGTTGGGAGACGAGCCCTCGACGATAAGATCGCCGCTCAAGTCGAGCGTGACGTCGGACAACACGTTGCCCGCAAACGCGATCACGCCCGCCGCGAACGCGCGGCTGCTGGCGCTCTCGGCGCTCGCCTTCACGGTTGCCGTGGCGGGGATGCTCACCGTTGCGCCGGAGAAAGCCTTGTCCGCCGCTCCCACGAATCCGCCCGCGTGGGCAACCGTGTTCTGCGCCGTGGCTTTGACGGTCAGGCTGTCGGGAATGGTGGTGGAAGCCCCCAGCTGGGCGGTGGTCCATGCCGCGTACCCGAGAACGCCGCCCGCATTGGCGCCGTAGGTCCTCGCCTCCGTTTGCGCCGTTTCGGTGGCGTCGGAGGCGCTCACGTCAAGCGTCAGGCTCGAGGCAAAGCTCACGTCGACGGATACGGCGTTGGCGGCTTCGTCGCTGTTCCTCCACACAACGGCGCCGACCGCGCCGCCCGCCGCCGCAATCGCCTGGTCGCCGGAAGTGGCGTGGGCGCTCACCTTCAGGGATCCGCCGCCCGTCACCTCGCCCGAGACGTTCGCGTTGGCCCGGCCCGCCAAGGAGCCGACCGCCGCGATCTTGCCGGTCTCGGTCGCCTCGATGGTGCCGTCAAGCGCCACGGTGCCGTCGACTGCGAGCTCGATGTCCGAGACGTCGCTGGTCGTCACATAGCCCGCGAACACGCCGACGTTGGCGTCGGTGGCGTGCTTGCCAGAAATCGCCAGGCTCGTGCCGGCCGGGACCGTCACCTTCGAGCCGCTGAGGCTGCCCTGGTTGGTGCCGACGAGCAGCGCAACGTTCTTGGCGTTGTCGTCGGAGGTGCAGTCGATGCTCACGACGCCCTCGGTCTCGAGGATCATCTGGACGCTGCCCTTGCTCATCACCCTCCCGAAGATGCCGACGTCGCCGTTGCCGGTCGCCGAGCCGAACGTGAAGGCGTCGAGCAAGATCTTGCACTCGTCAATCGTGGTGTACGTGCCCGCGAAATCGACCAGCGGGTTCCACGTCCACCCTTCCTCTATCTCGAGGATGCGCGTCTGGCTGACGGTCTTTTCCTGGTTGGCGCCGCCTGCATCGTCCTGCGAGCCCGTCATGTTCGCGGCAATCGGGGCGTTCTCGAACCGGGCGGTGTTGCCCTTGCCGAGGTTGCGCAGCTGGCTTACGGTGCGGACCTGGGCGGATGCCGTGGCGGTCGTGCCGAGCGTCGCGCCGAGGTCGCGATCGAACGTGAAGGTCGACGGCGAGTCGGAGAACGGCTTCCACGCGCTCACGACGGACTTGGAGCCGGGAGCCTTCGTGCAGACGTACAGCTTGTAGGTTGCGTCTTCGCCGTCAAACGACCCCGTGATGTCGGTCTCCCAAACGGTCGCGTCGGCCACGGAGACCTCGCTGTCGATCTCCTCGGGAACGAGCACGCCGTAGGCGTACAGGTCGACGTCGTTGTCGACGGGCAGGTCGGACCCGAGCCACTCGGCCGTCCGGTCGGCCTCGGTCGCCCCGCCGAGGTCGACGGAGTAGGCCTGGTAGCCCGTGACGGCGGCGGACGAGTCCCCGTCGATCTCAAAGTAGCCGACGTAGACGCGCGAGGGCTGCCACTTCGCATACAGCGTCTTGTCGGAGGTCATGCTCCACTTGCCGTCGGCGATCATGCCCTCGACGGAGGTCAGCCCGGCGACCATCTTGCCGCTGGCGTCAAGGACCTTCGTGGCCGAAGCGTCTTCGGAGGTGTACCAGCCGACAAGCTTGTAGCCCGAGCGTGCCGGCGCGGTGTAGCCGTCGGGGCCGGACGCGGCCGCTCCGAGCTGCGCCTCGTAGCTCGCGGGCGCGCCCTCTGTCGTCGCGTCGTCGGCCGACAGCGTGATCGTATAGGTCTTCGCCTTCCAATGCGCGACGAGCGTCAGGCTGGAGGTAATCTCGGTATCGAAGTCGAACTCCTCGTCGGAGCCGTCCTCGAACCAGCCTTCGAAGTCGTAGCCCTCCCTGGTCGGGTCGTCGGGCTTTGCGGCCTTGCCACCGCGCTCGACCGATTGGCTGGGGACCTCGGTGCCGCCCGCGGAGTCGAACGCCACGACGTACTCGGCGTTCTCCCACACCGCATACAGGTACACGACGTCGCCCGCAACGCCGAGCGCCGCAACGCTGTCGCCCGCGTCGTAGGAGTAGCCGCTGCCGTCGGGCTGGGTGTTCCACCCGGCAAAGCGCTTGCCGTCGGGCGCGTCGGGCGCGTCGAGCAAGGTGACGAGCGCATCAGCCTCGGCGACGACCGTCTTGTACACTTCGGCGCCGTTGTAGTAGGTGATGGTGTAGGTGTCCGCGGTGGGAGCCTCGCCCTCCTCGTTGAGCAGGTTAAGCGCACGCACGTGGAACACCTCGTCGACCAGCAGGTTCTGGCTGGACGTCCCCACCGCGAGCTTCACGGTGAAGTAGCCGTCCTGGTAGGTGATGCTGCGCACCATCGCGCGCAGGCCGAAGTTGTAGTCCGCCTTTCCGATCAGGCGGTTTACGGTCGTCGTGCCGTCCTTGCTCGTGAAGGCGAGCTGGCCCAAGCCGGACGTGACCGCGCCCGCGTCGTCGAGCGACCTCAGGTAGGCGAGCGATTTCTTGTTGCCGTAGTTCGTGCTGTAGAACGACTCGACCTCGTATTCGACGCCGGGTTGGAGCTGCTCGCTCATGGACTTGCTCTCGTCGAGGTCGGGACCGTCGATGCGCGTCGTGTAGCGCAGCTCGTTGCTGATGACGGTCTCGAGGGTGGAGAAGAGCTCTTGGGACTCGGAGTTGGTCATGGACTTGCTGAACTGGTTCGTGGCAAAGCCGACGCCCGCCGCGAGGCCCGCGGTCACGAGGCCGAGTATGATCACGGCGACCAGCATCTCCGCGATCGTCATGCCCTCGTCGCCAAGCCGCCTCCTCGTTTCGGAAACACGCGCGCGCATGCGGGCAAAGGGGGTCCGGATGATCCCCTTGTCCGTCTTGCGCTCTGTTCGGCGTATGCCCATGTCGTTCTCCTGCTTGCCTATCGGGAGCCCTTGCCCCCGCTTGGTTTCAATTCCCGGTCCCTACGGCGTCTGGCCAGACGTCGCGGACTCGTCGTATATGTAGTACAGGTACTCGCCCTTCTCCTCGGTGGTCCGGTACCCCGTCACGTTCGAAACGGTCACGGCGCCGGTCGAGGCATGGCTGATGGCAACCGTCGCCTCGACCTCCTCCGCGTCCGTGAAGTTGAAGATGGTCTCCTCGGGGTCGATCGCGGCGTTCACGCGCGCCGAGGACACGACTGCCATGGCCAGCGCGGACAAGGCGAGCATGATCACGAGGAACGCGATCAGGGTCTCGATCAGGGTCTCGCCCGTGCTTTCGCGCAGCTTGCGCCACGCGCGTGTCCCGCGCACTCCGCGGGGCTCGGTCTGGGACCCTTCCTTGGAAACCAGGTTCTTGCGCATGCCGATCACCCCCTAGCCCTTCTTCAAATCCGTCGTCGTGGAGTAGACGACGCTTCCCCAGGTCCACGTCGTCGTCGTGGTCTTCACCGTCTTGTCGCCGTCGGCGACCGTCTTGGAGCTGGACGTCGACCGCGCGGTCAACGTCGCGTACATGTAGCCTTCGCCGGCATCCGCGTAGCTCGGCTTGAACGTGTAGATGAGCTGGTAGTTCTTCTCGCTCGCGTCGTCGCCCGAGTAGTTTCCGTGGCGCAGCGTCATCGACACGTTCGAGCCGATGTCCTCGTCGTCGACCTTCGCGGTCACGCTGAACGCGCCCCGGGTGTAGTCGCTGGCGGCCGCGCCCGCGTTGACGAAGCTGTCAAGGGCGGGCTGCAGCTCCTCGGCAAACTCGCCGAACGCAGTCCCCGTGGAGGTCGTCGAGACGTTGCCCGAGGCGTCCGTCGTCTCGACCTCGACGATCGTGAACCCGCAGTACTCGTCGTTGGCCTTGCCGGAGTAGACGGTCTTGTCGACGACGAGCTCGGCGGCGCTTTGCAGGGCGAGGATGCGCTGTTGGGTCACCTCGTCGTCGGCTTGTTGCTTGACGGTGGTCAACGCCGCAGACACGATGACGGCGATGACCATCATCGCGACGATGAAGCCCATGAGCGCGATCAGGAACGACGCGCCGCGCTCGTCGGCCACCCGCGCCCTCAGGCGCCCGGCGGGGTATTTCCTCAAACGCTCGCGCATCTAGCTCACCCTCTCGACGGTCATGTTCTTGAGGGCGGACGCGAACAGGGCCTGGGTCGTGGCGTCGAGTGTGGCGCTCGGCTCGGTCCGCATGTTCACGCCGAAGAACGCGTAGCCGTCGTCCGCGATCGTGATCTGCTCGGAGTTCGCCAGATCGGGGGTCCTCCAACCGGAGTCGAGCTGGTAGCCCGATGCGTTGGTCTTGCTGTCGCCGATGGATTCTTCGCCGTCCTTGACCTTGTAGAGCATGCGGCCGAGCCTGAAGTCGACGCCAGAGCCGACGCTGATGGTCAGCCGGTACGTGCCGGGCTCGAGGAGAACCAGCGGATATGACGACCATCTCGAGCCCGAGGTGTTGTGGGCAGTACCGGGATTCCAGGCGCCGACAATCGATCCGAAGCCGGTGAACCTGGTCCACGACGCGTACAGCGTGCGGTCCTCGGTCAAGGCGAGCTTGCCGTTGGCGGTGTAGCCCTCGACATTCTCGGCGCCGCTGGCGACCGAGCCGTCCGCGTTCAGGATCTTTTGCCCGATGCCGACGCCGGTCTTCGTCCCGTTCTTGGTTTCGTAGTCGACGTCGACCAGCGTGTACCAACCGCCGACCTCGCAATAGCTGTTGCTGTAGGCGGCAAGGTCCCCGGAGGAGAGCGTCTTGCCCGGACGATCGTTGTACGCGAGTTCGGTCTCGTCGTAGTCGTATGCGAGCTTCAGGTTGTAGCGCGCGTTCTCGGTCCATTGCGCGTACAGCTTCGCAACCTCGCTCGGGTTGATCTTGTCGCCCGTCTTGTAGGCGGTGCCGGAGCCGTCCGCAGACGTGTTCCAGCCCGCAAACTCATACCCCTCGCGCGTCGGCACGTCGCCCCCATCAAGCACGCATTCCGCGTAGAAGCACGTCTTCTCGGCGACTCGCGACTCGGTGCCCTCCTCGGGGTCGGCGTCGTTGTAGTCCAAGGTCACCGTCGTCGAGGCGTCGTAGGTAAAGCGGTATACGGTCGTCTTCGCGTAGAGGTAGCACGCGCCCGCACGCGTCGACGTGTTCCACCCGTTGCCGGAGCTCGTCGGGTACGCGTACCACGTGCCGTTGGAGAGGTACGTGCCGGCGTAACCCCACTTGAATCCCTCGGCCGCAGACTTGGAGGTCGCGAACGCCGGCTTCGGGCCTTTGTTGTCGGCGATGTAGAAGTAGGCGCCGTCATTGGCTTGCAGGAAAAATGCGCTGCTGCCGTTTGCGGTCGCCGTGAACGCGAACGCGCTGTCGTCCGAGACGATGTAGGGAGCCGTCACCGCGTTGCCGTCGGCGTCGCAGTAGCCCGAGCCCGCCGAGTCGACGACGGTCACGGTCTGCGCGGCGTGGTCGGTGCTGGTGGCCAAGCCGTACTGCGCGGTCGCGTCGCGCTTCAGGGCGATTGCGGAACCCGCCGCATTGCTGTCGGCTATGACGTACTCGCCCTCGGCAAGCGCATCCGTCAAGGCGTAGACCGTCTCGCCGTCGCTCCTCCAACGCGCGTACAGGGTCTTGTCGGCGTCGAGCTTCATCGCGCCGTCGGACGTGAGACCCTCGACGTTCTCGGCACCTGCGGCGACCGAGCCGTCGGCGTTCAGGATCTTGACGCCGTTGTCAGCGCCCGCCGAAAGGTCGTACCATCCGACCAACGTCCATCCGGAGCGGTCTGGGACGTCGATGAGGTCGGAGTAGACGCTGCTGCCGTCGAGGGCGGCCTTCTTGTACGCGACCTTTTGCGCATCGTCGTCGGTGCCGCACACCAACGTCAGGGCAAAGGCCTCGCTCCACGACGCGTCGAACTCCACGTCGTCGGTCACCGTCCACTTCACGACGTCGCGGCCGCCGCGCTTCCATCCGTCGAACTTGACGTCCTCGTTGTACGGCGTGGGCAAGACCACGGTCTCGTCGTACTTCACGGTCATCGTATAGGGAACGGACGCGCTGACCCGCTCGCCGTTGATCGTCACATACCCCGTCGCCTTCACGTCGCCGACGCCGGAGAGGTTGAACGTGATCGTGCGGTCCTCGGCTTCCCAGACCGCCTCGTAGGTGGTGTCGGAAGCCACGCCGGGAACGCGCGCGCCGGCTTGCAAAACGGTCTCGCCGCCGTCAGCCGACCATCCCTTGAACGTGTAGCCCGTGCGCGTCGGGTTCTCCACCGGCAGGTTCACGCCGCCGTCGTAGATCGTCGCCTCGGCCGTAAGCACGATCGCGTCGGTGCGGGCCTCCCCCTCGAAGTCAAGCGTTCCGCCTGCGGGGTCGGCTTTGACCACGTAGTTTGCCAAACTCCACTGGGCGCTCAAGCTCTTCCACGAGCTTCCCATGGTGATCGTGTCGCCGGCCGCGTACGTGTTCTCGCCGTCGGACCACCCCTCGAACTTGTAGCCCGCGCGAGCGAAGCCCACTGCCTCCGCCGTCGGCAACGTGAAGGTCGCGCCCTCGGCGAGGTCGTATTGCCTGGCGTCGCCCGTCCCGCCGTTGGCGAACAGCTGCAGCGAGACCGCCGCCTTCTTGTCGACCGTCGGCAACGTCGTCGACAACGTGTAGGTCGCGCCGACGGAGTTTTCGAGGGTGACCGTGAGCTTCGCGTTCTCGATTGCCCCTGCCTCGTAGCCGATGTAGCTCACCTGGACCGGGATGCACTCGAACTTGTTCTCCGCCTGCTCGACGGAGCCCGCCGCATCCGCGTAGAACGTCGCGCCGGTTACCGCGTCGCGCCCTTGCGCACTATTAATAATGTAAGAGGAGCCGTTCCACTCGATGGCAACCTGGGTCACCTTCATGTTCGACGAGAGGTTGTCCGAGCCCTCCGGCGCGAAGAGGAACAGCCTCGAGGCGCTGTATCTGGGCGTCGCCTCGGACGCCGGGTAGACGTAGTCGGTGCCGATGACCGAGGTCCTCTCGCTGTCGGGGACGTCCGCGCGATTGTAGGTCGCGGTGTCGGAAAGCGCGTTGGCCAAGGCCACGTAGTTCGGCTGGGTCACGGTCAGGTACGCCGTGTCCGAGCACTCCACGCCGTGGTAGTCGTAGACGGCCTCGACCTGGACCAGCACGTCGCCGAAGCCCAAGCGCTCGACCGTCCACTTGTTGTCCGCGGTCGGCGATTTCATGTCCAAAAGGCCTGCCTGCTTCTCATCCAGCGGCGCCATCGTCCAGGAGACGCGCGTCGAGAAGTCGTTCGAGCCGCTCTCGGAGTCGGCCCTCAGGGCGACGCTTGCGGTCTCTCCCTCGATGACGGACAGCTCGCTGAGCTCGGAGGTCTCGCCCTCGTCCCAAACCGCCGCGATCAGGTTGGCGGTAACCTCGAGCGTGAACGCCGCGCTCAGGTCACCCTTGCGCAACGTGATGACGGTGGTGCCCGTCTTGAGCGCCTTGAACGTCACGCTGTAGGAGCCGTCCGCCTCCTTGGTCGCCGATTCAAACTCGACGACGCCTTCGGTCGAGAAGGAGAAGTCGTCGGCGCCAAGGCTGCCCAGGTCCTCGCCGTTCGGATGGAGCGTGAACGACTCGTAGGCCCACGGATCCTCGCCTTCGCCCATCTGGTCGAAGACGTCGAACGTAGCGCGGCCTTCCTCCCAATAGGGGCCGGAGATGGGCCACTCGCCGTAGTGCACGTTGACCTCGTTGCCGAACGTCAGGTCCTTTTGGGTGATGACCGTCGGGAACGGGTAGTTCGCGCCGGTCAAAGCCGTGTTGGACCCCGGGAAGCTGTACTTGCCGTCGATAGATCCGCCCGCATGGTCGTAGGTGGTGACCCACTCCCATGTGTTGCCCACGCGATCAGGGCTTTCCGCCGTCGGCTTGGGCGTTTCCTTCGACTTGTCGGCATTCAGAGCCGCCGTGATCGTGTAGCCGGAATAAGCGCCTGACGTGAGCTTGCCCGCGCCCGACAACTGGTCGTAGGTAACCTTGATGACCTTGGTGCCGCCATCGTCCACCGTGCGGTTTTTGTAAGATGCCGCGCTTGGCTCGTAGTAATAGCAGTTGCTCACCGTGAAGTTGTCGGAACCACCCTCGTTGTTGCCGTTTGAGACAATCGGGCAAAGGCTGTTTGAGGTGGTGATTTGGGAAAGATTTACGTAGGAATAGCAATTTTGGACGGTCGGCTTGGCCGTCAGCGTGCCAAACAAGCTGGAGAGATTGCCGGCCGTGCGCATGAACCATCCACCTACAACGCCGCCGCAGTTAAAGTTTGTGCTCGTGTTAGAGCCGCCCTTGGTGCCGGTCGTCAAGCGAGCGATGCTGCCGCCCGCGTAGCAGTTTTGCAGGGTTACACCGCGGAACGTGCCCACCAGGCCGCCCGTGCGGACGTTGCGGGAGGTCTCGCTGTAGTTGACCGCCATCGTCAGATCGTTGACAGCCGCGCAACCCGACAGGTTGACGTTGGTCAAGCCCGCGAATCCGCCGAAGTTCGATCCACCGTACCCGTGGTTTGAGCGCGCATCCACCAACTTGTAGCCTGCGGTGGTGCAATTGGTGAAACCGCTCGAAGCGTTTCCGCCCGTAAACGCCATGCCCGCCACGGCGCCGAGGTTGTACCAGCCGACGCCGTCCTCGTTCGTGCGGATGGTGTTGCCTTGGTCGGAGTACAAGACGACGCCGTCGACGGTTGCGCCGATGCATATGCCGAACAAGCCGACGCATTGTGACTTGCTGTCGATTTGGACGTTTGAGATCTTGTAGGAGTTGCCCATATACGCGCCGTTGAAATAGGCCGCATAGGCATACGAGGTGTTGTTGGCGCTCCCCCAGTTGCTGTCGTAAATCGAGCCGATGGGCGTAAACAGCTCGGAGCCGTCGGTGCTCATGTCGGCGTTCACGTCGTGGGTTTGATCCCACGTGTATTTCGCAGCGTGATGTTGTTTCGCGCTCGAGCCTTCGGCGTATGAGTAGCCGAGGTACGGGAAAGACGTGGCGTTCGTGCACGTCTTGTCGGCGGAGTCCTCGCCCGTGGACACGGTGAACCAGCCAGTCGCTTTGCGCAGGTACTCGTCAACGCGCTTGGTGGCGCTGTTCCAGTTGATGAACTGCAGCTGGTCGGCGCTGCGGACCTCGTAGGTGTTGGCGGAGGTGCCGGGCGCGGCGCTGGCGTCGTGGACGTCGCCGTTGTCGTCTGTCACCACGCCGCCGTCCGCGCACGAGAGCGCGTTCGCGAAGAACGGCGAGAGGGTGAAGGTCTCGCTGATCGCGTTGCCGCTCTCGGGCGTGAAGGTCACCTCCCACGTGCCGTTGACGTCCGTGGTGGAGGAGAGGTACAGGCGGTCGCCGCTCGTGTCGTACCGGGTGGTCATCGCGTAGAACGTGAATACGTGGTCGGAGTCGCTGTTCATCTGGGAGGCCAACGCCGAGGAGGCCTCCTTGTTGTAGGACCCGTTCGCGTTGTAGCTGCCGTCGTCGTTGAAAAGGCCGCCGGCGATGCCGGCGCTCGTGATGGCGACCTGGCCCTCGTTCTCACCCGCCACGTAGAACCCGTATCCGTACTCGGTGATGACGCCGCCGTCGTCGTGGGCGTTGCAAAGCGAGCTGCCGGACGCGATCTTGTCGGTGTCGCTGTCGTTGACGCCAAGGTAGGTGAAGTGGTAGCCGTTGTTGGAGCCGCTCTCCTCGCGCTCCCAATAGAACACGCCGAACGTGCCCAGGTTCACGTCGTCTTGCCAATCGCCGTAGTGGACGAACTCGCCCGCGGCGTTCTTGACGACGGCGCGGTAGGGGAACGCGTTGTCGGCGGTGACCGTGTTCGCGTGGTTGAGGGAGTGGTCGGCGTCGGCATAGCCGTCGACGCGCTCGCCCTTCAGGCCTGCATAGCTTGCGGCGGAGCCGTCCGTGTCCTCGGCGTTCGCCTTGAACAGGTACAGCGAGCCGATGTAGGAGTAGGACCCTCCGTCGAGGTACTCGCACGACGCGGCTGACCCGCCCTTGGGGCAGAACCCGTACGTTGTGGTGACCGCGCCGCTCGCAGTGAGGGCGGTGGCGCAGTAGCTGTTGGAGATCAGGCCGCCGTTGGCGCCCGCGAAGCCGGCGATGCGCACGGAGCCGCCGCGCGCGTCGAGGACCTCGATGTGGCCGACGGCGTAGCAGTTGGAGACAGAGCCGCTCTCGAGGGAGCCGACGAAGCCGCCGGCGCGCAGCGTCGCATAGGTGGCGGACAGGCTCATGCGCGGGAAGTCCGCCGAGCTGTTCGATATGGACCCCGAGTTGCCGCCGACCAAGCCGCCGAGGTAGATGTGGGAGTTGGTGTAGGCGTGGATGGTACCGTCGGAGCCGGCCAGGTAGTAGCCGGCGACGGCGCTGTTGGAGATCGTGCCCGCGTTGTACCCCGCAAGCACGCCCATGTAGACGGTCTCGTTGGCGTCGACGTCGCCCGTGCGCTGCACCTTGTAGTTGCTCTCCGCGACGCCGTAGTCGGTGCGGATCACGACGTTTTTGACCGTGCCCTCGTTGTAGCCGACGAAGCCGACGTTGTCGCCGTCCCCGGAGACGAAGCTGACGTCGATGATCGAGTTGCACTGGCCGTCGTACACGGCGACGAAGCTCTCGGAGGAGCCGCCCTTGCCGATGGGCTCCTGCTCGGCGACGTCGGCGCGGTTGCCGAAGTCTCGCCACCCGTATCCGACGTAGTCGATGTCGCGCTCCTGGAGGAACGTGCAGGGGCTCGTGACCTCGGCGTACCCGTCGTAGTAGAGGCTCAGGTTGTTGAGCTGGCGGGCGGAGCGCACGTAGATGGGCGTCTCGCTCGTGAGCTCGGGGGCGTCGGCGCTCGCGTCGGCCTGGTAGCGCACCGTCTTCGCGAAGTGGGGATTGAAGTAGTAGGCGTCCTCCGCGGCCGCCGTCGTGGCGCCGGCGATGGTCACTTTCTCGTAGAAGCCCTCGACGGCCGCGTCGGGGTTGTTGACGTCGACGCTCAGGGGGTAGACGAAGTAGGTCGCCTCGGACCCCTCGACCTCGTAGTAATCCGAGATGCCCGTCTCCGCATCGCCGACGGTTATCTTGACCTGCGAAAGGTCGGCGGGCTGGGAGCCGCGCTCGTAAACGAGGCCGTAGCCGTCGCCGACGACGGCCGAGTCGGACCTGAGCGTGGATTCGACGTTCGCGCCGAAGAAGCCGTAGCTGCCGTCGGCATACTTCTCGTAGTAGACGAGCGTGCCCTCTTGGAACGTCGCGACCCAATCGCCGTAGTGGTCGTGGGCGGTCAGGCGCGGGTAGGTATAGGTCGTGAGGCCCTGGTCCATCAGGTTGTACGCGACGGTGTTCGTCGTGTTGGCGGTGAACTTGGAGCCGAGGAGGGACGCAAGGTCGGCGCTCGTCGTGTCAGCCGCGATCTTGGTCGACCCGGCGAGGTCGGTGTCGGCGCTGCTGCCGGCGGCGTAGTAGGCGTTGCTCGCGGTGCCGCTTTGCGCCGTGCTGTAGTAGACGTCGCCCGTCGCGTTGAAGCGCTCGGCAATGGTGTAGCTGTCGGCGATGCTCGCCGCGCCGTCGACCAAGCCCGCAGCCTCGGCCGACGAGGTCAGGAACCCGGCGGCGTAGCAGTTGGAGACGGAAACCGAGCCCGCGAGGCTCTCTCCGACGAGGCCGCCGAGGTCCTCGCCGACAAGGTAGCAGTCCGCGTAGCTCGTCGCCAGGGACGCGCTCGCGCTCTCCGAGGCGATGCGCCCGACGAGGCCGCCGGCCGATGCGGAGCCCGCCGTCCCGACCACCGTCGAGGCGAAGGAGTCGGAGATCCTGAGCGTTGCGTAGTCGCCGAGGGCGCCCACGAGGCCGCCGGCGTTTCCGCCGGAGACCCAGACGTCCTCGTTGGTCTTGCCGCTGCGGTCGCTCGCGGTCAAGAGCACCTGGCAGTTCTCGACGGACACGGTGCCCGCGTTCGACTGGGCGATGCCGTTGGAGCCGAAGGAGCCGACCCAGCCGACGAGGGCGCCGGCCGACTGGTTGGTCGACGTGGAGACCGAAGCGCCGGAAAGGACGACGTTCTTGATCGTCACGTCGCGCGCGGCCGTCCCGTCGGGCGAGGTCGCCGAGAGGGACTCGAAGAGGCCCACGCTGTCGTTGGCGCTCACGACCGAGAGGTTGGAGACGGAATGCGGCGCGGTCGCAGTGCCCTGGCCGTCGTAGCTGGCGAGATTGGCGTTGTTGATGGGCCGGAAGTTGGGCACGCCCGCAGACGCGAAGCCGTTGAAGTAGCCCTCGCCGTACGTGGTGCGCCACTGAGAGTCGGCGCCGAGCTTGATCTCGCTGTTTTGGACGGCGGCGACGACCTTCGCGGAGACGCCCGACTTCGAGTCGAGGTTTTGGAGGTGGCGCCCGTAGGAGACGACCGCCTGGGCCTCGCTCGAGTCGTCGGCGAACAGGCTGTTGGTCTTGGCGGAGGCGCGGGCGTTTTGGGTGACGAGCTGGTTTCCGGGGCACGTCACGTACACCTCGACGGTCAGGGGCGTGCCCGAGGCGAGCTCCTCGCCCTGGTTGCTCCCGTGGGCGTCGGAGTTGTGGCCGCTGCCGGAGCCGTACTGGTTGACGAAGCGCACGTCGTCGCTGGCCAGCGAGTCCAGCGTCAGGTCGAGGCTGAACGTGCGGCCCGTGCGGGTCAGCTCGCCCGAGACGACCTCGAGGTTGTCGGTGTTGCCCGAAACCGTGCCCTGGCCGGCGACGGTGTAATAGCGCTCGAACGAGTTGCCCTCGGCATCGGTCAGCTTGACGCGGAACACGAGGTTGTCGCTCACGCCGACAGGCCGCGCGCAGGTGATGGAGGCGGAGAGCGTCTCCTCGTTGGTGACGACGACGCTGGGGTAGAGCTTGTAGGAGTCGCTGCCCGACGCAGAGCCCGCGCCGCCGTGGTAGCCGACCTTCGCGCCGTCGGCCAAGCGCTGGGCACGGGAGCGCAGCAGCTGGTCGTATTTCTCGAAATCGCCCTTGTAGCCGCTCGCAGCCTCGATGGGGTTCGAGTAGAACAGGGCGTCGCCGCTGAAGAACACGGCGTAGATCGTGCCGCTCGAGAAACCGTACTCGATGACCCAGGACGAGCCGAGGAGCTCCCCGTCGATGTCGGAGTTCTCGAAGATGCGCTGAGCCGCCGAGCCCTGGGTGGCGAGGTCGTCGGAGGTGATGTAGCAGATGGAGTCGGCCTCGACCCCGTCCTCCTCGGTCGCGTCGGACGGGACGCCCTTGATGACAGTCGCCTTGGAGGCGTCGTTGTCGGGCATGAAGTACGATTCGCACCCGCTCGCGTAGAGCTTGCTCATCTCGTTTTGGGCCGCAACGTAGATGGTCTCCGCCTTGGAGTCGAGCTCCTTTTGGCGCATGTCGCGCACGAGGCCCACGAGGTTGGGGATGGCGATGGCCATGAGGATGACGAGAATCGCGACGACCGTCAACAGCTCGGTCATCGTGAAGCCGGCCGCAGCGTTTTCGCGCGCACGCACGCGCGCGCGTATAGGCGACGTCCCGGCGTATGTCGTTCGGGCGGCGCCTGCCTGCGCGTTTCGCCCGACGGTGGTGCGCTTCTCGTTCATGTGAGCCCTTCCGTCTTGCGGAGCATCCGCAAAGGCTCGTGCTTCGTTTCTGGCATTGTCCGCAGCCCCCGGCGCACCCCTTTGCCGAAGGTTGCTTCAGCTTGCATCAAGGCACGGTGATACAAGCTTCTAAATTATAGCTCTGTTGCTAATTTCGCGCACTTTTGCTGAGGTTTTTTCACGTCGATTTAGCCGCTTTCCAGACGTTCTTCACAAAAAGACAGAAGAAGCACGTCGATTCTGGACGTCGTCGCAATCGAGGAAAACAGGCTCCCTTTCGGAGACAAACGCGCATATCGTCTACGTGAGCGGGAGGTTCACGCACAACGACACCGAGCTGGGGCGGCCGAGGGAAGACAAGCAAAGCTCTGCCTCGCTAGAACAAGTTGCAGGGTCTCTGTCGCCAGGGCGGGGCGGCTCTCTATTGGAGGGCGGAGCAGAGCGCGTCGAGGAGCGTGATCGCGAAGTGCTGGGCGCTGCGCTCTTCGCCAGCCTCCTCCCAGGTCTCGCCGGGAAGCTGGACCTCGACGAGCTTCATCCCCGCAGTGAGCCCGCGTATGGCGGCGCCGAGGCGCAGGCCGAGCGTCTCCTCGTCGTATTCGACGCGGGGGGCGCGTCCCGCATACTCCTCGGGCAAGACGACGTGGACGCGCAGCATGCTCTTGTCAGGGGCGACGAGCAGGGTGTCGGCGCTGATCATCTTCGAGGCGGGCGTGGTGGCCTGGGCGAGGTTGGACATGCGCGAGGCAACGCTGCGCGTGAACGGGCGCGTGCCGAAGAGACAGATCGGCGTGCTCTCCAAGACCGAGGCGGCGCGGGCGAAGCCGAGGCGCTGGTCTTGGCGCACGACGTCCTTGTCCTCCCAGGAGAAGTGGAGGCGCGCGATGGCCGCGTATGTGTAGGCGCCGGCGATTCCGTCGCTCGGCAAGCCCATGTTGACCTGGAACTTCCTCAACGCGGCCTCGGTGCCGGCCCCGAAGATCCCGTCGACGCCGCCGACGCTGAACCCGAGGGCCCCGAGCGCGCGCTGGAGCTGGGCCACGTCGTGGCCGTGGAAGTGGGGCATCTTCAGGAAAAGGGTCCTGTCGCCGAGCTCGAACGAGGCGTCGACAAGCACCGCCCACACCTTCGACGTGACGTCGGAGACCTCCTCCAGGCCGTTGAGCTTGCAAAAAGCCCTGACAGCTTCCGCGGTCGCCTCGCCGAACACCCCGTCGACGCGCGTCTCGTCCAGACACCCCACCAGCGCCAAGCGCTGTTGGACGTCTTCGACGGCTGCGCCGGTTTGGCCTTGTGCGACAACGATATCCACGGGAACCACCCTTGCTGGTCGAGGCTACTGGAGGCGGCTGACGAACCAGTCCGCCATGGACAAGAGGATATCCCGATACGGCGAGGGCGGCAAAATCTCCACCAAATTTTCCTTGGCCTTGCCGGTCAGCGACAGCGCGTAGTCGCGTGCGTAGTCAATCGAGCCGGACTTCTCGAGCAGGGCGACCGCCTCGGCCAAGACCTCGGGATCCTCCTCCTTGGACGAGAGGATCTCCACGAGGCGCTCGCGGTCCTCGGGGGTCGAGTGCTGCATGGCGTGGACCACGACGAGGGTCCTCTTGCCCTCGGTGATGTCGCTGCGGAAGTCCTTGCGGGTGGCCTCCTCGGTCCCGATGAGGTTGAGGAGGTCGTCTTGGATCTGGAACGCGAGGCCCGTGTCGAGGCCGTATTGGCGCATGCCCTCGACCGTCTCGTCGTCGGCGCCGCCGATGATGGCGCCGACCGCCAGCGGCACGCCGCCGGAGTAGTGGGCGGTCTTGTGCGTCGCCATGCAGAGGTAGTCCTTGGGCGTGATGTCGAAGCGGCCGTCGCGGGCCCAGCCGATGTCCATGGCCTGGCCCTCGACCGTGTAGGTCGTCATGTCGAGCAGCTCGATGACGACGCGGACGCGCGTGTCCTGGTCGAGCAGAGGGTCCTTCATGACCGTGCCGTTGACCATCGACAAGGCGAGGTCGCCCATGTTGATGGCCAGGCCCTCGCCCTGGGTGATATGCATGCAGGGCATCCCGCGGCGCGTCTTCGCGTCGTCGGCGATGTCGTCGTGGATGAGCGCCGCGGTGTGGAAGTGCTCGAGGGCAGCCGCCGCGCTCGTCGCGAGGTCGACGTTCTCGCCCCCGACCGCCGCGCACGCCGCGAAGCAGATCAGCGGGCGGTGGCGCTTTCCGCCGTTCTTGCTGTACTCGAGCAGCGGCGCGTAGAGGTACCGCGATATGTCGGAATGGTCGCCTTCGGCGATGTAACCGTTGACGATGTCGCCCACAGGCTCGGCGAACATGTTCAAATAGCCCTCGAAGCTCGAGGGCACGTCGGCTGCGGCTACCAGTTCGGAAAACTTCTTCATGCGGTCATCTCTCGTTTGTCGGTCTGAAAAACATGCCCTAGCAGGGTAACAGAATAAACCCGTCCAAGGCGAAAACATCGCTCGTCGTTGCATAAGGTCGATGTATGGCGAGGAGAGGGGCAAATCCCGACGGCCTTTTTAGCGCGACGCCGTTTTGCTAAGATGGCTAGCGCAGCCTTCGGGGGTGTGGCGGAATGGCAGACGCAGCGGACTTAAAATCCGTCGCCTTTGGCGTGTGGGTTCGAATCCCACCACCCCTACCAAGGCCTGCGTCGCCGCGAGAAACCGCCCAGGGCGAGAGCCCGCCCGGCGCGAGGGCCCGCCCAGGACGGGAAACGCTTGC
>R18__coassemble_1929_pt1 | contig 16549 bp, 11 predicted proteins | sample R18__metabat2_low_PE_019 | metagenome-assembled genome bin R18
CCTCGCGGCGCTCGGCGACCTCGGCCTCGCGCCGCCTCTCGTCCGCCGTGCGCCTGCGGGCCTCCTCGGCGCGGTCGAGCATGAGGCGCGCTGCACGCAGGCTCCCGCCGGCGCGCCTGAGCCCCATGCCCTCGAGCTGCAGCTCGATCGACTGCTGCGTCTGCGCCCACTCGGACTGGGCCTCGTCGTAGCGGTCCTTGTCCTTCTTGACCATCCACTGGTATTCCTCGAGGAACTCCCCGTCGGAGTCCTTGCGCCTCCCGCGCACGAGCCCCACGACGGCGCTCGCGACCGCCACACCAGCGAAGACCAGGGCCAACGCGAACATGATGCCCATGGGGACCCCGCCGCTCTCCCCGCCCGCAACCGCCAAGACGATACCGAGGACCGAGAACAGGGCCGCTGCGGCGGCGAACAGGACGATTTGGCCGAGCCCGCGCCGGTGGGCCTTCTCGGCCTCCTCGTCGAAGGCGTCGTCCCTCGTCCGGCCGACGACCCCGCGGTCGTAGTCGCCGAGGGACTCCTCGTAGCGCTCGCGGGCGCGCTCGAGGTTCAGCCGGGCGCGCTCGCAGTCCCCCTCTAGGGACTCGATGCGCTCGCGCAGCGCAGCGTCTTCCGCGGGCGAAGCGCCCATCAGCCGGGCCGGGACGTCGGAGTAGTCCTCCAAGCTCGCATCGGCCACGGCCCTCCGGCCGAGGCGGACGCGTGCCCGCTCGAGGTTCCCTATGCGCTCGTCGATCTCTCCGACCTGCGCCTTCGCGGCGTTTATGCGGTCTACGCGCGCGTTGAGGACGCGCATCTCGGTCTGCATGTCGTTGCGGGCGGCGCGCAGCTGGTCGAGCTCCGCGTCCTTCATGCGCAACAGGTCGGACTCGTTCCGCGCAGCCTCGACCTGGCGCGCGAGCTCGTCGCGCTGGGCGACGAGCCTCGTGATCGAGCGGGGGGCCTTCTCGGAGCGGGACGTGCATGCGGCGATGCGGGACTCGAGCTTCGCGCGCGCTTGGACAGGCGACGTCGCCGTCCCCGCGCCCGCGGTCAGAAGCCGGTTCGCCACCTGGCTCGCGTCTCCCATCTTTCGAAGCTGGTCGCTGTTCAGGGAGAAGATCTCGCCGTAGGTCTCCCGGTCGACGTCGTCCAAGATCCACGTGTCGCCCTTCGCGCCGTCGGCGTTGCGGACGCGCTTCAGCCGGGCGTCCACCTTGTCGGGGGACGAGATGCGCGCGAACGCAAGCGCGCCGCACCGCTCCGCGTTCTCGGGCTTGTAGGTGTTGCGGGCGCCGCGGCCGTCCTCCCAGCCGAACATCACGCCGCCGATCAGGGTCGAGAACGTGGTCTTTCCCGCCTCGTTCTCCCCGTGGACGACGTTGAGCCCCGGCCCGAGCGGGCCGAGGACCCTTTGCGAGAACGCGCCGTAGCTCTCCGCCTTCGCGAAGCGGAGGAACAGCCGGTCCGCATCGCGCCTGCCGTGCTTCGCCCTTTGCTTGGAGAAGGCATCGCCGCTCATCGCGCGCCCCCCTCCTCCAACAGGTCGAGCACCTCGTCGCGCGCCGACTCCACCGTCGCATCCAAGCCCGCGAGGACAGACAGGGGCAGGGCGAGCCCGCGCGCGGCGAACTCCTCCTGGAGGTAGGCCTTGAGGCCCGCGCCGTCCTCCGCAACCTCCTCGGACGCGTCGAGCAGCGCCGCCGGGAACAGGTCCGCCGCGCGGAGCACGTCGTAGCTGCGCGGGCGCTTGTTCGCATCCGCTACCGCGTCGCAGAAGAACTGGCCGCACGCCCCGTTGACCGCCTCCCTCAGCTCCGAGAGGACTCCGGGCCGCGCGAGCGCGTCGTGCAGGGCGGCGGTCCCCGTCAAGGTGACGCGGACGCACATCTCCTCGCAAAGGGACTGCGAGTTCGCCTTGTACATCGCGTCGACGACCGCCTCCTCCACATCCGCCAGCGTCTCGAGCCCCTCGACGTCGACGGCGAGCTGTTGCCAAACGACGCTCGCACAGGGCACGAACCGCACCTCGTTGGGCCTTCCCTCGCGCAACGTGACGAGGTTCACGCCGCGGGGGCCGGTCTCCTTGACGTCGCGCCCTTGGATGATGCCCGAGAAGCAGACGCGGGGGTGCTCCCGCGGGATGGAGCGGCGCGCGTGGATGTGGCCGAGGGCCCAGTAGTCGATGTCGGAGGCAAGCAGGACCGCCGGGTCGAGGGGAGCCTTCGAGGGCGTCGTGTCGACGTCGAGGCCGGTGTGCAGGACGCCGACCGAGAACGGCGCGTCGACCGCATCTCCCCCGAGCGCGGCGACCGCATCCGCCCTCGTGACCCTCTCGGCAACGCACTCCCCGACGGGAAAGCTCTGGTTGTAGTACCCCCGCCCCGCCAAGACGCACATCGGCTCGCCGTCTTTCCGGTAGAGCGCGTAGCCCGGACCCTCATCCGACAACCACACCGCGTTGTCCGGCAGCTTTGCGTAATCGCTGCGCCAGGTGACGTAGGGGTCGTGGTTCCCGGGGACGAGGTAGACCGCAATCCCCTCGCCGCGAAGGCGCTCGAGGGCCCCGACGAAGCACCGGTAATCGGCGTAGGACGGCCGCGCGTTGTCGAAGATGTCACCCGCGACGACGACGAAGTCGACCCCGTTGCCGATCGCCGCGTCGACGACGCGCCCGAGGGCCTCGGGGATGGCCCGGGCCAGGCGCGCGCCCCACGTCGGCGAAAGGTTTCCCAGCCCCCTGAAGGGCGCTCCGAGGTGGAGGTCCGCCGCGTGGATGAATGTCAGCTCGCGAGGCAAGGTCCCTAGAAACCTCCCATGCGGGACTCGTCGAAGTAGTCCATGAAGCGCGTGTTCTCGGACACAAACGTCAGGGGGATGTCGCGCGTGGGGCCGTTGCGGTGCTTCGCGACGATGAGCTCGGCCATGCCCTTGTCGGGGCGGTCGTCGTCGTCCGCCTCGATGTCATCCATGCTGCGGTCGATGAACATGACGATGTCGGCGTCTTGCTCGATGCTGCCCGACTCGCGCAGGTCGGAGAGCATCGGGCGCTTCTTGCCGCGCATCTCGACCGAGCGGGAGAGCTGGGACAAAGCGATGACCGGCATGTCCATCTCCTTCGCAAGGACCTTGAGGCCGCGCGAGATCTCGCCGACCTCGACCGCGCGGTTGCCGTCGCGACGGGTCTGGGGCGGCTGCATGAGCTGGAGGTAGTCGACCACGATCAAGCCCCTGTCGCACCCGCGCAGCTCGCGGCGGGCCTTTGCGCGCAGCTCGAGGATGGACAGGCTCGGCGTATCGTCGATATAGAGGCTGAGCTGGGACAACGTGTTCGAGGCGTCGGCGATGGCGCCCCAATCGGACTCACCGATGTTGCCGGCGCGCAGCTTTGCGAGGTTGACGTGCGCCTCGGAGCAGAGGATGCGCTGGACGAGCTGGCTCGCGCTCATCTCGAGAGAGAGAAAAGCGACGGTCGTGCCCGCCTTCGCCGCGTTGACGGCGACGTTGAGCGCAAACGAGGTCTTGCCGACGCCGGGGCGCGCGGCCAGGATGATGAGGTCGCCGCCGCGGAACCCGTGGAACAGGTCGTCGACGTCCCTGAACCCCGAGGGGACCCCCGCCATGCTGTTCTTCTGCTCGGCGAGCTTCGTGATCTCCTCGAACGCGTCGGTCAAAAGCACGTCGACCTTCCTGAAGTCCGACGAGACGCGCTTCTCGGTGACGCTGAACAGGATCTTCTCGGACTCCTCGACCACGGCTCCGAGGTCGTCGGGGGCGTCGAAGGCCAGCGCCTCGATGCGCGTCGAGGCGAACACGAGGTCCCTCAAGATGGAGGTTCTCTTGACGACGTCGGCATGGCTGCGCCAGTTCGTCAGGGCAAACGTGTTGTCTGCGAGCTCGACCAGGTACGACTTGCCCCCAGCCGCCTCGAGCTGGCCCGTGCCGTGCAGGTTCTCGGCGACGGAGATCTGGTCGATGGGGATGTTGCGCGCGTAGAGGTCGAGCATCGCCTCGAAGATGAGCCGGTGGGATGCGCGGAAATAGTTCTCGGGAACCAGCTTCGTCGCCACCTCCACGATGGCGTCCTTGTTCAGCATGCATGCCGCAAGGACCGATTTCTCGGCCTCGATGTTCTGGGGCAGCATGCGCTTGGGCTTCTGGCGGCCCTCGCCAGGCTGCTGCGAGCGATCCGGGGCGACCGCGAATCCCGCGTCGTCGTACGGAACCATGTCCGGCATGGTCGATCCCTCCTCGAAAACGTGCCCTTGTTTTGCTTCCCGCCGAGGCAGCGCGCTTTGGCCGGTTGCTCCGGCGGTAAAAAAACGGGGGGCTTCCGACGTTGCGGCCGTACGCCCCCGTCTCGGTTTCAGGACGAAGAGCCTTGCCTACTCGGCCGCCTCTTCGACAGCCTCGGCAACCGCTTCCTCGGCTTCCTCGGCCTCGGCCTCAGCCTCGACCTCGGCCTCCTCCTCAACGCCGACGAGGACGGTGAGGCTGGCCTTGATGTCGCGGTAGAGGGCGATGACGACCTCGTGGGTGCCGGCGACTTTGATCGGCTTGCCGAGCTCGACGCGACGGCGGTCGATCTCCTCGCCGAGCTGCTCGGCGATCGCCTCGGCGACGATCGTGTTGGTGACGGAGCCGAAAAGCTGGCCCTCGTCGCCGACCTGAGCGTCGATGGTGACCTTGGCGGCGTCGAGCTTTGCCTTCAGCGCCTCGGCCTCGGCAACGCGGACCTCCTCGCGGCGAGCGATTGCGCCGCGACGGGCCTCGAGCTGCTTCAGGTTGCCCTTGGTGGCCAGGACGGCGTAGCCCTGGCGGAGCAGGTAGTTGTTGGCGAAGCCGCGAGAGACGTCGATGACGTCGCCTTCGCCGCCGCGGCCCTTGAGTTCCTTAAGAAGAATAACCTTCATGTCGTCCTCCTTAATCGCGGCGACGGCGCTCGCCGCGCCCGCTGACGGTGGGAACGATGTAAGGCATGAGGGACATGACGCGAGCGCGCTTGACCGCGTTGGCGATGTCCCTTTGGTGCTGGACGCAAGCGCCGGTCACGCGACGGGGCTTGATCTTGCCGCGGTCGGTGACGTACTTGCGAAGCATTTGGGTGTCCTTGTAGTCGATGTACTGCGCATCCTCTTTGCAGAACTGGCAGTACTTACGACGAGGCTGCTTCTGATAGTCGGCCATCTTAACCTCTTTCGTATTGCTTAAAACGGGATTTCGTCGTCGTAAACGGAAGAAGCAGGATCAACGACAGGGGCGGACGTCGTCTGGGCATAGCCTCCGACAGGCTGGGTGTAGCCGCCGTTGGCCGGTTGGCTGTAGGCGTTGGACTGGGAGTAGCCGCCCTGCTGGCCGTAGCCGTTGGAGCCGTACCCGCCGTTGCCCGCGTCCTGAGAGCCGTTGCGGCTGGTCATGAACTCGAGCTCGTCCACGATGACCTCGAGCTTGCTGCGCTTCTGGCCGTCCTTCTCCCAGGACGAGTAGCGCAACCTGCCCTCGATCGCCACCTTGATTCCCTTGCTCAGGTATCGGCTCAGGGAGCTAGCCCTGTTGCCGAACATGGTGCAGTCGACGAAATTCGGATAGTCCTCCCACTCGCCCGTCTGCTGGTTGCGACGGCGGTCGTTGACCGCAACGCCGAAGCTCAGCACGGGCATCCCCGACGCCGTCTGGCGAAGCTCGGGGTCGCGGGTCAGATTGCCCGAAATCAGTACCTTGTTGATGCTCATGTTCTTCCTCTTTCCATGCCAGGTTTCTCACCTGGGCCGATTGTTAGTCGCGGTCGGTGCGGGCCACAATCATGTGACGCACAACAGCGTCGTTGATGCGCAGAACGCGATCAAGCTCGGCGATGCTCTGGGGATCAGCATGGAAATCGATCAGGGTGTAAACACCCTCGGTCACACCGTTAATCTCGTAAGCGAGTTTGCGCTTGCCCCACTCGTCGACGTTGTCGATGACACCCTCAGCAGCAGCGATCGTGTTCTCGATGCGCTTCATGGCTGCCAGGCGGGATTCCTCATCAATCGTCGGAGCAACAAAGAACAGCAGTTCATAAGCCTTCATCAGCTCACCTCCTTTGGACTCGTACGGCTTCGGGCGCTGTGAAGGTCGTAAACCCGAAGCAGGAATAGCCCGTTTATACTATCAGAAGCAGTCTTTGCCTACAAGAAGCGATTTCTCGAGCCTAACCGCCACCCCACGGTTTCCCCACAATTGCCGAAGCGACGCCGTTTGCCGCACCGTACACCAGGGGTATCCCTGTTTCGAACTCTCAAGGGTAGAGTTTTCGCCAACCCCCCTCCCGCTCGTTGGCGCAGGTTCGGCGGCCGCGAAGGCGCCCGCGCATCCGCCGGCTGTCCGGGGAGACGCGGGGCAGGCTCCTTTTTCCACACCCCGCTTCGATACCGTTCGTGTACCGATTTTGCACCGTTTCGATACCGGCGGGAAAGCCGCGAAAAAACGCCCCCGGCAAGGCTCGTTCGAAACCCTGCGCGGGGGCGCTTCGCCCATCCTCTGAAACGCGCGCCGAAAGCTCTCCCCGGCGTGCGGGGCCTACTCCTCCTCGACGTAGACGTTGCCGCCGTCCTCGAATCCCTCGCCGTCGAGATAGCGCGGGTCGATGTCGTCCTCGGCGTATACGCTCGAGTCGCAGAGGTCCTCCATGAAGTTGGGGGCCTCGCCGATGTAGGCGGGGTCGGCCTCGACCACCACGATGCCGCTCTCCTCGTCGACCTCGTACAGGTAGCCGACCGCATATCCGTCGCCGCCGGGCACGCCGCCCTCGGCGATGATGCAGTCCTTCATGCCCGCGTCCGTGTCGACGTAGCCGTCGTAGCAGAACGCGTAAGCGTCGGCACCGCGCGCGCCGCCGACCGTGTGCTTTGCCATGGCGTAGCAATCCTCGGCGGACTCGCCGGGATGCGTCTCGATGAACAGGTTGTCCTTCACCGCCAAAACCGTGAAGGGCACAAGCATCTCCTTGGCGAGCAGCTTCTTCTTCCCCTCGTCCAGCGCGAACAGGATCACGCGCTCGCACAGCTCGGGAATCTCGGGGACCTCCTCGTAGTTCTCGTCGACGACGCGGTCGTTGTAGGTCTCAGCCATTGTTTTCCTTCCTCTCAGGAGTTTGCCCCTTAGTCTAGCGTGTTAGCATCCCTGATTCGCGGAGTTTTGAGAATAGTTCTCTGCGGAAGCGAGAAGAGGCGTTACAATATCAACTTGCAATTCGGAGGGTTGGCCGAGTGGTTGAAGGCGGCAGTCTCGAAAACTGTTTTACCGGTATCCCGGTAACGAGGGTTCGAATCCCTCATCCTCCGCCAGAATGTCAGGGCCCCGGAGACGGGGCCCTTTTCATGTCCAAGGACCGTGCACGGGGCATAAAAACAGGCCGGGCGATCTTGTCGTCCGGCCTGCGTTTTTAATGGTGCTGACGGGGAGACTCGAACTCCCGACCTACGCATTACGAGTGCGTTGCTCTACCAGCTGAGCCACGTCAGCGATTGCGAAAATCGCATGTGCAAGCGAGAAGTATAGCGAAAGCGGAATCAACCCGCAAGAGAATCAAGTATCATGGCGGAAGAAAAAAACCGGCAACCGCCTCCGCAAAAAAACGCACCTTCAACCCAGAACGCAGGAGCAACGTGGCACGCAGAAACCTCATACTCGACCGCTACCGGCCGCTTGGCAAAGCGGGCGAGGGAGGATTCTCGACGGTCATCGCCGCGTTCGACACCCATCTCAAGAGAAACGTCGCGATCAAGGTCATCGAGCTCGACGAGGAAACCGCGAGGCGCCTTGCGTGGTCGATGGGCATCGCGACCCCCGAGCCGCAGGAGCCTCCGACCGGGCGCGCCGGCCGACGCGACGCAGCCCGTCTGGGACGGCGCGACGCAAGGCGGAGCGGTGCAGCCCCAAGCAACGCGGCCAACGGCGGAAACCGGGGCGAGGGGAGCGGCTCCGCATCGGCGCAGGGCGCGCCCTACACGGGCTCGAATGGCCAAAACGCCTCTTTGACCAGCACCAACTCCATCAGGCGCGTTGTCTTGCCCTGGGAGGAGGATCCCGTCGAGGTCGACGCTTTCGGCAACGTCGTGGACGAAGGCCCCCTCGGCTCCGACGGCTACGGCAGCCCGCGCGACGGCGAGGCGGACTGCGGCGACTACGACAACTTGAACCGCGACGACTACGAAGGTTTCGGCGAGCCCGGCTACGACGACCTGGGCTACGGCGATTACGACGACTACGGCGACTTGGACCGCGGCGACCAAGCCGGATTCGGACAAGGCGACGGCGCGGCGATACACGGGGCGGGTAGCGCCTCAGGCAAGATGTGCTACCCGGAAGACCCCGCGTTCCTCGACGAGGGCGAGCTCGACCTTTCGAGCGAGGGCCTGGCGAACCTGCCGGACACGACGCCCTCGCGGCTGATCACCCACGAGGGCTCGGCCGACGCGAGCACGCTGCCCGGCCTCAGCGAGGCGCAGGTGGCGGGCAACCTCGGCTCCCCCAACATCGTCGCGGTCTACGACCTCCAGCTCGAGGGGACGACCGCCTACCTCATCATGGAGTACGTCGACGGCACGAGCTTGGCCGACCTCCTCGTCGACCACGACGAGGACATCACGCTCGACATCATCGCGGCCGTCGCCGACGGCGTCGCGAACGCGCTCGAGGTCGCCCACCGCAACAACGTCCTCCACCTCGACATCAAGCCCGGCAACATCCTCATCGACAAGCAGGGCCAGGTCAAGGTTACCGATTTCGGCATGGCCGCCGTGCCCGACGCGCAGGGCAACCGCCACGGCGAAGGCGGCACCATCGGGTACATGCCGCCCGAGCAGATGGACCGCGAGAACCTCGACGAGCGCTGCGACGAATGGGCCCTCGCCAGCGTGATCTACCAGATGCTCGCCGGCGAGAACCCCTTCGAGGCCCCGAACCTCGAGGCCGCCCGAGCGGTCATCCGGGGAGCCGAGCTCGTCGTCCCCTCGCTGATGTGGGAGGACCTCGACGACCAAGCCGACGACGTGTTGTTCTACGCGCTGGACCCCGACCGCGACGAGCGCTACGAGACCGTCGGCGACTTCGCGGAAGAGATCATCCCCTTTTTGGGAAAGCCGAAGCGCGGGCAAAAGGAGCTCGCCGCCCTCTTGAGCCCGCAGGACGACGAGGACGACGAGGACGCAGGCGAGTTCAACCGCGTCGAGCGCGAGCCCGTCCCCCGCATCCCCCTCCGCGAGAGGCTCACCCCCGAGCTCGGCAACATCGCAAGCCGCACCTTCGCCTTTCTGGCGACGGCGGCGATCATGGCCGCCAGCATGGCGAACATGCCGCAGGGCAGCACAACCGCGGCGATCGTCATGTGGGTGCTTGTGGCGGTCGGGGCCGGGGCCGCCGCGGCCATGCCCGCCCTCGGACCGCTTTTCGCATACGCCTCCCTCGCGTTCGCCCTCACGCTGAGCGGGGCCGTCGTCCCGGCCGCAACGCTCATCGTCGCAACGGGGGCGTGGTGGGCGTTTGCGGCAGTGCCTCGGCGCGCGCGGGCCGCCGCCAACATCGGGGTCGCCCCGCCCTTGCTCGGGGGAGCCTTTCTCTCCCCCCTCGCGCCGCTCCTCGCCGGATACCACCTGACGGTCGGAAAAGCAGCCGCGACCGGCGCCTTCTCCTTCGTCGTCGCCGTCGTCTTGGGAAGCCTCGGCTCACGCAGCCTCGCCTCTTGGGACCCCCTCGGCCACATGCTGTTCGCAAGCTCGAGCATCGACGTCACGGACGGCTTCCTGTTCCTCGTGACCCAGCCGAGCACGTGGGTCGTCGGCGCGAGCTGGGTTCTCGCAGGCGTCGTCCTGTCCCTTTGCTGCAGCCGGGGCAAGCGGTGGCTCGCGGCGATCGGAGCCGTTGCGGCGGGGTGTCTTTTGGCTGCAGGCCTGGTCGCAGCGAGGATGCTGGCGACGGGCGGCGCCGAGCTGGTGCCCGCTCCGGCGGCGTTGGCGGGAGTCGTCGCAAGCGCCGCGATCGCGTTTGCCTGCTGCTGTGTGCTCATTCCCGAGGATGCCGCGGTCTGCTACGGCGAGGAGGCGTAAGGCTACGTCCGCCCCGCCGGGCAGGGCGCATCATCGCGTCAGGGCCAGGGCCTCCTGGGCGGCGCGATAGCCCGCGAGCATGCCGCTCGCCCACGCCCAGTGCAGGTTGTATCCGCCGCAGGGCGCATCGACGTCGAGGGCCTCGCCCACGATGTGCAGCCGCGGCGCAGACGGGACGCAGAGGTCGGACGCACGGACGCCGCTGCCCCCCACCGCGAAGCCGCCGCGCCTGACCTGGGCAACAGCCTCGTCGCCGATGCCCTCGACTGTGAAGTCGAAATGCGACGCCGCGCGTGCGATGCGCTCGACCTCCTCTTTTCCCGCGACCGCCGGCCCCTTCACCCCGGCGCGCGCCAGCACCACGTCCGCGAGCGGCTCCTGCAGGATGCCGTAGACCAGGTCCTCGCAGGTCGCCTGCTTGCCGAAGCGAGACGAGAACCGCTTGCGGTTGCCCATGAGAAACGCCGCCAGATCCGCCTCGCCCATCCAGCTGACCAGGCGCAGGCTCAACGTGTCGCCCGGCTCGGCGAACCTCGAGTGGTTGAACACGACGATGCCGGAGATGCCGTACTTGCGGAACAGGACCTCGCCGTCCTCGCGCGCAACCTGCTCGCCGCCGCGGAGGACGCTCGCGCTGACCTTGGCCCGGATGTTGTCGAGGCGACGCACGTCGCCCTTCTCGGCGAGGGCGAGGGGTCCCAAGACCGGCTTCGGCTCCTCGTAGCCCAGCCCCGCCGCGCCCTCGAGCATCGCGCGGGCCGTCCTTCCTCCCGTGGCGACGATGACGACGTCGGCGCGGAGGATCTTGCCGCCTTTCGCCCTCAGGAGGAAGTGGCTCGGCGCAGCGGTCCCGGAGCCCTCGCTGCCGTCCGCTCCCCTTCCCGCCCCGTCGGCCCAGCGCGGGTCGATGCGCTCGATGGGCGTGTCGCAAACGGTTTCGACGCCCGCCTTGGCGCACGCCCTGCGCAGGAGGTTGAGCACGGTCGACGCCTTGCCGCTCAGGGGATAGCACCGCCCGTCGCCCTCCTCGCGGTAGAACATCCCCAGGTCCTCGAACAAGAGCGACACCGCGTTGCGGCCCCGCGCGGCAGCGCCGCCCCTCTTGCCCCGGTAGGCGCCGTCGACGTGTTCGAGCTGGGCGAGCACGTCCTCGACGAAGTCGCCGTTGCGGTAGGACGGCGGGGTCTGGTCGAACTCCGGGTCCTGACGGCGGCCCGTCCGCGGAAAGGAGATGCCGTAGGGGCCGATGTTGGAGTTGGTGTAGTTGCAGCGTCCGTTGCCCGTGCGCAGGATGCTGCGCCCGACGCGCTCGTCGGCCTCGTAGACCACGATGCGCACGTCGGCCGCATTGCCCTGGCGGGCCTCCTTGCTCAACGCGTTCGCGCACGCGACCGCAGCCGCCAGCCCCGCAGCGCCGCCGCCGACGACGGCGACCGTCTTTTCGGCCATCTCGACCCCCTTCTCGGCTACTCGGGCGATTCGCCCCCGACAGCCCTCTTTCTCGCAAAGGCGTCCTTGGCGGAAGCCAGCGCCAAGTATACGCGGTTGCGCCGGTTGAGCGACGACGCGTCCCCGTCGAAGTCGATCACGGTCACGCCCATGTCGGGAAACTCCCGGCGCAGCTCGCCCAGCCGGCAGCGCACCTGGGTGTGGCCCTTGAGGCATCCGAAGCTGATGAGGTAGATGACGTGGGAAACGCCCTGTTCCGCGAAAACCTCGAGCTGGTCCCGGTACGTGACGTCGTCCGCCAACATCAGGTCGAGCCGCGGCAGCACCGGCTGGCACCCCTCGTCCAGTATCGTCTGCAGAAGGCCGTCGTTTTGAACGGCGTCGTACACGAGGGGCGGCGCTCCGACGATGCCCACGAGCGGGCGGCTCCCCTCGGGAGAATCCCCTGGGCGGACCGTTCCCGCGCCCCCGACCGCCACGGGCCAGTTGCGCTCCCAAACGATCGTGGGCGTGCGCCCCATCATGCGGCTCACCGTGCGCGGCAGCGCGTCGAGCAGGCAGTTTTGGCACACGTAGGGCACGAACAGGATGTCCAGGTCGGGCAACGCCGCGCAAAGCCTCATGGTGCGGCCGACCAGCGCCGCCACGATGTAGCAGTAGTTCTCGCAGGCCACACGCGCGACCTCGTAGTCGTCGCCGTCCAACCCCGAGTACGCCGCCACCGAGCCCCCGCGGGCCGCGCGCAAGGCCGCCTCGGGCAGCTCCGGCGCCACCCGGCGGATGCGCGCACGCGCCTTTTGGGCCAGGGCCGAGAGGTCGTCGGGGCCGCCGAACCCGGACATGGCGTTGCCCGCGGCGCCGGTCCCCGGGCGCTCCGGAGCCGAGCTCGCCTTGCGCTGGCGGATGGCCGCGGCAAGGGTGCGCAGGCGGATCACGAGGTGCGCCGTGCTCACGGAGTCGTCGATCATCAGCAACGTGAAGGGCTTTCCCGCGCCCAACGTGATCTCGCGCGCCTCGGGAATGCTCGCGGCGTCGTAGCCGCACCCGAAGGACTGCAGGCACACCACGTCGAGGTCGGGGTCCTCCGCAGCCGCGCGGCAAAGGCGGCCGGCGTGTTTGGAGGCGAACCAAAACGGCCGGGCCACCGCGCGGGCGCCCACCTCCTCCATGGGGTCGGCGTCGATGGGCCCCGAGGTCCTTTTCCCGGCACGCCGCGCTGCGCGGTCCGCATGGGCGCGACGCACGAGCTCCGCCTCGGACTTGTCTTTCCCGCCCATGCCCCACCGAGCCGCGTCGCCCGCCGCCCCCGCAGGGCGCTTGCGCCGATCGAGGGAGGGATGGGAGGTCATGACCGCAAAGCCCAGCCTCGCCAAGACGAGGTTCACGTCGCCGACCAGGCTCTCGTCCCAATGGTACGGGCGCCCGACCAGCAAGATCCCGTGGTGCCCCGGCTCGTGGGACCACGCCAAGGCGCGTGCGTTCCCCTCGTCGATCGCCCGCTGGAACCGCTCTTGGTCCTCGGACGCCTCCATGAGCGCGCGGATGAGCTCGTCGGCCCCGATCGCGGCCTCCGGGGGCAGGACCGCGTTCAACGCGACCATCAGCTGGACGATCTCCTGGGGGTACTCCGTCAGGTTCCACGGCTTTCGCAGGACCAGGAGGGGGGACACCAGGACCGCCATCCCCTTCGACAACGCCGAGGGCAAGGGCCCGCGCCACAGCTCCCCCGGCTCGCCGATCAGGCGCGGCATGCCCCCTGCCAGCGCATTTGCGTATTCGCAGCTCACCGGACAACGCGTATAGCGGTCGTAGATCGGGAAGAACACGGCGTTCGCGCCGCGCTCGATCATCTCGGCCACGCGGATGTGGCTGATCTTGGCCGGGTAGCAGACGCTCTCGGACGGGATGGTCTCGCGGCCGCGGGCGCGCGCGTCGTTTATGCCCGCAGGCAGATGGGACGCGGAGACGATGGAGAAGCCGAGCCGCCTGAACAGCCCGTGCCAAAAAGGCAGGGCGTCGCAAGCGGAGAGCGTGTCGACGATTCCCAGGCGCACCTCCCCGCGCAGCCCCGTCCCCTCGACGTCGCCCAGCTCGCGAGACAGGCGCTGCCAGAGGGCGACGACGTCGGGCGGCCCGGACGGGGTCGTTTCGGTTGCCTCGCTATGAAAGGCCTCGGCCAACGCCTACGCCCGAAGCGCGGCCGCGATGTCGGCGATCGCAACCAGGCGCTCGTCGTGGGTAGCCATGTCGCGCAGCTTCACCTCGCCTGCCGCAACCTCGTCGGGGCCGAGCACGGCCACCTGTTGGGCGCCGATCTTGTCGGCCAGCTTGAACTGGCTCTTGAGGCTGCGACCTTGGTGGTCCATCTCGGCCGAGACGCCGGCGTCGCGGCATTGCTGCACGATGCCGAAAGCCTGGGCGCGAGCGTCGCGGTCGACGCACGCCACGAACAGGCGCGGCCCCTCGGTTCGGGGAAGCTCGACCCCCAACCCCTCGAGCGTCAGCTTGCACCGCTCGTAGCCCAGGGCAAAGCCGAGGCCGGGCGTGTCGCGCCCTCCCACCTCGGCGGCGAGCTTGTCGTAGCGGCCGCCTCCGCCGATCGCGTTCTGGCTGCCGCCGGTGTCGGCTTGCACCTCGAACACCGTGCGCGTGTAGTAGTCGAGCCCGCGAACCAGCGTGCTGTCCTCGACGTACGCGACCCCCGCTGCGTCGAGGTACGCCTTGACCTCCTCGTGGTGGGACCTGCAGTCCTCACAAAGGTAGTCGGTGATGCGCGGCGCATCGGCCATGACGCGCGCGCATCCGTCGTTCTTGCAATCGAAGGCGCGCAACGGGTTGACGTCCATGCGCGTCAGGCACGTCTCGCACAGCTCGCCCTCGCGGCCCGCCATGAAGGAGCGCACGGCCTCGCGGTACTTGGGGCGGCAGTGCTCGCACCCCATCGAGTTCAGGAGCAGCGTGATGGCATCGCCGGGGATGCCGATCTCGTTGTAGAAGCGGATGAGCATGATGATGGCCTCGGCGTCGATCGAGGCCTCCTCGGCGCCGAGGCACTCGACGCCTATCTGGTGGAACTGGCGGTAGCGGCCGGCTTGCGGGCGCTCGGCGCGAAACATCGGGCCGGCGTACATCAGCTTCGCCGGGGCCGCCCCCTGCGGGACGAGGTCGTGCTCGACCACCGCGCGCACCGTTCCCGCCGTCCCCTCGGGGCGCAGCGACAGGCGGCTCTTGCTCTTGATGTGGCCGCCGCCGAGCAACGTGCTGAGGTTCTCCCCCGACAGGGCCGTGAACATCTCCTTGGACACGACGTCGGTCGCCTCGCCGATGCCGCGGACGAAAAGGTCGGTTTGCTCGATGATGGGCGTGACGATCGGCTTGTATCCGTACCGGCCGAACACGTCTTTGGCGGTTTCCTGGAACCGATCCCAAAACAGCGCCTCGTCAGGCAGGAAGTCGTTTGTTCCAGTCGGCTTGTTGATGGCCATCGCGGCCCCTTTCTCCCAACGCCCGCTAGCGGGCGCGATGTTTGCTTCGGAAATTGTACCGCTTAACGTTCGAGGCTGCGAAGCACATGCACGAGCGCGTCGTCGGGGCGGTGGTGCAGCTGGACCGACAACACGTTGCGCGCGGCGAGGTACGCCCCCTCGTCGACTGCGGCGCGGGACGCGTCCTGAAGCGCGTCCATTATCTCGGCGGTGGGCGCCAAGGGGACGTTCGACGCGGACAACGTGGGCTCTATCTCGCGCGCGGTCATGATCGGCAGGCGCTCCGACGCGAGCATCTCCTTGAGCTCGCCTGCGGCCACCTCGACGATGGCAGGGTTGTCGACGATCGCCTTCAGATAGCACGCCTGGGCCGTGCGGATCCGGCCCGACTTCCACTCGACGTAGGCCAGCTGGTAGTACAGCCACGCAATCTCGTTGCGTCCGACCGCGAAGCGCAGCGCGCAGACCAGCAGGCGGCGGGCCTGGGCAACGTCGCCGCCGAGCATGTAGGCGCGCGCGAGCTGGCGGTATCCCCCCGAGCACGTCGGAGCGATGCGCACCGCCTCCCGGCCGTAGCGGAGGGCGTCCTCGAACCGGTCGAACCTCTGCTCGAGCTGGCGCGTCAGCTCGACGCAGCAATGCAGGTACGCATCGGGGGCCAACACCACGCGCTTTCCATTGTCGAGGACGGCCTTCTCGGTCAGCCCCCGAATCCTCAGACGGCCCGTCTGGGCGAGGTTGTACACGATGCGCGAGGTGCTCGAGTCGAACACGCGGTACACTGTCGTCTCGTCGTCCGCGAACACGCCCGCCTCCATGGTCTCGTCGACGAGCTTGCTCAGCTCCCCGACCAGGCCGTCGGCGCTTGGATCACCCTTCGCGCTTGCCAGCCGACACTTCTTGAGCAGCTCCGCGAACCGGTCGTCCCCGAGGAACCGGTCGACGATCTCGTTTTGGTCCGACATCGCGAAATCGCCTTGGGCCAGCCCCGTCATCAGGCGCGTGCACGCCTGCCAGACGTCGGGGTCGTCGTGTTCGTCTTGGACGCTGCGCAAGGCCGCTATCCCCTCCGAGACGGAATCGAGCCCAGCCAACGTCTCGGCCACATGCTCGGCGATGTTGCGCTGGGGCGCGTTGTAGTTGATGGCCAGCCCCTCCGACGTGTCGCACCCGAGGGCGCGCGCGGACGACTCCGCGTACTTGCGCGGCTCGAGGTCCGGAAGGTCGAAGCGCCGGTCGTACGCGGGGCGCGACGTTACGAGCCAGAACGGGTCGGGCTCGTCGAACACGCCCGGCGTGATGTCGGCCGCCGCGAAGGCCTCGGGCAGGCGCTCGAGGCGCGCAAAAAACGCCCCGGGGTCCTCGACGGCCCGTTTGAAGACGCCGGGCCTGCGCAGGGCGTCACAGTCGATGATGACGCTGTACGCGTGGTCGGCGGACGGGTCGTGCAGGGCGACGCGCCGCTGCGGCGACGAGCCCCCCACGACGCCGCTCGCGAACGCGGCCAAGGCCTCGTGGATCGAAAAGGACTGCGCGCGCGGATCGGCA
>R18__coassemble_1949_pt1 | contig 16318 bp, 14 predicted proteins | sample R18__metabat2_low_PE_019 | metagenome-assembled genome bin R18
GTTCTTGCAGATCATGATGGCTCCTTCGGGGGGTCCCTTTCGTTCCGATGCTCAAAGAATAGAGGCTTTCCGGCATCCCGCGTTGCGCAACGAAAACTTTTTTCGCGGCATTCCCGCCGCAGGTGATTCGCGGGTGCGGCTTCGGAAAAGAACTTCTAGCCGAGGGAGAGGCGCGACGAGCGTGGAGCAAGAGGCAAGCAGGCGACAAGCAATCTGCAAGCAAGCGGCTACCAAGAGGCTAGCAGGCGGCAAGCAGGCGGCAGGCGGTCGGCCGGACGGCAAGCAGGCGGCAGGCGGTCGGCCGGACGGCATGCGGGCCAGCTGCGCTCTTGCAGACGGCCAGGGCGCCGGGCGCTAGCTGGCGGTCACGAAAAGGACGCCGAGGGTGCCGGGGCCGCAGTGGCTGGCGATGCAGCAGCTCGCGTGGGTGTGGTGGACCTCGCGGACGCTGGGCACGCATTCGCGAACGACCTCCTCCATCCGCGCATGGACGTCGTCGCCGACGCCCGAGCTCGTGAGAAAGACGTGGTCGGGGACAACGTCAGGGTGCTTGCCGAGCTCCTCGCGGATGTAGCGCGCGAAGACGCTCTCGAGCTTGCCGCGGTAGACCTTGCCCATGCTCATGGAGCCGTCGGCGTTGTTCACGGTGATGAGCGGCTTGATTTTGAGCAAGCCCGAGGCAAGAGCGAGGACGCTCGGGCAACGGCCGCCCGCCGCCATGAAGTCGAGCGTGTCGAGGATGAACGAGCTGTGCACGCGGCCGCGCATGCCCTCGACCTCCTCGACGATGTCGGCGGCGTCCCTACCCTCGGCGATGAGGTCGCCAGCGCGGATGATCTGGAGCGCGATGCCGGTAGAGAGGTTGCGCGAGTCGATCGCGTAGACCCCGGGCAGCTTCGCGGCGGCTTGGCGGCAATGCTCGTGGGCCGACGAGAGCGCGGCGCCGAGGTTGAAGTGGATGACCTCGTACCCCGCGTCGACGAAAGGCCGGAAGTACTCGAGGTACTCGGCTTCGTTGATCGCGGCGGTTTGGGGGAGGCTGCCGTCCTCGCGGTAGCCCGCGTGGAGCACGTCGGGGGTGATCGTGACGTTGTCGAGGTAGTCGACCCCGCGGAAGATGACGTGGAAGGGATAGTAGTGGACGTCGTAGCGCTCCTTGAGCTCGGGGCTCATGTCGCAGGTGCTGTCCGCGGAGAGAATGATCTTGCTTGCCATGGCGTGCCCTCGGTTCTCGTTCGGTCGTCTCGTCGGGCTCGCTGTAGAGCGGGTTCGGGCGGGATTTAGTTCAGTTCCTAAACTACCAGTTTTCAGCTGCGCAGACAAACGCACGATGCGGCAAGGCGCCGACGCGAGCCTCCGCAATCCGGTTTACGTGCAACGCCCTGTTGGCAGTTTCGCATCGAAAGAAAAGGCCGGGCCGGGAATCGAATCCGACCCGGCCCGGCTAGGTTGTTTTCGGCAGGTAGCGCAGGCGGCTAGATCAGCTCGACCTCGATCTCGGTGCCGGCTTCCATGCGGCCCATCTTCTCGAGGATGCGCAGGGCGTTGGCGCTCATCGCGCCGTTCGAGCCGGGGCCGCCGCCGGCAGGGTAGGCGACGTAGCGGCCGTCTTCGCGCTCGACGCGGAAGAAGCTCATGAACTCGCCGGGCGGCATCTCGCGCGGCTCCCCCTTGCCCTGGCCCTTCGCGGCCTTGGGGCCCTTGCCCTGCATGGGCCCGGGGCCCTTCGGGCCGGCGTCCGCCGCCAAGGTCGCCGTGACGCGGACGCGCTCGGGGCTCGGAGCGCCCTGGAGCTTCGCGAGGGCGTAGCGCACGAGCCACTCCCAGACGACGCGCGCGGCCATCGTCGGCCCGGGCAGGTTGACGTGGGGGATGCCGTCGATCACGCTGGCGGCCGCGACGCGCGCGGGGCGCAGGTGGACGCCGTGCTGGTAGAAGGTCGCGTTCTGAGAGAGCAGCGTCGCGTTGAAGTCCTCGCCGCCCTTCGAGCTGCCGCCGTTGATGAGGACGAGGTCGGCGACCTCGCGCGCCTGGGCGAGCGCGTCGGCGAGCGCCGCGCGCGCGTCGCTGATGATGGGGAACATGATCGGCTCGGCGCCCGCCTCGCGGATGAGCTGGGCCATCATGTAGGAGTTGCTGTCGGGGGTCTCGCCGCGGCGCAGCACCTGGCCCGCGCAGGTCAGCTCGCTGCCGGTGGGGATGAAGGCGACGCGGACCTTGCGCACGACCGGCGCGATCGTGTGGCCGGTGCTCGCGAGCAGCGCGCACGTCATGGGCGTGAGCAGCGTGCCCGCCGGCAAGACGGGGTCGCCCACCCGCATCTTCGAGCCGGGCTGCGTGATGGTCTCGGGGCCGCGGATCTGGGGCGGGTCGTCGATGAGGCGGATGCCGCCGCCGTCGAGGATCTCGACGCCCTCGATGTGGGTCGAGCAGTCGAACACGTCGGGGAAGTCGTCGCCCATGTCGGCGCGCTCCCAGTCGACGCCGCGCACCCAGCGCGCGGTCTCCTCCTCGGTCGGGATGCCGTTCGCGAACGCGGCGTAGCGCATCACGACCGAGTCGCCGCCCGCCTGGCGGCCGGAGGGCAGGTCGTAGCGAGAAGCCATGTCGCGCGTCAGCACGCGCCCGGACGCCTCGTCGAGCGCGACCCACTCCTCCTCTTCGATCGGCTCGATGTGGTCGAGAAAGCGCGCGACGAACTCGGTGCGCGGCAAGGGGTTCATTCCGATGAACTCGTCGGTGATGATGGCCATGTTTCCTCCTGGTGTTTCGGGGACAACGCCATGATATCGCAGGGAGAGACTCATCTCATGCGAAAACAAAGCCCCCGCGCCGGCGCATCCGCCTTCGTCTCTCCCGCGGAGACGACCGTTTGGGCCCGAAACGGTGCGTTCGCAGGGCAATCGTCGCGTACGGCCACTTTCTCGTTATACGCAAGCGCTGTTTTGCTACCATCATGTCTAAACAGTGACACGCGCAACTATTTGTGCAAGACCACTGATTTAGCAAGGGAATGGCAAAAAAACCAACCAGGAGGATTCCAATGTCTAAGCAGATTTCCCGTCGTTCGTTCCTCGGCGCCGCGCTTGCGGCAGGCGCGGTGGCTTCCGCCGGCCTCGCCGGCTGCGGCAACCCCAACGCGAACAGCAACACCAACGCTGCCGCGAACAACGCCAACGCCAACGCCAGCGCCTCCAGCTCCACCGCGCTCGTCGACCACAGCGCCATCGACACCTCCAAGGTCGGCACGGACGACTACACCATCCGCCTCGGCATGACCAAGGGCAACCCCAACCCCGTCGCCGTCATCAACGCCCTCGCCGAGGGCTTCTTCGAGGAGGAGAAGGCCAACGTCGAGCTCACCATCATCGAGGACATGGGCACGGGCTACTCCTCCGTCTCCGCCGACAAGCTCGACATGGTCGTCGCCATGAACCTCACCCTCAACCGCATCGCGGAGGGCGAGGAGAACATCTTCATGACCGGCGGCATCATGTCCGAGGGCGGCGCCATCTTCGCGGCCGAGGACTCCGACATCACGCTGAACGGCCCCGAGGACTTCAAGGGCAAGACCATCTGCGGCATCCAGGCTGACTCCGAGCTCATCGTCATCGAGGACATGCTCATCAACGCGGGCATGAAGGCGGGCACCGACTACAACGTCATCTACACCGACTCCATGAGCGTCAACATCGAGAACGTCAAGAAGGGCACCGCCGACCTCGGCATCCTCAACGGCGTCCCGGTCTACATGGTCGGCGTCAAGTCCGGATGCAAGCTGGTCGCCTACAACGAGGACCTCGTCGGCAAGTATCCCTGCTGCCGCATGACGGTCAACAAGTCCATGGTCACCGACCACAAGCTCGCGCTGACCCAGTTCATCATCGGCGAGCTGCGCGGCTACCAGTTCTTCAAGCAGAACAAGGAGAAGACCGTCGAGAACCTCGCCAACTTCACGAGCGTCGACGCCGAGTCCCTCGAGGCCGTCTACTACGGCACCGATTCCTTCCGCACCGCGATGGAGATCATCATGGATCCCCAGGTCGACATCATGAAGAAGTACTACGAGTGCTACAAGACCTGCGGCTTCATCGACCCGAACACCAAGTACGCCACCGACGAGTACTACTACAACGAGGCCTACGTCGCGGCCCTCAAGGTCCTCGCAGAGCGCGAGCCCAACGAGCAGCTCTGGAAGGATATGCAGGCCCAGTACAAGACCGAGAACACCACCTACGCCTACTAATCGCCGGCGTTTTCGCCCCCAGCTCGCAGCGTTTGGGCGGGCTGGGGGCTCTTTATGTTTGCGAATCGTGAAACCAAGGAGCATGAATGGGAACCATCGAGGCCAAAAACCTCACCTATGAATACGACGACGGGTTCGTCGCGCTCAAGGACCTCAACTTCCGCATCGACGACGGTGAGTTCGTGTGCGTCGTCGGCCACTCCGGATGCGGCAAGTCGACGCTCTTGCGCCTCATATCCGGCCTGTCGCTCATCACGTCGGGTGAGCTGCTCTTCAACGGCAAGCAGATCGAGGGCCCCGGCCTCGACCGCGCCGTTGTGTTCCAGCAGTACTCGCTCTTCCCCTGGAAGACCGCGCTGAAAAACGTGACCTACGGCATCCACCAGGCCAGCCCCGAGCTGAGCAAGGAGGAGGTCAGGAAGAAGGCCGAGGAGGCGTTGGCCAGCGTCGGCATGACCCACGCAAAGGACCGCTACCCGTTCCAGCTCTCCGGCGGCATGAAGCAGCGCGTCGCCATCGCACGCGCGCTCGCGCTCAACAGCGACACGCTCCTGCTCGACGAGCCGTTCGGCGCGCTCGACCAGCATCGCCGCGCCCAGCTGCAGGAGCTTTTACTCAACCTGTGGGAGAGCGGCGAGCGGCGCAAGACGGTCGTGTTCGTCACCCACGACATCGACGAGGCGATTTTGCTCGCCGACCGCATCTTCTTCATGCGCCCGGGCGCTATCGAGCGCGTCATCGAGGTCGGCCTCGACCGCAACCGCGACGCCGCGACGTTGGCCGAGAACCCGCGTTTCGGCGAGCTGCGCCGCGAGCTGCTCGAGCTTTTCGCCCTCGATTTGGAAGAGGAGGATATGGCCGATGAAGATTAGAGAGCTGTTCAACCCCGCGTTCATCGCCGCCCACGTCGCGCTCGTCGTCCTGCTCGTCATCGTGACGTCGATGCCGGGCCAAGCCGAGACGAAGGACCCGGTTTACTTCTGCATCGCGATCTTGCTCATCGAGGTGCTGTTCGTCGTGAACCAGGTCATGTCGCTTGCCAAGGCGAGCAAGAGCAAGAAGAAGGGCCTGTTCAACCGATACGCGGGCGAGGTCATCTGCTTCCTTTGGATCGTCCTCATCGCGTGGGACCTCGTGACGGCGAAGTTCAAGCTCGTCGGCACCGTCTTGTTCCCGCCGCCTGAGAACGTGTTCTACGTCTACGCGGCGAACTGGCAGGAGATGCTCGTCAACGCCGGTTACTCGACCGGCATCCTGATCGTCGGCTTCTCGATCGGCACGGCCCTCGGCATCTTCCTCGGCCTGTTCGTCGGGTGGAACCCGCGCCTGAAGAGCTTCTTCTTCCCGATCGCGCGCATCATGGCGCCCATCCCGCCGATGGTCTACGCGCCCTACGTCGTCATCCTCCTGCCGGCGTTCGAGCTGACCTCGGTGACGCTCATCGCGTTGGCGATCTTTCTCTGCGTGTTCCTGAGCACGATCATCTCGGTGTCCCAGGTCAACGAGCACATCATCGACTCTGCGCGCACGCTCGGCGTGTCCGGCCACAAGATGGTGCTCCAGATCCTCTTGCCGAGCGCGCTGCCCGCCTACGTCGACAGCCTCAAGGTCAACGTAATCATCGCGTTCATGATGCTCGTGTTCTCCGAGACGGTCGGCGCGAACTTCGGCATGGGCCATTGGATCCACCTGTTCACGCACTACGGCGACTACGCCAAGACCTTCGCGGGCATCTTCGAGATGGCCGCCGTGGTCCTGATCGTCAACGTCATCGTCGAGAAAATCCAGGCCAAGGCCATCAAGTGGAAGGCCGACTAGGCCCGCGCGCCTGAGTGCCCGATTGGGTGCGCGGCGGCCCGGCGGCCCAGCTGCGGCCCGCGCGCCTGTCTTTCGGGCAAGCCCGCACGTACCCGGGGTATTCCCCAAGGCCCGCAGGTCGGCTAGCCGGCTTGCGGGCCTTTCAGCAGGTAGACGTGCTCCATGACGATGGGCGAGAGGGGGGCGCTGTTCGCGTCGACGTCGACGAGCGAGAGGCTTTGGACGGCGTCGAACCCCTCGGTGACGATACCGAACGCGGCGTAGTGGCCGTCCATCGACGGCACGTCGTTGGCCAAGATGAAGAACTGGCAGGACGCGGTGTCGCACCCGTCTTGGCGTGCGAGCGAGACGGCGCCCGCGACATGGCGCATGGGGTTGTGGACGCCGTTCTCCTCGAACTCGCCCTTCACGTAGAACTCGGTCTCGCCGTCGCCCGTGCCGAGCGGGTCGCCGCCTTGCAAGAGGAAGCCGGGGACGACGCGGTGGAACCTCAGGCCGTCGTAGAACCCCTCGCGCACGAGCGTGAGGAAGTAGGCGACCGTGATCGGCGCGGCGAGCGGGTTGAGGCGAACCTTCAGGGTGCGGCCCGTGTTCAGCTCGATGGCGACGATGGGGGCGAGCCCCTCGCAGAAGGGGCTGCAGGGCGGTTTGTCCAAGAGCCTCATGTCGTTTTCCGTCCCCTCGTCGGCGTAAGCGTCGGGGCCCCGTTGCGGGGCTTTGAGACGATTCTACCGAAACGGAGCGGCCGCGGCTAGAACGCGGCCTCCTCCTGCATCTGCTTTTGCAAAAGGGAGCCGCCGCAGCTCGAGCCGCATCCCGCGGAGCAGCTGTAGCAGATGGGGCTCGTGGCGATGCGGCGCTTTCCAAGCGGTTTGTCGACGATGTCGCGGACGTTCTTCGGGCCGTCGATGGGCAGGCCGAGGACGTGGTTGACCTCGCAGTCGTACAGGCCGCCGTCGTAGTCGACGTTGATCTGGGTGCGGCACATGATGCGCGCGACGGTGGCGCCGTTGTAGTTCTCCGCGAGCAGGCTCAGGTAGTACTCGAACTTCTGCTGGTCCTTCATCTGGTTGGCGAAGCGGCCGAGGCAGTAGTTGTTGAACGCGTACATGCCGTTAAACTTGACGCCCTCGGCGCGTTGCAGTTCGTACTTGTAGAGATCTTCGAGCTCGCGCTGGTCAGGCGGCAAAAACGGGCCGTCCACGTTGTAGACGAGGTCGATTTGGAGCTCGGGGTCGACACCGTAGCCGCGGTCGTTGAGCTCGTGGAGGCTGCGCATGACGTTGCGGAAGACGCCGCCGCCGCGTTGCCCGTCGCACCCGAGCTCGGTGAAGTAGGGGAGGCTCGACACGAGCTTGACCTTGTTGCGCACGTACACGTCCATGAAGTGGGCGTACTCGGGGAGCTGGAGGATGACGAGGTTGCTGCGGACGATGACCTCGTCGGCGATTTTGGACGCCTCGTCGATGAACCACTCGACGTCGGGGTTCATCTCGGGGGAGCCGCCGGTGATGTCCATCGTCTTGTAGCCGCCGGCCTTGAACGCGGCGAGGACGGCCTCCATGGTCTCGCGGCTCATGCACTGCGTGTTCTTCGGGCCGCACTCGAGGTAGCAGTGGTTGCAGGCGAGGTTGCACTTGTAGGTGACGTTGACCTGCATGGTCTGCATCTCGGAGGTGTAGAGGAAGCCCTGGTCGTGGACGTGCTCGTCCCACGGCTCGATATCGAGGGAGGCGCAGGCCTCGTTGAGCTCGGCGAGGCCGATGTGGTCCTTGCCCTGCATGAGGCGCAGGGCCTCGTTGGCGCGCGCGAAGTCGTAGGCGCCGCGGTGCTGTTTGGCGGGCGTGATCTTGAAGTGGTCGGCGTAGCGGCTCGACTGGAGCATCGTTGCCATGTTGCCGCTGATGGCGACGGGGCGGCCCTTGATCATGCGCACGTCGCGGGAGAGGTCGAAGTAGCGCTTGTTCTCGGACATCGTGCCGAGGTAGGTCGCGACCTGGCCGTAGTTCTCCTCGCGCGGCTCGAGGCCGGCGCACTTGACGGCGCGGACCGTGTGGGAGTAGAAGCCGATGCAGCCGAGCTTGGTCGCGATGCGCAGGTCGCCGATGTGGACCTCGTCGCACTCGACGTCGTAGAACGCCGGCACGCCGTTTTCAGCGAGCATCGCGCGGAAGTCCTCGATGTACATCGCGCCGGACAGGCACTCGCCGCGCAAAACCGGGTCGTCGTAGAATCCCTCGGGGACGCGCCGGTCGGAGAAGATGTCGGAGAAGAACAGCTCGCCGCCCGGCTTCAGGACGCGGAAGACCTCCTTGAACAGCTGCTTCTTGAAAGGCGAGAGGTTGACAACGCAGTTGGAGATGACGACGTCGACGCTCTCGTCGGGGATGGCGGCCATGTCCTCGATGAAGCTCTCGACGAACTCGACGTTGCTCTTTTCGAACCCGAAGCGCCTCATCTGGGCGTCCTCGTACTTGCGCGCGAACGCGAGCTGGGACGGGGTCATGTCGACGCCGATGACGCGGCCGGCGGGGCCGACGAGCTTCGAGCAGATGTAGACGTCGCGGCCCGTGCCGCATCCGAGGTCGAGCACCGTCGTGCCCTCGAGCGCGGGCGGGATGGGGCTGCCGCAACCGTAGAAGCGCGCCATGATCTCCTCTTCGATGTCGGCCATGGCGTCGATGACGTACTTCGGGGGCGGCGTCGAGGAGCAGCAGCACGCGTCGGTGCGCAGGTCGTCGGACTCCTGCAGAAAGCTCCCGTAGTACTCGCTGACTTGGCGGCGAATCTCCTCGTCTGTCTTCTTCTGCTCCATCGTCTCCCCCTCGGAGTCGTTTTGTATGGTCAAACTGTTGGTGGTTGGCTTTGTCCAGGAAGCGGAGTTGCCTTGCTGCTGTTCGCTAGGCCCCCGTTGCGATGCGCTGGTTGCGGGGTTGCGCCGCCAGCGCCCTCTTGCGGGAAGCCGCGCTCCCGTGCGACCTGGAAAAAGAATCCGAAACCGCCGACGGCGTTGCGGTAGACCGTGCCGTCGGCGGTTTCAAAAGGTGACAAAAGAACCGTCCTTTTGTCACCTTTTAGCGGCCCTCGTCACCCATGCCGAAGCACTCGGTGAAGAAGATCTGGCAGTCCATGTTGTACTTCTCGCAGACCTCGTCCACGGCGTCGTCGACGATGCGGGCCAGCGGGCGGCTCTCGCAGACGGCGCGGGCGTTGATGATCATGCGGAACTTCTTGTGGCCGCGCAGGAACTCCTCGGTGTGCTCGATGTCGTAGTCGACGCCGATGAGCGAGCACTTGTTCACGTCGCCGTTGCCGGCGGTGGCGAACGTCTTCAGGTGCGGGACGTTGCGCTTGCGCTCGATGAGGCCCATGCGGATGCCCTCGATGAGGTCGTCGATGACGGCGTTGCAGTCGACCTTGGAGTCGTCGAGCGTCTTGAAGAACACGCGGCGGTTGTACCAGGTCAGCTTTGTCTCGGCGGCGGCGAAGGCCTCGTCGTCGCGGACGGAGAAGTTCTTGAGGGCGCTCTCGTGGCTCGTGATGTAGTCGGCGAGCTCGGCGATGCCCGTGCGCTTGAGGGCGGAGATCGTCAGGACGTCGACGTCGGGGCAGGCCTCCTTGAGGTAGTTGACGTCGCGCTCGATCTCCTCGTCGGAGAGCAGGTCGCACTTGTTGAGCACGACCAGGTCGGCCTCCTCGAGCTGGAGCTTGAGCAGGTAGGCCAGCTCCTCGGGCAGGTGGATGTCGGCGCCCTCGGTGAGCATGCGGATGCGCTCGGGGTCGACGACGACCATGAACGGCGAGAGGATGAACTCGTCGGCGCAGTCGTCGGCCAAGCGGTGGTACACGTGGTCGAGCGCGCCGACGCCGCAGCCGGGGATGTCGCTCATGACGAAGTCCGCGCCGTCCTTGTCGCGCAGGCGGCGGATGCGGTCGATGGTGTTGTCCATCTGGTAGCAGATGCACCCGGAGGCGATCTCCTCGACCGTGCAGCCGCTGATCTGGGTCAGGTTGGTGTCGACGAGGTTGGCGCCGAGGTCGTTGGCGATGATGCCGACCTTGTTGCCGTGGCGGTTCATGTAGTCGCCGAGCGCGATCATCGTCGTGGTCTTGCCGGCGCCGAGGAAGCCGCTGACGACCATGAAGCGGATCTTGTCGTGGTCGCCGCCGGCGGACACGAGCTTGCCGGTCTCGCCGATGGGGTCCTCCCCGATGGAGTTGAAGGTGTCGTAGGGCATGGTTTCTCCTAAAAAACAGTTCGGCGCGCGCCGACCGGTCGGTGGCGCGCGCCGCTTATTCTAGCAGCAGGAAGCCAGGATGGGCTGGTCGTACTCGTCGTAGAAGCCGTCGTAATCCGGGCTGGTCTTGATGATGTGGTCGCCGTGGGTGTCCATCTCGTGGCGCTCGCGGTTGAACTCGATGTCCCAGCAAGCGGCGTAGCGGGTCTTGGCGAAGCAGGTCACGTTGTTGCAGACGTGCAGGCGCGCGCCGGTCGGGAACTTGATGTTGTAGTCGTACAGGAACTCGTCGGGGTAGTCGGGCAGGTTGCCCTTGTAGGTCGCCCACTCGTCGGTGTAGGACTCGCAGACGTCGGACTCCCAGTCGGTCTTCATCAGGCGGCAGGTGATGGTCGCAAAGGCGGTGCCGTCGAACTTGGCGAGCTCCTCCTCGGTGACCGGGGTCTTGAAGCAGATCGGGTAGCGCGGGTTGATGAAGCCGACCTCCTGGACGATGCGGCGGAAGTCGTTGATGTACATCGCGCCGCCGAGACGCGTGGCGCGCAGCTCCATGTCGTGGGAGATCTCATGCTGCATGCGGCGGTCGGTGAAGACGTCGGTGAAGTAGAACTCGCCGCCGTTCTTCAGGATGCGGAAGACCTCGCGGAAGATGGCGTCCTTGTCGGGGGAGAGGTTGATCATGCAGTTGGAGATGACGAGGTCGACGCTCTCATCGGGGATGAAGGAGAGGTCCTCCGGGCATCCGTTGACGAGCTCGACGTTGCACTTGTCGTAGCCGAACTGCTTGATCTCGGCGTCGAGGTATTTCTCGGCGATGGCGAGGCGCTTGGCGTTGGGCTCGACGCCCGTGACCTTGCCCTCGGGGCCGACGAGCTGGGCGGCGAGGTAGGTGTCGCGACCGGAGCCGCAGAACAGGTCGACGACGGTCAGGCCGTCCATCAGCGGCGGAATCGGGGCGCCGGGCTCGTGGAACCAGTTCTTGATCTCGGCGGAGATGTTGAACATCTTGTCACGCGCCAAGCCGGGGAGGCTGACGTCGGTGTCCTTGGTGCGGGAGGTAGCCTGGGGGTCGCGCGGGCCGATGGCGGCGATCTCCTCGTAGTAGGCGGCCGGCTCGACATCCAGCTTGTAGTACTTGACGTAATCTGGGTAGCGCATGGGTGAACCTCTTTCTGTAGTTGCCCCGATTCATGAGTGTCCAATGGGTTGCTGGTGTGCAATAGTGGACGGTGTCCATTATACGGGTAGATTGGCGCTTCAACTGCGCGAAGCGGCAAGTCGGAGCCGTTTTTTCGAGAGCGGTCCGCTCGCGGCGCAAGCGGAAGAACTACGCGCAGCGGTTTCGGCTCGGCGTCGGGATGTTTGCCTGTACAATGCGCGATAACGATGTGAAGCGGGCTCGGCGCCGTGAGGCGCGGCCCGGAGGATGTTACGGGAGGACGCATGGGCGACTTCGACGTAATCGCGGTGAGGTACCGCGGAGAGGGCGTGCGGGACGTTGCGGTGCCCGAGGGCACGGTCGCGCTCGGGGACGGGGCGTTCGCGGGGCACAGCGAGATCGAGACGGTCACGTTGCCCGAGGGCCTGACCTCGATCGGCGAGGCGTGCTTCCGCGGGTGCAGCTCCCTGAGGTCGGTGACCCTGCCGTCGACGCTGGCCGAGATCGGCAAGAGCGCGTTTCTCGGGTGCTCGGGCCTCGAGGAGGTCGACATCCCCGCCGGCGTCGAGGTCATCCCGGAGTCCGCGTTCAACATGTGCTCGCGCCTGCGCCGCGTCACGGGCGGGAGCGGGCTGTACGGCATCGGCCCGAGCGCGTTCTCGAGCTGCTCGTGCCTTGTGGAATGCGAGCCGCTCGGGACGGCGGTCGACGTCGGCAAGCTCGCGTTCTCCGGGTGCACCTCGCTGGCCGAGGTCGTCTTGCCCGAGTACATGATGTACCTCGGCCATGCGGCGTTCCGGTGCTGCACGGCGCTGCGCCGCGTGACCATCCCGCGCGAGACCCAGGCGATGGAGGGCGACCCCTACGTCCTTTGCAGCGACGACCTCGTGTTTCTCAAGCGGCCCGACGCGGACTAGCCCCGAGGCGGGCGCGAGGGCCCCGCGTACTCAGGTTAGCGGGGTTTCGGAGCTTGTATTGCCTGTTGTCGAAGGCGGCTCAGTCGCGTTGTCGGCCGGGCAAGGCGCACATGCGCGAGGCGGGTGTGAGGGCCCCGCGTACTCAGGTTAGCGGGGCAGGACGATCACGTCGTAGCGGACGGACTTGCCCGCGATTGCGTAGGAGGGCTTGGCGCCCGCGAGGGCGGGGCCCTTGGCGGGGCGCTTGACGACGACCTTGCGCGGGCGGGCGGCGAGCGCGGCCCCGAGCAGGGCCTCCTCGTCCTCGCAGGGCTTCTCGAGCTGGTGGATCAGCTGGAACTTCTTCTTGACCGCGGCGCTCTTCCTGCGTGCGGGGAACATCGGGTCGAGCACGACCACGTCGGGCCGCTCGCCGAGGGCGGGCAACGCGGCGATGCTATCCTGCTTGAAAAGCTCGATGCGGCCTGTGGCCTCGGCGAGCTCGGGCACCTCGGCTGCGCGGGCGAGGCCGTCCTCGAGCAGGGCTGCGATGACGGGGTCGCGCTCGAACATCCAGACGCGGAACCCGGCTGCGGCGAGCAGGAGGCCGTCCTCGCCGAGGCCCGCGGTCGCGTCGATCGCAAGGGGGCTCTCGCCTGCGCCCTTGACCTTGGCGGCCTTCACGATGAGCTCCCCGCCGACGCGGCCCGGCCGACACCGCGCGGCCAGGCGCGTGAGGTCCGCGCGCACCGCGACGTCGCCGTCGACGAGGGCCAGCCCGCGCTCGTCGCGGACGAGGTGCGGCCCGCCTGAGTATGCGGGGTGGCTTGCGGCGTCGGCGCGCCTTGAAACGTTGCCGGGGGTTGTGCTTGCGCGGCCGGCGAAGGCGTCAGGAGAGTCGTCGCTGCGGTCGGCGAAGGTTTCGGAAAAGGCATCGTAGAGGGCTTGCTTTGACCCCGCCCCATCTTGCAGGGCTTGGCCGCGCGGCCTTCTCCCCGTGTTTCCTGAAGCGCTCGTTTTTTGAGATAGCTTGTCCATCTGGTCCATGTTGGCGTCGGATTTCGAGAAACGACTTAGGCGCTGTCGGCGCAGTTGAGGTTGCTTGCGACGAGCATCTGGATGCGGGGGATGGCGGCGGCAACCTCGTCCTCGTCGAGCTCGCCGCCGGCCTTGAGCTCGCGCTCCATCTCGAGCACGCGCCGGATGAAGGCGACGTCGTCGTCCTTGAGCTTGCCGTTGGCGGTGAGCATGCGGAAGCTCTCCTCGAGGTCGTAGGTCTGGGACGAGCGCGCGATCTGGACCTGGATGAGGACGCAGCACCCCTTGAACTGGCGAATCGGCGTTGTTCCTGTCATGGGGTTGTCTCCTTAGGCAAGCTCGAGGCGGGCGCGCTACTTGCTGTAGCGCTTGAAAGCGAACAGGGCGAGGGCGTACAGCGCTGCAGCCCAGACGATGCAGAGGGTGAGGCCGGACGTGGCGTCGGTCAGGGACGTCGAGACGGTCGCCAGGGTCGAGGTGCCGTAGCCGAGCATGATGTTGTTGATCGCGTGGAGAATCGTCTTGAACGGCTCGGGCAAGAACATCATCCCGCTCGTGCAGAGGGTGCCGACAAGGTTGGTGATGCAGATGTAGACGATGATGCCGACGGCGGAGCTCCTGAACACGAAGGAGATGCCGCAGGCGACCACCGCCACGCACGCGGCGCCGATGATGCTGATGAGGAGCTGGGCGGCGACGACGAGCGCGTCGGGGGCATCGCCGGCGGCCACGGTGTTGCCCACGATGTCGACGACGCCTACGACCAGGCCCGCGGCGGCCGCAGCGAGCGCCCAGACGAGCATGCGCGCGGTCATGAGCCGCACGCGGTTGGGCACGAGCATCAAGCCCATGCGCACGGTGCCGTCGCCGAACTCGCGGCTGACGTGGGCGATGCAGTAGAGGGCGAAGCAGAACGCGAAGAGGCCGATGCCGTCTGCGGCGGCGGGTGCCACGATGGCGCCCGAGAGGGTGTAGTCGGCGCCGGAGAGGGTCTCGGCGTAGCCGGGGGTGGCTTTGACGAGGCTGATGGCCGCGAGGTGGACGAACCCGGCGAGGATCCCCAGGACGGCGCAGACCGCGGTTGCGACGCGGAATCCCGTGGCGCCGGTGATGCGTGCGAGCTCGGCTGCGAACACGCCGCCGAAGGTCTGGCGCTCGCCCTGTGCCTCGAAGCAGGCGGCAACGTTACTCATGGGAGGCTCCCTTCGTGCTCAGGTAGAGGTCCTCGAGGCTCTTGCGCTTGGTCTCGAGGTGGTCGAGAGAAAGGCCGTTGGCATATACGAGTCGACCCAGGTCGCGGGCGGCGATGCCCCGTACGACCAGGCTCGGGCCGCTCGACTCGAAGGCGAGCCCGTTGTCCTCGAGGAGCCTGCGCAGCGCGTCCATGTCCTCGCTTTTGACGATGACGCCCGCGCCCGCCGAGCCGGCGGCCTCCTCGAGCTCCTCGACGCCGCCGGACGCGGAGACGACGCCGTCGTTGATCATGATGACGCGGTCGGCCACCATCTCGAGTTCGCTCATGATGTGGCTCGACAGGAAGACGGTCTTGCCGGCGTCGGCCTGCGCGCGCAACAGGTCGCGCAGCCAGATGATGCCGTTGACGTCGAGGCCGTTGATGGGCTCGTCGAACATGAGGTTTTGCGGGTTGCCCAAAAGGGCGCTCGCGATGCCGATGCGCTGGCGCATGCCGAGGGAGTACTCCCCGATGCGCTTGCCGCCGACGCCCACAAGGCCCACGAAGCCGAGCACCTCGTCGACGTCGACGCCTTTGAGGCCGGCGGTGCGGCACTGGTAGCGCAGGAAGGCGGGGCCGCTCATCGAGAGCGGGAGAAACTCGGCGCCCATGCAGCACCCCAGCGTCTGGGTGGGGCTCGCGGACTGGGCGTAGGCGACGCCGTCCACGAGAGCGACGCCTGAGGTCGGGCTCTCGAACCCTGCGACGATCTTCATGGTCGTGCTCTTGCCGGCGCCGTTAGGCCCGACGAAGCCGGTGATCACGCCCGGCTCCACCGTGAAGGAAAGGTCCTTGAGCACGGTCTTCTGGCCGTAGACCTTTCGCAGCTGCCGTACCTCTATCATGGTCGTCCTCTCGTCGTCGGCAGGTTGCTTCGCGCGTCATGCCCGCTCGCGGTTGTTGCTGCAGTCGCTGGCGCAGTAGCTGGCGAGCACGCGCTTGCGGCTGCAATTGCTGTCGCACTTGCCGTTGCAGTTGCACGCGCGCTTGCGGCAGCAGTTGGCATCGCGCTCGTAAACGCTGTCGCAGCTGCTACAGCGTTTGCCTTTGCGGTTGCTCTCGCCGCTCGGTAGCGGCTGTGCAGTCGCAGTAGCAGTAGCTGACGAGCTCGCGCTTGCGGCTGCAATTGCTGTCGCACTTGCCGTTGCAGTTGCACGCGCAGTTGCGGCTGCAGTCGCTGTTGCAATCGCTGTTGCGGTTGTTGTGCAGCAATCGCTGTCGCGGTCGAAGCAAAGGGAGCGGTGTGCTCCCTCGGGCATTTTACCCCTTTGGGGCGTAAAGGAAGCCAACAGCCAGAGGCGGATTACGTCCGCTTGGCGGTCGGACGCGCCAGGTGAACGTAAACGGCGAGTCAGGCTTCTGGGGGGTTATGCCCAAAGCGTGTCCGCCCGCCAAGTGCCGGCTTGGCTGCCCCTTCCAGACGTTCCCGCTCCCCTAAGCGCGATCGAGGGGAAGCCGGGGCGGGCCGCGTGGCGCTGGCGTAGAACGCAACCGATTCCGGCGATGCTCATGGAGGACGACGACAGGTGGTCGTCCATGAGCAAGAGCTACTGCCAGCCTGCGTGCAAGGAGCTGGACGGGAAGGAGGAGGCGCTCGCGAAGAAGGATCAGCAGGCGTGCAAGCACATGGACGCGAAGGAGGATGCGCACGCTCAGCATACGGTAAATCAGGGGAGTCTCGGTAACAAA
>R18__coassemble_1955_pt1 | contig 16215 bp, 16 predicted proteins | sample R18__metabat2_low_PE_019 | metagenome-assembled genome bin R18
CGTCGGGGGGGAGTGCGGCGGGGGGGCCTCTGGCCGTGGGCTACATGGGCGGGTGGTCGGTGGTCTCCTGCTTGCCGCGCGTCGCGTGGAGCGGCCCGCCGGCGAGCAGCTTCTTGCAGTAGGGCGCGTAGGCCGGGTTGCCCGATATCGCCTTGACGACCTCGGCGAGGTCGAGCGAGCCGGGGTAGACCGTGTTGTCGACGCGGGGGTAGCTGATGTAGCCGCTCATGTAGAGGCTCTCGGCGATGCGCATCGTGCGGGCGGGGGTGATGCCCTCGGCGGACGCGGCCGCCATCAGGCTCGTCGTGTTGAACGGAGCGGGGGGCTGGACGGTGCGCTTCTTCCTCTCGACCGAGGAGACGCGGGCGCCCGTCGCGCCGTCGACGTTGGCCATCGCAGCCGCAGCCGCGGCCTCGCTCTTGAACCGCGCGGTCGAGTGGGTGGCCTCGAACGCGTCGCCGCCCTCCCCGAACGACCCCCGGATCACCCAGTAGTCCTCGGGGACGAACGCCATGCGCTCGCGCTCGCGGGCCACGACGAGGGCCAGCGTGGGCGTTTGCACGCGGCCGGAGCTGCGCACGTTGCCGAACCCGGACTGGCGCACGAGGGTCAGGTAGCGCGTCAGGGCCGCGCCCCAGATGAGGTCGATGTCCTGGCGCGTGCCGCCCGCAGCCGCCAGGTTCATGTCCATGTCGACGAGGTTGGAGAACGCGCCCGTTATCTCGGGCTTGGTGAACGCGGAGTAGCGCGCTCGGGACACCGGCGCCCAATCGTTGACCTCGCGGCAACACGACAGCGCGTCGGCGCCGATCAGCTCGCCCTCGCGGTCGAAGTCCGTCGCGATGATGATGTGGTCGGCCTTCTTGGCGAGGTTCTTGAGCGAGCGGATGATGTCCTTCTCCTTGGGGACCTTCTCCACCGGCGCATAGGCGAGGTAGGGCAGCGCGTCCATCTTCCAGCCCTTGATGTCGATGCCGTCGGCGAGGTAGGGCTTGCGCTTCGTGGGGTAAGGGGGCTTCGGCAAGCTGGCGGGGACCTTGGCGGGAACCGCCTCCCCGTCGGCCGTGACCCCGCGCCATCCGCCGCGCGCCTTGTAGACGAGCTGCGGCGGGAAGTCCACCTCGAGGATATGGCCCCGCAGGCCGATGGTGACCCATTCCTCGCCGTCCACGGCGAAACGGTACACCGGCGTCGAGTAGACCTTGTCAGCCTTCGGCTTCCCGGCTCCCAGCAACGCCGCGATCTTCTGCGCAGCGTCGTTCTTCTCGGTCACTACCAGCTTCATGCCCTGTCTCCTTGCAATCGTGCCGACCCGTCCGAAACCCCGCGCTCAAAGGCACGCTCACGCGGCGGACGCAGCCGACGGCTTCATTCACACGATCCCCGTTGTTTATTAACGTGTGTGGGGATTCGCACCGCCCGTTTCCCGAACAAGTGCGATTGGTGCATCATACACGAGTTTTTTGGAAGAGCACGAAAAAACCCATGCGTCGCGGCCTCCGCGGAAACCCGCCCCCGGAGTCCACGCAGGTCGACTCCGATCGCCCCGCCTGTCGAAAATATTTAATTTGCTTTACAGCTAGCATTATATATGCTAGTGTGCTTTTATTAATGAAAAAAGGAGGCTTCATGCAGGCTTCACAAATCAACGCAAGAATCAGCCCCGAGCTCAAGACCGCAGGAGATCGAGCCTTCGAGTCCATCGGGTGGAGCACGACGCTTGCGGTCCGGAAGCTCTGGGAGTATGCCGGCCGAAACGCCCGCGACGCCGAGGCGCTCCGGGCTCTCGTCTCCTTGCTGGACCAGGACAAAGGCTGCCGTGAATCCGACGCACCCGCAACGGCGATCGCGGAAAGCGGCCCGTCCATCTACGCGGACGCCCTGAGGGCAATGGGCGTTCCGGCAAAGCGAGAATCGCCCGACATCCCCTACGACGACCTGTTGGAAGCGGCGGTGTTCGACAAAATGGACTCTCGGGGGACGGCGTCATGAGCGCCGGGAAGCCCATTGTCGTCGACACGTGCGTCTGGCTCGACTACCTCCTGGGAGACCGCGCAAACCACGAGGCCGCGTGGAAGTTCGTCGTCGAGGCAACGCGCCGGGGCATCCCGCTCGTCATTCCCTCCCACTCCCTCAAGGACCTGTTTCTCATCTTCCAGCAGATTCTGAAAGCCGCAAACCGCGCGGACGGGAAGATGGACGCGCAAGCCGCCGCAGAAAGCGCGCGGGCGGCCGCATGGGCGGCGGTGGACCTGGTGATGGAGCTTGCGACCGTGGGGCCTGCGGACCAAAGCGATGCGTGGCTCGCCTCGAAGCAGCGCTCTCTCCACTCGGACTATGAGGACAACCTCGTAGTTGCCTGCGCCATGAGGCTGGACGCGCGTCTGTTGGTCACATCCGACGAGACGCTCGCAAAGCGCTCCCCCGTCGCGACGCTCGCACCGGCGGACGCCCTCGCGTTCATCGCGTGCTGAGCCACGTTGTCGAGAGTTAACCGTCTGCGACCGAAATCTTAACGGGAACGCAACCTGGGTATGTCACCATACGCTGCAAGCGCGCCCGGCAGGTTCAGAGGAGGCCGGGCCAAAGCACCGCAACGAGGAGCCGCCATGGACAAGCTGATTTTCCATACTCCGCGCATCAACCAAGAGCTTGCACGCTACGGCGTGAAGTTCGGCATCTACAAGAACAACACCTTCCAGGAGCGTCTGTTCCCCTTCGATGCCATCGCGCGCGTCATCCCCCATTCCGACTGGGAGGTTCTCGAGAAGGGCCTCGCCCAGCGCGTCGACGCCCTGAACGCATTCCTCGGCGACATCTACGGCGAGCGCCAGATCGTGCGCGACGGAATCGTGCCCGAGGACTTCATCTTCTCCTGCAGCGGGTACCTGCCCGAGTGCGACGGCATCAAGCCGCCCAAGGGCATCTACTCCCACATCTCCGGCATCGACCTCGTCCTCGGCAAGGACGGCACGTGGTACGTCCTCGAGGACAACCTGCGCATCCCGAGCGGCGCGAGCTACCCGCTCATCGCGCGCAACATCACGCGCCGCTGCTCCCCCGACACGTTCCGCGAGAACGCCATCGTCGACAACCGCGGCTACGGCGCGATGCTCAACCGCGTGTTCAACCACGTCAACCGCGGCGGCATCAACGTCATCTTCACGCCCGGTCGCTACAACGCCGCCTACTTCGAGCACAGCTACCTCGCCGAGCAAACCGGGGCGACGCTGGCCGAGTCCGGCGAGCTCTACGTCAAGAACGAGCGCCTCTACTACCGCTCCTACAACGGCGACGAGCAGGTCGGCGCAATCTACCGCCGCATCAGCGACGAGTACCTCGACCCGAACTGCTTCCTGCCCGAGAGCGTCATCGGCATCCCCAACATCATGACCGCCTACCGCGCCGGCAACGTCGCCATCATCAACGCCCCCGGCAACGGCATCGGCGACGACAAGGGCATCTACTACTTCGTCCCCAAGATGGTGAAGTACTACCTCAACGAGGAGCCGATCCTCAAGAACGCGCCGACCTACCTGCCGTTCTACGAGGACGACATGAAATACACGCTCGACAACCTCGACAAGCTCGTCATAAAGGACACGGCAGAGGCCGGCGGATACGGCGTCGTCTTCGGCAGCTCCCTCGACGAGGCGGGCTTGGCCGAGATGGCGAGCAAGATCAAGGCGGAGCCGCGCCGCTGGATCACCCAGGAGGTCATCGACTTCGAGGAGCTCGAGACCTGGATCGGCGGCGAAAGGGTCCTGCGCAAGGCGGACCTGCGCGCCTTCGTCCTCTCCGGCGCCCGCACCGAGGTGTGGCCGAGCGGCCTCACCCGCTACGCCCGCGAAGAGGGCAACTCCATCGTCAATTCGTCCCAAGGAGGAGGGTTCAAGGACACATGGGTACTTTCACGCTAAGCAAGACGAACCGCCTGTACTGGCTCGGCCGCTACGTCGAGCGCGCCTACATCGCCATCGAGCTGATGGAGAAGGCCTACGACGTGTCCATAGACGGGCCGTCGTTCGACTACGCGGGATACTGCAGCCGGCTGAACATCCCCTCCGACTACGACAACGTCAACCAGTTCCTCCGCAGCTACCTCTTCGACCCGGAGAACCCCGACTCCGCCGCGGCGGCGCTCAACCACGCGTTCGACAACGCCGTCGTGCTGCGCGAGACCCTGGGGAGCATGACGCTGTCCTACCTCCAGCTCGCCAAGAACGTCATGGACGGCGCCAACGTCAGCATGGCCCCCATGCTCGACCTGCAGACCGTGCGCGACTACCTCATGGCGTTCAAGGGATGCGTCGACGACCTCATCCGCGACGAGGACAGCCGCATGATCGTCAAGATCGGCACGACCGTCGAGCACATCGACATGAGCCTGCGCCTCGAGCACGAGCTCGACGACCTGCAGCGTCGCCTCGGGCGTCTGTCGAGCCGGCTCCAGCGCACCCACATGCGCCGAGACGGCAAGTACGTGCGCCTGCTCCTCGACCTCATCCCCGACCCCCAGCCCATCGAGAACAGGGACATCCTGCTCGAGTGCATGGAGAACCTGTTCCCCGACGCCTAGCCGCCGGAGCCCGCGAAGCCCTGAGATTTCTACACGGGAGTATCTATGAAGACTTTGAACTTCAGGTTCAAGACGACGGTGGAGTTCAGCGAGGCCGTCGAAAGGCACGACTTCGTCCTGAGGTGCCTGCCGAAGTCGGGACCGCGCCAAACGGTCCGCGCACGGCTCTCCCTCGAGCCGGAGGTGCCCTTCGACATCCAAACCGACAGCCTCGGCAACGACATGGCCGTCGGCTACCTCGAGGAGCCCCACGCAAGCTTTGCGTATACGATAGCGGGAACGGCAACGGTCGACCTCGACCGCCCCGACCGCACCGAGCCCCACCCGCTCTACCTGCGCGAGACGCCGCGCACGGCCATGACGCCCGCGATGAGGGAGTTCTTGGCCGACTCCGCGAGCGCGGGCATGCGCGAGATGGTCATGACGGGCATGGGCGCGGCCTCGAGCGCATCGTTTACCGTCGAGCACCTCATGCACACGGTCCACGACCTCATCGAGTACAAACCCGGTGCGACCGACGTCAACACCACCGCCCGCGAGGCGTTCGAGCGGCGCGCGGGCGTTTGCCAAGACTACGCCCACGTCCTCATAGCGCTGGCAAGGGCCTGCAACGTCCCGGCCCGCTACGTCAGCGGGCTGACCGTCGGCGAGGGCGCCACCCACGCCTGGGTCGAGGTCTACCTCGACGGCTCGTGGCGCGGGCTCGACCCGACGCGGGACAAGCTCGTCGACGAGAGCTACCTCGTCTTGGCCCACGGGCGCGACTGGGCGGACTGTCCCATCGAACGGGGCACGTTCCAAGGTTTCGTCGACCAGACCCAGACTGTGTTCATGCAGGTCGAGGAGGTATAGGGGGATCAAACTCCCCGGAATGAACCGGCAGCCGCCTTGACGCGGCTGCCCCCTTTTTTCCCAAAATGCGGCGGTCAAGGGTACAATGGGCGCCGCACGATAGAAGGCGCCCGAGAACCGGTTCCGAGCGCCGCAGCCGCACATCAAGGAGACACGTTGAAGGTCGAAGTCACGTCAGCCGAGCTCTACGCAGACGAGCACTTGCGCATATGGAAAAACCACCTCGAGCCCGAGGGAGGAGCGGCGCCCGGCGCAAAGCGCGTCAGCGTCGTCACGGGCATCCACGGCGACGAGCTCGAAGGGCAGTTCGTCGCGTTCGAGCTCGCCCGCCGCATCCAAGCGTCGCCCGAGCACCTGGCCGGCACCGTCGACATCTACCCCGCGATCAACCCCCTCGGCATCAGCTCCATCATGCGCAGCGTCCCCCTGTTCGACCTCGACATGAACCGCATCTTCCCCGGGAACGAGGAGGGCGACCTCGTCGAGCACATCGCCCGCGCGGTGGTCGACGACGTGGCGGGCAGCGACCTCGCCTTCGACATCCACGCGAGCAACGTCTTCCTCACCGAGATCCCCCAAATCCGCATCAACGAGGTGACCGCCGAGCGGCTCGTCCCGATCGCCATGAAGGCCAACGTGGACTACCTGTGGGTCCACTCGTCCGCGACGGTCCTGCGCAACACGTTCGCCTACTCCCTCAACGAGATCGGCACCCCGACGCTCGTCGTCGAGATGGGCGTCGGCATGCGCATCACGCGGGAGTACGGCCACCAGCTCGTCGACGGCATCATGAACCTGATGTGCGACCTCGGAGTCTGGACGGGCCCCGCGCCCGAGGGCATCCGCCGCCCCATCATCTCGACCGACGGCGAGGTGAGCTTCATCAACGCCGACGCCGCGGGCATCTTCCTCCCCAGCGTCAGCCACGAGAACTTCGTCCACGAGGGCGACGAACTCGGCATCATCGCCGACGCTACGACTGGCGAGGTCAAGCAGGTCCTCATAAGCCCGGTCGACGGGCTGTTGTTCACGTTGCGCGACTACCCCGTCGTCTACCCCGGCAGCCTCATCGCGCGCATCTTGGGCGGCGTCGACGAGGAAGGGCGCTCGACCGGCGCCATCCTCGTGACCCAAAAGGACTACCAGGACATGCGCGACCGCGCAAAGCTCGCCCGCGAGGTCGAGGAAGAGGAGCGCGCCTGGCGCGAGAAGCGCGAAGCGGAGGAGCGGGCCCGAAGCGGCAAGCGGCCCGAAGCCGACAGACGCGACGAAGACGAGGAGGCCTAGGGGACATGCGCGAGGAAATCGTCTACAGCATCGACATGCCCTATCGCGATCCCGACGCGATCAAGGGCTTCGTGTTCGGCGAGGGCAAGCACAGCCTCGCCATCGTCGGCTCTACGCGTGGCAACGAGGTCCAGCAAACCTACATCGCCAGCCAGCTTGTGCGCCGCCTGCGCAAGCTCGAGTCCCAAGGCCGCATCGCCCCCGGCCACGAGATCTTGGTCATCCCCTCGATCAACAAGATCTCGATGAACACCGGCCGCCGCTTCTGGCCCATCGACAACACCGACATCAACCGCATGTTCCCTGGATACGACAAGGGCGAGACGACCCAGCGCATCGCCGCAGGCGTGTTCGAGGCCGTTCAGGGCTACGAGTACGGCATCCAGTTCACGAGCTTCTACCGCCAAGGCGATTTCCTGCCCCACGTCCGCTATATGGACGTCGTGGGCGGCGACGGAGCTGACGGCGACCTGTTCGGCTTGAGCTATGTCGTGACGTACAAGGCCGAGCCGTTTGACACAACGACGCTCAACTACAACTGGCGCCTTTGGGACACCGACGCCTACAGCGTCTACACGTCCAGCACCGACACGGTCGACGAGGAGAGCGCCCGCGAGGCCGTGCGCGCGTGCCTGCGTTTCATGAACGCCAAGGGCCTTATCGACTACCCCTGCCACCCCGGCTACGTTCCCGCCCACGTCTACGAGGGCGACCTCGTCTGCGCACACACGCAGCACGCCGGCATCTTCCGGCGTCTCGTGCGCCCCGGCGACACCGTCTCTCGCAACGGCTTGCTCGCCGAAATCGTATCGCCGATGACCGGCGAGGTCGTCGAGGAGATTCGCGCGCCCGAGGGCGGCGTCGTCTTCTTCACGTGCAGCAAGGCCCTTGTCAACGAGCACACCCTCGCCTTCAGCCTCATCACCCGCGACATGGCTGCCAACTAGCGGCCAGCGAGGTCGGACGTCGAACGCACGCCAAGGAGACCGCAGAAACAGGGCTCAAACCAGTTTTTGCGGTTTCCTTGGCGACTAATTTCGGTTGTGCGCGCTCGTCGCGGCCCCAAAGCGTCAAGGACAACCTCCCAAGCCCGTGATTTTGAAATGTATGTGCGGTTGGTTTCAAAAATCCAAGGAACAGGAAGCCGTATCGCCCCGGAAAGGGTCGCACAACCGAAATTAGTCGCCACAAAAGGGGCTGATCTGGTTTGAGCGTCGCTAAGCGCCGGCCCCTCAGGCCGAAGCCTCGGCCTTCTCGCGCTCCTCGCGCTCGAGGACGAGTTTCATGGAGGCGATGGCACACTCGAGCATCGAGTCGTCGGGCTCGTTGGTCGTGAGGTACTGCATCTGCATGCCGGGCCAGAGGATGACCTTCACGAGCGGGTTGTCGGGATGCGTGCCTGCCCACTTGACGTTGATCTCGTACGACAGCCCCGCGATGACGGGCATGAACACGATCCTGACGAGGATGACCAAGATGAGCTTGGGCGCTCCGTCCGGCACTCCCCACGCGCTGATGAGCGCGTTCACGGGGATGACGGTGTAGACGATGATCGCCAACACCATGACCATGATCAGGAACGCCGTGCCGCAACGCACGTGGAGGCGCGGGAAGCTGCGGCAGTTCTCGGGCGTGAGCTCGAGGCCGTGCTCGTAGCAGTGGATCGTCTTGTGCTCGGCGCCGTGGTAGGAGAACATGCGCTTGATCTCCTTCATGCGGCCGATAAGCCAGATGTAGAACACGAAGATGGCGACGCGCAGAACGCCGTCGACGATGTTCCACAAGATGAAGTTCGAATCGTATTCGCCGACGATGAGGTTGGTGACGAAGGCGGGGGCGACGATGAAGAGGACGACGCCCAAGACGAGGCCGAACACCATGGAGGCGGTCATGACCCCCTTGCCGAGGCCGTCCTGGAAGTTCGAGCCCTCTGAATCCCCCTTGCCCGCGGAGCTCCCGCCGCCGCGCGGCGCAGCATCGGGCTCCTCCACGATCTCGAGGGACCGCTGGGCCCCGAGGGCGTCCACCACCTCGTCGGGGTTGCCGAAGTCGCGCTCCCAGGAGAATCCCCCGGCGTCCGAAGCAGGCTCGCCCTCATCGGAGCCGATGAGCATCTCGCGGTAGAACGACTCGTCGGGCATCACGAAGCCCCCGCGCGCCGCATCGCCGGCCGGTCCGCAGGGAGCCGTCCCGTCGCCGGCCGAGTGGGCCGAGCCAGGGTCGGAGGCGCCGGCAGGCTCCGCGGCGGCCCCGGCCGCCTCGGCGCGCTCCTCGACGGCGGAACCGCCGGCGGCGGACTCCTCGGCGAGCGCGGCAAGCTCCTTCTCGATGTCCTCGGGCTTGTAGCCGGCCGCCCTCATCTTCTCCTCGTCGGAGGCCGTTGCGGGGTCGACGCCCTCTTCGAGATACATCGCATAGCTCATGTCGAAGCGGTCGAACGCGTGCTCGGTCGCGACCTCGAGCGCCTTGTACCCAAGCCCCAGGCTCTCCACGAGCGCCACGCACCCGCGCACGAGCGGCCACGACATCCAAGCGTTCTTCTTCTTGCCGGAGGCGAGCTCGTGCTCCTCGGTGTAGACGCCTCCGTCGGGGCGCCGCACCGCCGCGGCCCAGTTGTACTTGCCGCGCATCATGACGCCCTCGAGCAGCGCCTGGCCGCCGACGTGGGTCTTGAGCGCGCCGTCTTCGGAAAACGCGCGCGAAAGGTCGCTCTTTTGCTTGCTCATGAAACCTCGTGTTCTGCGAAATTCGACCGTCGGAGCGGTCGTGCCGTTAGTCAACCGTAGTATACACGGACGAGGCGAAAGGAGCCTACTTCAAGGAGTGCTCCGCGGAATTTCGCTGCGCCTGGATGCGGTCGAGGCGGGCGTTGCGGAAGTACAGGGCGATGTCGACGCTCACGAGCAGCGTGTTGATGACGTAGAAGACGATGACGTAGCTGAGGTGGTCGTCGACGAGCTTCGCGGCGATGCCGAAGAGATAGCCCACGACGACGATGATCTCGAAGGCGACGCTTTTGCCCCGCGCCGTGCGCGAGCGCAGCGACTTCGCGATGTTCACCGGCCATGCCGCCGCGAAGCACAGCAAAAAGCACATCTCGAGCACCTCGGTCAGAGGAACGCCGAACAACGTCGCCATAACCGCAGCCCGCCCGCAGCGCTAGTCGCGCTTCACCTTCGGATAGGGGTTGCCGCAGCACATCTTGCCCTCGGGGCAGTTGCCGCGGATGCAGGGCGCGCCGGCGTCCATGAAGATGTAGGGCGCGGTCGGACGGGCGAGCTCGATCATGCGGTGGGCCATCTCGCGGATCTCCCACTGCGCGCGGTTGCATCCGCGCAGGCTGAAGAAGTGGAGCAGCTCGCGCACGTTCATCGTGATGACGATCTTGGACTCGGCGGCGTTAGGCAACAGGTAGCGTGCATCCTCGGCGGGAACGCCAGCGTCGAGGAGCTTCTTGTAGCCCTCGACCGCGGCGTCGATCGCCTCGTCGAAGATGCGCTCGAGCTCGGGATCGGCCGAGACCGTCTCCGGCTTGACGACCTCGAGGCCGTCCTTGAACTTGACGTAGCGCTGGCTTTGCTGGTTGTAGCTCGCGAGGCGGTGGCGCACGAGCTGGTGGGTCAGCGCGCGGGAGACCCCGTCGACCGCGAACGTGTAGCTGGCGTGCTCGAGGGTCGAGAGATGGCCGGAGGAGATGACCGTGCGCAGGACGCTGCGGACCTTGTCGTCGGGCATGGTCTCCATGAGCTCGGCGGCGCCTACGGGCGCGTAGCAAAGGCGCGCGGCTGTGGCGATGGCGCGCTCGGGATCGGGAGTGTGGTACAGAAGCTCAACTTGCATGGCGTCTCCTCGGACGGGTTCTCTCGCTCTTCAAGTATAGTTGTAGCGGAAGCGAAGGCGAGGGCGTCTCGGCAATCGGCGGCGAAGCCGCCAGCCGGAACGGGACAGGGAGCCGACATGGAAAACGACGGGTTTGCGCCGATTCTCCTCACAACCGACTGGAACGAGGAGTGGAAGCGCCTCCAGGCTGCGCGCAAGCGCGCCGATTCCGCGCAGTACTGGAACGAGCGCGCGGCGACGTTTCACCGCAAGGACTCCCCCAACTCCTACGTCGAGGGCTTCCTCGGCAACATCGGCCTCGAGCCGGGCGACTCGGTCTTTGACATGGGGTGCGGCAACGGCGCGCTCACCCTTCCGCTCGCCGCGGCGGGGCACCGCGTCATCGCAGCCGACTTCTCCCAGGGCATGCTCGACATCCTCGTCGAGGACGCGCGCGACCGCGGCGTGCTCGGCCTCGTAAAGCCGATCTGCATGAGCTGGAGCGACGACTGGGAGTCCTTCGGAGTCGTCGAGGGGTGCGTCGACATCGCCGTCGCCAGCCGCTCGATTGCCACCGACGACCTAGGCGACGCGCTTATGCGCCTCGACCGCGTCGCCCGCAAGCGCGCCGCCGTCACGCTCTCGACGAGCATGTCCCCGCGCATCGACGAGCGCATCCTTGTCGACCTCGGGCTCCAGCCGGCCCTCGGGCGCGACTACCTCTACGCGTTCAACATCCTCGCCTCCCGCCACATCCACCCCTCGGTCGTCTACCTCGACAACGACCGCAAGGACCGCTATCCCACGCGCGAGGACGCCATGGCGTCGCTTGGCCGCATGCGCGGGGACATTCTCGACAAGATCGACCCCGGCGAAAGGGAGGCAACCGGCCGCAGGTTTGACGAGTGGGCCGGAGACAACCTCGTGGAGGACCGCGACGACGCAGGGGCGTTTTGGCGCCTGCGCAGGCCGCGCCTTACGAGATGGGCGCTTATCTCCTGGGAGACCGACCGCTAGACGCAAAGGCAACGCGCAGCGCGAGAAAGACCGACCGCCTGGCGGACGCGCAACGCAAGGGAAACCGACCGCCAGGCGCATGCACAGCACGGGGAAAGCCGACCGCTTGGCGAACGCACGGCGACCGCTAGGCGTATGCGCGGCGCGGGCAGACGGGACAGCCCGGCTCGCACCGCGCTTCGAGAAGCCGGGACCTCCTGGCTTAGCCCCTCTCGACCAGGTCGGCCGCCTCCAACCGCGTACCGAAGCCGCGCCCGAACGCAAAACGGCGCCCCGGAGCGTGAACATTATTATAGAACTCCAAGCTACGGGGCGCCCGCAAAAAGCCGGGGTCCCTCCGGACGAGGCTGGATCTAGCGCGTGCTCCGGCGGCTGCGAGCGCGGCCGGAATCTCCCTGGTCACCCGACCCCGACGAGCGGAACGCGCCCGGGGCGAAGGCGTCGGGAGCCTGTTGTTGGGGAGCAGCCTGGTCGCCGGCCGCGCGATGGGAGCGCTGCGGACGCTGGCCTTGCTGCTGGGCTTGGCCACGGGTCGTCCCGACTCCCGTCGAGCGCGCCCAGCTCTCGATGTTGTTGTCGTCGAGCGCACCCAAGACAGCCGAAGGGTCCTCGGCCACGACCGGGGAGTCGGAGTCGCCCTTCCTGACGCGCTTGCCCTCCTCGTTGTAGTAGGCGTAGTAGTAGTTCCCGCCGGAGTCCTCGCGCACGAAGGTCATGACCAGGCCGAGGATGTTCGCGTCGGCCGCACGCAGCTGGGCGATCGCCTTCTCGATCGTGTCGCGGGGGGTAGCGCCCTGGCGCACGACCATCAGCGTCCCGTCCGCAAGGTTGCTGGCCACGGCGGCGTCGACGAACAGGCCGATGGGCGGCATGTCGAAGATAACGTAGTCGAAGGTCTGCGAGAGCTTGTCCATCAGGACGGCGAAGCGCTTCGTCGCGAAGATGTCCGCCGGGTTGGGGACGTTGGGCTCGCAGTCGAGGAAGAACAGGTTCGGAATGTGCGTCGCGCTGATCGCGGCGCGCAGGGAGGCCTGGCCCGAGAGGACGCTGTACAGGCCGTTGGAGTTGTGCATGCCGAGCATCGCGCCGAGGCTGCGGCGACGCAGGTCGCCGTCCACGACGAGGACGCGCTTGCCCGAGCTCGCGATGGCGCAGGAGAGGTTGCCCACGACGGTCGACTTGCCCTCGTCCATGACCGAGGAGGTCACGACGATGGTCTTGATCGGCTTGTCAAGCGATGCGAACCGGATGTTCGCCAAGAGGGTCTTCGAGGCGTTAGACAATCCCTCCGATTGGAACGCGCCGAGGACCTTGCGGTTCTTCTTTGCCATTGCCGCCTCCTTACATCTTCTTCACGTAGGGCATGCGGCCCACGACCGGGATGCCGAAGAGCTCTTCAGCCTCTTCGGGGCTCTTGACGGAGTTGTTCAGCATGTCCATGAGGACGATGAGCGCGATGGCGATGAACAGGCCCGCCAAGAACGCAACGCCCGTGTACATCAGGCGCTTGGGGCCGCTCGGGGCCGTGGGGACGCTCGCGCTGTCGACGATGTTGACCGCCTCGAGGTTCATGACCTCGATCGCGACCGAGGAGACCTCGTCGGCCATCTTGTTCGCAACCTGGGCGACCGCCTCGGGTCGCTTGCCGGTGACGCTGAGCGTGATGACGCGGTTGGTCGTCGAAGAGGACACCGAGACCGTGAACGCGTCGAGGTCGTCGAGCCCGAAGCTCTTCGCGACGGCGGATTTCACGCGGTCGGTCTTGGCCAAGACGGTGATGTCGTTGGCGAGCTGCTGGCTGGCGGTCAGGTCGCCGGAGGTGACCGAGGAGTCGCTGGTGGTCGAGGACTTCGACAAGACGTAGAGCGAGACGCTCGACGTGTAGTCGTTGGTCATCACGCCCCAGCAGTAGCCCGCCGTCGCAACGGCGAACACGACCGGGAACAGGACCAGCAGGTACCATTTCTTGCGCAACAGGCTCAAGAGCTCAAGAAGCGTCATCTAGTCACCTTTTCTCTCATGATTTCTCACAAACGCGTGTCGGACGGTTCATTCTACGATACTTTCCCGCAACGCGGTCCGCAAAGCGCGATTATCGACGGGGAAGTTCCACGAAAAGTCCGCGAGATGCACTGGCCGTACCCGAGCCGCGGGCGAGGCCCGCCTCCGGCCGCGGCGTCTAGCGCATGACCGCGTAGCTGTCGTCCTCGCGCTTCTCGATCTCGACGCCGGGAAAGCTCGCCACGTAGAGGCGCAGGTTCCGGTAGCCGGTCTTGGTGACGCGGAACTTCTTGAAACGCGCCCGCACAGACCTGGAGAGCGATTCGATGGAGGCACCGTCCTCGCCGGCCTGCGCGATGGCCTCGACGAGGAACCGGCGCGGGGCCTCGTTCTCGTCCTCGGCCGCGCCGTCCGGAGCAGGGGATCCGGCTTCGACAGCCGGACTCGCCTCGGCGGCGAGCTCGGCATTCTTCGCGCGAGATCGCCGGGACTTCCGAGCGGGCTTGGCCTCGGGCTCCTCTTGGGGCTCCTGGCCGGACGCAAACTCGGCCTCGACCTCAGCCTCTCGGCCGGGCTCTTCCTCGCCCTCGGCCGATCCGCCTTGGGCCTTGCGCCTCCTGCGCGCCCTCTTCGGAGCGGGCTCGTCCTTGCCCTCGGGCTCGGGCGCCCCGCCTTCCCCTGTCGGCTCCTCGGAATCGGGCGAAACGGGCTCGTCCTCCGCCCTCTCGGCTGCGGAGCCCTCGGACCCCTCGTCCCCGCCCGCAGCCGCCTCTTCGGCGGCGTCGGCAGAGCGCAAGCCGCGTCCTCCGCGGCGACCGCGGCGACGGCGGCGACCCTTGCGGGCGTCTCCCTCGTCGGCCTCGGAGGCCTCTGCCTCTTCGGCGGCGTCGGCGCGTGCAGGCTCCTCGGACGCCTCCCGCTCCTGGGACCCATCCTCCTTGGCGACGACGCCGTTGAACCCGTCGGCGAGCTCTACGGCGACGTTCGAGCCGTCCTTGGCGACTTTGACGCTGGCGAAGTCGGAGAGGAGCTTCGAGAGGAGGTTGGTTCCATAGCTGCGCACGTCGAAGTCGGGATAGCGCTTCTGGAGGCGGCTGCCGATCTCGCCGTGCCCGGTCGCCTTGCCGTTGTTCGTGTTGTCGGTGATGATGTCGACGACGGCCTGCTCGATCTCGGCCTTGCTCGCCGTCGCCTCGGGCACCTCTCCCCCCTCGGACGCGTCGGCGCCGGCGCCCTTGCCGGAGCCCTTGCGCCGACCGCTGCCGAGCAAGAGCTCGAGCGTCGTGAACACGTCGCACGCCATGCGGAAGGGAACAGGCGTCTTCTTCTCGCCCATGCCGACGACGGTCAGGCCGCTTTCGCGGATGCGGGCCGCGAGGCGCGTGAAGTCGGAGTCGCTCGACACGATGCAAAAGCCCTCGACGGAGTTGGCGTAGAGGATGTCCATGGCGTCGATGATCATGGCGGAGTCGGTGGCGTTCTTGCCCTGGGTGTAGCCGAACTGCTGGATGGGGGTGATGCTGTTCTCGAGCAGGGCGGCCTTCCACTTCGCGTGCAGCGACAGCGTCCAGTCGCCGTAGATGCGCTTGATGGTGACGGTCCCGTACTTCGAGAGCTCGTCGAGAATCGGCTTGAGATACTTGGCGGAAACGTTGTCCGCGTCGATCAAAAGGGCAAAGCGCTTGTCATGCGCAGGCACCGCCACGGGGGCGGCGAAAGACCTCGGGTCCATGTCGTTCTCCTTTTTTGCGCGCTGGCAACCGCAGTCGCCGCTCGCATTCAGGAACAGAGTCGCCTGCTGCGGATCGGGGCGGCGCGGCGCCTCGTCCGCGTCAAGCCCCTTGCACCCGTCAACCATCCGGCGCCAAAGTTCGCTTCCATTGTCTTCGCGCCAGTCAGCTGTGCGCAATCCGCCTGCGCAGCGAGCCCGCCTCGCGCTGAGCGGGATTGTAGCGCATTCCACGCAAGGGCGTTGCATCGGACGGAATTGTTTTTATACATAATGTTCAATTTCGAGTGTTCTCGTTTGCTACCCCGCCGCCCATTAAGTATCATTGACAGCAACTTGGGAAAGCCCAAGAGAGAGACTCTAAAAGGAGGACACAATGGCAACTTTTGACGATGTCAAGGACATGATCAACGCTGAGGAGCAGGGCGACTTCTACTACACCATCAAGTGGTACTACGATCAGGGCAAGGTTGAGGGCAACGAGGACGACGGCTACGAGGCCGAGTGCATGATTTGCCATCAGCAGTTCTGGAATCCTGACTGCGTCGCCATCATCAACGTCTGCGAGGGCTGCCGCAACGCTCATGTTCACCAGCTCGACGCCTACACCAAGCAGGCTCCGCAGTGGTAAACCGTTAGTCCAAAGGATTAACTTGAAGGGCTTCTTCGGAAGCCCTTCTTTTTTTTGCCCCAGAGCCCCGGGAGGGGCCCATCTTCGCCCTCAAGCGCTCCTTCCTCAGCTGATCGGAGTGTGCTCAGTCGCGCCTCTTAAAAAAACAAACCCCCGGTCCTTGCGGGCCGGGGGTCGTTCGCTTGCTTAGCGGGCTTGAATCAAGCTGGGGAAACGTACTAAAAAGCGAAACTCGATTTGATGCTTACTTGCCGAAGTTCTGCTTCGCGGCAGCAGGGCCGGCGAAGATGAAGAAGAACG
>R18__coassemble_1977_pt1 | contig 15985 bp, 11 predicted proteins | sample R18__metabat2_low_PE_019 | metagenome-assembled genome bin R18
GGGCCTCACCTGGGCGCCGTATCCCATAGGCGGCACTGCCCTCGAGCTGTTCTTCTTCGAGGACGGAATCCCCCACAAGGACTTCCTCACGGTCGACGGCGTCGACTACTTCGCCGACTCCGACACCGGCGTCATCCTGCGCAGCCGCGGCGTCTACGACGGCACGGTCTGGCGCATCGCCGACGCCTCGGGCGCTCTCCACGTCGCCTCCGAGCTCGAGTCCTACGTCGCCGAGGTCGCCGAGTCGGAGGGCCGCGACCTGAAAAGGTGCTACAACTACGTCGTCTCGGGCTTCTCGGTCAACCTCGGCGAGCGCGATCTCTACGGCACGGACTTCGTCGACGAGGAGGCCCTGCGCTTCTTCCGCTCCGGCGGCGACTGCTACAGCTTCGCGGCTGCGTTTTGCCTGCTCACGCGGTACTGCGGATACGATGCCGAGGCCATCGCCGGCTACGTTTGGTCCGAGACGTACGGCTACGAGACCCACGGCTGGGTCGAGATTCCCGAAAACGGCGTCTACTACATCTACGATGCGATCATGAACCGCGCCTACCCCGACTACAACTGGTACGCGCAAGACCCCGACAACCCGACGACTGACTACAGCTACACTGACTACTAGGCCGGCGCCCTCGGCCCGCGGGCTTTGCCACGGTGGCGTCCTTTGTGGCATACTTGCAGGCTTGAGTAAAGGGAACGCGGTTCAAACGGAGCAGACTGAGCATGGGTGACGAAAACGAGAAGAAGCCGCGCCTGGGGGCGTTGCGCGGGAAGCTTGCGCGCCGGGACGTTGGCGAGGAGCGAAAAGGAGCGGACGACGGCAAGCCCGCAACGGAGACGGCGCAAGGCTCCCGACCGGGCGTCGGCATGGTGCGCGGGCTGCTCTCCCGCGGCGAGGACACGTCGCGTCCGCACGAGCCGAGCGCGGTCACCCGCCTCGTCCAGCAGTGGTGCAACCGGTTGCTCGGCGTCGCGCAGGACCGCTCGTTCCACGAACGCGAGGAGCAGTACGAAGCCGACTGCACGAGCCGCGACTTCCTTTGGAACTCCATCGGCATGGGCGCATGGGGCGTCGTGTTCCCCCTGCTCACGATCATCGTCACCCAGCTGTCCGGCGCGGACAACGCCGGCCGGTTCTCGATGGCGTTCGTCGTCGCGAGCCTGCTCATGATCCTCGCCAACTTCGGCATCCGCACGTTCCAGATCAGCGACGTGCGCGAGGAGTACTCGTTCGCCGACTACCGCATCAACCGCCTCGTGACCTGCGTCGCGGCGGTCCTCGTGGGGATGGCGTACTGCAGCCTGCGCGGATACGACGAGGCCATGTCGACGATGTGCTTCGGGCTCGTCCTGTACAAGGCCGTCGACGGGTTCGCCGACGTGTACGAGGGCCGCTTGCAGCAGATGGGCAAGCTCTACCTCGCCGGCGTGAGCCAGACGCTGCGCTCGGCCGCCGTGTTCGTCGTGTTCACGCTCGCGCTCCTGGTCACGGGCAGCCTTCCCGTCGCGAGCGTCGCCATGGGGGCCGTCGCGGTCCTGACCCTCGGGTTCGTGTCGCTGCCCTTGGCCCACCTCGAGACCCCAAAGTCGGCGCCGCCGCGCCTCGAGGCGATTGTCGGGCTGTTCAAGCAGAGCTGGCCCCTGTTCGCGGCGCTGTTTATGTACTCGCTCGTCGACAACATGCCCAAGTTCGTGATGGAGGGCGCGCTGTCCTACGACAACCAGCTCTACTACAACGCCCTGTACTTCCCTGCGATGTTCGTGCTGATGACTGCCCAGACCATGTACAAGCCGATGCTCGTCAAGATGGCAAACGTCTGGCACGATCCCGAGAAGCGCCGCCGCTTCGATCTCATCATCCTTGCGGTGGTCCTCGGCATCGTCGTGATCACGGCCGTCATGGGCCTTGTCATGATGGGATTCGGCCTGAGCCTGCTCGGGTTCCTCTACGGCCTCGACTTCGAGCCCTTCCGCCAGATCAGCCTCATCATGCTCATCGCGGGCGGACTCACCGCCGGCATCGACTTCCTCTACCAGACGATTACGATCCTGCGGCGCCAAAAGGACGTCATGATGGCCTACGTCGTCGCGCTCATCCTCGCGTTGTTCACGCCGATGCTGCTCATCCAATACGCCCAGCTCGAGGGCGCGATCTTGAGCTACCTCATCGTCATGGCGGTGCTGTTCATCCTGATGCTCTGGATCTACTTCCGCGTTCGCTTCTCGCGCGAGGGCGGGCCGGCGGTCGCGCCCGACGCCTCTGCGCAGGGACAGGGTTCTCCTCGCGGGGATGATGCTGAGGTGCACATCAAGCCGCGCAGGGGGGAAGCCTTCGAACCGGCCCTGACGGTCGACGCCCCCGGTCCCGAAAGGGCTCCCGAAACGGGTCGCGACATCGGCCACCACGCGGGCCCCGAGCCCCCGTCACGAGGTCCCGGAGGTGACTAGGCGGGCTCTCTCTCCGCGGCCCTGGGCTCGGTTAGCCTCACAGCGTCGCGAGAAAGCGGGCGAGAGCCTGGCGGCCGTCGGCGTCGTGCTTGAACACGCCGGCGCACTCGAGCACCTCGGCGAACGCAGCCCCGACCTCTTCCCGAAGGACGTCCCGGACCGATGCGCGGCAAAGGTCCGTGCGGCGTTTCGCGATCTCGAGCGCCCATTCGGCGTGCTTCGCAGTCGTCTCGTCGGCGAGCAGGGCTGCTCGCATCGTTGCGGCGTCCCCGAGGTTTCCGAGGACCTTCTCTTCGACGGAGGCGAGCTCGCGCTCGAGGCGGCCCGGCAGGATCGCAAGCCCCATGGCCTCGATGAGCCCGATGTTCTCCCTCTTGATGTGGTGGAGGTGCTCATGGGGGTGGAACACCCCGAGCGGGTGTACCGTGCTCGCGACGTTGCAGCGCAAGATGAGGTACATGGTGTACCGCGCGGCTTGGTACGCGCCATGCGGCTCCCGGAAAATCGATTTTCGGACGACGGGCGTAATCGTGTTGTGGGGGACTCCGTCGGTTTCGGACAAGACGCCTACCTCGGGGTCTGCGTACGCGCGCCATGTTTCGAGGACGTGGGACGCGGCCCCGACAAGGGCTTCGCCGTCTTGGGACGCGAGGCGAATCGTCGTCATGGGCCATCGCACGACCGCGCATTCCACGGACGGCCATGCGGCGAGCACGGTCTCCTGCTCGAAGGAGGCGCGCTCTATCGGGAAGACGTGCCTGCCCGCCTGGAAATGGTCGTGTGCGAGAATCGACCCGCCGACGACGGGGAGGTCTGCATTGCTGCCGACGATATAGCTCGGGTACAGGTCGGCGAACCGTACCAGGCGCCGGAGCGTCTCGCCGTCAATGTGCATGGGCTCGTGGACGGGGCTGACGGCGATGCAGTGCTCGTCGAAGTACGCGTAGGGACTGTACTGCAGCCCCCAAAGGGGGCGGTCGGCTCCATCGAGGGGCGCGACTTGGATGCAGAGGTTGGGCCCGGCGGGCAGGCCGTCCGGGCGCGTTCCGCGACGGCTGGCGCTTTCGGCTCCGTCTGCGAAGCAAAGCTGGCACGCGCCTGCGCCCGCATCCGCCTTGGCGGCGTCCTCCGCCTCGGCGAGGCGCGCGATCTCACGGGGGTCCTTCTCGGGCTTTGACAGGTTGACCGTTATCTCGAGCTCACCCCATGTCGTCTCGGCGGTCCACGACTCGTTGCGGGCCGTCTCCTCGGCGTGGACGTAGCCCTTCTCGCAGCTCAGATTGTAGAGATAGGAAAGCGCTGCGTCCGGTCCGCGGCTTTCCCCCAACTCGTTGAAGCGCGCTGCGATGTCGGCCGCCGTCAAGGTCGACGCGCAGGTTTTCTCTGGGCTGGTGGCAAGGGCTCCAGACGGCCCTTCGTCTTCCCGGGCGGGCGTGACCTGCGGGTGGGTTTCACCGTCTAGAGCCATCTCGCCCGTGCTCCCTCCGGGGAGAACAAGAGGATGTCCGCGGAGCCTGGGCCGAGCAGAGCGTCGATGTCCTCGGCGAACCGCGCTGCGCGTACGCTCGGCAGGTAGACCTGGATCGAGCCGCCGAACCCGCCGCCGTGGATGCGCGCCACGCCGCGCGGCCAGGCGCTCATCAGGGCCGTCTCGACGCTCGAGCCCTCGGGGGACTCGTCGCGCGCGATGCGGTCGAGCACGAGGTCGGCGAACCCGAGGGCGATCATGGCCGGCTGGCGGTCGGCGCCGGGCTCGGAGATGTTTTGGAGGTACTGGGCGCTGCTCTGGCCCGAGAGCGCCGTGGCCTCGCAGAAGGCGGCGATATCTTCCCGGCGCAGGGCGTCGGCGCGCGTGCGGACGAGGTTCATCTCGCGCACGTAGTGGACGGCGCGCAGGGCGGCGCGGTCGCCGGCGAGGTGGCGGATGTCGAAGATGTGGCTGACGATGTCGAACTCGTCGACGTCGCCGAGACGTTGTGCCCCGAACACGCCCGCTGCGGCTGCCATGTCGCGGGGGATGGAGGCGTAGGCCGGCGTCGCCTGGGCGTGGTCGGCATGCACGTCGACGAGCACGACCGCCGCACCCGAAGCGCCGAAGTCGAAGCCGATGGGGGAGACGCGCGGCTCGCGCCCCGAGAAGTCGATTTCGAGCAAGCCGCCGAAGGCGATTGCGACCTGGTCCATCATCCCGCACGGCTTCCCGAAGTACGTCTCCTCCGCATCGCGGGCGACGTGCGCGAGCTCGAGCGGCCCGAAGGCCCCGCCGAAGAACATGAGGTTGAGCAAAGCCCCGACCGCGAGCTCGAACGCGGCCGATGAGGACAGGCCCCCTCCCGCGGGCAGGTCGCTGCGCACGAGCATGTCAAAGCCCCCGACCTGCTTGCCCCGGCGCGCCTCCATTCCCATGATCATGCCCGCGACCAGCGCCTTCGAGCTGCCGCGGAGGTCGGGGGCCGGACCTTCGTCGCGCAGCGAGGCGAGGTCGACGGTGAACGCCGGGAACCCCTCGCTCACGACCCTGACGACGTCGAGGCCGTTCTCGCAGGCAGTCGCCTCGACGCCCCGCGCCAAAGCCGCAGTCAAGACCGTCCCGCCCTGATGGTCGACGTGGTTGCCCGCGATCTCGGTGCGCCCGGGCGCGAAGCCGCGGGCCCGCCGTCCGCCCTCGAGGAACCCGGGGAACGCGGCGCCCGCCGCCGACGCCGAGCCGTGCCCGCCGAGCGCGAGCGCGCCGAGGTCGGTTCTCTGTACCGCCTCATCGGATTTGCGGGCGGTTTCGTTTCCGCGGTCGTCGGCCGCCTCGTCCTGCCCGCTACCGGCCGTTGCGTTCTCCTCGTTCGCCATGGGAAGCTCCTTGTGCGCTCTCGTTTGAATTGCCACGCGAAAGTATAGGGCCCCGAGTGCTTTTTGCAACGCCGCCGCCGAAAGCGCGGCATCGACTGCGGCCCTGTCGCGCATGACCACGACAGGGATATGGTCGCTTTGCTGCGGTCGGCGTGCGTTGACGTGGACGACCGCGAAGCCTGACACGCCGAATCCGCAGCCCGAGAGGCTTTGCCGCTGCGTTCCGATTGGGGTATCATTGCGAACTCGGCGGCACCCCTGGGGTCTTGTCACGGGGCCGCATGCAAAGCGGAAGCGAAACAGCAGGGGAGGGAACATGCTCGAGCGCGGCAAGGCGGAAACCGAAGAGGCCGTAGGCGACTTCGCCCTCTCGGAGGACCTGCACGCCGTCGTGGAGCCCCCCGACCTGCCGGTCGATCCCGCGGAGCACGACCCCGCCGACGACAAGGTGCCCGGCGCCCTCAAGGCGCTCGCGGTCGGAAGCATCCTGCTCGGATTCGCCACGGTCGCGGTCGCCGCTCTCATCGTGGTCGCCATCGTCGTCGGCTACTTCGGAGGCAGGGATTTCGCCGTTCTGTCTGCCCTCGACCTCTCGACTCAGGCGCTCGTCCTCAACATAGTCTACGCGGCGGCCAACACCCTGCTCTCCGCATGGTTCGTCGTCTTCGGCATCCGCCTTCTGCTCAACAAGCGGCGCTTTGCGGCGCGCCAGACGATCGGCATGATCGCCGCGGCGGCGCTCGTCTCGCTCCTGTCCCTGATGTGCAACGGCGTCGGGTGGACCTTCGCGTTCCACGCCGCGGTCCTGATCTTCCTCGCGGTCATGCACACCTACCTCGACCCCTCGCTCGCCCAAGAGCGCCAGCTCCAGATCAAGCTCCAGCAGATGGAGGCCCGTTCCGACGGCGAGGCGGGGGTCCTCGGCCGCGACAAGACCGGCCGCGGCTACATCGCTCTCAACTTCTTCAACATCTTCTGGATCTTCGTCGTCGGATGCGTCCTCGGGTGGGCGTTCGAGATGACGGTCTGCCCGTTCATGAACGGCCGCATCGAGGACCGCACCGGCATGCTCTGGGGTCCGTTCAGCCCCATCTACGGGTTCGGCGGCCTGCTCATGACCATCGCGCTCAACCGCTTCTACAAGTCCAACCCCGTCATCGTCTACCTTGTCAGCGCCCTCATCGGCGCCGGCTTCGAGTTCCTCGTCAGCTACTTCTTCCAATATGCGTTCGGCATCATGGCCTGGGACTACTCCGGCGAGCCCTTCAACCTCCAAGGACGCACCGACCTGTTCCACGCCTTGGCCTGGGGCGCGCTCGGCCTCGTCTTCATCCGCTGGATCCTGCCCGCGGTGCTCGAGCTCATCAACCGCATCCCCTGGAACTGGCGCTACGCGGTGACCTCGGTGTGCTTCGCCGCGATGCTCGCCAACGGCGTGATGACGATGCTCGCGTTCGACTGCTGGTTCCAGCGCGTCAGCGGCCAGCAACCCGACACGCCCGTCGCGCAGTTCTTCGCGGACAACTTCGACAACGACTTCATGGCCAAGCACTTCCCGACCATGAGCATCGATCCGAGCCGCGCCACGCACGGGTAGGGTCCCGGCTGGGCCTTGCCTTGGGGGTTTTCCGCGGAGGGCGTGGTAGAATCTCGCCTAACGACACGATCGTCTTTTTCCTGAAAGGAACGAACATGCAGCAAAATCCCGCGAGCCGCACCGTCAAGGGGCTCAACATCGCCATCTTGGTCCTGAGCGTCCTCTGCGCGCTCTCCATGGTCTTTTGCATGGGCAGCACCGGCCTCATCCAGGGCTATGTGAACGAGCACTCCGACAACATCGCCAACGCCATCAACGAGGGCATCGCCGACGGCTCCATCAACATGAGCGTGAGCGTCGACAGCGAGGACGCGGCCAAGCTCGCCGAGGTTGCCCAGACTCTTGCCGCAACCGGCAACGACGACCTCGCCAACGTCGCCAACATGCTCTCCGGCGTAGCCGAGGGCGACGTCTCGTCCATGCTGAACTTCTTCTCCAACGTCGATGCGACGTCCCTCATCAACATGAAGAACTCCGTCGCCAACATGACCGACGCGCAACTCCAGGCGATCGTCGATGCGAACCCTAGCGTCAAGCTCGCCGATCTGCAGGAGCTGCGCGCCGAAGCCGCCGGCATCTCCGACAGCGACATCAACACCCTGTACAGCTTCCTCGGCTCCGACGGCAACGCGGTCACCGCCACCAGCACGCTCGTCGGCCTGAGCTTCCAGATGATCTTCGGCTTCATCCTCGTCTGTGCGATCATCACGATGATCGCGAGCATCATGGCCATCCGCAACGCCGACAAGCCCGAGAAGCTCGGCGGCGCCTTCGTCATGGCCATCGTTGGCGCAGTCGCAGGGGCCATCAGCGGCGGCCTCGTGCGCCTGGTCCTCCACATCGTCAGCGCCGTCTACATCAGCAAGGTCCGCAGGACTCCGCAGGCCCCGCAGTACCAGCAGCAGGAGGTCCAGTACCCCGGCGTCATGCAGCAGTAGGCGAGCGCGCAGCGACATAACCCAGCTTAAGAGAGGGCTCGGCGGGAAGACCCGCCGAGCCTTTTTTGCGCTGACGGCGCCTTTCGGCTGAAAGTTCCTTGCGACGGGCTCCTTTTCCTGCGCCTGGGGTAGCGTTGGTGTAACGCGGTGACCTCCCGAGTGCGATTTTGCGAATAATACGAAGCCTGAGTGCTCACGCGGGAAGATTTTCCGATTAATACGAGATTTGATCACGCGCCAAGGGCTGAGCGTCGAGCCTTGCACAACGTTCGGCCGCCAACCTCCCAGCTCGTGTGGCTAAACGTGAAGTGGTCGCGTGAAGATATTGCAGGGGAAGTTCGTAATAGTCGGGAAAACGAGCCAGAGCACGCAAAGGGAGCTCGTAATACTAGCGAAATAGTGTCGAGCGGGGCGGTTACTCGAGGTAGCCGCCGGTTTGGCGGTCCCAAAGCCGCGCGTACTCGCCGCCGCGCTCCACGAGCTCTGCGTGCGACCCGTCCTCGACGACGCGCCCGTCTGAGAGGACCACGATGCGGTCGAGGCTCGCCACCGTCGAGAGGCGGTGGGCGACGACGATGCAGGTGCGGTCTCGCATCAGGGTCGCGAGGGCGTCCTGGACGAGCGCCTCGCTCTCGCTGTCGAGGGCGCTCGTGGCCTCGTCGAGCACGAGCACGGGGCAGTCGGCGAGCAGTGCGCGCGCAATCGCGATGCGCTGGCGCTGGCCCCCCGACAGCTTCACCCCGCGCTCGCCGGTGACCGTGTCGAACCCATGGGGCAGGCGCTCGATGAACTCGAGCGCGTTAGCCTGGGCGGCGGCGCGGCGTATGTCCTCCGGGGTTGCGTCGGGCCGTCCGTAGGAGATGTTCTCGGCGACCGTGCGGTGGAACAGCAGCGGCTCTTGGGGGACGTAGGCGATTTGCCGGCGCAGCGATTGTTGGGCGCATTTCGAGACGTCTTGCCCGTCGACGGTGATCGTGCCGCGCTGGACGTCTGACAAGCGCAGCAAGAGCTTGGTGAGCGTCGTCTTGCCCGATCCGCTCATCCCCACGAGTCCGACGCGCTGGCCTGCGGGGATGTCGAGGTTGAATCCCTCGAACACCGGCGTCTCGACCCCGCCGTCCGAGTAGCTGAACCCGAGGTCCTCGAAGCGGATGGCGCCGCGGTCGACGACGAGGTCGGGCGCGCCCGGCGCGTCGGCCACGAGCCGCGGCTCGTCGAGCACGGCGACCATGCCGCTCGCGTCTCCGAAGGCCCGGTTGAACCGCTGGAGGCCGGCGTTGATGAAGTTGAACTGGTTCGTGATGTTGTAGGTGTAGGTGAACATGACGACGAGCGTGCCCGCGGAGATGCCGAACCAGGCGTTGCCGCCGGCGATGAACACGGTCACGACCGCCATGATCACGACGGTTATGGCCGCGGTGATGATGCCGCGGACGAGGCTGGCCCACATGCGCTTGGAGTCGCGGCGCACCACCTCGCGGTTCGCCTCGTCGAACAGCCCCCGCTCGTAGTCCTCGCGGCCGTAGGTCTTGACCGCGAGGATGTTGGCGACCGAGTCGGCCAGCTCGCCCGAGAGCTGGTTCTGGGCGCTCGCGGCCTTCTCGTTGAGGTTGAGGATGCGCTTGTAGAGGTAGTAGGAGACCGCTCCGTACACGACGAGCAGCGCGAGCAGGATCGCGACGTAGACGGGCACGGTCGGCAAGAGCACGGCGCATGTCGCGACGATGGACGTGAACACCGCCGTGAAAGGCCAGTTGAGCGTCTCGAGCAGCTGGTTGTAGGCGCTCATGAACTTCGACGTCTGGCTGACGAGGGTGCCGCCCTGGGAGTTGGAGTGGAAGCTCATCGACTGGTTGCAGAGCGCGTCGAAGCTCATGGTGGCGAGGTCGTAGGAGACGGCGATCTCGAGCTTGTAGAGCATGAAGTCCTGGAGCTTGCTCGCGGCCTGGCCGACGACGTTGACCGCGATGAGCCCCGCGATGTAGGGCCAAAACACCGCGAAGACTTGGTCGGGGGCCACGGGCTCTGCGGCGACGCGGTCGACGATGAGCGCCATGACGAGCGGGTTGGCGTACGACAGGAGCGCGATGTAGGAGAAGGTCGAGGCCACGAGCCCGAGGAAGTAGCCGAGGTGGCGCTTCGTGACGAGCCAGTAGTAGTGCAGGACGCGCCGCGTGAGGGCGCTGTCGGCCTTTGCCATGTAATCCTCTTTTCCGGGGCGAGCCAGCGCGCCCTCCGCGGCCGTGTATGCCAACGGGGACCTGGGGCGCTTGCTTCCAGACGGTGTCGTTTTTTCCAACGGGACATTGTAGGTGAAAAGGGGCGCGATGCGCGAGTGGCGCCTGCGGACGGCGTCCCGTTCAGCGAATTTTCAGGAACTTACCTATAGTTTCGAGAGGCTGTGGGCAAACATCGGATCGAAGGAGTCGGGGCTTGGAGAAACGGAAGAGGCGCAACGTCGCGACTGCGGCCTGCTCGGCCGTCGCCGCCCTCGTCCTCGCAGCGGGGGCCTGCCTCGCCTGTAACGAGGCGCGCCTCGCCGCGCTCCCGAAGCCGGCCTACGCCATGTCCGAGGAGGCGAAGGCGGGACCGATGCCCGGCGTCTACGGCGTCCGAGACGACGAGGGCTCGGGGGAAACCGGGGGCCTCGTCGACCCGCTCGCGTCGACGGCGACGTACGACTACGCCGAGCGCGTCTCCGAGCTCTTGCAGTTCCCGACGCTGTCGGGAGGGTGCGAGGTCGTGTCCCTTACGGCCCTGCTCAACGCCGCAGGCTTCGACGTGACGATGACGGAGCTCGCCGACGTATACCTGCCGACGGGCGGCGGCGGCTTCGTCTACTCTTACACAGGCACCCCCTACTACTCGGGCGGGGGCATGCCTCCCGTCATGGTCGCCTGCGGGAACGCCTACCTCGAGTCGGAGGGGTCGTCCCTCGTTCTCACGGAGCTGTCGGGAGCGGACTTCGACGAGGTGGTCTCGATTGTGGGAAGGGGAGTTCCCGTCATGGTGTGGACCACGATGTACATGGCCCAGCCCGCCCACACCGGCATCTTCGAGGACGGGTACGAGTGGTATGACAACGAGCACTGCGTGCTCGTGTACGGGGCGAACGGGGACGCCGTGCTCGTCATGGACCCGATCGAGGGAATCGTCGAGCGCGACAGGGACCAGTTCGAGGCGCTCTACGACGCCTGCGGTAAGATGGCGGCCACGTTCAGCCTCTAGCCCGTTTCCGCTCTCCTTGTGGAAAAGGGCCGAAAGGATGCCCGAAGGCCAGATTGCTGGTACAATCTCTAGCTCGAGAAAGCTGAAGAGAAACGCTGAAAGGTACGTTTTACATGCAACGCAGATCCACTGCAGGAATCATCGTCGCGGTCGTCGTCGTGATCGCCCTCGTCGCCGCTGGCGGCTTCTTCGTCTTTAGGTCCGCCAAATCCGAGGCTGCGAAGGACGTCGAGCTCAAGTACGTGGAGAGCGTCAACGCCTCGAGCTCTCTGTCCAACACGACGTCGACCTCCAACAACGAGGCGGCGAATGCGAATTCGAACGAGAACGCGAATTCGAATGAGAACGCAAACGCCGCTGCATCTGGCACCAAGGTCGACTACATCTCCGGCATTCCCGAGATCAACCAGTACTCCGTCTTGCCCGCAGGGTGTGAGATCGTCTCGCTCGCCGCCGTTCTCCAGGGCGCCGGGTTCAACGTCACCCCCGGGGAGCTCGCCGACGACTACCTCGACTACGGCGACGGCGACAGCTTCGTGGCCACATACTCGGGCTCGCCCTACGACAACGGAGGCGGCCTGACCCCCGTCACGGTCAAGTGCGGCAACGCATATCTCGAGGCCAAGGGATCGCCCCTGCGCTTCAAGGAGCTCAAGGACGAGTCGTTCGAGACGTTGACCTCCTATATCTCGCGCGGCATTCCCGTGATGGTCTGGACGACGATGTACATGGACGAGCCGATGCTCACCAACATCGTCGAAGACGGATACGAGTGGTATGACAACGAGCATTGCGTCGTCGTATACGACTTCGACGACTCCACCGTCTGGGTCATGGACCCGATCGACGGGTATGTCGAGCGCGACCGCGCCGAGTTCGAGCGCATCTACCGCGAATGCGGCTCAATGGCGATGACGTTCGACCTGTAGGGCGGAGGGGACCGGCGGATGGCGCATCGTGGCGACGGTGAAAAGCGGAGGGCTTCGGGTCCGTTCGGGCGCCGTCGCGCCGACGATGCCGAGTTCTGCAGGGCCGTGCCGCTCGACGAGGACGGCAACCCCTGCGAGGTCGACCGGGCCGACAAGGTCAAAGGCGCGGCGGAGATGGCCGCGGGCGTAGCCGTGACCGCCGTGGGCATACCCATGTTGGTCTTGCCCGGCCCCGGAACGCTGGCGGTCCTCGGGGGCGCCGCCCTGACGCTCAAGGGCCACCGCACGATGACCGGTCGCGAGGAGCTTCCCATCGAGAAGACGGTCGACGAAGCCGCCGCACGCGTCGCCGAGGAGGCAAAAGCCGCCGCCAAGGCCGCTGGGGACCGCGCCGCCGACGAGGTGGGGAAGGCCGCAGCCAAGGTCAGAGAGCGCGGGCCCGAGTTCGTTTCCGACGCCGTCCGCAATGCGCCCGAGGCGGTCGCGTCTGCTGCCGCGCAGGCTCCCAAGGTTGCTTCCGACATCGCATCGGCGGCCGCCCGCGGCGCTTCGGCCGCGGCAACCGTCGGCTCAGGGCTGGCCAAGCTCGGCGCAAACGCCATCAAGGGCAAGGGCATGCGGAAATAGGCATCTTTCGCTGCCGGCGCTGCGTCCAAAAGAGAAGGGGCGCCCGGCTGCTGCGCCAGTACGCCCCTCCTTTGGAAGCGACGTGCTCTTCCCGTGGCTGAGTCGCTCTCCGCTGACCTTCTTGCGGTTGCCTCTGCGGTTCGAAACCGGTCTTTTCGCTCTAAAGCGCCAGATAGGACAGGGAGCCGAGCAAGGCGAGGGCTTCGAGGACCGTGAACACGATGTAGGAGACCCCCTTCTTTCCGTTCGTCAGGTTCGCGTTCCATATGCACCCGAAGATGATGCCGCCGAAGAAAAGGTTGAGGAAGGATACGAGCCGCGAGTCCTTCCCCTCGAAACCTGTGGGCTCGAAGAACTTCGGGTAGACGGCCATAGCGTAGGCGATTCCGGCGACCGCGAACACAAGCGAGACAAGCAGGGCGGGGACGGGAGCAAGGTTGTTCGTCAAAGCAGTGACGAGAAAAATGCCGACTGCGCCGAGCACGCTGAACCCGACGTTCGTCTTCCATCCCGGGGTGCCGTAGGGGGCGAGGGGCTGGCTCGGATAGGTGGTTGCCTGGGCATAGGTGTAGTTCGGAGCGGCACCGGAGGGCGAGGACACGGGGTCTGCGCCGTACGCGCCCGCGCCGGTTTCCGAGGAGGGCCTCGCTTCGCCGTAGCTGGCCGCTACACGCTCTGCCTCCGACTCGCCGTAGGAGACCGGCTCCTCGTAGACGGGGCTTTCGACGGGTTTGCCGCATTCCGTGCAGAACTTGGCGTTGTCGGGAAGGGAGGCTCCGCACCCGGTGCAAAACTTGCTCATATCGTATCCTTTCACACAGCGTCGCTCGCCGACGCGTTGGTCTCGCTTCGGCAATTCTAACCGAAACAGCTGCACCCCGCGCTGGCTTTCGTACACGCCGCCCCAAGAGGACGGCGTGCCCGATGGCCAAGTGCTGTACTTTTTATTGTCATCTCGCTATCTGCAAAGTGCCGCTTGCTCACAGGCAACCAGGGAGCATAGCTTGGGGTGATGGGCGGAAAACGCCGGGGCTGCTTTGATCATATTTGCTCGCGTTCGAAGGATTGAATTCCCAAAATGTCCGCATTACTTGACAAGTTAAAAGGAAGTTCGTGGAGGCAGATGTCAACGGAAAAGGCTTTTTAATAGCAGCTAGTTTCGCGAATCGGCTCAATAAAGCATCAATGAGCGGGGCTAATGCAAAAATTCGTCAAGAGAGAAGGTCAAGCAAAGCAACTAGCAAGTAGGTTAATGAGACATTTTCCAGATGATAATCGTTATCATAAATAGGTTAAGCGACAAGCCGGACATGAACAAAAGAGGGGAGCGCTGCTTGGCTGAGAAAGAGCACATACTTGCCGCCAAGGACTGCGCCTCCACGTACAAGGTCGTGCTTCCGGCCATCATCGCGTTCGAAGCGATCATGATAGTCGTGCAGCTCGTCGGAGCCCAGGAAAACTACGTGTCGAGCGATGCGCGGGCACTGTACCTTGCCAGCTATGTCACGCTTCTTGTGACAAGCTCTGTCGTGCTCGCATACGTGTGGCTTTGTGATGCGGAGACGCACGCGCGCAGCCTGCGCATCATCTCCTATGTGTACGCCGTCCTGCTCTTCGTTTGGGCGCTTGCCGTGACGCTGATCGACGCGACGGAGGGCTACGAGTCCCCCCTCATCTACGGATGCGCGCTGCTCTTGTTCCCGGTGGTCTGCTCTATGGACTCCAAACACGTCGTCGCGCTCGAGATCGTGGGCGACGTCGCGATGCTCGCCATCTGCTTCGCTTTCTACACCGACCAGGTCACGTTCTTCGTCAACTTCGTCGCTTACGCCGCTATCGCCCTGTTGGTCGGCCTGTCCTACCGCAACGTCAGGAACAGGGGGTACAAGAAGCAGGTCGAGCTCGAGGCGCTCTCGGACATCCGCTGGCAGTACGCGAACATGGACGAGCTGACGGGGCTGCTCAATCGCCGCGCCTACGTCAACAAGCTCGAGGAGCTCCAGGGACGGCCCCGGGCGAAGTCCCTGACCGTGTGGTCGTTCGACGTCAACTACCTGAAGAAGACCAACGACGAGCAAGGCCACGCCGCGGGCGACGAGCTGCTGAGGTGCGCCGCGAAATGCCTCTCGGACACGTTCGGCGAGGTGGCGAGCGTATACCGCATCGGCGGAGACGAGTTCGCCGCGATCGACCCCTCCGGCACGCCGCGTGAAACCGTCTGCAGCCGCTTGGAAGACGCTTGCCGGGACGTGCGGACGGACAGCGTCGACACTCTCTCCATCGCGGTTGGCTGCGCGAGCGTCGCCGACCACCCCGGCATGAGCCTCTTCGAGATCGAGAGGGCCGCAGACTCCGCCATGTACGAGGACAAGGCGCGCCACCACATCTCGCGCGTGTAACCCCGCATATCGCAAAACCCCATTTGCCAGCCTCGACGCCCCCCTTGCGCCCACATTGTGGCTCTTTCAGTTTATACTGGTGTCAGTACAAATTTTTTCTGGCCTTAGAGGCTGTGGAAAGGCGGGGGGATGGAGCTTGCGGTGCGCAACGTCTCGGTCGGCATGGCCGGCCGGCCCCCTTTGCAGTCGGGGGTGAGCTTCTCGGTCCGCAGCGGAGAGGTGTGCTGTGTGCTCGGGCCGAACGGGTGTGGGAAATCCACCCTCGTGAAGACCATCTTGGGCGTCAGGCCGCCCCTCGCCGGCGCGATAACGGTCGACGGCTCCGACGTCTCCTCCTGGTCCGCGTCCCAGGTGTCCGAGAAGATCGCCTACGTCGCCCAGACCCAGAGGCAGTCCTTCCCGTTCGAGGTGGAGGACGTCGTGATGCTGGGGCGCGTGGCGCGGACGTCCTCGTTCAGCGGCAAGCCGAGCCTGGCGGACCGCCGCATCGCCGAGGACGCTATGCGCGAGATGGGCATATACCACCTAAGGAAGCGCCCCTACGTCGACGTGTCGGGCGGCGAGCTCCAGATGGTCATGTTCGCGCGGGCCCTCGCGCAAAAGCCGGGCCTCATGATCCTCGACGAGCCGACGGCGGCGCTCGACTACGGCAACGCGATGCGGGTCGTCGGCAAGGTCCGCGAGATCGCCGCGGCGGGTTACGCCGTGGTCATGGTCACGCACAACCCCGACCACGCGTTCATGACCCGCTCCAACGTCGTGTTGTTCAGGAAGGGCAAGCCGATGTTGTTCGGCCCTGCCGAGGCCGTGATAACCAGGGAAAACATACGAGACGCCTACGGCATCAACGTCAAGCTCGTTGAGTTCGGGCGCGCCGGGGGGCAATCCATGAGGCTTTGCGCCCCCGAGTTCGGAGGAAGCGACGGCCTGAGCCAGCACCACCTGACCATGAAGGCCAGCGAGCGCAACAAGCTC
>R18__coassemble_1998_pt1 | contig 15811 bp, 16 predicted proteins | sample R18__metabat2_low_PE_019 | metagenome-assembled genome bin R18
AAACGGGTATGCGCATCCCCAAGGCCCCCAAGACGGAAAGCGGGTACCGCTCCATAGAGGTTGACGGGCAGACCCTGCAACGCCTAAAGGCTTGGAAAGCCACGCAGGCGGCAATGTTGGCGAGGGTGCAAGCGGAAAACGAAGCGGCGCGGCTGCTTATCCCCACATCGATTCAGACCACAAGCACCCCCGTTTGCTGTGACTGCGTGGGCGGCTTCCTCGAGCCGTCCTTGCTCGAACGCTGGTGGCGCAAGTTCCGCAAGCAGGCGGGCTTCCCGACCCTGCGGCTCCATGAGCTGCGCCACACGCAAGCAAGCCTGCTTCTCGCCAACAACGAAGACTTGTCGAAGGTTGCTAGGCGGCTGGGCCACGCGAACCCGGGCATCACGCTTTCGATATACACCCACGCGCTCGAAGACGGGAGCCGGAGCGCGGCAACGTACATCGGCGGCCTGTTCGAGCCGCAGAAGCCCGCAATGGTGGCTTTCGAGACGGGGGGCGGGAAGCAGACCAGGACGGCGTAAAAAGGCCCCTCGGGGGTGCAAGACTTGAACGAAAACTTGAACAGGAAAACGAAAGGTGGCGGGTACCGTAAAAAGTGCCCGCCACCTGCTGTTTCTGGTGGTCGATGAGGGATTTGAACCCCCGACCTTGTGCTTGTAAGGCACCTGCGCTCCCGCTGCGCCAATCGACCGAATGCACGTGTATTTTGCCACAAGCGGCGGGTGATTTCCAGTAGCGCGAAGCTTTGGGCGAGGCGGCCGGGTTTTCCACCTCGCTGTGGAAAACCTCCCGAGGGGACGTCTGCGGGCGACTTCCTCTGGGCCCGCTGCGCGTCCCCGAGCGGGAAAAGTACAGGAACGGTACACAAACGGTACAAAAACGGTATCTCCGCAGGGACTCCGGGGGGCCGTTCGGACGGGCGTCTGGCGGATATCGAGCCTGCTCGTTCGACGCCAAAGCGGTGCGCGGAGGCTGGCGGTATCGGTAGCGATGAAAGTTCGAAACAGGGATACCCCCTTGCGAGAATGCAGTCGGCGGATAGCCGGCCCGAGATATCGGCGCGATTCGTCGCTGGGGTTGTTGTTGTCTGGCTTGGATCGCCGGCTCCGCTTTTTTCCAAGAACGTCGAGAGGTGGTTGAGCGGCTTGAACCAGAGAAGGACGACGGTTGCCTGCGTGGCCTGCGGATTGCTCTGCGCGGTCTGCGTGCTTGCGTACGGCGCGACCGTCAACGAGGAGGCGGAGGAGGCCCGATCCGAGGCGCTCGCGCGCTACGGGGGCGAGCAGGTCGAGGTGTGCGTGGCGTCGAGGGACATAGCTCCCGGCGACACGGTAACCGCAGCGGATGTCGGCATGAAGCTCTGGGTTGCCGACCTTTTGCCGGAGGGCGCCGTGAAAAAGCTCGACGAGGCGATCGGAAAGACCGCGTCGTCTTCGATCTTGGCCGGGGAAGTCGTCCTCGAGCAGCGGTTCGGCGACGACGGCTCACTGCTCGACGTGCCGAGCGGCAAGACCGCGATCAGCGTTCCGGCGAAAAACGTCCAGGCGGTCGGAGGGGCGATTCGGGCGGGCATGAGCGTCGACGTGTACGCGACGGGGAACACCTCGACGGCGCGCATTGCCGAGGGCGTGGCGGTTCTGGCTACGAGCACGACCTCTGCGAGCGAGACGTCGACCGCCGCGAAGTCGGAGGTCGCCTGGGTCACGCTGGCCGTCGACCCCTCGCTCGTCGAGCAGATGGTCGCCGCAGCCCAGCAATCGCAGCTGTACCTCACGTTGCCGAGCGAGGACGTCAAGGGTCAAGACACGAAAGGAAGCAAACAGTGAAAAGCGTGGTTCTTTGCGCAGACGAGCTGAGCCTGCGCCATCCGGAGTGGCTCGGCCTCGAGGGGGAGAGCCTTTTGGCGCAGCCCTGGCTGAGGACGTTCTCGGAGGCCGAGGAGGCGAGGAGGGCCCTGTCCATCGCGCAGGAGGTCGAAGAGGTCTGGGTCGTTTCGAACGAGGACGTCGAGCCCATAAACCTCGCTGCGGCGATCAAGGGAGACAGGCCCGAACGCAGCGTCTACCTTGTGGCCTCCTCTCCTTCGGGGTCGTTTTTGAGCAGGGTCGCCTCTGCTTCCGTCGACGGCGTGTTGAGCGAGGCGGAGTTCGTCGGGAGGTACTTCAGGAAGAAGAGGGAGGATGCGGCCTCCCCTATGATCGGGTCGGTCGGGTCTGCCATGGGGGTGCGCGTGGAGCGCATCCAAGCCGCTCGGGTGGCCCAAGCCCTCCAGCCCGCGCAACCCGTCCGGGCCGAGCGCTCCCCCGTCGGGGGGAGGCATGCGGGAGGCCTCGTCGAGGATCCCGACGGAAAGCACGTGGGTGCGATTCGCCTTGCGCAGGGGGGTCGGCATTCCCAAGGATACAAACCCGAGGAAGACCGCGAGCCGAAGCATGCTTTCGTCGGGCCCTCCCTCGTTGGCCAAGCGGTCGCGTTGGCGAGCGGGCAAGCTGGGCCTTCGGGTTCGGCTGCGAAAAGCGAGGGACCCGTCGCAGCCCGCGTCGTCTCGGTTTCCGACGCAGGCGATGGCCCGTCCTCCCAGGGGGCGGCGGTGTCGCCGCGCAAGGCGTTCCTCTTGCCCGTGTTGAGCGGAAGCGGCGGATCTGGCAAGAGCACGATAGCCGCCGTGGCTGCGCTGCTCGCCCAACGTGCGGGATTGAGCACGCTGCTGGTGGACCTGGACCTTCAGTTCGGGGACCTGCGCGACGTCGTCGGGTACGAGGAGGTCGTCTGCGCCGACGAGCTCCTGGCGTCCCCGCAGCGCGTTCGCCAGCTTCGCCCTGCGGGAGGCAAGCCCGCTTTCCTGGGAATCCCCCGCAGCTTGGAGCAGGCCGAAGAGGTCGTTGCGCGCCTGCCCGAGCTGCTCGACATCGTGAGCCCGTGCTTCGATCTCGTCGTCGCGAACACCGGCGGCTTCTGGACCGACGAGCACGCGGTCTTGCTCGAGCGCTGTTCCCGCGCCCTCTACGTCGTCGACCAGCGGCCCTCGTCGCTGCGTGCCTGCCAACGCGCGCTCGACCTCTTCACGAGGTGCGGCATCGCGGCAAGCCCGCTCGTGTTCGTCGTGAACAAGTGCAGCAAGCAGGGTCTCTACTCGAGCATAGACGTCTCGTGCGCCCTTCACGGGGCGTGTGCGAAAGAGCTGAGCTGGGGCGGCGCCCAGGTGGAGGAGATGGTCTCCGCCGGCCAGGCCCTGGGTCTGCTCGAAGAGCGCAACGCCTTCGTAGACAGCCTTCTCTCTTTGATGGTCGAGCTGGTTCCCGCGATGCCCGAGTGCGAGCAGGAGAGGTCCTCCTCTGCGAAGCGCCCGCTGCTGCGCATGCTGATGAGCCGATAGGAGAGAGGCTATGTCGCTGAGGGAGAGGGTCGAGCTCGCCCAGGGAAGGGTCGACCCCCGATCGGAAAAACCCGGCTTTCTGCTGCTGCGCAGGCAGGTTCAGGAGATCTTGCCTCCCGAGAAGCTCGCTGCGATGACCGAGGAGAGCCCCCTGAGGGCGAGAAGCGAGGTGATGCGCGCTTGCATGCGCGCGTTCGACGGGCCCGAGTGGGTCCTTGTCGGCGAAGGGGAGCGCTCGGCCCTGGCAGGAGAGGTCGTAGACAGCGTGTTCGGGTTCGGACCCCTCGAGGAGCTGTTGTCTGACCCGACCGTGACCGAGGTGATGGTCAACGGCCCGAGCCGCGTGTTCTTCGAAAGGGAGGGCAAGCTCCATCCGAGCTCCCAGAAGTTCGCGAGTGAGGACCAGCTGCGCGCGCTCATAGACCGAATCCTCGGACCGCTCGGAAGGCGCGTGGACGAGGCGTCCCCGATGGTGAACGCCAGGCTCCCCCAAGGCCACCGCGTCCACGTCGTGATGCCCCCGCTGTCCCTCGTCGGGCCGGTGCTGACCATACGGAAGTTCTCCGAGCGCGTGTACACGCTCGACGACCTTGCCGAAATGGGCGCGCTGGACGGGGAGATGCGCGTGTTCCTGACGTGGTCGATCCTCATGCGGAAGAACATAGCCGTCTCAGGCGGAACGGGGTCCGGCAAGACGACGCTGCTCAACGCGATGTCGTGCGAGATTCCCCCTGACGAGCGAATCATCACCATCGAGGACTCGGCGGAGCTTCGCTTTCTCGAGCACCCCCACGTCGTGTCGTTGGAGGCGCGCCCCGAAAACTCCGAGGGGAGGGGCTTGGTGACGATCAGGGACCTCGTGATCAACGCGCTTCGGATGAGGCCGGATCGCATAGTCGTCGGGGAGTGCCGCGGGGCCGAGGCCCTCGACATGCTCCAGGCCATGAGCACGGGCCACGACGGGTCCCTGACGACGCTTCACGCGAACTCGCCCGAAGAGGTCGTCTCGCGTCTGACGACGATGGTCAGGTACAGCGCAGACCTGCCGGTCGACGTTGTGGAGGCCAACGTCGCCTCGGCTCTGGACCTCGTGGTCCAGACGTCCCGGGCGCCTGACGGCTCGAGGTTCGTCTCCCAGGTGTCCGAAATAGGCTACAGCCTCGAGCAGCGCCAGTGCGTTCTCTCGACGCTGTTCAAAAGAGGCGTGCTGGACAAGGCAGGTGTTTGGGTTGGAGAGCCCCGGTGGCTGGAAGGCGTCGTCGACTTCGGGTTCGGGACGACCGAGGAGGTGGAGGAATGGCGCTCAAGGGCGTTCTGCTCGCAGTAGGGTGTCTCGCCGGGTTTGCCTGCGCCTACGTTCTCGCCGGCGCTTTTGCGAGATGGATGCGCACCGCCCGCGCGAGGCAGGCTTCGCGCGCTGCCCTTTCGGGCGGGAGAGGCTCGCGCGGCGGGTTGTGGGCCCGGGGAATCCCTGCGCTCTTGCCGGCGGCGAGGCTGCTCTTGCGGTTTGCCCCCTTCGGGAGGGCGGCCGAGGCGCTGCGCACCGTCGTCGAATCCCGGGGCATCGCCTGCACGGCCGAGTCGTCCGCCACCCTGCTCGTCTTGTCGATTGCGGTTGTCGGGGCGGTTGGGGTTGCCGCTGCCGCCAGTCCCCTAGGAGGGCTCGCGGCAGATGCGCTGGTCCTCGCCGCCGTCTTCCTTGCGGCGCGCTCTCGGCGGGAGCGCGAGGCAGAGGCTGCCCGAGACGGCGTGCCCCAGGCGCTCAACGTCATGGGCGAGTGCTTCCAGTCTGGCTACACCCTCGTCCAAACCATGGACCAGGTTGCCGACCAGGCAGACGGATTGCTTGCCCCCCTGTTCGCGCAATGCGCTGACACGCTGCGGATGGGCGGGACGTCGCGTGAGGCGCTTTCCTGCCTGCGGGGGGACGCCCGCGTTCCCGAGCTGTCGTTCGTGGCGGTCGCCCTCGACGTCCAACACCAATCCGGAGGCAGCGTCACCTCGGTTTTGGGCAGCGCCCAGCGCATGGTGGCGGACGAGATCGAGCTCAGGCGGTCGATGCGCGTCCAAACCGCCCAGGCGAGGTTGTCGGCGCGGGTCGTCTGCCTGATGCCGTTCGTCTTGGTCGCGGTTCTGTCCCTGATGAGCGACGGGTTCCTAGATGCGTTCTTCGGGAGCGCGGCGGGGATGGCGATGCTGGTCGTCGCGCTCGCCATGGAGGCGGCGGGCGTCCTCTTGGTCAGAAAGATGCTCGAGGTGGCGCAATGACTGCGGCATCGGCCGTGTTGCCCGTTGCGTCGGCCCTGCTTGCAGCGGGGGCGGGCTTCTTTGGCGCGCGTGCCGCGCTCGGCAGGAGGGAAGCCGTGCGCAGGAGGGCTGCGGCCCGTCGCCTGTCGGCCGAAGACGGCGGCGAAGATTTCGGGGGTGACCGATTTTGCTCCCAGGGCATTGCGGGCGCCGTGCTCGGCTACCTGGCGGGGCTCGACCGGAGAATCTCCCACAAGGCGACGGTGAGGCTGTCGTCCGCGCTTCCGAGGCTTCCCCTTTCGGGGCGGGGCGACGAGGGGGCGCTCATGCGACAGGCGGGCTTGGCGGACTCCGTCGGGCCGGAGACGCTGCGCGAGGGGAGGCTCCGGCTGGCGGCCGTCGCGGCGGCTGCGGGCGGCCTTGTGGGAGCTTGTCTCTCGAACGAGCTGGCTGCGCTGTTCGGGCTGGCCGGGCTGGCAGCCGGGCTTTTCGCCCCCCGATGGGCCGTCAGGCAGGAAGCCGCAGCTCGTGCCGAGATATGCAGGAGGGAGATGCCGGAGATGCTGGAGGTGGTCGTGTTGGGGTTGACGAGCGGCATGTCGTTCGACCGCAGCTTCCGCCTCTACCACACGCACTTCGACAGCGCGTTCGCCAGGGATTGCGCTGCGGCGCAGAAAAAGTGGGAGCTCGGCCTGACGAGCAGGGAGGATTCCCTGCGAGCCTTGACCGACATGTACGACTCGGCTCTCCTCCGGAGGGTTGTGGAGAACGTGGCGCGCGCCATGAGGTTCGGCACCTCGCTGACGAAGGACCTCGAGAAGGCCGTCGAGGACAGCCAGGCAGAACTGCGCGCCTCGCGGCAGGAGCAGGTGGCGAAGGCGCCGGTGAAGATGATGATTCCGACGGCGACGCTCATCTTGCCCGCGATGCTCCTGCTGGTGTTGGGACCGGTGTTGTTGGAGCTCGTGGAGGGCTTCTAGAAGAGACAGGAGGAAGACATGGTGTTTTTTGGCAAGGCGAAGGAGAAGGCGATCGGGGCCTACATCGGGGCGACGCTTGCGATCAGGGAAAAGCTGCGCGACGTGCGCGGCCAGGGCACGACGGAGTACGCGATTCTCGTCGGCGTGCTGGTTGTGATCGCGATTTTGGCCATCACCGTGTTCCGCCCGAAGCTCCAAGAGCTTTGGGATGCGATCTCGGACGGCATCAACAGCCTGTAGGAGCCGAGCGTGCGCAGGTTCGAGAAATGCGGGGGCGTTGCTGCCAGGGCGCTCGGGGAGGGCGGGTGCCGCAACCGTCCTCCCCGAGCCGGCAGAGGGAAGTCGGGCCGGCCGGCGGCCGAGCTCGCCTCGGGAAGGCGCATGGGCGGCGCTGCCGGAAGCCTCGGGAGGATGGGACGCCGCAATCCCCCTTGTCGGATGGGCGAGGGGGAGTCGGGCCAGTCGACGGTCGAGTTCGCCCTGGTGACGTTTGCGCTGCTTTGTCTGGTGGTTGGCGTCGGGGCGCTCTGGCGCCTTGCTGGCGACGGGGTTTTGGCCGATCACGCGGTCCAAGCTGCGTCCCACCATGTCGAGGGCTCGCTGGGCGCGGTCGCGGATGTCTTCTCGTACTAGGGTGGCATCTTGCTAGGGCGACGCCCGGTCGGGCTTTCGGAAAGGCGGGTGCATATGAGGTTTCACGGGAAACAACGCGGCGGGTCGGAGGAAGGCCAGTCTACGGTCGAGGCCGCGTTCGTCGCGCCGATCGTGATGGGGCTGGTCTTGGCCTTGGCTCAACCGTGCATCGTTCTGTACGACCGGATCGTCATGGAATCGGCCGCCGCAGAGGGGTGTAGCCTCATGGCGAACCACGCCGCAGACCCCCAGCAGGTGCGGGAGAGCTGTTTGATGCCGGGCTTGGGCGCGGTGGCGCAGCCGGATTGCTTCCATGTGCACGGGTCCGGATGCTCTTGGGAGATTTCGGTCCAAGGGGACCGGTCGAGCGAGGAGGTCGAGGTGACGATAGAGAACAAAATCAAGCCGCTGCCTTTGATCGGCTTTCTGTGCCAGGCGGCGGGGGCCACCGACGCGGATGGGTGTTGGTCGATAACCGTATCCGAAAAATCGGACACACAACCGGACTGGGCATGGGACTCGCCGGCGGGAGCCGATCCCTCTTCATGGGTGGGGGGCTGGCTGTGAACGCGAGGGAAGCCGCAGCTGCGAAAGCAGGCACAAACAAAAGAGGGAGTACGAAGTCGGGAGAGGCCGCAAGTGCGAGGGGGGCCGTGTGCTCGAGGGTGGCTGCATGCTCGAGGGTGGCCGCTAGCGCAAACACTCGAGGAGGCGCAAAGTCGGGAAGGGCCGCAAGTGCGAGGGTGGCTGCAAGCGCGAGGGCGGCTGCAGGCGCGAGGAGAAGGCGGTTGGACGCCGACGCCCTGCTGTTTGCGCGCGGGAAAGACGAATCGGGCTACACGACGCTCGGCATGGCCGTCGCCCTGCTCGTCGCGCTGTCGATGGTCTTCGCGGGTGCCCAGGTGTACCGCGTCTCGTCGGCTTCGGCGACGATTCAGGACGTGGCCGACGCTTCGGCCCTGGCGGCGGAGAACCAGGTGAGCCAGTTCATGACGGCGGTGCGGCTTTGCGACGCGGTCGTGTTGTCGCTGACGCTGACGAGCTTGGCTGCGACGGGGCGGGGGGTGGCGGCGCTCTGTACGCCGGTGACCGCGGAGGCGTCAGAGCAGCTGCTCGAGGCGGGAGAGAAGATCGCCCGGGCGAGAACCTCGTTCTCGGAGAACGCGAAGAAGGCGTTGGGCGTTTACCAGGAGGCCCTGCCGTTCCTCTCGGCGGCAAGCGCATGGAGCGTCGCGCGGGCGAACTGCTCGTCGGTTGACGGGTCCGACTACCTGGCCTTGGCCGTGTTGGCCCCGGGGGACGGGGAAGAGATCTCGGTCAAGGAAAACGAGGACGCCGAGGACGTGCAGCAGGAGGCGTCGGAAAGCGCTGACTCCATCAAGGAGAGCGCCGAGGAAGCCGAAGACGCTGCGAAGGAAGCGAACGAGGCCAAGCAGCGTGCGTTCGAGGCGGACTGCGGAGCCAACCCCGGGTACTGCATGTACGAAAGGGCTGCGACGCTCGCCTCGATGGAGGGCGGCGACAACCCCCTGTACAAGAGCGTGGACGCCTGGTCTTTTTCCGTGGCACTCAACCGGGCGCAGGCATACTACCGGGAGCGGTACGTGCAGGAGGCGCCCGAGGGGAGCTCGGTCGAGGAGCAGGCGAACTCCGCGCTTCGGGAAAACATGTACCGGTACGCATGCGAGCTTTTGGGCGAGGGCTATGTGGTCGAGACGGAGGATACCTTCGAGGCGAGCTTTCCTACGCTTCCGCGGAACACCGACGAGATGAGGAGAACGTCTCTGTACACGGAGGCCGTGTATCCCGTGACCGAGGACGAGGAAGGGGCGCTTACGATGCACGCGTATCCGGGCTGCCCCTCCGCGGCGGGCTATTCGGCGCTGGGCTCGGTGTCCGAGATGGAGTCGGGAGGGTACGCGACGTGCCCTGATTGCGGCTTCTCTGCAAGCGACCTCGGGTCCGTCTGCTCTGCGTCGACTTCGATTTCGAACGGGTTCGAGTACCACTACCTGATCGTCGCCGAGGCGGCCGAGGAATACCAAGCGGCCAAAGAGGAGCTCGAGCCGGCTGAGTCTGAGGTGAAGCAGGAGGCGACGTCCCTGCTCGAGAAGATAAAGGACGCCGTCGAAACCGCAGCGGATTACCGCATCGAGGCGAGTCCGCCGGGACGCTACGGCGCGATCGCGCTGGTGGTCGACGCCTCGCAGGCGAGCTACGACAAGGGCTTCGAGAGCGCGTTTGTGCAATCGGACGCCTCGCTCGGCACGAGGGCTGCCGTATCGGGTGCGACGCTGCTTGCGGACAGCGCTGACGACCAGGGCAACGTCTTGACCCAGATGCTCGACGGCATCCGGGGCGAGGGGGGAGCTGCAGTCGGCTTGGCCGGCGTCTTGCTTGATTGCTGGGGAGGGCTCCTGTCGGCGTATGCCGACGGGCAGTCGGCGTTGGAGAGCGCTGTCAGCGGGGCCCTCGACGCGATCCCCTTTGCGAGCCAGAGCGGTTTGGGGACCTGGGCTGCCAAAAAGCTCGAGGGCCTCATCGAGGGCGTCGGGCTGCAGCCGGCCGAGCTCGACGCGCTCAAGCCGGTGCTCGTCAACACGTCGTCGGTCGCCGAGAAGGACAGCGGAGGGTTCTCGGTCCGCTACCTCTCCGTCAAGCGGGCCTCGCTGGCGGCGGTGGGGGGAACGACGTTGTTCTCGTCCCTCGTCGACGAGGTTGCGGACGATTTGCGCGAGGAGGTGTCGGGCGAGATCGAGCTGGCGAAGATCGAGCCTTTGGGGGAGGGCGGTCCGTCGATTCCGATTGTAGTCGCCTTGCCCTCTGCGGCCCAAGAGGCTTCTTCGGGTGCGATCGATTCGGTGGCGGATTGGCTGAAGTCGGTGGCTCCGAGCGTTGGGGGTGAGGATTCGTGGAGCTGACCGGGGATAACGGCGCTGTGCCGATCGAAGGAGCCCGCGCAATGTCCGCCGAAGGGAGGCGCGAGGGAGGCCAGGCCACCGTCGAGCTCGCTGCCCTGTTGCCGGTCGCGCTGATCGTGGCTGTCATCGCCGTGAACGCGCTGTCGTTCTTCTCGGAGTGCGCATCGTTCGACAGGCTCTCCCGGCAGGCCGTTCGGACGTGCGCGACGTCGATGGCGTACGGCCAGGACACGGCGGAGGCGAGGGCCCTGGTCAAACAGGCCCTCTCCGAGTCGTTTGCCCTCGACAACGAGGAGGTGGAAGTTGCCGTGGAGAACGCCGGGTCGGAGTGTGTGAGGTATCGCGCGACCCTGTCGTGGAGCCCCACCCTGTTCGGGATGGGCCTGAAGAGCGAGGTGTTCGGAGTGGGGTTGCCCTCTCTCAAGCACGAGGCGTCGTACGCGATCGACCCCTACAACCCGGGGGTGATCGGATGAGCTTGTCGAAACAGGGGAAAAGGGCGACGAGGGCCCTGGCGGGCGTGGTCGTGGGAATCGCCTTGGTTCCCGCCTCGGGGCTTGCGCTGGAGGCAACGGATTGGGCCAATAGGACCGGGGTGTTGCTCGGGGGCTTGGCTGAAGGGTGTCTTGCCGACGAGGGGGGAGGGGACGTTTCTATGGAGTCGGTGCTCGAGATTGCGGGCGTGGGCGAAGCGCGCGCCTCGGACGAGCTTGTGGCTGGCGGCTTCGCCGACGAGGTCTTTTCCCTCGAGGGCAGAAGCGGCTTGGCGGTCGTCGAGGACGGGTCGCTCGCCGGCTTCCTCGAAGACGGCTCGCCGCGCGCCGTGTGCGGGCGTTTTGCCGACGAGCTCGAGGCTCGGGGCTGGACGGAAGTCGGGGACGGTGAGAGTGCGCGCTCTACGTTTGTGAAGGAGCAGGGCGCGTACCGGTGGCTGTTTCTGTCGTGCTCGCAGACGGGCGACAGGACAAGCGTTGTCGTTCAGGTGAAATAGGAGGTTGGAGATGATTGGAACAAGCAGGGGGGCGAATTTCCAGATGAGGTTCGCCTGCACACCCCAGGCGCGGCTGCGGGGCATGTTGGGACGAGCTGACCGCGAGGGGGTGTTGTTGTTGGCGCCTTGCAGGGACGTTCACACGGTCGGCATGGACACGGCCATCGACGTGGCTTTTCTCGGGAGAGACGGTCGCGTGTCCGAGTCGTATCGCAACCTCAAGCCGGGGAGGCGGGTCAGGTCGAAGCAGGCATGTGCCGTCGTGGAGAGGGTTGCCCTCCCCGGCGAGCCCTGGCTCGTCAGGGGCGACAGCCTGCTCGTCGACTTCCGCAAGGGGGCGGTTTTCGAGGACGGTTCGGACGGGGAGGAAAAAGCCGTGGCGGATGGCGCCGCCGCGATGCGCGCCGGCAAAGGCAAACATGCGAGAGGAGAGAGGTAACGATGAAAGAGTGTCCGGTATGTAAGGCGAGGTGCTTCGACGACATGGATGTGTGCTATGGGTGCCTTCACCGGTTTTGCGACGACGAGGAAAGGGAGCCCTCCCTCCACGAGGAGATGTCCGCGGCGCTTGCGAACTCGAAGATGCTGCAACAGTTCTCCTTCGGGAGGCGAAGCGACGTGGGCCGTGCCCCTGCGGAGGAGGGGGAGTCGCGCGTCGGGGACGCTTGCGAACCCGCGACCGGCTCCGCGCCCGCATCGGAGCCAGGGCGTCCATCGGCGTCTGCGTCCGAGTCGGGGCGTTCGTCGGTGTTCGCGTCCGAGCCGGGGCGTCCGTTGGAGCCCGCGTTTGAGCCGGGGCGCCCGTCGGCGCCTGTGTTCGAATCGGGGCGTCCGCCGGCGTCCGCATCCGAGCCAGGGTGTCCGCCGGCTCCTGAGTTCGAGCGGGAACGCCCGCCAGCGCCCGAAGCTGCACCCGGAGGCGATTCCGGCTCCACGCCCAGCCGAGATCGCTGTCCTGCTTCCAACAACATGGGCAAGCGCCTGCTTGATCCTGCTTCCGGCAACATGGGCGAGCGTCCGTTCGGTCCTGCTTCCGACAACATGAGCGAGCGCCCGTCCGATTGCGCGATTGCGCCCAAGACGTTTCCCGGAGGGGAGGAGTGGGTTGTGAGGTTGGGCATTCCCGCAGGATGCGAGGGGGTAACCGTTCGCCTCGAAAGGGCGGGGGCGGCCTCATAGGAAAGGCGGACCCGCTCCGCGCATGCCGCGGGGTACGCCCGGTACAAAAGCGGTCTGGTGGGCTGTGTCGGCTCGCTCGGGTCGGTCTAGCCGAGGTGTTTCGCGAGCTCTTTCTCGGCGTACTTCTGGACGGAGTCGTTGACGGCGAAGTAGGCGCTGAGGAGCTTCTCGCCCTCCTCGGTCAGCGTGCTGCCGTGGGCACCGTCGCGGTTGAGCATCTGGATGCCGAGCTCCTTCTCGGTCTCCTTGACGATGCGCCACGCCTTGCTGTAGGCCATGTGCATGCCCTTGGCGGATGCGTTGAGGGAGCCCTTTTCCTGGACGCCCTTGCAGAGCTCTGCGACACCGCGGCCGAAGATGGCGTTGCTGCCGTTCTCGTCGTTCTTCACGAACAGGCGAATCTGGGGTGTGAGTTTGGAGAGGTTGCTCATGTTTCTCTTCTTTCCCTATGCCAAGCTGTCGATGAAGGCAACTGTGGCGTTTTCGATATCTTCCGTGCCATGTTCGATGACCTCGGTGAACCTGACGGGAAGGCTTTCCAGCTCGGCGAGGCCGGCGGGGATGTTGTTTGTCCCCGTCTCCTCGGCGATCTGGCGGTTGAGCGCGCATCCGGAGATTTCGGCGACTTCGGAGGGCAGGGGGCCTCCGGGCTCGATGTCGTGGAGCGCTCGGTAGACGTTGACGCCGAACTTCGCCCAGTGGGCGGTGCTGGCGACCAACACGGGGTTGTCGCCGCGAAGGTTCTCGGCGGCTTGGTAGGCGACCGCGGTGTGGGGGTCGAGCAGGTAGCCCTTCTCCTCGAACACGCGCTTGATGGTCTTGAGGCAGGTGGCGTTGTCGACGGAGTCGCCGCGGAACGTCTCGCGAACGGCGGCGAACGTCTCCTCGTCGATGCGGAAGCAGCGCTTGGTGCTCAGGTCGCTCATCCACTGGGCGATGGCTTCGGCGTTGCGGCCGGTCAGCTCGAAGAGCTGGCGTTCGAGGTTGCTCGATACGAGGATGTCCATCGAGGGGCTGCTCGTCAGGACGAACTCGCGGTTGGAGATGTCGTAGGTGCCCGTGTTGATGAAGTCGGTCAGAACGCGGTTGTCGTTGCTGGCGCAGAAGAGCATGTCGATGGGGGTGCCGATCTGCTTTGCGTACCAGGCGGCGAGAATGTTGCCGAAGTTGCCGGTCGGAACGCACACGTCGATCGGGTTGCCGAGGGCCACCTTGCCGTCGGCAACGAGCTTGCCGTAGGCGCTGACGTAGTAGACGACCTGGGGGAGGAGCCTGCCCCAGTTGATGGAGTTCGCGCTTGACAGGGCGATTTTCTTCTCGGTTGCGAGCTTCTCGGCGAACGCCTCGTCGTTGAAGACCGCCTTGGCCCCGGTTTGGCAGTCGTCGAAGTTGCCTCGCACGCCCCAGACGCGGACGTTGTTGCCTCGCTGGGTTGCCATTTGGAGAAACTGCACGTCGGAAACGCCGCCGTCGGGATACATGACGCCGATGGAGACGCCGGGCACGTCGCGGAATCCCTCGAGCGCGGCCTTGCCGGTGTCGCCGGACGTGGCCACCAGGATCATGAACTCGTGGTCGAGGACGCCCCGCTCGCGCATGAGCTTGGCGCTTGCCGAGAAGAACCGCGGCAGGCACTGCAGCGCCATGTCCTTGAACGCGCTCGTGGGGCCGTGCCACAGCTCGAGGACGTGGGTGTTGTCGTCAACGGACGTGATGGGGCAGATGTCGGCGTCGTCGAACTGCGCGCCGTAAGCGTCTTCCATGAGCGAGTCGACGAGCTCGTCGGGCATGTCGACGTCAAAGGCCTTGTAGATGGCTGCAGCGCGCTTCGCATAGGGGAGCTTTGCCAGATCGGCGATCTCCTCGACGGTGAAGCGGGGCAGGTTTTGCGGCACGTAGAGGCCGCCGCCGAAGGCGAGGCCGTCGATTACCGCGCGGGTGAAGGGGACGGGTTCGCTCACTCGCCCCCGCGTGTCAACGTACAGATTCGGCTCCATTGACCCTCCCATCGCTGGAACATGTTTGCTTCAGTATACTCTCGCATTGGGTATTATCCGCTTGCTAGGCGATATTTCTAATATATTTTTCGTGAATTATGTCGAAGCAGCAAAAAAAGAGCCGTGAACGGTGAATTGTTTAATCTGCTTATTTGTCCTTTGGTTTATCTTGTAAAACAGAGGAGCGATTGGGTTTTGGCCAAAACCGGGGCTCTTTTCAACTTAAAGTGCGACAAAAATCATGCAGAACCCTCATGTGCAGGGCTTTTTCGTCCAGGCTTTCGGGGCCTACCTCTTCTTGGTCTTCACGATGAGGACCGGCAGGGGGGCGTACTGCATGACGTAGCGGCTGGTGCTGCCGAGGGAGTGGAGGAGGCCCTTGCCGCGGGAGCCCATGACGATGATGTCGCAGGCGTTGTCGGTGGCGTAGGTGATGATCTCCTCGCCGACGTTGCCCGTGGGAATGGTCTCGATGGTGACGAAGTTGGACAGCTCGCCGAGGCGCTCGCGCAGGGTCGTGCGCGCTTGGATGACCTCGTCGAGCAGGCCCTCCTCGCGCAGGGTCTCAAGCTCGTCCATGTTGATGCCGTGGCCGCGGGAACGAAGCGACTTGCGGTTCAGCTCCCGCTCGGCCTCGCTCTCGACGTCGATCATCGTGACGATGTGGAGCTCGGTGTCAGGGCTTTCGCGGCAGAAGCGGATGGCCTCGGCGAGCGCGGCGAACGCGGGCTCGGTCTTGTCGTAGGGGACCAAGATGGACTTGTAGATCACTGCAACCTCGTTTCCTCGAGCAGGTGTTGTCTCTTCGGGCCATTATAAGCGTTTGCGCGGGGCGCAGGGGTCCGCTTGCGCGAGTTTGGCTGATTTGCGCGGGCAAGGCGCGGACGCGACGCGGAAGGACGGCGGACAAGGCGCGGGAACGCCGGGGGGATTGTGGGCAAGGTGCGAGTATGACGTGGGCAAGGCGCGTACAGGTAGCGGACGGAGCGCAGGAGGACGGCACACAAGGCGCGGGCGCGACGCGAGCGAACCGCCGGCAATGCGTGGGCAAGGCGCGTACAGGTAGCGGACGGAGCGCAGGAGGACGGTGGGCAAGGCGCGTTCAAGATATGGGCGGGTTGAGCGCAAGACGTCGGCGAGGTGTGGGAAAAGCCAAAAAGGGCCGCCGACGCTGCAGGAAGGGAAGGGCTCGTCGGCGGCCGTGCTTTTGGGCTCGGGCCTTGCGGCCCGAACGGAGCAAGGAAAGGGCCAGGCGAATAACAGGGATTGGGGGGCCTATCAGTTAAGGAAGGGGCTTCCTTTTCGCCTGGCAGGTTGAACTATAGAGGCGGAATCTGAAACGAGCCTGAACGACGGCGGGCTTTCGGCCTGCGCGCCGCGATTTTTTCGAAAGAAAGTCAAGAGAGGACCGGAGACGAGCAGGAGGCGGGGAGGCAGGAGGCGAGAGGGCAGAGGACAGAGACAAGAGGGCAAGAGGGCGAGAG
>R18__coassemble_2007_pt1 | contig 15625 bp, 11 predicted proteins | sample R18__metabat2_low_PE_019 | metagenome-assembled genome bin R18
GCCGAGTCCGCGGGGCGTTGGGCGCGAGGGGGCGTGCGCGGCGGCGGGGGGCGCCGCCGCGGTCCCGTCCGGAGCCTGCGCGCCCTTGCCGGGCGCAAGGCCCAACAGGGGCATGCACTTGACGAAGTAGTCGACCATCGACACGATCGTCAGGACTATGGCGACGATCATGACCGTCCAGGAGAGCAGGTAGAGCGGCGAGTCGATCGGCGAAGCGCCGTTGAAGCAGACGTCCTTCACGAGGAACAGGATGATCGCGATGATCTGGGTGACGGTCTTTGCCTTGCCGTACCAGCTCGCCGCCACCACGACGCCCTCGGCCGCCGCGAGCATGCGCAGCCCGGAGACGATGAACTCGCGCGTGAGGATGACGAGCGCCACCCAGGACGGGAGGACGGAGAGCTCGGTGAGGGCGAGCAGGGCCGCGGCGACGAGAATCTTGTCGGCGAGCGGGTCGACGAACTTTCCGAACGTCGTGACCTCGTTCCTGCTGCGGGCGAGGTAGCCGTCGACGCTGTCGGTGCAGGCGAGCAGGACGAACAGGAACACGGCTATCCAGGGCTTCCACGCCTCGAGGGCGGGCCACTGGGGGAACCACTGGGGCCACGGGGAGAGGAGCACGGCCACGAACACGGGCACGCCGAGGATGCGCACGAGCGTGACGATGTTCGCGGGGGTCCAGATAGAGCTGGTCTTGGTGTCTTCAGAGGTCATCGAACCTCGGCCTCCATCTCGTAGAACAGGGTGTCGACGACGGTTGCGGAGACGATCTCCCCGGGCGCTCCCCCGTCGACGTAGGTGCTGCCGTCGACGTCGGGGGCTTGGCCGAGCGTGCGGCCGTAGAGCTGGCCGTCCTCCTCCTCGCCCTCGACGAGCACGCTGACGGGGGACCCTATGCGCGAGGATATGCGCGCGGTGCACGCAGCGTCGGCGAGGTCGCGCAGCTGTTGGGCGCGGTCGCGCTTCTCGTCGTCGTCGACCTGGTCGGGCAGGGAAGCGGCCTTCGTGCCGTCCTCCCGGGAGTACGCGAAGACGCCGATGTAGTCGAACTCGCACTCGGAGACGAAGTCGCAGAGCTCCTCGAACTCCTCGTCGGTCTCGCCGGGATAGCCGGCTATGAGGGTGGTGCGCAACGTGACGTCGGGCACGGCGGCCTTGACGCGCTCGACGAGCGCGTCGAACTCCCCGCGGCCCCCCTTGCGGTTCATGCTGCGCAGGATGCGGGGGTTGACGTGCTGGAAGGGTATGTCGAGGTAGCTCGCGATGTTGTCATGCGAGGCCATGACCTCGAGAAACTCGTCGGTGATACCCTCGGGCTGAAGGTACATGACGCGGAACCACGTCTCGGGGAACTCCTCTGCGAGGGAGCGCATCAGCCAGGCGAGGCTCGAGGGCTCCTCGAAGTCGGCCCCCCAGCGACCGGTGTCCTGGGCGATCAAGACGATCTCGCGGGCGGCGTTCTCGACGGCGAGTGCCACGTTTCCCCTGATGGCTTCGTAGCTGAAGCTGTGGTAGCGGCCGCGGATGTAGGGAATCGTGCAGTAGGCGCAGAAGCGGTCGCAGCCATCCGAGATCTTCACGTAGCTCGAATAGGGCCCCGCGGTGTTGCGGTACTCGGAGCAGCCCCCCGACGCCGGGCCAACGAGCCCCTCGAGGATGGCCACGATGTCGTCCTCCTTGCTGCAGGGCAAGAAGGCCGCGGCCTCCCCCATCTCGGCCTCGAGGTCGGCGCCGTAGCGCGCGGGCATGCACCCCGCGACGACGATCTTGGCGTCGCCGGCCTTGTAGCGGGGCAGGCCGGCTACCTCGAAGATCATCTCGAGGCTCTCCTCGGTGGCGTCCTGGATGAACGAGCAGGTGTTGATGACGGCCGCGTCGGCGCCCTCGACGTCGTCGACCACCACGTAGCCGGCGGCGAGGACGCGCGCACGCATGTTGGCGCTGTCCACCTCGTTTTTCGCGCACCCCATCGTGATGAAGGCGACCGACGGCGATGCAGCGGCTTTGTCTTGCAAGGTCATAAGAAGCGTCCCGAAGCCTAGCGGTAGTTGGTGTACTGCAGGGGCTGGCCGTAGTCCTTCCCCTTGAGGAAGGCGATGACCTCCTGGAGGGTGTCGCGCGAGGCGGAGGACACGCGGAGCTTGTCGTCCTCGATGGCGACCTTGCACTTCAGCTTCTGGGCCTTGATGTCCTTGCTGATCTTGCTCGCGACGTCCTTCTCGATGCCGTCGACGACCTGGGCGGTGACGCGGACGCTCGCCCCCGTGGCCGCGACGGGGTTGCCCCAGGAGAGCGCGTTGAGCTCGATGCCGCGCTTGAGGAGCTTGGTCTCGAGCACGTCGCGAACCTGCTTCGCGACGAAGTCGGCGGGGGCGGCGATGGTGATGGTCTTCGCCTGCTTGTCGAGGGAGACGGTGGCGCCCGACCCCTTCAGGTCGTAACGCTGGGAGAGCTCCCGCTTTGTTTGCTGGAAGGCGTTGTCCACCTCCTGCATGTCGACGCTCGAGACGACGTCGAAGCTGGATTCCTTGGCCATGGCATGTCCTTTCTCATGGGGCGCAGACCTCCCCCGTGCGGCGTCGCCGATTCGAGCCGCGGCGGGAGGGGTCTAGGCCGACGCGTTGGCGTTGGCGTTTGCGTTTGCGGTCGTGTTCGTGTTCGACGTCGCGTTCGAGTTCGACGTCGCGTTCGCGGTCGTGTTCGACGTCGTCGATGCGGCGGTCGTGGCCTTGTGGGTCTGGGCCCACTGGTTGAGCACCGCCGCGAAGTCGACGGTGTACTCGTACAGGCCGTCGTCGTTGGCGGTCATCTCGACGACCTGGCCGTCGACGGTGATCTCGATCGCGTCGGGGTTCACCGTGACGATCTTGAGCTTGTTCGTGACGGTGTAGGCGGCGGTGGTGGGGCCGGTGGCGACCTCGGCGACCGAGGCCGTCGACGAGTCGTTCTCGTAGACCTCGAGGTAGACCTCCTCGCCCGACGGAATCGTGTAGGACACGGAGACCGAGGTGGGCGGCGTCTCGACGACTGCGGCGGTGGAGGTGTTCGAAGTGCTCTCGCCGCCGGTCGTGTCGGAAACGCCCGTGATGGGCACGCTCGTCATGTCGTCGGAGCTCTTCGGGGCCACGCACCCGACGATCTGGGTGATGAGGAACACGACAAGGACGATCGCGACGACGGCCGCGACGATCATCGGCAGCCGCTCGAGAATAGGGTTGCCCGCGCTCTGGGCGGGCATGGACCCGTAGCCTCCGGAGCGGCGGCTGCGGGTCGAGCGCATCGAGCTCGGCTGCTGCTGGTAGCTGACCCCGCGGCCCGAAGAGCGGGGAACGCGCTCCTCGCGGTCGGAGTAGACGTCGCGGCCGCGGGCGTTGCGGTCGGGGCGGCGCGCCTCGCCGGAGGCGCGGGGGGAGGACTCGGCCCTCGCCTGGCCGCGGGAGCTGCGGGGCGACCGGGAGTCGTATTGCCTGAGGGAGACCTGGTAGTCGTTCGCCTCTTCGAGGTACTGCCTCGTGATCGCGGCCGCGTTGAGCCCGAGGAAGCGGGCGTAGGCGCCGACCATGTTGCGGGTGTATCCGCGCGCGGGCATGCGGGCGAAGTCGTTCTGCTCGATGGCTCGCAGGATGTCGGCGCGGATGCGGAGCTGCTGCGCCGCATAGGCGATATCCATGCCGTGGGCCTCGCGGGACTCCGCGAGCACACGTCCGAACGGCTTTTGGGCCATGGCGATTTCCTTTCGGACAAAAGGGCGCCCGACGCTAGTCGTTGCTCTCGAACGCCTTCAAGGTTTCCAGTTCCATCTCGTCGACGAGAACGTCGCGCGGCTTGCTGCCGTTGGCAGGGCCCACGACTCCCTTCTCCTCGAGCATGTCCATTATACGCCCAGCGCGCGCATAACCCACCTTGAGCCTTCTCTGAAGATTGGAGGTGCTGCCGAGCTTGCTCGAGACGACGATCTCGGCCGCCTCCCAGATGAGCGGATCGTCGTCGTCGCACGTGCCGCCGGAGCCGTCGGGGGCGGTGTCGCCGAGGGAGACGAGGTTGGTCTTGAGGATCTCGGTGTGGTACTCGGGGGACCCTTGATCCTTGAGGTGCTCGACGACGGCGTTGATCTCGTCCTCCGAGACGAAGCAGCCTTGGATGCGCTGGGGCTTCGACAGCTCGGGCTTGCTCAGGAGCAGGTCGCCCAAGCCGATGAGGTTCTCGGCGCCGGGGGTGTCGAGGATGACGCGGGAGTCGATGCCCGAGGCGACGTTGAACGCGATGCGGTTGGTGATGTTGGCCTTGATGAGGCCCGTTACGACCTTGGCGGAGGGGCGTTGGGTCGCGACGATGAGGTGGATGCCGGCGGCGCGGGCGAGCTGGGCGATGCGGCTGATCGAGAACTCGACCTCCTTGCCGACGTTCATCATGAGGTCGGCGAGCTCGTCGATGATGATGACGATGTAGGGCAGCTCCGCCAAGTCCTCGCCGTCGACGGGGCCGGCCTGGGCCTTGGCGTTGTATTGGCCGATGTTGCGCGCGCCGACCTTGGCGAACTCCTTGAGGCGCCGCTCCATCTCGGCAACGCCCCAGGACAGCGCGCTCGCGGCCTCCTTGGGCTCCGTCACGACCGGAACGTAGAGGTGGGGTATGCCGTTGTAGGGCGTGAACTCGACGCGCTTCGGGTCGATCATGATGAAGCGCACCTCGGAGGGCGTAGCGCGCATGAGGATGGACATGATCATGGCGTTGATGCTGACCGACTTGCCCGAGCCGGTGGTGCCGCCGATGAGCAGGTGGGGCATCTTCGCGAGGTCGGAGACGATGGAGTTGCCCTCGACGTCCTTGCCTATCGCGATCTGGAGCGGACCGGGCTTGGCGGCGGTCAGGACGTCGGAGAGGAAGACGGTCTGGCGCGACTTGTTGGGCACCTCGATGCCGACGTAGTTCGTGCCGGGGATGGGGGCGAAGATGCGCACGCCGGGCGCCGCGAGGGCGAGGGCGATGTCGTTGTTGAGGGCGGTGATGCGGCTGACGCGCACGCCGGCGGGGAGGTTCACCTTGAAGAGGGTGACCGTGGGGCCGGCGACCCACCCGACGACCTGGGCCAAGATGCCGAAGTCGCCGAGGGTCTCCTGGAGCAGGGCGCCCGTCTCGGCGAGCTCCTCCTCGGTCGCGCCGCCCTTGGCCTTGCCCGACTTCGCGAGGAAGTCCATCGGGGGCAAGACGAAGTCGGCGTCGGGGCTCGGCGTGGAAACGTCCGCCTTCTTGGCCGCGGGCCTCTTCTTCGCCGCAGCGGGCTTGGCCTTTTCGGACTTCGCCTTGTCCGGCTTGGCGCCGAGAACGCGCGTGAGGGGCTTCTCGGTGCCGGAGAGGGCGACCGTCTCGGCGTTCGCAAGGCGTCCGCGGGCGGCGGGCTCGTCGACGCGCTCGATGCGCACGCCCTTGTCCTTGCGCTTGGGGCTCTTGTCGGAGCCGATCAGGCGGGTCTCCTGCTTGCCGAACTCCGCGGAGGAGACGGGGATGGCCCGCGTGCTCTGCGCGTCGAAGACGGGGACGAAGCCGGAGTCCTGGGAGGACGCGGGCTCGTCGCCGGCCTTCTGGACGCGCTGGGACGAGCGCCCGCGGGACCTGAGCTTGACGCCGAGCGGGACGCGGTCGGGGTCGTCGGCGCGGCTTGCGGCCTTGTCGCGGACGGACTCGTAGATCTTGGACGCGGAGAGGCCGATGATGGCCAGCCCGATGGCGATGAGGCCGACCATGAACACGATGGAGATGGTCTGGCCGAAGAGGGTGAGGCCGGCCCAGGCGATGGCCGCGCCGACGTACCCTCCCTTTTGCAGGAGGGTCTCGCTCGTGAAGAGGAACTGGGTAGAGCCCGCCTCGGCGCCGAAGGACGTGAGGCCGAGGATGCCGAGGACGGCGATGTAGATGACCAGGAGGCCGATGGCCATGCGCGCGGGCAGCAGGGAGCTGTTGACGCGCACGAGCAGCACGACGCCGATGCCGAGCATGAAGACGGGCAGGACGTAGGCCGCGACGCCGAGGCACATCCTCAGGGCGCCCGAGACCGCGGCGGTGACGATGGCGTCGTTGGGGCTTGCGACCATGATCATGAGGACGACGGCCAACACGATCAGGACGATGGCCCCGATCTCGCGGCGCGTGCGCCGGCCGAACAGGGCCGCCTCGTCGGAGACATGCTGGTCGACCGCCCTGGAGGACGCCTTGGACGAGCGGCCCTTCCGGGCGCTCTTCTCCTTGGGGCTCGCGGCCCTGCGGGATGATCTCTTTGGTTCGCTCGTGCTGTTGGAAGAAGCGCGTGCCAAGCGCGGGCCTCCTTGCTGTGGTTCGTTTGCAGTGCGTTTGCTTGAAGCCGGAAGGCCGCCCCCTGCGGGACGACCCTCCGATTATATCTCAGGTCAGACGTCGAGCAACGTCGCGATGACGATGGGGCGCTGCTTGGTGCGCTCCCAGAGCAGGGACAGGGCGGCGTCGCGGGTCATCTTGCCGACCTCCTTTTTCGCGGCGTGCTTCTGGAGGGCCCGGCGCAGGGCGCTCGTCGTCGCCTTCTGGAGGTCGCGCGCAAGGTAGTCGTCCTCTCCCCCGGTGATGCCGCGGGTCTCCACGACGACGTCGCCGACGATCTCGCCGCGGGCGTAGTCGCATGCCGCGGAGATGACGGCGACGCCCTGGGACGCCATCGCGTTGCGCTCGTCGAGGATCTCCTGGGAGGTGTCGCCGACGGAGAGGCCGTCGACGTAGACGCTGCCGCCGGGGTAGGCGGGGCCGCGCACGACCCCCTCGGAGGTCATCTCGAGGGACTCGCCGTTCTCGCAGATGAACACGTTGCCGCGCGGCACGCCCGTGTCCTCCGCGAGCTTCGCGTGGGCGCGCAGGTGGGCCGCCTCGCCGTGGACGGGCATGAAGTAGTCGGGGCCCACGATGGACAAGACGAGCTTGAGCTCCTCGGAGCCCGCATGGCCGGAAACGTGGACCATGGCGCGGCGCTTGTCCCAGACGTCGAGGCCCATCTTCGCGAGGGAGTTGACGACGCGGGTGACGGCCTTCTCGTTTCCGGGGACGGGGGTCGCCGAGATGATGACCGTGTCGCCCTCCTCGATCTGGATCGTCTTGTGCTCGCCGTTGGCGATGCGCGCCAAAGCGCTCAGGGGCTCGCCCTGGGAGCCCGTGCACATGATGACGACCTTGTCGGCGGGGATGCCCTTGAGCTCGTAGGCGTCGATGAGGTTCTCGTCCGCGATCTTGAGGTAGCCGAGGCGGCGGGCGATGTCGGTGTTCTGGATCATCGAGCGCCCCGTCACGACGACCTTGCGGTCGGCGGCGATGGCCGCGTCGCAGATCTGCTGCATGCGGTGGATGTGGCTCGCGAACGACGCGATGATGACGCGGCCGGTCGCGTTGTTGATGATCTGGCGCAAGACCTTGCCGACCTCGGCCTCGGAGGGCGTGAAGTCCTTGTTCTGGGCGTTGGTCGAGTCGCTCATCATGAGGTCGACGCCGATCTCGCCGAAGCGCGCGAGGGCCGCGAAGTCGGTCGTCACGCCGTCGATGGGCGTCTGGTCGAGCTTGAAGTCGCCGGTGTGGAGGACGTTGCCCGCAGGCGTTTGGATGAACAGGCCCACCGCGCCGGGAATCGAGTGGTTCACCGCGAAGAAGTCGACGGTCATGCACCCGAGCTTGACCTCGTCGCCCGGCTTGATCTCGACGAGCTTGGCGTTCTTGATCTTGTGCTCGGCGAACTTGCCCTCGATGAGGCCGAGGGTCATCTTCGTGCCGTAGATGGGCACGGGCATGTCGAGGTCCTTCAGCAGGTAGGGCAAAGAGCCGGTGTGGTCCTCGTGGCCGTGGGTGATGACGATGCCGCGCAGCTTGTGCGCGTTCTCGAGGATGTAGGTGTAGTCGGGCAAGATGAGGTCGACGCCGGGATGGTCGTCGTCGGGGAACATCAGGCCCGCGTCGTCGACGATCATGTCGCCGTCGCACTCGAAGACCGTCATGTTCTTGCCGATGGCGTCGAGGCCGCCCAGGGGGATGACCTTGCACGCCGACTGCCTTTGGGAGGACTTGGATCGCTCGCGGCGCTTGCGGCGGGGAGCGTCGCCCGCCGCGGCTTCCTCGCCCCTCGTCAGGTGGGGGCGCTTGCGCTCGAGCTTGACGTGGCGGTACGTCTTCTTGCCGCCGGGGTTGGCCTTTGTGTTGCCTTCGTTGTTCGTTTCAGCCATAAACCTTCCTTTTAACATGCGAAAATGCACCTTGCTCAGAAGGCGCATTTCCGGCTTTTCAAATCTTCAGCGCGACGGGGACCGCCGCGCATTCGCTTCAGCTAAAGCACTCCCACCTCGCGCATGACCTCGGCGAGCGCGGCGGACTGCTCAGGAGTCGCGTCGACGAGCGGCAGGCGCACGCCGCCGACCGGGAAGCCCAAGAGCTTGAGGGCCTCCTTGACGAGAATCGGGTTGGTCGTCGCGAAGAGGCCGTTCATGAGCGGGAGGAGCCTCTCGTTGGCGGCCTCGGCCTCCTCGACCTTGCCCGCGACGTAGAGGTCGATGATCTCCTTCATGCGGGCGGGGGCGACGTTGCCGATGGTGCTGACGACGCCGACGCCGCCCATCTTCATGATGTCGAGCGTGGAGGAGTCGTCGCCGGAGTACACCGCGAAGCCCTCGGGCGCGCCGTCGATGATCTCCTGGATCTGGGCGTAGTTGCCGGAGGCCTCCTTGATGCCGACGATGTTGTCGACGTCGCGGGCGAGGCGCAGGGTCGTCTCGGCGGTCATGTTCACGCTGCAGCGACCCGGGATGTTGTAGAGCATGCAAGGAACGTCGACCGCTCCGGCGATCGCCTTGAAGTGCTGGTACATGCCCTCCTGCGGGGGCTTGTTGTAGTAGGGAACGACGAGGAGCATGCCGTCGACGCCGAGCTTCTCGACCTGTTGGGCGAAGTCGACGGAGTCGGCGGTGCAGTTGTCGCCGGTGTAGGCGATGACGGGAACGCGGCCGGCGACCTCGTCGACGACGGCCTTGAACAGCTCGATCTTCTGGGGGTAGAAGATGGTGGGAGCCTCGCCGGTCGTCGCGTTGACGAGCAGCGAGTCGGCGCCGCCCTCGATGAGGCGGTTCGCAAGCTGCCGGACGCGGGGCAAGTCGAGCTTGAGGTCGGCGTCAAAGGGCGTGACCATGGCCGGAATGAGGCGGCCGAAGCGAAGATCGGGGCTAGTCATAGAAATCTCCTTCGTCAAAACACTCCGATTAGGGTACCACAGGGGCGATGGCGTTTATGCCATGAAGTTCTCCAAGCCGACGATAAGGCCGCTGCGCTCCCCCACGCTGCGGATGCCGAGGAGAACGCCGGGCATGTAGGACTCGCGGTCCCAGGAGTCGTGGCGGATGGTGAGGGTCTGGCCCATCGAGCCGAAGACGACCTCCTGGCTCGCGACGTAGCCCATCGAGCGGACCGAGTGGACCGGGACCCCGGCGACGAGCGCGCCGCGGGCTCCCTCGGCGCCCGCGATCTCGGTCTCGCGGCCGGGGGCTGCGCTGGCGCGGCCCCCGCGGGCGTCGGAGATGATCTGGGCGGTGCGGGTAGCCGTGCCGGAGGGGGCGTCCTTCTTGTTGCAGTGGTGCATCTCGATGACCTCGGCCTCTGGGAAGAACGGGGCCGCCGCGGCCGCGAACTGCATCATGAGGACCGCGCCGGTCGTGAAGTTGGGCGCGTAGAACAGCGTCGTGCCCTCGGGGGCGAGGCCGCTCAGCTCCTCGAGCTTGTCGTTGGAGAGGCCGGTCGTCCCGACGACGCAGTCGACGCCGGCGGGAAGCGCGACGCGCAGCGTGGACTCGACGACGTTGGGCTGGGTGAAGTCGACGAGGACGTCGAACTCCGAGCCGTCGAGGGCCTCCTGGATGGAGGCGTAGGTCGGATAGCCGAGGTCCTTGCCCGCCGCAAAGGGGTCGATGCCGCAGACGAGCTCCATGTCGTCGGCCTTTTTGACGGCGTTGACGGCGGAGGAGCCCATGCGGCCCGCGCAGCCGGCGACTGCTACCTTGATCATGTTTCTTCCTTTCGCGAAAAAAGGGCGGGGCCCGACGCGAGCCCCGCCCCTAGCTGGCACTTGTCGTGCGTGATGTTACTCTTTGGACTCGTGACGGCGGCGCGGAGTTCGGCCAGCGTTGCCGTTGCCGCGCTCACGGGGCTTGCGGCCCTCGCCGCCGTTGCGGCTGCCTCGGCCGGGACGGGCCTCGGGGGCAGAGCCCTCGGGGGCGTCGGGCTTGTTGAGGCGGTCAAGGGAGATCTTGCCCTTCTCGTCGACGTCGATGACCTCGACCTCGACCAAGTCGCCGAGGCTCAGGACGTCCTCGACCTTGCCGACGCGGCCGTTGGCCATGCGGCTGATGTGGAGCAGGCCGTCCTTGTTGGGGGTCAGGCGGATGAAGGCGCCGAAGTCCTTGATGCCGACGACCTCGCCGGTGTAGGTCTCGCCGACCTCGGGCTCCTTGACGATGCCGAGGATCATGGCCTTCGCAGCGGCGCCGGCGTGGGCCTCGACGGAGGCGATGTGGATGGTGCCGTCCTCCTGGATGTCGATGTTGGCGCCGGTCTCCTCCTGGATGCCGCGGACGACCTTGCCGCCGGAGCCGATGACGTCGCGGATCTTGTCGACCGGGATGTGGATGGTCTCGATGCGCGGCGCGGTGTCACGCAGCTCCTCGCGCGGAGCGGGGATCTCGTCGAGCATGGCGCTCAGGATGAAGGCGCGGCCCTCCTTGGCCTGCGCGAGGGCGCGGGCGAGGATGTCGACGGACAGGCCCTTGGCCTTGTTGTCCATCTGGAGGGCGGTGATGCCCTTCTCCGTGCCGCAGACCTTGAAGTCCATGTCGCCGAGGAAGTCCTCGAGGCCCTGGATGTCGGAGAGGATGACGACGTCGTCGCCCTCCTTGATGAGCCCCATGGCGATGCCGGAGACCGGGCGCTTGATCGGCACGCCGGCGTCCATCAGGGCCAACGTGGAGCCGCAGGTGGAGGCCATGGAGGACGAGCCGTTGGACTCGAGCACCTCGGACACGACGCGGATCGCGTAGGGGAACTCCTCCTCGCTCGGGAGGACGGGGATCAGCGCGCGCTCGGCGAGGGCGCCGTGGCCGATCTCGCGGCGCTTCGGGGAGCCCATGCGGCCGGTCTCGCCGGTGCAGTAGGGCGGGAAGTTGTAGTGGTGCATGTAGCGCTTGCCGTCGACGGGCTCGATGGTGTCGAGGCGCTGCCACTCGTTGAGCATGCCGAGGGTGGCGACGCTCATAACCTGGGTCTGGCCGCGCTGGAACAGGCCGGAGCCGTGGACCAGGGGCAGGTAGCCGGGAACGATGTGGAGCGGGCGGATCTCGGTGGACTTGCGGCCGTCGGCGCGCTCGCCGGTCTCGATGACCATGGCGCGCATGGCCTTCTTCTCGAGCGCCTTGCAGGCGGCGGCGATGTCAGAGCCCCAGGCCTCGCGCTCCTCCTCGGAGAAGTCGTTCTCCTTGATGGAGGCCTTGAGGGCCTCGACCTTGCCCATGCGGGCGAGCTTGTCGGCGTCCTTGAGGGCGGCGGACATCTCGCCGAGGTGGGCGTTGACGCGCTCGGCGACGCTCGGGTCGGCGGCGTGGATCTTGTAGTCCATGGGCTCGGGGTTGACCTTGGCGAGGAAGGCGGCCTGCTTCTCGCAGAACGCGGCGATGGCCTCCTGGCCGAAGGTCATGGCGGCGAGCATGTCCTCCTCGGTGATCTCCTGGGCGCCGGCCTCGACCATGGAGATGAACTCGGCGGTGCCGGCGATGGTCAGCTCGAGGTCGGAGTTCTCCTGCTCCTCGTAGGTCGGGTTGACGATGAACTCGCGGGTGTCGATGTCGCGGCCGATGCGGACGCAGGCTGCGGGGCCCTCGAAGGGCGCGCCTGCGGCCATCAGCGCGGCGGAGGCGCCCATGACGCAGATGCAGTCGGGAGTGTTCACCTGGTCGCAGACGAAGGTCGTGGCGACGACGTGGACCTCCTGCTTGAACCCGTCCGGGAAGCCCGGGCGGATGGGTCGGTCGATCATGCGGGCGGTCAGCGTGCCCTTCTCGGACGGACGCGCCTCGCGCTTCAGGTAGCCGCCGGGAATGCGGCCGACGGCGTACATCTTCTCGATGAAGTCAACGGTCAGCGGGAAGAAGTCGTAGTCTTTCTCTTCCTTGGAAACGACGGCGGTGACGAGCACGGTCGTGTCGCCCTGGGACACGAGGACGGCGCCGCTCGCCTGCTTGGCGAGCTCTCCGGTCTCGAGTTTGTACTGCTTGCCGTACAGCTCAAAGGATTCGACGATTTTCTCCATAGGTTCTTGTTCTTTCTCTTGCCTTCGGCGCCCTATTGCGCGGAAGCTTCTTCGCGGACGGTACTCACGCTTCCCGTCCCCTCGAGCAAGCGGGCCCCTTGCCCGCCCGACCGAACATGCGAAGGAGGGCTTGCGGCCCTCCCCCGGTCTGCGCCGCGCTTCCCCGAGGAAGACGCGGCAGGGGCCCGCTTTCGCGAGCCCCCTTTCGCATTAGATGTTGTCGCGGATGCCGAGCTTCTTGATGAGAGCGCGGTACTCCTCGATGTCGCGGTCCTTGATGTACTTCAACATACCGCGGCGCTTGCCGATAAGCATCATAAGGCCACGACGGGAATGATTGTCCTTCTTGTGCACCTTGAGGTGCTCGGTGAGGTTGCGGATGCGCTCGGTCAGGATAGCGACCTGGACCTCCGCGCTGCCGGAATCATTAGCGCCCTTGCCGAACTCGGCGATGAGCTCTGCGGTGCGCTCCTTGGAAATGCTCAGCTTCTCAGCCATCTTCTCCACCTTTCCCGGTCGAATGCTCGACCTACGGGGGCTTTTCGCCCTTCTTGCACTTGCTCGCATCTGGGGACCCAAGCGGTGGGGCATGGGCTCCAAGACGCAAGTGATTGCCGCGCTTTGCGCAAGCTTTTAAAGGATACGCCCTGCTTCACCCGAAAGCAAGGTTTTTTTGGGAAAGACCGGCTTGTCTCCAAATGCGCCGGAGGCCTCCGGGGAAGCCGGGCGCGAAAGCCGGGCGCGCAGATCAGGCCTCGGCCTGGGCTTGGCGCAGGGCCTTGGCGAGCTGGTCGGCGCAGGAAGTGGGGCGCCGTCCGCAGGTGTTGCCCTCGAGGGTCGCCACGACGTCGTCGACCTTCCTGCCGGCGACGAGCTTCGAAATCGCCTTGAGGTTGCCGTGGCACCCGCCGGTGAACTGGACTTCCTTGATGGTGTCGCCGTCGAGTTCGACCTCGATGAGCTGGGAGCAAACGCCCTTGGGCTGGTAGAACATATCGCACTTCCTCTCGTCTGGGTGCCGCCAATGATAGCACGACCGCTACAGGGAGCCGGGAGCGGGATTGGCGAGCAGGAACTCGACGGACTTCACCGGTGAGCCGAGGTGGGCGCGGCACCACTGCTGGCAGACCTGGAGGCATGCCGCGGCGCTCCCGGTCGCGTCGAGCCCCTCTATCTCGGAAAAGGTCCGGTAGAGCAGCGTCCTCAGCCACGCCATCGTCTCGGGGTCGACCAAGACGCCCTCGGCGAGGCGTCGGCACCCGTCGCAGACCACGCCCCCCTCGGCGTAGGACAGGGCGACCGGCCCTCCCGCCGCGCCGAGGTCTACCTGCTCCCCGCAGCACACGCAGCGCATCAGCTCCGGGCGCAGCCCGACGAACGCGAGCCCCTTGAGCAACGCCGCGGCGACGAGCGCCTCGAGGGCCCGCTCGTCGCATCGCTCCATCGCGGAAAGGGCAGCGCACACCATCGGGAAGAGCCTGTCGGCCTCCAGGGACGGCTCGGTGACCTTCGCGGCGAACTCGCAGACCGCCGAGGCGGCCGCCGAGCGCTCGTAGCCGGCGCGCAGGGCCTCGTGGCCGTCGACCAGGGACGCCTCCTTCACGATGTCGAGGGACTTGCCGCAAGCCGCGAGGATGCGGGCGTGGGAGAACACCTCGAGCCGCGAGGAGAACGACGAGGAGGGCTTGCGCGCGCCCTTCGCGACCACGCGCAGCTGGGACCCGTCGACGGCGAGGCACGTCAGGATGAGATCGGACTCCCCGAGCTTTGTCTTGCGCAGGACGACAACTTCGGCGGTGTAGGTGGGCGAGGCCAAGGCGGCACGCTACCCGACGTTGGTCACCTGGACCGAGGAGACCTGGTTGCTGTCGTCGAAGGCGATCGTCCCGGAAGCGGTGGTGGCGGTGCCGCTCATGGAGATGCCGTTGAGGGTCGTCGTGGGCGTCGCGGCGACGGTGAAGCTGACGGTGCCGTTGCCGAGGTAGGTCACGCTCGAGACGCCCGTGACGTAGAGCGAGACGTCGCCGTAGGTGAGCGACCCGATAGAGGACAGGTAGGACGTGGCCGCAGCGGTCAGCTTCGCGCTGCGCTGGGTCGCGATGTAGACGGTGACGAACTCGCCGGGGTCGAGGACCGTGTTGGCGGAGGGCTCGACGGAGTAGATGGAGCCCTCGGAGACGAGGGTCGTCTCGACCTCGTTGACGTAGACCTGGTAGCCGGCGTCGACGAGGGTCGCGACGGCGTTGTCCTGGGTCATCTTCGTGACGTCGGGCACGCGGTAGTTGCTCGCGACCTTGAGGGTGATCTTGGCGTTGGACTTCGCCTTCTCCCCCTCGGCGGGCGTCACGGACAGGACCGTGCCGTCTGCGCTCTCGTTGGTCTTCTCCTGCTCGACCGTGATGTTCTGCTCGTTGTAGCCGGCGTCGCGGATGAGGGCGACGGCGCTGTCGGAGGTCGTGCCGACGACGGCGGGCACGGTGCGGCTGACGGAGACGGTGATGACGATCTCGGAGCCGTCGGCCACGCGGGAGCCGGAGGTCGGGTCGGAAAGCTGGACGAGGCCCTCGGTGTCGTCGGAGCGGACCTGGTCGACGCGGACGGAGAAGCCGCTGCGCTCGAGCTCGTAGCGCGCGTCCGCCTCGGTCTTGCCGAGGACGTCGGGGACGGTCTTGCCTCCCCAGAGCTCGAACCCGTAGCCGACCGCGACGGCGACGACCGCGACGACGGCGACGATCGCGACCGCGACCGCGATCCCCCGCCTCGCAGCGCGTCCTGAGCTCTTGAGCTGGCGGCGCTGCTCGCGCTCCTTCTTCTTCATCTCGCGCTTGAGGGCGCGCTCCTGCTTCTTGTCTGCGGGCGCGGAGACGCTCATGCTCTCGCCTGCCGCGGCCTGGGCGCCCACCCGGGGCATCTCCTCCGTATGGCCGGACCCCCAGACGGCGCTCAGGGGAATCTGGGCGGTTTCGAGGTCGCTGTACTGGGCGACGTCGAGGTCGCCCGGCTCGGACCCCTCGAACACGAACCCGGACAGGTCGGCTTGCGGGACCTCCTCCCCGTCGTCCCCGGCCTCATCGGAAGAGCCCTCGCCGAAATCGGATGCGGGTGCGCCCGCGCCTTCGTCGGGGGAGACGTCCGGCGCCGCGCCGTCCGCGGACGTGGGCGCGGCCTCGGCGGCAAGGGGGCTTTCCGCGTCCTCCGCCTCAGGGGGCTCGGAGAGGTAGGAGGGGTCGTGGAGCGTGATCGTTGGCAGCCCGGCGAGCGAGTTGCCCGGCTGGGAGT
>R18__coassemble_2015_pt1 | contig 15541 bp, 15 predicted proteins | sample R18__metabat2_low_PE_019 | metagenome-assembled genome bin R18
CCGCGGGCGTGGGCGTCGGAGATGTAGTACTCGTCGGCGGGCAGCTCCGCGGGGCAGTCGAACTCGTCCTCGGTGTCGGCGACGTTGTCCTCGAGGGCAGCGACCGCGGTCACGGTCTTGAAGATGGAGCCGGGCTCGTAGCCGCGCGAGATGGGCGCGAGCTCGGTGGAGCCCTCTTTGATGGTGGAGGTGTCGGAGGGGTTGAGCAGGGGGGTCGAGCCGGCGGCGTAGATCTCGCCGGTCTCAGCGTCCATCAGCACCGCCTCGGTCTCGACCTTGAGGTTGTCGGCCCACGACTTGAGGACCGACTCGAGGTGGGCTTGCATCTCGATGTCGATGGAGATCATGATGTCCTGGCCGTCGGTCGCGGGGACGCTCTCGTGCTCGCCGCCCGTGATGGGCACCTGGTTCACGCCGAGCTCCATGCGCTCGACCCCGTCGACGCCGGCGAGTATCGAGTCGTACTCGGCCTCGAGGCCCGAGACGCCCTCGCCGTCGACGTTGACGAACCCGATGACCGTGCCGCCGACCTCGCCGTAGGGGTACTCGCGGCGCGAGTCCTCGAGGAAGTACAGCCCCGGCAGGTCGAGGTCCTCGACCTGTTGCGCGACGTCGGTCTTCTCCTTGCGGTCGATGTAGCAGAACGAGGTCGACGTGTCGGAGAGCAGGGGCTCGAGGTCCTCGACCTTCTTGTTCAGGATGGCCGCGAGGATGACGGCGGTGCCGTGGGCGTCCTCGACCTCGCCCGGGACGCAGTAGATGGTCGTGGCGTCGACGCTGCACGCCAACACGTTGCCGTTTCGGTCGTAGATCGTGCCGCGGCGCGCGCTCACCTCGATCTCGACCATGCGCGAGTCCTGCGCGTCCTGCGCATAGTCGTCGGCCGCGACGACCTGGAGGTAGACGAGCCGCACGACCAGAAGGAGCGCGAACGCCAGGAAAAGCCCGATGACGACGAAGGCGCGGTTGGTGTTGGCCGCCTCGAAGGCGCGCTCCTGCTGGGCGGGCTCGGGGGCCTGCGCGCGCTGGCCGCGGGCCGAGCGCGAGCCGGTGGCGCGAGAGGTGGCGCGACGGCCCCGGTCAGCCATGGGGCCCTAGCCTTGGACGGCTGCGGAGGCGCGGCGGATGCTCTCGGTCAGGGACAGGTCGCCCTGGGAGTTCGTGGCGACGACGTCGCGCTCCACGGTGAGCGTGTCGACGTAGGCCGGGGCAGCCATGCCCAGCTTCGTCGCCTTTTCCTTGATGTTGGTCGAGTTGGAGAGGACGCTCTCGCTCACCTCGAGCTTGTTGCCCTCGGTCCGCGCGGCCTCGAGCTGGGAGGAGACCTCCTGGGCCTCCATGGAGGCGGCGATGGTCGCCGAGCTGATCGCGACGCGCGCGAACGACAGCAACGTGAACAAGACCAAGACGATTGCCACGACGGCCGCGACGAACGCGGCGTTGGACGGGGTCTTGGGGGTGGATGCGGGACGGGACCCGGGCACGACGCGGACGTTCGCGCGGCCCGAGTCCCGCCTGGCTCGACGGGGGGCGACAGCAGGCGCCGCAGCGTATTGGCGGTGGTAAGCCGGTGCGGCCATCGCGCTGATCCCTCCCTGGTGTGTTTAAAGTCCGTTTTTCGTCAAGCTATGTCGGGCGCCGGAGCGCCGTCTTGGGCAACGCGGCTAGCAGCGCTCTGCCACGCGCAGCTTCGCGCTGCGCGCACGGGGATTGCGTTCGATCTCCGCAGCACTCGGGACGATCGGCTTGCGGTTGACGACGCGCAATATCGGCTTTTTTCCGCAAACGCACACCGGCAGGTCCGGCGGGCACGTGCACCGGTTCGCATACGACGCGAACACGTCCTTGACGATGCGGTCCTCCAGCGAGTGGTAGCTGATCACCGCTATCCGCCCGCCCGGGTTGAGCCATCTCGTCGCCGCGTGAAGGGCGCGCTCGAGCACGTCGAGCTCCCCGTTCACCTCGATGCGCAGCGCTTGGAACGTGCGCTTGGCCGGATGGCCTCCCGCACGCCGCGCGCTTGCCGGGATCGCGGCCTTGATGATCTCCACGAGCTGCTCGCTCGTCTCGACCGGCTGTTTTTCCCGCGCCTCGCACACGAACTTGGCGATGCGGCTGGCCCACCTCTCGTCAGAGTAGTTGCGGAGGATCCGAGTGAGATCTGCTGCGTTGTAGGTGTTGATGATCTCTGCTGCGGTTAGGGTTTGATTACCCGGATCCATCCGCATATCAAGAGGGCCGTTCTCCTTGAAGGAGAAGCCGCGTGATGGCGTGTCTATCTGGACCGAGGAGACGCCGATGTCGAACAGGAACGCGTCCACCCCCGGCACCTCCGCGCTGACCAGGAGCTTGTCCAAGTCGCCGAAGTTGCCGCGGAGCAGCTCGAGGTCGGGCCTGACGTCGTCGGGCAGAGCGCGCAAGCGCTCCCCCGCGGCGTCGCGCGCCACCTCGTCCTGGTCGCTCCCGACGAGCGTGCCCCCGGGCCCCAGAAGCTTGGCCGCCTCAAGTGAGTGTCCCGCCCCGCCGAGCGTTGCGTCCACGAACGTGTGCTTCGTTTCGAGTTTCAGTTGCTCGAGGCACTCGGGGAGCAGGACCGGTATATGCCGATATTCGCTAGTCAATCCGCTCACGTCTCGGGATCAGTCGAAGAACGAGGCGACATCCACCTCGTTGCAGAACTCATCCCAACGCTTTGCGTCCCAAATCTCAAAGTAGCCTGTGTTGCCGACCAAGACGACGTCCTTGTCGATTTGGACGGCCTCACGCTGGCCGGCCCCGAGGTTGATGCGGTTCGCACCGTCGATCGCAACGTTGACGGCACGCGACTTCAGGACGCGGCGGACGTTGACGTGTTGGGAGTTGCTCGGGTTGAACCCGCCGTCTTTCTCGAAGACGGAGACCATCCACGCGTCAAAGTCCTCGGGCGCCGTGAAGGCGTAGAGGCACTCGCTCTTGGGGTTGACCATGACCACCAGAGTGTCGGAAAGGTCCGAACGCAGCTTCGAGGGCAGGGACAGGCGGCCCTTGGCGTCGAGCTTGTGGCGGTACTCGCCGTTCAGGTCTGCCATGGACTCCGTCCCCCTCTCTGCTACATTCGACTCGATTCCAACGTGTGCCCATACTAACCCACTTTCTCCCACCATTCAACACCAAAAGATGAAGATTGCGGGGAGAACTTGGGGAGTAAAAACTTAAAAACCCATATTGACTTGGGAAAACGCAATGTGGGATTTTGTGGGACAAATTTTCCACTACGGAAAGGACTCCATCCGCCTCTCGCCGACGGCATAGCGGCCCATGCAGTCCTCCTTGAACCGCTTGCTGTAGACGATCTGCGTGGCCGTCACGCGCTCGACGGCGTCAAGCCCGAGCAGATCTTCTTTCCTCAGGGGTAAACCTTCCTTTTTGCACCTTTCAAGCTCCATTCCTTGTCGGAGCTCGCCTTCGGATTTGCGGTTTTCCGAAAATCCGGTTCCGGTGTCCGGAATTGGGGGGTCCACATTACCCCTTCGCTGGACGATTTTTCGAGCGGAAACCCCCAAAGAAAATCGTCCAGCGAAGAGGGGGTTGGTCACTTCAACTACGCTGCTACCGAACCGGGAACCGGCATCCAGCCGAAGAGAGCCCCGACGCAACTGTCCGCGGAGCCCAACGCTCAAGCCAGACGTTCGACCCCAAGCAGTTGATCTGCTGCGACGCGCAGCTAGGCGCGAGGGTGGGCGCTCAGGTACTCCTCGCGGATGTGGGCGCGGGTGACGTGGGTGTATATCTGGGTCGTGGAGATGTCGGCATGACCGAGCATCTCCTGGATGACGCGCAGGTCGGCTCCCCCTTCGAGCAGGTGGGTCGCGAACGAGTGGCGCAGGGTGTGGGGGTGGAGGTTGCCGACGCCGACCGCGAGCCCCGCGCGGGCGCAGAGCGCGTGGACCGTCTGGCGCGTGAGGCGGCCGCCGCGCGCGTTCAGGAACACCGCCGAGGTGCGGGCGCGGGCCTTCGCCTCGAGCTGGGGCCTCCCCTCCTCGAGGTAGGAGGAGAGCGCGCGGGCCGCAGCGCCCACGATGGGGGCGATGCGCGTCTTGTTGCCCTTGCCCGTGACGCGCAGGAACCCCTCGCGCAGGAACAGGTCGCCCGTGTCGAGCCCCGTCAGCTCGCTCACGCGCAGGCCGCACCCGTACAGAACCTCGAGCACCGCCCGGTCGCGCAATCCGGCGGGCGTGTCGGGAAAAGGCTGCTCGAGGAGGGCCGTCACCTGCGCAACCGTCAGGACATCGGGCAAGCGCTGGGGCTTTTTCGCAGGCTGCAGCAGGTCAGCGGGGTTTTTCCGGGTATGCTCCTCGCGGACGAGGTGCTTGTGGAGCCCCTTGACCGCGGAGAGCCGGCGCGTGCGCGTCGAGGGCTTCTCGGGCGCCGACAGCCCCCCGTCAGGCAAGAGGCCCGGCTTGCCCTCGGCGAGCCACCCCTCGAACAACGCGATGTCGTCGCGCGTCACCTCGAGCAGGTCGCCGACGCCCTCGAGCCGCAGAAACGCCAGGTACAGCTCGAGGTCGCGACGATAGGCCGCGATCGTGTTGTCGGAGCTGCCGCGCTCGATGCGCAGATAGTCGAGAAACTCTGTCAGATAGCTTTCCATGCCGGTCATTATACGCAAAAGGACCCAGATGCATCCGCCCCTGGCTGAGTCGCAAGCGATAGACCCGGGCTTCAGCCGCAACGTCAAATGTTCCGAAAGCGTTTTTTACGCCGGAAGCACGGCAGCCGTTCTAAAACGAGACTGAAACACGCGCGTACCACCCGCATGGTTCTGGGGAACGTTGCCAAACGTAGCGTTTTCTCGATTAATACGAGCCGCTGCCAGAGAGCCTGGTCAGTTTTTTGATTATTACGATATCGCCTGGACCTCACGTCTGAGCCCGCGAAAAAAAGCCAAGACGCTCGCTCGGTGACCTGCGGTTTCTTTCGCAAGCACCATCCACTCCGATCGGCGAGGTCACCCAAGCAGCCTGCGAAGTTCGTAATACTCGCAAAAATTCACCTCGACACGCCACAGCACTTCGTAATAATCGAGCAATTGCGATTCTCCGAGCGACAACGGAGGCCGAAAAGACGATTCCCCTACGCTTCCTTGTTCGCGATGGCGGCGCCCACGAACGCGCGGAACAGCGGGTGGGGACGCGTCGGGCGGCTCTTGAACTCGGGGTGGCCCTGGCTGGCGACGAACCACGGATGGTCGGAGATCTCGATCATCTCGGTCAGGCGCTCGTCGGGCGACAGCCCGCTGATGACCAGGCCCGCCTCGACCAAGCGGTCGCGGTAGGCGTTGTTCACCTCGTAGCGGTGACGGTGGCGCTCGTAGATCAGGTCCTCGCCGTACGCCTCGTGCGCCTTGGTCCCCGGCACGACCTTGCAGGGGTAGGCTCCCAAGCGCATCGTGCCGCCCTTGTCCTCAACGTCCTCCTGCTCGGGCATGAGGTCGATCACGAGGTTCTCGGCGCCCTCGTCGAACTCCGCGCTCGTCGCACCGGCGAGGCCCGCGACGTTGCGCGCGAACTCGCACACCGCCGCCTGAAGCCCCAGGCAGATACCCAAGAACGGCACCTTGTTCTCGCGGGCGTACTTCGCGCCGAGGATCTTGCCCTCGAAGGCGCGCTGGCCGAACCCGCCGGGCACGAGGATGCCGTCCATCTTGCCGAGGATCTTCTCGACGTTGCCCTCGTCCATGGTCTCGCCGTCGATGAGGTGCACCTCGACCTTACGGCCGTGTGCGACGCCGGCGTGGCCGAGCGCCTCGATGATGGAGAGGTAGGCGTCGGGCAACGCGGTGTACTTGCCGACGACCGCGATGTCGACCTTCTCGCGGCACTTCTTGCGCGCGGAGAGGAAGCTCTTCAGCGGGTCGAGGTCGATGGGGTTGGCGACGAGACCGAGCTTGGTCAGGACCTTCGCGTCAAATCCCTGCTTGTACAGGTTGATCGGCACCTCGTAGATGGTCGGCGCGTCGATGCACGACAAGACCTCGGAGGGTGCGACGTCGCAGAACAAGGCGATCTTCTCGCGCACCTTGTCGGAGACCTCGTGGTCGGAGCGGCACACGATGAAGTCGGGTTGGATGCCCTGGCTGCGCAGCTCCTTGACGGAGTGCTGGGTGGGCTTGGTCTTCACCTCGTGGGCGGCTGCGATGTAGGGCACGAGCGTGCAGTGGACGAAGAGCACGTCGCCTGCGGGCTTCTCCTTCTTGAACTGGCGCGCGGCCTCGATGAACGGCAAGCCCTCGATGTCGCCGATGGTTCCGCCGATCTCGGAGATGACGATGTCGGCGCCGGACTGCTCGGCGATGCGGTAGAGGCGCTCCTTGATGGTGTTGGTGACGTGGGGGATGACCTGGACGGTGCCACCGAGGAAGTCGCCGCGGCGCTCGCGGGCGATGAGCGTCTTGTAGATCGAGCCCTGGGTGAAGTTGGACTCGCGCGAGAGGTTCTCGTCGATGAAGCGCTCGTAATGGCCCAGGTCGAGGTCGCCCTCGTGGCCGTCCTCGGTCACGAACACCTCGCCGTGCTGGTAGGGGCTCATGGTCCCCGGGTCGACGTTGAGGTAGGGGTCCATCTTCTGCATGGTCACCTTGTAGCCGCGCGCCTTGAGCAGGTGGCCCAAAGAGGCCGCCGTGATGCCCTTGCCCAAAGAGGAAACGACGCCGCCCGTCACGAAAATATGCTTCGTCATCGAACACTCCTAAAACCATCGGTCAAAAATTTCCCCAGCTCAAAGGCTGGTTTTCGAAGTGCCCGCAAAGCGTCGGCGGCAAAGACCCGCTTGAAAGACCCCGCGGCGCCATCGTCGCCCGAGCCCTGCAAACGTCTTTTCATTCTATTCAAGCGCCCCGCGCGCAAAGCGGCTTGCCGCGATTTGAAACATGCTTGTAATCTAAACGAAGCAATCCCGAAAAAGAGCCAAATTGTGGCCCGCCGAGCGAAGCCCTATCCGCCCGCGCGTTTTATAATGCCTACAGCGACAGCGCGCCCCAGCGAGGCGCCACGGGAAAACGGGAAGGTTGGCCACATGAGAACAGGTTTCGACAACCAAAAGTACATCACGCTCCAAGCCGAGCGCATCCGCGAGCGCATCGACAAGTTCGGCGGCAAGCTCTACCTCGAGTTCGGCGGCAAGCTGTTCGACGACTACCATGCAAGCCGCGTCCTGCCCGGGTTCGAGCCCGACGTGAAGATCCGCATGCTCCAAAGCATGGCCGACGACGTCGAGATCATCGTCGCCGTCAACGCCAACCACATCCAACAGGGCAAGGTCCGCGGCGACTACGGCATCACCTACGACGAGGACGTCCTGCGCCTCATGGACATCTTCCGCTCGATGGGATTCTCCGTCGGCGGCGTCATGTTGACCCAGTACGCCGGCCAACAGCTCGCCGACGCCTTCCGCCAGCGCCTCGCCAACCTCGGCGTCACATGCAAGCTGCAATACCCCATCGCCGGCTACCCCAACGCCATCGACCACATCGTGAGCGAGGAGGGCCTCGGCAAGAACGAGTTCCTCGAGACCACCAAGCCGCTCGTCGTCGTCACGGCCCCCGGCCCCGGCTCCGGCAAGATGGCGACGTGCCTCAGCCAGCTCTACCACGAGCACAAGCGCGGCGTGAACGCCGGCTACTCCAAGTACGAGACCTTCCCCATCTGGAACCTGCCGCTGAACCACCCCGTCAACATCGCCTACGAGGCCGCGACCGCCGACCTCGACGACGTCAACATGATCGACCCCTTCCACCTCGAGGCCTACGGTGAGACCACCGTCAACTACAACCGCGACGTCGAGATCTTCCCGGTCCTGCGCAGCCTCATGGAGCGCATCCTCGGCGAGTGCCCCTACCAGTCCCCCACCGACATGGGCGTCAACATGGCCGGCTTCGGCATCGTCGACGACGGCGCCTGCTGCGACGCGTCCCGCCGCGAGATCGTGCGCCGCTACTTCCGCGCGGCCGTCCACGAGAAGATCAACGCCGCGCCCTCCGACGAGGTCGCCCAAATCGAGATGCTCATGCAAAAGGCCGGCGTCAACATGACCGTCCTGCCCGCCCGCACCGCCGCGCTCCTGAAGGAGGAGGCGACCGGCAAGCCCGCAGGCGCCCTCGAGCTGCCCGACGGCCGCATCATCACCGGCCGCACCTCGACCCGCCTCGGCGCGGCGAGCTCGGTCCTCCTCAACTCGCTCAAGGCGGTCGCCGGCATCGACGACGCGACCTACATCATGAGCGACGAGGTCCTCGACCCGATTTGCGACCTGAAGTCCAACCACCTCGGCTCGAAGAACCCGCGCCTCCACTCCGACGAGCTGCTCGTGGCTCTTGCGTTGAGCTCGGCCGGCGAGCCGCTCGCAGCCCAAGCCATCGACCACCTCGAGGACCTGCGCGGGTGCCATGCCCACTTCAGCGTCATCCTGAGCAACGCCGACGTCAAGCTCTACAAGACCCTCGGCATCAACGTGACCTGCGAGCCCAAGTACGAGCAGCACCGCTACTACCACGGCTAGCCGAAAGCGCGGCGAAACGACAAGGGAGCCGGCGCAGTGCCGGCTCCCTTTTTTACATGCGCTCGGCCTCGCCTCGGCGGAGCCGTCTCGCTAGTAGCACTTCGAGTCGCGGAAGAACACGTCGGCCGCCTTGCGGTAGAACGCGTTCGAGCTTTGGTGGAGCAACGTCGTGGGGATGTCGCCGCGGCGGACGATGACGCGCCTGATCGGCGAGTCGATCGGCAGCTTGTTGCCGTCCGCGAACAGCGCGATGTTGTTGCGGTTGTAGTCGTTGGACAGGTTGACCTCGACGACGTCCTGCTCGCCGGTCACGATGGCGCGCGAGACGAGCGTGTGGGGGTTGAGAGGCACGACGATGAGCCCGCGGTGGCCAGGCGCCACAAGCGGTCCGCCCGCCGACAGCGAATACGCGGTCGAGCCGGTCGCGCTCGCCACGACGACGCCGTCGCCGCGCATCGTCGCGAGCTTGTCGCCGGAGATGCTCAGGCCGAAGTCGACGATGTTGCCCGACTCGTTGCGCTGCGCGGAGATCTCGTTGAGCGCGAAGAAGCACCTCTGGCCGCCCGTCGCCGTGCTGCATCCGTCGTGGGTGCGCTTGCGCGTCGCGAAAACGTCGAGGCACTCGTGGCAAAGCAGGTTGCCGCCGCAATCGACGCAATCGTCGTCGCAGATGACGTCGATGCGCAGGTTCGCTCGGCGGTCGTAGACGAGGTCGCCCGCCAAGGCGGATGCGACGGCGTCGACGATGCCCCCGCTGTACTCCTCCGCGAGGAACCCGAGGTGGCCGTAGTTCAGGCCGAGGATGGGGGTGCCCTCGTTGGCGACCATGCGCGCCGTGCGCAAGATGGTGCCGTCGCCGCCGAGGACGACCGCGAGGGTGAAGGGGTCGAGGAAGCGCGGGTCCTCGCGGACTTCCTTCGGCATGCCCAACCCCGCAGGCGGCGCGAAGGCGGGGAGGTCGTCCGACTTGAAGACGACGTGCTCGATGCCTTGGGACGTGAAATACGTCGACAGCATCAGCGACATGTCGCGCGCCTGGGCGCTTTCGGTGTTGACTACGACTAGTACACGCATTTTGCTCGGTTCGCCCTTCTTTGAAGCCCGGATGTTTCGACCATGTTTCCCGAATCACTATAACGCATCGCGCCCGCTCTTCCCGGAAAGCAGGGGAAAAGCCCTTCCGAACCACACAAGCGGCTCATGTGAACCTGCATAACTCCAGTTCAAAACGCAAAGCGCCCGAGCGGCCAGCTCACTCCCCCGCGCGCTCAAGCGAACATGCGAAGGTCGGCTGGCGCCGCTCGGGCGCGCTTTTCGCAGGCGGAAGCGCTACATCATCGGGCGCTTGTAGTTCGGCTCGGTCGTGATGACGACGGGACCGTCCTCGGTGATCGCGACCATCTTCTCGAAGTGGGCCGACGGCTTGCCGTCGCGCGTGATGACCGTCCAGCCGTCGGAGAGCTGCTTGGTCTTGTGGGTGCCCATGTTGATCATGGGCTCGATGGCCAAGACCATGCCGACCTCCAGGGGAATGCCGGTGTGTTTGCGGCCGTAGTTGGGGACGTTGGGGTCCTCGTGCATCACACGGCCGACGCCGTGGCCGACGTACTCGCGCACGACGCCGTAGCCCTCGGCTTCGGCAATGCTTTGCACGGCATGCCCGATGTCGCCGAGGCGGTTGCCCGGGCGCGCTGCGTCGAGGCCCGCCCACATGCACTTCTCGGTGACGTCGAGCAGGCGCTGCTTTTCCTCGGAGATCTTGCCGACGGCGAAGGTCCAGGCGTTGTCGCCCACCCACCCGTTGACGGTGGCGCCGGTGTCGATGGAGATGATGTCGCCGTCACGCAAGATCACGTTGGCGCTCGGGATGCCGTGGACGATCTGCTCGTTGACGGAAGCGCAGATAGACCCCGGGAACCCGTACAAGCCCTTGAACGCGGGGATGCCGCCCTCGAGGCGAATCATGCGCTCGACGAACGAGTCGATCTCCAACGTCGAGATGCCAGGCTCGATGATGCGGCCCGCTTCGCGGAGGACCTTGGCGGAAATGCGCCCGGCCTCCTTCATCTCCTCGATCTCGGCGGGCGATTTCTTGATGATCATGGCAATGCCTTTCATAGTGGTTGGCGCTTATCGTTTTTTCCGCAGGAAAGTATAGCACCCTGCAAGTTAGCCATGGGTAAAAAAGGAAGGGCGCCCCCGATGGGAGCGCCCTCAAGCTGATAGGTAAAGCTGCCGTTTAGGCCTCGGTGTAAGCGCGGTTGACGGAGGAGTCGACCTTGATGCCGGGGGTCATCGTCGCGGCGACCGTGACGGACTTGACGTAACGGCCCTTGGCGGCTGCCGGCTTCATGCGCAGGATCTCGTCGTAGACAGCGCCGTAGTTCTGGGCGAGCTGCTCGGCGGTGAAGCTGATCTTGCCGAGGGTGACGTGGGCGATGCCATAGCGGTCGGCGCGATACTCGACGCGGCCGCCCTTGAGGTCCGTGATGGCCTTGGCGACGTCGGTGGTGACGGTGCCGAGCTTGGGGTTCGGCATGAGGCCGCGGGGGCCGAGGATCTTGCCGAGACGGCCGACCTTGGCCATCTGGTCAGGAGTCGCGACGGCGGCGTCGAACTCGATCTTGCCGGCCTGGATGTCGGCGACGAGCTCGTCGGATCCGACGATGTCTGCGCCAGCTTCCTCGGCGATGCGGGCGTTCTCGCCCTCGGCGAAGACGGCGACGCGGACGGTCTTGCCAGAGCCGTTCGGCAAGCTGATGGTGCCGCGGAGCTGCTGGTCAGCCTTGCGGGTATCGATGCCGAGGCGGAAGTGGCCCTCGACGGTCTGGTCGAAGTTGGCGGTCGCGATCTCCTTCAGCGTGGTGAACGCTGCGAGCGGAGACACGGGCTCAGCGGAGATCTTCTCAACTGCTGCGCGGTAGTTCTTGGACTTCTTAGCCATTTCGTTTCCTTTCGTGGTGATGGCGGGTGTGGCTCACCCTTCCACATGAATCTCACCTGGTAGTTCCGCCCATGGACGACGGAGACGATGCACCCTACGAGTTGAGCAGGGCCTGGAGCTTGCGGGTTGCGACGTACTGGGTCTTCATCTCGCGACCCTCGACGCGAACGCCCATGGAGCGGGCAGTGCCGGCGATGATGTTCTTGGCAGCCTCGATGTCGTTGGCGTTCAGGTCGGGCATCTTCAGCTCAGCGATCTCGGTGAGCTGCGCGTCGGTCAGCTCGCCGACGAACTTCAGCTGCGGGATGCCGGAGCCGCTCTTGATGCCGAGCTTCTCCTTGATCAGGAAGGCCGCAGGCGGGGTCTTGCAAACGAACGTGAAGGACTTGTCCTCGTAGATGGTGATCTCGACGGGGATGATGGTGCCCTTCTGCTCAGCAGTCTGGGCGTTGAACGCCTGGCAGAACTGCATGATGTTGACGCCCTGGGCGCCCAGAGCAGGACCGACCGGAGGGGCCGGGTTGGCTGCGCCAGCAGGAATCTGGAGCTTGACGAAGCCAGTCTGTTTCTTAGCCATTTCTACATTACCTTTCACTTCACCTGTTGCCAGGTCAGCTTCTACCTATCAACAAACGCCTCCGGCGAGAAGCCCCGGTCCACGCGGGCACCTTCGGCGGCTTGTCTCAAAACGGCCCCTGCGAGCGCACGACAAAAAGCCCGCGAACGCAGTAGCCGTATAACAATACATGAAAAAAGGACCCTTTACAAGGGTCCTTTTCAATAAAACGCACGAAAGCAGGCTCGAGGCTACTGCTCCTTGGCGATCTGCTCGAAGGAGAGCTCCACGGGAGTCTCGCGACCGAAGATGGAGACCAAGACCTTGACCTTGCCGGACTCCGGGGAAACCTCGGAGACGATGCCGTCGAAGTCGGCCAGCGGGCCGCTGATGACCTTGACGGGCTGCCCGACCTCGAGGGAGGTCGACGTCTTCTTGGGTGCATCGGCCTTGTTGGAGGTCTTCTTCATGATCTTGTTGTACTCTTCGCGAGAAAGAGGCTCGGGGTTTCCCTGGCTTCCCACGAAGCCGGTGACGCCCTGGGTGTTGCGAACGACGACGCGCAGGTAGTCGTCCATTTCCATCTTGACCAAGACATAGCCGGGAAAGACCTTGCGCTCTGCGTCGACGCGGCGGCCGCCTTCCTTGATCTCGGTGACCGTCTCGGTCGGAATCTCGATCTTCGTGATGCGGTCCTCGAGGCCGAGCGCCTCGATCCTCGTCATCAGGTTGTCGCGAACCTTGTTCTCATACCCGGAATAGGTATGAAGGACATACCATTTTTTAGCCATGTTCTAACTACGCTCCCAAACTCGAGAATGCAACAAGCAACGGAGTGATGATTCCGGAATCGAGGATGGCGACGTAGACGCCGAAGAACAGGAGCGCGACGACGACGACGCCGCTCCATTGGAGCACGTCCTGGCGGGTCGGCCACGTCACGCGCTTCATCTCGGACTTTACTTCGCGCAAGAACTTGAAGCGAGTCTTCTTCGGCTTGATCTCGGCCTTCTTCGCCGGCTTAGCCGGCTCGGCCTTCTCCTCGGACTTGGAAAAAAGCGACTTCTTGGGCTTCTCGCCCTCAGCGCTCTCCGTCGCGTCCGAAGTAGGATTCTCGAGCTCCTCGAGCGCCTGGGCCTTCTTGGCCTGCCTGCGCTCAGAAGCTTTTGCCCTTTGAGTTTTCGATTTCTTTGCCATCAGGATCCTTAAATCTTGATTCCGAGGCCAAAAAATGGCCAAAAAATAGTAGTCCCTTTACACCAAACAAGCAGCCAGGAGGCTGCTCATACTAACAAGCTGGCAGGCCAGGAGGGACTCGAACCCCCAACATGCGGTTTTGGAGACCGCCGCTCTACCAATTGGAGCTACTGGCCTGTTTTAAGCACTACCTCAATAAACCCCTATCGAGTTTCCTTGTGCATGGTGTGATGGCCACACCACTTGCAGTACTTCTTGAACTCGATACGGTCAGGGTTGTTCTGCTTGTTCTTCTTGGTCGTGTAATTGCGGCGCTTGCACTCAGTGCACGCCAAAGTGACCAATGTACGCATGAATACTCCTTATACCGTAAAACCTAGCGCTTTGAATCTACACATGAATTCGAAGGAGCCGGGGCTGCAAGGCTGTCCTTGCAGCCCCGGCTAAAGTTCACAACAAGCTTGATTACTTGATGATCTTGGTAACGCGGCCGGAGCCAACGGTACGGCCACCCTCGCGGATAGCGAACTTCAGGCCCTCTTCCATGGCGATCGGGTGGATCAGCTCACCACGCAGGTTGATGTTGTCGCCAGGCATGACCATCTCGACGCCCTCGGGCAGATGGGCAACACCGGTAACGTCGGTGGTGCGGAAGTAGAACTGAGGACGATAGCCATCGAAGAACGGGGTGTGACGGCCGCCCTCTTCCTTGGTAAGGATGTAGACCTGACCCTCGAACTCAGAATGCGGAGTGCAGGTGCCGGGCTGGCAGAGAACCTGGCCGCGGATGATGTCCTCGCGCTTGATGCCGCGGAGCAGGCAGCCGATGTTGTCGCCGGCCTGAGCCTCGTCGAGCAGCTTGCGGAACATCTCGATGCCGGTGCAGGTGGTCTTGGTGGTCTCCTTGATGCCGACGATCTCCAGCGGGTCGTTCATGTGGAGAACGCCACGCTCGACACGGCCGGTAGCGACGGTGCCACGGCCGGTGATGGTCATGGTGTCCTCGACAGCCATCAGGAAGGGCTTGTCGATGTCGCGCTCGGGGGTCGGGATGAAGCTGTCAACGGTGTCCATGAGCTCCCAGATGGCCTCCTGGGCATCCTTGTCGCCCTCGAGGGCCTTCAGAGCGGAGCCCTTGATGATCGGGCAATCCTCGAACTCGTAGGACTCGAGCAGCTCGGTGACCTCCATCTCGACGAGCTCGATGAGCTCCTCGTCGTCGACCATGTCGCACTTGTTCAGGAAAACGACGATGTAGGGAACGCCGACCTGACGGGCGAGCAGGATGTGCTCGCGGGTCTGGGCCATGGGGCCGTCGGTGGCGGCGATGACCAGGATAGCGCCGTCCATCTGAGCAGCACCGGTGATCATGTTCTTGACGTAGTCAGCATGGCCGGGGCAGTCAACGTGAGCATAGTGGCGGGCGTCAGTCTCATACTCGATGTGAGCGATGGAGATGGTGATGCCGCGCTCGCGCTCCTCGGGAGCCTTGTCGATCTGGTCGAAGGCGGTGAAGTCGGCCTTCGCGGAGCCATGAGAACCGTCGTTCTCAGAAAGGGTCTTGGAAATTGCTGCAGTCAGCGTGGTCTTGCCATGGTCGACGTGACCGATGGTGCCGATGTTAACATGCGGCTTGCCGCGCTCAAACTTCTCTTTTGCCATGTTTCTCCTCCTTAAGGGATTTCAATAAACATAACGACGCGCCCCCTTGGGGCGCGATAACAATCTAGTGGTAGCGGTGACTGGATTTGAACCGGTGACGCCACGGGTATGAACCGTGTGCTCTAACCACTGAGCTACACCGCCAAATGGAGCCTGTGAGCGGATTTGAACCGCTGACCTCATCCTTACCAAGGATGCGCTCTACCGACTGAGCTACACAGGCGATGGTGGGCGCGCATGGATTCGAACCATGGTAAGCATAGCTAACGGGTTTACAGCCCGTCCCCTTTAACCACTCGGGCACACGCCCCTGTTGACGCTCAATTCATGTGTATTTATCAAGCTGCCGCTCGACCGTTTCCGCGAATCGAGCATATGGAAGTCTACGCAAAAACTCAGATGCTGTCAACCGACAAATTTCAAACAGTTTTATTTGCTCCTCCATATAAACGCCGTCGCGCCGGCGCAGGCCATGCCCGCCGGATCGCCGGCGCCTGCGCGCCCTCCCCGGCACCCCGGCAGCACCCATGCCGCGCGGGGCTTTGCGCAGGACCCAGCATAGCGCACTATTATATATAGTGTGGTTCGCTCCCCTCGCTTTCGCCCTGGGCGCTCAGCGCGGCGCGAAGGCTCGCAGCCCCCCGGGC
>R18__coassemble_2019_pt1 | contig 15502 bp, 10 predicted proteins | sample R18__metabat2_low_PE_019 | metagenome-assembled genome bin R18
GGGCTGGGTTGCGCGGCGTCGGCGCGGTCGGGGCCGGGCGCGTCTTGCCCCGCGCGGCCGGGGGCCTCTTCGAGAGGCCCTGCGGGGACGAGGTCCGCTCCGGGAAGCTCGACGGGGACGATCTCGTAGGCGCCCTTGCGCGACGCGCGGCCGAGGGCGGCGCGCACGACGTCCTCGTTCTCGGCGCGCAGCACCGAGCAGGTCGAGTAGACCATGGTGCCGCCGGGCTGGAGGAGCTCGAGGGCCTTGGACAAGAGGGCGCGCTGCGACTTCACGCTCTTTTGGACGAGGGCGGGGGTGAAGCGCTTCGCGATCTTGGGGTTGGACGCGTCGAGCGTGCCCGAGCCGGAGCAGGGCGCGTCGAGCATGATGCGGTCGAAGCTGAAGAAGCTGTCGAGGCGCCGCGCGTCGGTGCGCATGACGACGACGTTGCGCGCGCCCTGCCTGCGGAGGTTGTACTCGAGCTTCTCGGCGCGCGGGGCGCTCATCTCGCACGCGGTTATGCGTGCCCGGCCCCCGCTCAGCGCGGCAAGCTCGGTGGTCTTGCCCCCCGGGGCGGCGCACATGTCGAGCACGTCGAGGCCCCCGCAGTCGCCGAGGACGAGCGGCGGAATCATGCTCGAGAGGCTCTGCAGGTACAGCTTGCCCTGGGAAAACGCCTCGAGGTCCCACACGCTGCGCTCGCAGCCCGGGCCGAGGACGAACGCGTCGCCGTACCAACCCGCCGCCGTCCAGGGCATTCCGGCGGCGTCGAGCTCCCGGGCCACCTCGTCGCGGCTTGCGGAGAGCGCGTTGGCGCGCAGGGTCGTGGCCCGCCTCGACCGACAGCCGTCGAGGACGAGGCGGGCGACGTCGTCGCCGTATTGCCCGGTCAACAGCTCGCCGAAGAACGGCGGAAGGTAATCCTCTTCACCCACGGCGCGCCTAGTCGTTCAGGAGCGAGGAGCCGTAGTCGAACAGCGAGCTGATCGTGTTCCAGTAGTCGCTCGAGTTGTAGCTCCAGCTGCTCCAATCGAAGCTGTCGGAGTAGTTGTCCCACCCGCTCCACGAGTTGTCGAACGAGCCGAAGTCGTAGAAGCTCGAGGTTCCGCCGGCGCTCACGAAATTGCCCAGCCAGGTGATGTATTCGCTGTCGAAGCCGCAGTTTTTGAAGATCGTCGACAGCTCGGAGTAGAACTGCGAGTCGCCGTAGGGCAGCGTGACGGAAAGGCCGGTCAGGTCCGACTCTCCGCTGGTGGCGTTCATGTAGACGATCGCCTCGGCAAGCGCGGCGGAGAGCGCCTTGGACTCGTCGCTGGAGACGGTTTGCGCCACGGCCATGATGTCGGTGATGTAGTAGTCGCTCATCGTGACGGAGCTCTCGTCGGTGTACTCCCATCCCGAGAAGAGGCTGTTGAAGTCGTCGTAGCCGCCGTAGCTGCCGGAGGGGCCGCCGTAGCCGCCGTAGCTGCCGGAGGGGCCGCCGTAGCCTCCGCCGTAGAAGTCGCCCATAGGCCGGGTGAGCGCGCGGGTGCTCTTCGTGATCTGGCGGCTGTAGTTGGAGCCGGTGAGGCTGCTCGTGTTGGCGTAGGCGAAGTCGGTCCAGGCCGTGTAGAGGACCTTCATCATGCTCTCGTCGATGACGGCCAGGATGGCCTCGTCGCCGTTGACTTGGTCTTTCTCGTTGGCGCTGACCATGCTGTCCACGATGGTCTTGCCGAGTGTGTTGGTCTCGATGTCGGTGTTGCCGTAGAGCGCCTTGACCCAATCGGTGTAGTACCAGCCGATGCCGGTCTCGAAGTCCTCGGAGAGAATCGTGTAGTCGCAGTAGTCGTAGAGCGCGTAGCACACCTCGATGGTGGACATGATGCACGCGTCGAAGCCGATGAAGTCGAAGTAGACGCCCGCGTCCTTGAGGGCCGACTGCATCTCGTCGAGCGTGAGGGCCGCGTCCTCGTCTTGCCACTCGTCGTAGCCGAACCCGTAGACCGGGCCGCCACCGTGGTCCCACATGATGAGCTCGTAGCGTTGGGCGGGGTAGTTCTTCGCGGCCCAGCTGATGAAGGAGCTGAGGGTCGAGGGGTCGGTGCAGTCGAGCTGGCCGAGCGAGTTGTCGACGAGCTCCAGGCCGCTCTTGCCGACCTTGTAGCGCTGGGAGTGGTTCGAGGCGATGCCGTAGTTTTGCCACTCGAGCGTCCCCATGGTCTGGATGACGACGTTCACGTTGTCGGAGTAGCCGGCGGCGATGATCTCGGCCAGGTCGGCGGTGGCCATGCCCGCCTCGCTCTCCAGGTTGGAGCCGTTCATGTAGACCATGACGGTGACGTCGCCGTTGTCGACCGCCGCCGTGGCTTTGGCCGCCTGGGTGTCGCGGACGGCCGAGTCGGGCAACACCTCGGCTGCGGTGGCGCGGTTGAGGTGTTGGGCTATGAAGGACCTGACCTTGCTCGCGGCGCCGCATCCGGTCAGGGCGGCCAGGCACAGGGCGAGGGCCAGCGAGATTGCGACGGCCTTCTTCGGGATCGAGTGCTTTCGGTTCACGAGGTGCTCCTCTCTCGTCGGTTTCGCCCATTATAGCGGGGTTGGCGTCCGTTGCATCTCGCAGCATTTGTCGTGAAGCCTCAAGCGCGCGGGCGCAGCGGGCCGGCGGTGGTGTACCATACGAAGACCATGGATGCGAAACAGGACATAGAGGAGAGGCGGCCGGCCGTTCCCGACGGGGAGGCCGGGCCGGAGGAGCGCCCCGACGACGCGGCCAAGGTGGCCTCGGTCACTCGCAGCGCCGCCATGATGTCGGCGTGCACGCTCGCCTCGCGCGCGACGGGCTTCGTCCGCACGTGGGCGATGGCGTTCGCCCTCGGCAACACGGTTTTGGCCGCGGGCTTCAGCCTCGCGAACAACATGCCCAACATGATCTACGAGCTGGTCGCCGGCGGCGCGCTCGCCGCCGCGTTCGTGCCCATCTACCACCAGCAGCGCAACCAGATCTCGCGCGAGGCGGGCACCGAGTACGCGCGCAACCTCCTGTCCATCGCGCTCATCGCGCTCGGCCTCGTCTCGATCTTGGCAAGCGTCTTCGCGCCCCAGGTCATGGCCACCCAGAGCATCTTCTCGAGCGCGTCGAGCGAGACCGTCGGGTATGCGGTGTGGTTCTTCCGGTTCTTCGCGTTCCAGATCATCTGCTACGGCGTCAGCGCGATCTTCAGCGGGCTGCTCAACGCGGAGCGCGAGTTCTTCTGGCCCGCGGTCAGCTCGATATTCATGAACATCATCAGCATCGCGACGTTCCTCTCGTTCCCGTTCGTCTCCGAGGTCGACGAAACCGCCGGCCTCGTCGTGCTCGCGGTGGGCATCACGCTCTCGATCGCCGTCATGGCCTGCGTCCAGATCCCCGCGCTTGCGCGGCTCGGATTCCGCTTCCGATTCAGGGTGCGGCTCCGCGGCGCCGCGCTCGGCGACACGATGCGCCTGGCCCTGCCCGCCATCGCCAGCACCGCGGTCAACCTCGTCGCGCTCAGCTTCATGAACTCGTGCGCGCTCGTCGTCGCCGACAACGGCCCCGCCTCAATCAGCTACGCGTGGATGTGGTACCAGTTCCCCTACGGCGTGCTCGGCGTCGCGTTGTCGACCGCGCTGTTCACGGAGATGAGCGAGTACGCCTCCAAGCACGAGTGGGAGGGCTTCACGCGCAGCTTCCGCTTCGGGCTCAAGTCGACGTGGCTGCTCATCATCCCGATGGCGGTGCTCGTGTACGTGTGCGCCAGCCAGCTCATCGGCCTCTACGCGGCCGGCCGGTTCACCGCCGAAGACATCGTGCCCGTGGCGGACCTGTTGCGCGCGTGGTCGATCAACCTCCCGCTCTACGCGGCGTTCATGTACGTCAGCCAGGCCTACAGCGCGCTCAAGGACATGAAGACGGTCGCCGTCGTCAACACCGCCATGACGGTGGTGCAGGTGCTCTTGTACATGACGTTGACCGGCGTGTTCTTCCCCGGGTTCTCGATCGGCCTCGTGGGCATCGCGGTATCCGACATCATCAAGTACATCGTCGTGAACGTCATCCTGCTCGCCCTCCTGCGCAAGCGGTCCGACCGCCTGCAGCTGCGTCTCATCCTGGTTCCCACGGCCAAGATCCTCGTCGCGAGCCTGGTCGGCGGCGTCGTCGGCGAGGTCGTCAACGTGTTCCTCCGCTCCTTCCTCAGCATGGACAACATCCTCGGAGCGTTCGTCGGCCTGGTCGTGACCGGCGCCGTGTCGCTCGCCGTGATCCTCGTTGCCGCGAAGCTCTTGCACGTCGAGGAGCTCGACGGCGCGATCGCCGCCCTCCGCCGCAGGCTTGGCCGCTAGCCCGGGGCTTGTCGGAGGGCTTTCGCCGGACTCGGATATGTCCGGGACCTCCCTCGGACGCGCCCCGCGACGGCCCCGAAGCTCTCTGGGGGAGGGCGTTCCCGGCGGGGTGGAAGAGGCCGGTGGCAGCCCTCGGTCTCCGCCGTATTCCCGGGACGAGGTTCCCTCGGCCCCAGCTTTCCTGCTTTGGCAAATAATGATTGCGCTCCTCGATTTGACGGGGCCAACTCCACCGCTTTGCAGTACGATAGGGGGCACGCGCGAAACGAGCGCTAAATTTGCATGACCGCATGGTTTGCGGCCTTGACCTTTGAAAGGCAAGACATGGGCCAGAAGATTTTGAATGCGCCCCATGAGGAGATCGAGAAGATCCAACTCGAGGGCATCAAGAAGACTCTCGTCACCTGCTACGAGAACATCCCGTTCTACAAGAACCTCTTCGACGAGGCAGGGTTCGACCCCGCGTCCGTCGAGACGCTCGAGGACCTGAGGAGCTGCCCCTTCACGACCAAGCAGGACCTGCGTGACAACTACCCCTACGGCATGCTCGCCGTGCCCCTGAAGGACGTGCACGAGATCCACATGTCCAGCGGCACCTGCGGCGTTGCCACGGTCGGCGCCTACACCAAGCACGACGTCGAGATCTGGGGCGAGTGCTTCGCCCGCGGCATCGAGTACGCCGGCGGCACCGACGAGGACGTCTGCCACGTGTGCTATGGCTACGGCCTGTTCACCGGCGGCCTGGGCGCCCACTACGGCGGCCTCTACACCGGGTGCACCACGATCCCGATGAGCGCCGGCAACACCGAGCGCCAGATCCGCGTCCTGCGCGACATGGGCTCCTCCATCATGTGCTGCACGCCGTCCTACGCGATGCACATCGCCGACACCGCCATCGAGATGGGCATCGACCCCGCCAAGGAGTTCACCTTGAAGGCCGGCATCCACGGCGCCGAGCCCTTCAGCGACAACTTCCGCGCCGACCTCGAGCGCAAGCTCAACTACAAGGTGCTCGACGTGTACGGCCTGACCGAGACCATGGGCCCCGGCGTCGCGATCGAGTGCTGGGAGCAGGACGGCCTGCACATCGCCGAGGACCACTTCTACGCCGAGATCATCGACCCGGCCACCGGCGAGCTTTTGCCCGACGGCGAGTGGGGCGAGCTCGTCCTCACGACCGTCGACCGCGAGGCCTCCCCGGTCGTGCGCTACCGCACCCGCGACATCACCCGCATCATGCCGGGCGAGTGCAAGTGCGGCCGCACCCACCGTCGCATCGACCGCCTGCACGGCCGCACCGACGACATGCTCATCATCCGCGGCGTGAACGTCTTCCCGTCCCAGATCGAGGACGTCATGAAGACCTTCCCCGAGGTCTCTTCCTGGTACCAGATCGAGCTCACGACCGTCGAGTCCCTCGACCGCGTCACCCTGAAGGCCGAGCTGTACCCCGACTTCGACTTCGACCAGATCGCCGCCATCGAGCAGCTCCAGAAGGCCATCGAGGCCAAGCTGAAGTCCGACCTGTCCGTCGGCATCAAGGTCAAGCTCGTCGAGCCCAAGACCATCGCCCGCTCTGAGGGCAAGGCCAAGCGCGTCGTCGACCTGCGCTAGCTCGAAAAGAAGACGTACGGTCTCCAAGGCCTGGCTGGGGTTTCCCGGCCGGGCCTTTTCGTTCGGCGGGCGCGGCGAGAGGGCCCGCGGGGCTGGTCGTCTGCTCGCGGCCCGGTCCCTGAGAACCGCTTGCGCGGAGGCTGGCCCGGCGGGTCAGGGCGCCCCGGCCTCAAGCTAGAGCGAGGACGCCAGGTACTGCCCGAACTTCACGTGGCCCTCGGCGTCGGGGTGGAGCTGCGTGTAGTCGCCGGCGAAGCAATCCCAGCGGAACCCGACGGCCGAGAAGTCGACGACAGATATGCCCATGGCCTCGTAGACCTCGCGGATCGCCTGCTTGTAGTCGTTGAGCGTGAGGCCCAACCCGTTCTCCTCGTCGTCAAGGTTGACTGCCTGCGGGGGGATGATGCCGTAGACGACGGCCCCGGGGCACCTCTCGCGGACGGCGCGGATAGCCGCGGACAGCCCGCCCTTGGTGGTGGAGGCGTCGCCGCACGCGACGCCGAGCTCGTTTTGGTTGCCCCACTCGTTCGTCCCGAACATCATGATGACGCACTCGGAGTCTTCGGGGACGCTGCCGACCTGGTTGAGGGTGGTGTTGTCCTCGCCGTCCTCGCTGTTCGCCCCCGCCGTCGCGCCCCCGACGGCGACGTTTGCGACCGTGCACCCCTTGATCTCGCCGAACACCGCGGGGAAGGGGCGGCTGTAGTAGGTGTCGGGGCCGATGCCGCTTTGGCCGGCGGTGATGCTGTCGCCCATGAAGCAAACCTTCGCCCCCGCGAAGGAGAACTCCGCGGTTTGGGCCCGGTAGGCGTAGAAGGAAACCTTCTCCTGGGTCCAGTCGAGGGCGGGCAGCGCGCCGTACTCGGTCTCGCTGATCGTGAGGAGGTGTTGGGACAAGGGCCCGTTGTAGAGGCGGTAGACGGGGGAGGCTCCGGCGTCGCCCTCGTCAGCGGAGTAGAAGAGCGGCTGCCCGTTGAAGTCGGCGGTCCACCCCTCGCTCTCCGTCAGCGTCGCGATCTCGTTCTCGCTCGCGGTGTAGTGGTGGGTGCCGAGGCCCGCGTTGTACAGGCGCACCACGCCCGCGCCCTTGTCGGGGGACGCGGCGTCGGGGCAAGACCAGGCGACTCCCTCTTGGCGCCAGTCGCTTCGCAGCAGCTCGTAGTACTCGTTGACGTCGGTGGTCCAGAGGTGCTCGGAGGTCACGGGGTTGTACATGCGATATACCGGGACGAGAGAGGCGTCGCCGGCCGCCTCCGAGGCGAGGGCGTAGGAGCAGGGCGAGGCGGCGAGCAGGGCGGCTGATGCGACGGCGAACAGGATAAAGGCGGCGGGCGCGAGGACCTTGCCGGCGTTTTCTAGGACAGGGGTGCAGCGAACGCGTGCCATGGGGATGGCTCCTTCGGTTTTTTCTACGGTATTGTTCTCGAAGATATATCAAGCGGCGTCGGAAATCCACCCCCGGCGGGAATCAGCCGGTGATCTCGACGAGGTTCTTCCAAAACCGCCGGGGCATCCATCGGACGCGCAGCTCGGGGTTGTAGCGGGCCTCGACGGCGACGGCGTCGTAGAACGCCTTCCACGCGCGGCGCATGGCCTCCTCGTTGTCCGAGCGCTTCGGGAGGTTGTCGGGGAAGCCCGTTCCCTCGGTCGGGACGAGGTACCACGTGTTCCTGCCCGAGGCGTATTCGCCGAGATCCGCGTCGAGCGTGCGCAACGACGAGCCCTTTCCCGTGTAGCGGTGGGGGCTGACGTCGTCCTCGCGCCTGTCGTGGACGCCCGCGAGGTGGTGCACCTCGTCGTAGATGATGAAGCGCTGGGTGTTGAACCGCGCCGAGAAGAAGTCCATGACGAACGGCACGAGGTTGGCCTTGGGGTTGCACGTCGCCAGCCACAGGTCCCCCTCGAGCTCCTCGAACCGGATGAACTGGAGGAGGCGCTCCTTCTCGTTGGCCATCGAGCGCTTCACGCGCAACATGGGCTCGACAGAGGGATGCATGACCTCGCGCTCCCACGCGCGGCCGGTTTTCATGGCGTACCGCACGAAGCGGTACACGAGCGTGCCGCAGCCTGGTACGCACGACTGCGCGACGACCTTCACGAGGTTGTAGGCATCGGCGCCCGCGACGCGACATATGCCATCCGCGACGCGCTTCGCAAGGGCCGGGTCGGCCTCGACGTCGCGGACATATTGTCCCAAGCGGGGCTGGAGGTCCTTGGCCGGGGCGATGTCGTCGGGGTCCTCGCGCAGCTCGTAGGCTCGGAACACCGCTGTCAGGAGTCCCTCGGGCGTGCCGTCGTAGGCGTAGGCGAGCGCGAGGTAGAGGTCGGGCGCGAAACGCGCGGGGCTCGCGTCTGGAGCCGCGTGCTCTTCGCGGCCGGCGGAGGGCGTCACGGCTTGTATCGCAGCCGATTTTGGAATCTCGGGGCGATTTTTGAGGTCGGAACTCTGTACCACTCGATTTTGCTGCGAAAATCCGGCTTCTTTCCTCATACGGCACCGAGCTCCCTCGCCCAACCGATGGATGTCGGGGGCAGCGTACCAGCAGGCGTCGCGGGCGCGTCTTCGAAGAGGCTCATCTGGCCGGGGACCGCGCGGTCCGCCCTCCGGCCGTGGCGTCCGCCGTCTATGGGGGCGCGGAGCTGGGCTTTTATGGCCGCGGGGTCGAAGGGGATGCCCGCGCCCTGGTGGCGCCCGTTGCACGTGATGAAGTAGCGCGCCCTCTTGAGGGCGATGCCGAGCTTTCTCAGCTCCTGCTCTCGCAGGCAGCACGTCTTGCGCGCCTTGAGGATCTTCTTCGCGCCGACGACGCCGATGCCGGGGACGCGCAGCAGCATCTCGTAGGGGGCGGTGTTCACCTCGACGGGGAAGAGGTGGAGGTTGTTGACGGCCCAGCTCGCCTTCGGGTCGATGTCGAGGTCGAGGAAGGGGTGGGCGGGGTCGATGACCTCGTCGACCCCGTAGGAGTAGAAGCGCATGAGCCAGTCCGCCTGGTAGAGGCGGTGCTCGCGGTCGAGCTGGACCGCGTCGGTCGAGGGAAGGCGCCGGTCCCGGTTGACGGGCAGGTACGCGCTGAAGAACACGCGCTTGAGCCCCATGGTCTTGTAGAGGGCGGCGCTGAGGTTCAGTATCTGGAAATCCGACTCCGGCGTCGCGCCTATGATCATCTGGGTCGACTGGCCGGCCGGCGCGAACGCGCGGGCCTTGCCGCGGGGCGTCCTCTTGGCGAGGCCGCCGCCCTTGCGCCGGGCGAGGGCGAGCTCCTCGCGGCTCTCGGCGATGCCGTCGGCTATCTGGCGCATGGGGGCCAAGATGTCGGTTTTTGACTTGTCGGGCGCGAGCAGGCGCAGGCTCTCCTGGCTCGGCAGCTCGAGGTTGACGCTCATGCGGTCCGCGAGCAGCCCGAGCTCCTCGACGAGCTCGGGGGAGGTGCCCGGCACGGCCTTCGCGTGGATGTAGCCGCGGAAGCCGTATTCGCAGCGCAGGATCGACAAGGTCTCGACCATCAGCTCGGTCGTGCGGTCGGGGTTTCCCGTCACCCCCGAGCTCAGGAAGAGGCCCTCGATGTAGTTGCGGCGGAAGAACGCGATGGTCAGCTCCGCGAGCTCGCGCGGCTTGAACGCGGCGCGCCTGACGTCGTTGCTCGCGCGGTTGACGCAGTAGGCGCAGTCATAGACGCAGACGTTGGTCATGAGCACCTTGAGCAACGTGATGCAGCGGCCGTCGGCGGCGAAGCTGTGGCAGATGCCCGCGCTCGTCGTGGACCCGAGCAGGCCCTTCGCCGCGTTGCGGTCGAGGCCGGACGACGTGCACGCGACGTCGTATTTCGCGGCGTCGGCGAGTATCTCGAGCTTTTCGACGATGTCCACGGTTCCCCTTAATATAGTACGAATGTTTGCGCGAATATATGTTCGCATTGTAGCAAACGCGCGGCGAATGCCCAGCGGGAATAGGGAGGATTTTCGGAAAGTCTGCGTCGGGGCTCCTGCTGGTTTGCTTTGGGGCGATTGTCGCCCTGCGTCTCGTCCGGCGCCCAGCCGTCGGCTTCCCTTCCGTTGCGGGCCGTCGCCTTTGAAAAAAGAGCCCCCGCTTCCCGTCGTCGGGGAAGCGGGGGCTCGGCTCGGCTTGCGGGGGCTTCGGACGCTGGCGGGCCCTAGATCTCGTAGTCGTAGGACGCGGGCTTGCGCACATGGGGCTGGCGGACGCTGACCTCCTGGTTCTTGAGGCTGACGCGGCTGTTGGCGGGGACGCTCTCGGTGACGAAGGCGGAGCCGGCGATGACCGAGCCGCGGCCCACGACGGTCTCGCCGCCCAAGACCGACGCGTTGGAGTAGATCGTGACGTCGTCCTCGATGGTCGGGTGGCGCTTGACGCCGGCGAGCTTCTGACCGCCGCGCGTCGAGAGCGCGCCGAGGGTGACGCCCTGGTAGATCTTGACGTGGTCGCCGATGACGGTGGTCTCGCCGATGACGACGCCGGCTGCGTGGTCGATGAAGAAGTACTCGCCGATCACGGCCTTGGCGCCGATGTCGACCCCGGTCTTCTCGTGGGCGTACTCGGTCATGATGCGTGGGAGCAGCGGCACGTCGCGGACGGCGAGCTCGTGGGCTATGCGGTAGACGAAGATCGCGAAGAAGCCCGGGTAGCAGTAGATGATCTCCTCCTTGGAGCCGGCGGCGGGGTCGCCGTCGAACGCGGCGTCGACGTCCTTGAGGAGCGTGATCTGGAGCTCGGGCAGCTTGTAGAAGAGGTCCGAGCAGATCTGGCTCGTCTCGGCGTCGATCTCCTCGAAGGTCTTGACGCCCTTGTCGCGGAAGAGCAGAGCCTCGCGGACCTGGCGGTGGAGGGCCTCCTCGACCTGGGTCAGGGTCTCGCCGATGAAGTACTTCGGGCCGGCTCCGCAGGGGGTCTCGTTGCCGAAGAAGCGGGGGAACATGACGCGGCGCAGCGCCTTGATGATGTCGAACACCTCCTGCTTGTTGGGGAAGTGGCGGTCGACGTTGTTGAAGTCGAGCACCTGCTCGTTGTAGTTGCTCTCGATGCGGGCGACGATGTCGTCGAGCTTCTCGTTGAACATGGGGGCCTCTCATCCGGCGCGGGGCGCGCTTGCGGGGCAAGCTCGCCGAAGCTTTTTCTCTGGCAGACATCCTACCAAATGCGCAGGCGGTTCGCGCGGGTCGACGCGAAAAGGAGCGCGGGGTCCCGTGCGGGGACCCGCGGTCCGGAGCCCGGGGCGGGAGGCGCCTGCGCCCGGAGGGGCTTCCCTACGCCCAGCCGAAGTGCGCGGCGGCGCGGGCGAGGCCGTCCTCGTCGACGGGGGAGGTGACGTAGGTCGCGCGGGCCTTGAGCTCGGGGACCGCGTTGCCCATGGCGATGCTCGTCCACTCGGGCGTGAACATCGAGAGGTCGTTGGTGCCGTCGCCGAACACGACGACGTCGCTGTAGGGCGCGCCGAGGATGTCCATCATGCGCTTGATGCCGACCTCCTTGTCCGTCGGCTCGACGAAGATGTTGTCGGAGTCGTAGCGCGCCCAGGGGACGCCGTCGAGCACGCCGCTCGCGATGAGGCGCTCCTGGGGCGCGCCCTTCCTGCAGGGGATGTAGACCTTGTAGACGGCGTCGACGGATTCGGCGGTGACGGAGGGGTCGTAGACGGTGGGGACGTAGTAGTCGCCTGCGACCTCGGCGAACTCGGGTTGGGGGGAGTAGCGCACCTGCTCGTTGGCGGTGGTGACCGCCCAGAGGATGCCCGCGGCGTCGAGCCGGCGCAGGCACGCGCGCACGGGTCCGATGGGCAGGGGCTCCATCCACTTGAGCTCGCCGGCTACGGTGACGGAGTTGCCGCCGTCGGCGACGAGGTTGTCGATGCCCATGGAGTCGATGTAGTCGAGCGCGTTGCACTGCAGGCGCCCGGTGGCGAGCGCGATGAAGTGGCCGTCCTCGCGCAGCCGCTCCAGGGTGCGCCGGGCGCTGTCGGGGATGGTGTAGGTGCGGGGTATCGCGAGGGTTCCGTCGTAGTCGAAGAAAAAGTACCTCTTGCGCATGGATGCCCCCTTGCACCGCCCCGTTCCCGCGCGGGCCTCGTTTCCGCCGCTTTAAAGAGTATCGCACAGCATCGTCGGGCCCATGTTTCAGATGACGGGTAATTTCCCGGCGATTTTCGGTATGATATGGGGTCGAATCGAAAGCAAGCACAAGGAGTTCGCAATGGGTAACTTCATGACGTTCGGCAAGGCCGCGGGCACGTTGGCCATGGGCGCGGCGAAGGTTGCCGCCCACACGGCCAAGGTAGGCGGCGAGACCGCCCTCTCGATCATCGGCATCGCGCGGTCGCGCGTGAAGAGCCATCCGATCAAGGCGAGCGCGGCGGCCGGCGCGGGCACGGCCCTGGCCCTCGCGGGAGGCGCGGCGATCGGCGCCGCGACCGTCGCCCGGCGCGACTTCCACTTCGCGGGCAAGACGGCCCACGGCCGCGCCCAGGTCTACAACGTCAAGGACGCCTCGGGCATGCCGGTGCGCGTGCTGCGTGTCGGGGGCGTGTACCAAAGCGCCACCTACCTCGACGAGAACACGAAGTACCTCCTGCCCTTCGCCTACTACCGCGCCTTCGACGTCGTGTTCCAGGAGGGCGTCGCCCATGACCGCCTGCTGATGCTCGGCGGCGGCGGGTGCGCATTCCCCAAGCACGTCCTCGCCGAGGACTCCACGACCTGCATCGACGTCATCGAGCCCGATGCGGCCATGACCAAGATCGCGCGCGAGTACTTCTTCCTCGACGACGCCATCAGCCAGTTCGACTCCGACGGCACCCGCCTCCACATCATCGCGGAGGACGGCGTCGGGTTCCTGCGCCGCCGCGCCGCGCTCGTCGAGGCCGAGGGCGAGGCGGCGAGCGAGGTCGCCAACGTCGCAGGCGCCGTCGTCCGCACCGCGAAGAAGTTCGTCCCGACGCGCAAGGCCAACACCGAGGTCCCGCTGCGCTACGACGCGATCATCAACGACGCGTTCGAGGGCGGGGTCCCCTGCGCGGCGCTCCTGGCCGACGACGTCATCGCCGACGCGAAGGCGTGCCTCAACGAGGGCGGCCTCTACCTCGTCAACATCGCCGACCCCGGCAAGGACGACGAGGACCTGCGCGCGGCCATGGCGAGCCTGTCGGCCCACTTCGCGGCCGTCCACGTCGTGCCCTGCGCGGACGTGCAGTTCGGCGCGAAGGAGTGCTGCCTGATCATCGCCACCGACGGCGACTACTGCTTCATCGGCGAGACCCAGGTCCAGTTCGGCGAAGCCGGGGCCGAGGGCGAGCCCCTTGCCGAGGCCGATCAGCCTGCGACCGAGGGGGATGCGGCGGAAGAGGCCTAGGGGTACACGCTTCGGCAAACGCCTCACCGGGGGCGGACGTCGCCCGGGTCGGTTGGGTGCGGTTCGGGGGAACCGCGGCCGACGGCCCGCACGGCGCCGCCCTCTTTTTGCGTCGGGCTGCCCCGGGGCTTGTGGGATAATACGTCGCTGAGATTGTCTTGAGGAGAGAGCGAGTCGCGCGGCCGTGCTTTGGCGATACGTGAAGCCATACCTGCTGATCGCCCTCGTCGGCGCGGTGTTCATGGTCGGCGAGGTCTGCATGGACCTCGTCCAGCCCCAGCTCATGACCCAGGTCCTCGACGTCGGCGTCTTGGGGCGCGACACGGGGGGCGTGGGCGATATGGAGGTCGTCCTCCGCTACGGGTTGATAATGTGCGCCGCGGCCCTCGTCGGCGTGGCCGCAGGCTCTGCGAACAACGTGTTCATCCAGGTCGCGAAGCAAAACGTCGGCAACTCCCTGCGCAAGGACGCCTACCGGGCGATCATGGGCATGTCGTTTTCCCAGGTCGACGGGTTCGGCACCGGCGCCCTGATCACGCGCGTCACCAATGACATCACCCACATCGAGATGCTGGTGGGCGTGTTCTTCCGCGGGATGATCCGCACGGGGCTCATGATGGTCGGCTCGATCGCGATGCTCTTCGCGCTCAACCCCGGGTTCGGCTTCGTCCTGCTCGTGGCGTTTCCCGTGGCGCTTGCGATCATGTTCGTCTGCCTGCGCAAGGTCAACCCCCTGTTCCTCAGGATCCAGGAGCGCCTCGACCGCCTCAACGCGATCATGCAGGAGGACCTCGTCGGCATCCGCACGGTCAAGGCGTTCGTGCGCGAGGCCCACGAGAAGGCGCGCTTCGGCGAGGCCAACGCCGAGCTCGTGGGGACCCAGCTCGAGGCCCTGATCGTGTTCGCGTTCATGAACCCGCTCATGAACGTCCTGATGTACGGCGCGGTCGCGGCGCTCCTGCTCGTCGGGTACCAGGACTCGCTCGCGGGCGCGGTCTCTCCCGGCGCCGTCGTCGCCTCGATCTCGTACGCGACCCAGCTGCTCATGTCGATCATGGGCGTGGTCATGCTCGCCCAGGACATCTCCCGCGGCACGACGAGCTGGAAGCGCGTCAAGCAGGTGCTCGCCGCCGAGCCCGACGTCGTCAGCGGGTCGTTCGCCGGCCGCGAGGAAGCCGGGGCCGCGGGCGCGTCGGTCGCGATGCAAGGCGTCTCCTTCACCTATCCGGGAGGGTCCGCGCCCGTGTTGGCGGGCGTCGACCTGGACATCGCCCCCGGCGAGAGCGTCGCCGTCATGGGGTTGACCGGGTCGGGCAAGACCACGCTGGCGGCGCTTTTGGCCCGCTTCTACGACGCGACGTCCGGCCAAGTGCTCGTCGACGGCGTTGACGTGCGCGAGTGGGACCTCGAGGCCCTGCGGTGCACCGTCGTGAGCGCGCTCCAGCGCACCGAGCTCTTCGCGGGGACGGTGCGCGACAACGTCGCCTGGGGCGCGAAGCTCGCGGAGGGCCGCGGCGACGGGGGCCTTGGCCCGAAGGACTCCTCGGGGCCCGCGCCCGGCGCCTCGCCCGACGTCGACGAGGCGGTCGTGCGCGCGCGGCGTGCGGCGCAGGCTTGGGGGTTCGTCGAGGAGATGGGCGGGCTCGACGCGGAGGTCTCAGCCGGCGGCGCCAACCTCTCCGGGGGCCAGCGCCAGCGCCTCGGCATCGCCCGCGCGCTCGCGGCCGACCCGCGGCTCTTGGTGCTCGACGACGCGACGAGCGCGCTCGACATGCGCACCGAGGCCGCGTTCCTCGCGGAGCTGCGCGGGGGCTATCCGCGCGCGACGAAGCTCGTCGTCGCGCAGCGCGTCTCCACGGCCCGGGCCTGCGACCGCATCGTCTTGCTCGATGGGGGCAGGGCCGTGGCCGTCGGCACCCACGACGAGCTCCTGGCGACCAGCGGCGCCTACCGCGATATCGTCGCGTCCCAGATGGATTCCGACGAGGAGGCCCTAGTCGCGGCCTCGGACGGGGAGGGGGCGGTGCGCGGTGCCTAGGACCCCCTCCTACCAGGGCATGATGGCCCAAGCGTCCGGCGCTCCCGCGGGTCGCGCGTCCGACCGCATCCCCCTTGCCGTCGCGGGCAAGCCGCGCAAGGGCGGATCCGGTGACAAGGGGAGCCTCGCCAACGGCGGCTCAGGCGGCCCGGACGGACCGGGCG
>R18__coassemble_2047_pt1 | contig 15144 bp, 11 predicted proteins | sample R18__metabat2_low_PE_019 | metagenome-assembled genome bin R18
ATCGGCATCGGCATGAGCGTCGAGGTCTCGTTGCACGCATAGCCGAACATCATGCCCTGGTCGCCGGCGCCGACCTTGTCGATCTCGTCGGCCTGCTGGCCGTGCTGGGCCTCGTAGGACTCGTCGACGCCCTGGGCGATGTCGGCGGACTGCTCGTGGATGGCATTGATGACGCCGCAGGTGTCGCAGTCGAAGCCGTACTTGGCGCGGGTGTAGCCGATCTCGCGGATCGTCTCGCGGACGATCTCCTGGACGTCGACGTAGGCCTCGGTGCGGATCTCGCCGGTGACGACGATGAGGCCGGTCGAGGTCATGGTCTCGCATGCGCAGCGGAAGTTCGCGGGGTTCGCGGGGACGCCCGTCGGAGAGACGTAGCCCGCCTCGGCGAGCTCGATCTCCTTGGCCAAGATGGCGTCGAGGATGGCGTCGGAGATCTGGTCGCAGATCTTGTCCGGATGGCCCTCGGTGACCGACTCGGACGTGAACAGGTAAGAGTTGTGGGCAGCTTCTGTCATTGGTTGTTCCTCCTCGATTGTCTCTGCCTTTAAGCTTGCGCCGAACAGCCGCCGCTTCCGTCGCGGGACACGACAGGCAGCCGCCCGACCCGGTGACACATCGAAGGCGCGCGTTGTGGCCGCGCGCATCCCATGCCGCGCGCCCGGTGGGCCCGAAGCGCGCCATTTCGACATGATACCCGTTTGACCCGCCAAAGCAAGCGATTTCGGCTTCCCCCGCGTGCTACACTTGACAAGTTACAACCACGGCGATTTGAGGAGATCGACCTATGAAGACGAACGCCGAGCTCACCCAGGAGTACATCGACGCCATCCGCAGCCTGGACGGCGACATCGAGGGCCGCCGCAAGGCCGCCGACTACATGGCCCATTCGACCGCGATCGTCCACGACAAGCACGTGGCCTGCTCGTTTGTCCCGCGCCTGTTCAACGAGCGCACCTACCGCGCCATGAAGGAGTGCGCCGAGACGACCCACCGCATCCTCTGCAAGGTGATGGAGCGCTACCTGGCCGACCCCGACTACCGCGACGTCTTCGACTTCGACCCGCGCCTCGAGGACATCATCCTCATCCCGCGCCGCTACGAGTCCACCCTCCCCTTCGCCCGCGTCGACACGTTCATGGACGAGGACGACTACACGTTCAAGTTCTGCGAGTTCAACGGCGACGGCTCGGCCGGCATGAACGAGAACCGCGAGATCACGCTGTCCGTGGCGGGCACGCCGTCGTTCCGCAGGTTCATCGAGGGCAACCGCATCCAGGCCTGCGAGATCTTCAACCAGTGGGTCGGCGAGTTCATCGGCATCTACGAGACCTTCGAGGGCCGCGTCAAGAACCCCCGCTTCGCCATCGCCGACTACCTCGACCACGGCGTCGTCGCGGAGTTTCGCCACTTCGCCCGCCTGTTCGAGTACCGCGGATACCCCTGCTCGGTCGTCGACGTGCGCGAGCTGACCTACGAGGACGGCGTCTTGCGCGACAAGAACAACCAGCGCGTCGACGCCATCTGGCGACGCTGCGTCACCAACGACGTGCTCGAGTTCTGGGACGAGTCCCAGGCCCTCATCCAGGCGGTGCGCGACGGCAAATGCGCCCTCATCGGCAGCTTCGCCGGCCACATCGTCCACGACAAGCAGATCAACAAGGCCCTGTTCCACCCCAAGACCCGCGCCTTCCTGACCGAGGAGGAGTGCAGGTTCGTCGACGAGACCGTCCCCTTCACGGCGTTCCTCAACGACGACGAGGTGAACATCGACGAGATCCGCGCCACCAAGGACAAGTGGATCATCAAGCCGACCGACGCCTACGGCGGGGACGGCGTCTACGCCGGCCGCCAGGTGGACCAGGAGACGTCGGACCGCGTCATCGACGAGTACGCCAACGAAGCCGCCGGCGCGCCCTTCATCGTCCAAACCTTCATCCAGCCCTACAAGACGCTGACCTTGCCCTACGAGACCGTCGAGGAGCTTGCAGACGGCGAGAAGCAGCCTGAGTTCGAGGAGTACAACAACCTCAACGGGCTGTACCTGCTCAACGGCAAGTTCGGCGGCGTGTTCAGCCGCCTCGGGCCCAAGCACGTCATCACGAAGCCCATGGGCGCCATCACCGCCGCGACCATCTGGGTACACGACGAGGACGAGCCCCGCGAGGACGTCGAGTAGGGCCCGCGAAACGTGGCGTCTTTCAAGTCGGTGATGGGGTCGCGGGCCGTCGTCGCGCTGGTCCGCGCGGGAGCTGTGCTCTTCTTGGCGGTCACGATGGTGGCCGCTGGGTTCGCCGCGTGCCTTTTGCCCCAGACGACCGAGGCCCTGGCAAACGCGACCGTCGACACGGAGCTGTCGCCCTTCGAGCACGACGACCTGGTCGCGGGAGCCGTCGCCACGCGCGACTACTCGTTCTTCGGCCATGACGAGCACGCCCTGCTCGCCCAGGTCTACACGATGAACCAGCACCTCGCCGCATCCGGCTACAAGTTCCCCGCGGGCGTATCGAAGCCGCTCGTCGAGCAGGGCGTCGACCCGGACGGCTTGTCGACCGACCAGCTCGGCGACGCGCTCTACAGCGCCAACGTCGCCTACGTGCTCGACGAGGAGGCCGTGAGCCACCTCGACGACGTGCACAACGTCGCGGTCGCGGCCTACGTCGCGCTCGGCATCATCGCGCTTTTGTGCGTCGCGGCCATAGCCCACATCGTGTTCTACCGCGGATGGCGCGGCGCGTGGCCCGTCTTCGCCTTCGCAGGCGGCGCGATCCTCGTTGCGTTCGCGGCCATGGGAGCCTTTGCCGCCATCGACTTCTACGGGTTCTTCACCGCGTTCCACTCGCTGTTCTTCACGGGCGACAGCTGGGTCTTCCCCATCGACTGCCTGCTCATCTGCATGTTGCCCGAGGGCTTTTGGATGGGCATGGGCGCAGTCTGGCTCGCCGTGACCGCCGTGCTCGCCGCCGCCTCGCTCGCCGCCGGCCTCGTCCTCCGCAAGAAGGGCGCAGCCCGGTTGCGCTGAGCCCCGAAAGTCGCAAAGCAGCCTTTGGCCTTTGACGACGCGCGACAAGGCGGAACGAGAAAAGGGGCTGGCAGTCGCCTGCCAGCCCCTTGGTCGTCGCTTGCCCTGCGTGTCTTTGGGCGGTTCCCTACTCGGCGGAAAGGTCCGCACCCTCCAAACGCTCGATGGCGGCGCAAACGCGCTCGACGGTCTTGGCCTTGCCCATGATGGTGGCGAGGTCGGTGCCGCCGCCGGGGGTCGACTTCATGCCGGAGAGGGCGATGCCGAGCGGGTAGAGCATCCACCCGTTCTTGACTTCGTGCTTTTGCGCCATGCCGACGCACACCCCGGAGACGGTCTCCTTGTTCCACTCCTCGAGCGCCTCGAGCTCGGGCAACAGGACGCGCAACGCCTCGAGCGCGGTCTCGGCCGTGGTCTTGAACTTCTTGTTCTTGTACAGCTCGAGCTCGTAGGCGGGCATCTCGTCGATGAAGCGCACGCGATCCGGGATGTCGCTCAAGATCTCGCAGCGCGGCTTGAGGTTGCGGCTCAGAAGCTCGGCGTCGATGTCGCTTTTCACGACGGTGCGGATCCACGGCAGGGACAGCCCGAGGAACTCCTCGTCGGACATGTTGTTGATGTAGGTGGCGTTGATGTAGCGCAGCTTCTCGATGTCGAAGATGGCCGGCGACTTGCTGATGCGGGAGGGGTCCCATGCCTTGACCATCTCGGGCAGCGTGAAAAACTCCTGGTCGTCGGGCGAGCCCCACCCGAGCAGCAACAGGTAGTTCACGATCGCCTCGGAGAGGTAGCCCTGGGCGACGAGGTCCTGGTAGCTCGCGTCTCCGTTGCGCTTCGAGAGCTTGGTGTGCTTGTCCTTCATGACCGGCGGGCAGTGGATGTAGCGCGGCGTGTCCCACCCGAACGCCTGGTAGAGCAGGTTGTACTTCGGCGTGGAGGAAAGGTACTCCTGGCCGCGGACGACGTGGGTGATCGCCATGAGGTGGTCGTCGACGACGTTGGCGAAGTTGTAGGTCGGCATGCCGTCGCTTTTGATGAGGATCTGGTCCTCGAGCAGGGCGTTGTCGAACTCGAGGTGGCCGTAGACGATGTCGTCGTAGGACGTCGTGCCCTCGGAGGGCATCTTCTGGCGGATGACGTAGGGCTCCCCCGCGGCCAACTTCGCCTCGACCTCCTCCTTGGACAGGCCGCAGCACTTGCGGTCGTAGTGGCCGGCGTCCTCGCCGTTGGCGACCTGCTCCTCGTACAGGGCCTTCAAGCGCTCCTCGGTGCAGAAGCAGTAGTAGGCGTGGCCGGACTCGACGAGCTGCTTCGCGTAGTCGAGGTACATGCCCATGCGCTCGCTTTGGACGTAGGGGCCGTACTCGCCGCCTACGTCGGGACCCTCGTCCCAGCTCAGGCCAGTCTCCTTGAGCGTCGAGTAGATGACGTCGACCGCGCCCTCGACGTAGCGGCCCTGGTCGGTGTCCTCGATGCGCAGCGCGAAGACGCCGTCCTCGTGCTTGGCCGTGAGGTATGCGTACAGCGCGGTGCGCAGGTTGCCAACATGCATGTAGCCCGTGGGGCTCGGGGCGAATCGGGTACGAACGGTCATGAATCCACCTTTTCCTCGTCGTTGCCGTCAGTTGCAGATGATTAGGCCATAGTCTACCACGAGAGGTCCGGGCACCTGGGGGAACGCGGCCGACGTGCAGCCTCCCGGAAAGCGGTTGCCCAGCCGCCTTCTCTGTAATATAGTATTTGTAAGCATGTATTACAGGAGGTAGGCGATGGATGCGATGGTAAGCGGGCGCATACCTGTGGAGATGAAGGAGCGCGGGGCGGCGCTGTTGGCCGAAATCGGCGCGACGCAGTCCCAGCTTATAAAGGCGGCCTACGAATATCTGCTGGCAGAGGGCAAGCTGCCGACGCCGCGCCGGAACCTTTCGGGGCCTGCGAGGCTTACCGAACAGGATATCTCCCAGCTCGAGGAGTTCATCAACGCGACGACCCTCGACGTCGACCCGGCGTTTTGGGACGGCTTCGACTGCAAGCAAGCGCTGAGCGAGGGGCGGTGGGCCGACTATGAGGCTCTTGCTTGATACCAACGTGCTGATCGACTACTTCGGAAAACGCGACCCCTACTACCAGGACTGCGTGAAGCTGCTGGTCATGGAGGCGGTCCGCGACGTCGAGCTGTGGTCTTCCGCGAAGTCCTACACCGATGTGTTCTACGCGCTGCGCAGGGCCGCTCCTGCTGACCGGCTGCAAAGGGCGTTCGCAGCGTCGTTCGACCGCATCAGGCCCTGCTCGATCGACGAGGAGGCGCTTCGGACGGCGGCCCGGCGGGAATGGGATGATTTCGAGGACTGCCTCGTCGCCGTGTGCGCAGAGCGCGTGCAAGCCGACTACCTGGTCACGCGGGACAAGGCCGGCTTTGCCAAAAGCAAGGTCCCGGCGATCTCCCCGCGGGATTTTCTCGCGATGGTCGAGAGGGATTTCGGCATGGCGTACGACGTCATCGACTTTTAACAGCGCCGTCGAGCAGATTCGGCGATAATACGCTTTGACAAACCGCTTGTCGCCTTCGGAGCGGAGAGCGACAGAGACACTACACCCACATGGCTGGAAGGAGCACGCGATGGCACCCATGATCACGTCCGGAATGAGCCTCGAGGAGATCCAGGCGTTCTTCGCCGGCGACAAGTTCGCGACCAACGCGGGCTGTCGCATCGTCGCGGCCGAAAAGGGACATGCCGTATGCGAGATGCCCGTCACGCCCGACCACCGCAACGGCATGGGCGGCGTCATGGGCGGCGCGATCTTCACGCTCGCCGACTTCGCCTTGGCCGTCGCCTGCAACGTCGACGAGGAGCCGACCGTCTCCGTCAGCAACACCATCGAGTACCTCTCCGGTGCGAAGGGAACCAAGCTCATCGCGGAGTGCACCGTCGACAAGTCGGGCCGCTCGCTCGGCTTCTACACCGTCGACGTCGCCGACGACACCGGCCGCAAAATCGCCCGCATGACCGCCACCTGCCACCGCAGGGCATAAGGACTGCCCCTGCCGCCTACGCCTAGGACCCGTTTCTGCAATTTCCCACCAGTTCCGAAATCGCCTTGGCGGCGCTTCGCGCGTCTGCATATCGCAACCGGAGAAAACGTATTCCCTTGCGCGCCGACAGGGACACGAGCTCGGAAAACAGCCTGTCTCTCGGCATGGGCGCATCGACGGAGGGCATGACATCCACGGGCCAAGCTGCAACCGAAAGCTCACCTAAAAACACACCGCTTGTTGAAGAATCCCTTTCCGGACAAACAACATAGCCGAGAGGCGCCGACAGACAAGACGAGGCGGATGTCTTTTCAATCAGATCACGCGGCAGCAAGCAGGCACTACCCCCCAAAGGCGTTAGAATTCGCTGCGAAGCTTCCGGTTTCTCCAGGCCAAGCACCTCCCAAGTCGGGTCCCTCACGCAAAGGGGATAGAAAGCCTGCCTATATTCGCCTGAACCCAAATCAAGAAACGCAAACTCATCCCCCATAAGCCCTAGTCCCTCTAAGGCACAAGCAAGACCCAATGTTGTCTTTCCGGCAGCAGAAGTCCCAAGTATCGCGATGCCCTTTCCTCCAGGAGCTACGACTCCGAAAGAATGAAGCGTCGCCAATTTGTCTTGCGTCGCAGATCGGATAGCAGAGTCAAAGTAGGCGTCTATCACCCCTAGCGCGGCTTCAAGAGACAGACCCCCATATCCAAGCAAACTGTATCCCTCGTCGTTTCTGGACACCTCGATAGGCGGCTCGAACCCGGAATCACCAGAAGCGCGCGCAGCAAAAAGACATCTGAGCGCTTTCTCGAGCTCCCCTTTGGGACAAACGATGTTTGCGATACGGCAGCCTATATGAAAATCTATCTTCAAGCACACTGATTCTCTTGCCATCGATGCCTCACAGCCGCTGCGTTCCAGCACTCCCATCTTGCTGCATTCGAACGGCCTCATCAGCTACTTGAACCAGGGTCCTTCCCGCAATGGGCCTAAAAATCGAACCAGCAACGCGATAATACGCACAGGGAATTAAAATAGCTGGCGAAAAAAGCTTTTTTGCCATAGAGGGCAGGTCTATCTCGACTTCAAGCTTCATCCCCCCGTTCCCATCAGGCATCGCAAAAGCCCGTCCGCAGCCAACGCCTCTGACAGAGCCAGCATGAGAGTCGGCGTTTTCCGCATCAACTGTTTCGGCGACCACTTCCCAGTCACTGTTTTTTTGCCTGATTTCAACTCTTAAGGCTTTAACGCATTGCGAGAAACGCCCGGCGATCACCACATGAAAAACAAGGTCATCATCGTATCGGGCATAGAAAGAAGGCACGGTCCAACACGCAAACACGCCCCGGTCCGTTAAGTGCGAACGAAACCGAAACCCCGAGAAACTAGAGCACCCAGGCGCAAGGGCGCGATGCCAGCGGTCGTCAATCGCAACTACGAGGCCTCTCGCTAGGGCTTCTGGCGAAACGGAAGCGTCAAGTACGCTCTTAACGGCGCTCTGCACGGCCAAGCCTGGGGCGGAAAGCCTATCGCGATACCCCATGTCCCACCGGCTCTGCCCAATAGGCAGAGGATCAGCGTCTCCTTTCGCCCATGAAAACAAATCCATGCAGTTCGCCAAAGCGGAGCCAGCAGCAAAGAGGGCGTCGCAGCTTTCAACAAAACCCAAAAGAGCGCTCTTCTCCGCTTTGTCCAGCAACTGCAACCACGCAACGAGGTCAACGCAAGCTTTGACGCCGAGATCTCGTGAACGGCCTACCGCAGATCTAACCCCTTCCGAATCCTCGTGGAGAGAAAACAGGCTGAGAGCTGCCTGCGCAACGGGGACTAACGTCGGAAGCACGATTCCGTCCACCTTAAACCTATCGACATCTGACAGCAGAAGAGGAGTTAGATGCGGCCCAACGCAATGGAATCTGTCGTGAAGCTCGACCGACACGAGGGAGCGTTTGCCGGGAAAATAGTAGTTAGTGACATGAGGCAGAAAAGGGCTGCTGCGAAAAGGATACGGTGATTGCAGAGCACTGAGCTCATCTGTTCCAAAACACTTAGATGAGGCGTTCCTTACTCTGAAGGCCTCAGCCGGCTGAAACCACCCTAAACGCCTGAGAACATAATCAGCCTTTGGGATGTCGTCCGGATGCACAAGTACATCCACATCGCCATTTTGACGCCTACCCCAATCGCCGTAAATCTGATACGAGCTTGCCATGCCCTTGATGACGGCGAAGGGGAGATGCTCTTTGGCCGCCGCCGATGCAAACAGACCCAAAAGCTCTGCTCTGTAACGCAGAATTCCGCGGTTCACAGAAAGAGCAGTTTCCACCTGACGTACAACAGGCTTAGGAGCCAAACCGCGGAGCAAACCAAAGCAACTGACAAGCACCCCGTGCTGATTCATCCACGCACAAAGACTGACCCACTCGGGAACAGTCTCAGGCAAAGAAGACCCTCTAGGGCCAGCTACATCCCATAAGGACTCAAGAAGACGGGCGTCTTCCAGCGTCTTTCCTTTTTCCATGCCGGTATCGAAGCTCCCCTCCTGTACAAAAATCCCCTTCGCGCAAAATTTCCCGTTACCCCAAAACGATAGTCGCCACTCGACTTCGCAGGCTCGACGAACCGTCATCGTCAACGCCAGTCCATATCGCTACCACCTCCAACAAGGGAAGAGGGCTTTCTTCCGTATCCCAATCAGGAATCAAAAAGTACGCCAAGGTTTTCCCCTTTGCGGGCCAAACAGACGCCACGTCGCACTTGACGTAAAGAGTGCGCGCCCCCGGCCTGAGAAAGCGAGTTCCTGCCGCTGTGCTCAACTCAGTGGGCTGTATGCTCTCGCTTTCGGAGTCGAACAAGCTAGCCGACCCGCAGACCGCAACAGCATTCCCGGCGGAGGTCGACAAGGTAAAAAACGGAGAGCCGTCTGGCATACAGTCGGCGTCCGGAATACGATCGCTGTCGAAATCAAGATCGAGTTCGACCTTCACCGCACGGAAACCAAGCCAGGACTTGCCCACGTACACCGTTCCCTTTGCCTCAATGCGAGAATCACCCTCCCAAGAGGTGTAAGAGCGATCAATTGACACATTGTAGTCTATAACCGAAGACCCTAACCCCTCGATGGCCCAAGGACTCGTCACCGCAGAAAACGCAAGACCGACAGCAAGGAGAATGGCCAAAGCGACCAAAAGCTTGCGAAAACGAAAAAAAACGCTCCGAGCCAACTCAGCTATCGATTTCATAAAGGCACCCCTCCCTTACCTCATATTCTTGGCTGAGATGGAGAAACAACGAGCTATCGTTTAAAAATACGAGATAGTCCAGATAGAGCCCGCAAGATTGGCCGCTGGGCACACTGAGAACGAACTGGTTGTGCTCCATTGAATCTGAGACATACCCCTCGTAATCGAACGACCTTAAATCCAGATTAGATGAGCATATCCCCACACCGTCGTCTAAATCGACATGGCCTCCACCCGTTACAGCAACAAACTTGGCATACATGTTTGCCATAGCCAGCGATAACGATATGAGATTGCTCATTCTTTGGATGATGTAGTTGAAACACTCGGTGAACACCGCCTGGATCAAAGGCTGCCCCATCAAAGGCTGCTCCACGGGGTTCGAAGAGTATGTGTTGTTCTCTCTGGTCGATGTGTCGGTATCCAGATGGGAGTTGTTGTTCGAAACCAGCCTCACCTGAATTTGTGAGCAGACGATTCGAGCCGCCGGCAAACCAGAAGTCTGGCTCCAGCAACTGGAGATATCAGACGCGGCGATAACGTATTGGTCATAGCCAACTTCGCCGGATTCAGAAGCGTCATGGTAGCTTCGGAGAGACAATTCCATTGCCCCATAAAGCACGTCTCTGCTCTCTTCCGAATCGCAAATCGTACCCGAGAGAACGCATGACCCCGAAGAAACCAAGCGGCGCTGAGCACTCACGCTCGAATCGCCACCGCCGCTGGACATATTGGAAGATCCAGAGAGCAGAGACGCAGAAGACACTAAGCTCACAGAGGGCTCGCTATAAGACATCGCAATCCTCCTTTTCGCTACCAGACTCGTCGGGAACAACGAAAAAAGACGCGAAATCCGGCACACCGATTCCAAACATAAAGCCAAAGCATTCTTCGATGAAGGAATTTACGTCCGATGTTACTAGCTCCGGGTATACGACTTTGGCCAACCAAATAGCACCAACCGTCTGGGCAATCAAAGGGGCCGATCCCAGCCATGACACCGGCTCCTGGGGGACAACGAAAACCTTAGCAACACGCCCTAGAAAACCACTGCCCCAAACGGCATCGACGGCCTCGCTTGCCCCTTTGCCGATGTAATAATCTGGGATGTTAAGCACCGCAACATCAGGCGCGTACTCGAGAAGAATACCCAGAGGCACATTGCTTGCACCAGAGTCAGAGAGCCCGCAATCGAAAACCCTGCCGCCGACAGCTTCGATCAAGCTCCCGATAAGGGTTTCCCGACGCCTAGAGGATAGCCCGTCCCTGCCCTCACCGAAATAAACAGTCCTCGTCCCGTCCTCGGGAACAAGATCCCTCAACTCATCAAGAAAAGCATCAATGGACGCAACAAAATCCGAAAGCTCGCGACAACGTTCTTCCCTGCCCAAAAGCGATCCCAACGCAACATAGGCGGCAGGCAACTGGCCCGGAGGAACTACGAGATGTACAACAGGCACGTCAGCCGACCATGCCTGCGATTCGATATCTCTACAGAGAAAATCTTCGCCTACGGCTACATCAAGAACAAAATCGGGCAACTTGTCCTCTAGCGCAGCAACGCTCAACGATGCCTCCCCTGGCGCCTCGGCTCTTAAGTCTTGAGCCTCATCGAATGCTGAAGCAGCAAACGACGCATGCATTCCCCTTGCCGACACCTGAACAACCATCTCAGGATCGATGCTCTCAATAAGCGACTGCGCATAAGGCCCATAGGGAGCGACACTGGTCACCTGTTCTGGAATGCAAACCCGTCGTCCCAAAGAGTCCGTCCACATGCGTTGTCCGTCGTTTCCGGCAAAGCCTTCAGCGAACTCCTCGCCAAAAGCCGTTTCGCAACCGAGCGCACTCAATCCCGCAGAAATCGCACCCGCCACAAAGGCCCTTCTTCCCAAGCTTTCGCAAAAAGATGGTTTGGGTCTCGGAGAAATTCTTTCTGGAACAACAACGCCGGCGCTGCGCAATCGCGCGATGGCCTTCTTCGCGTCAACACATGCTTGTTCGTCAGGGATTCCGTACGCCGCCGAAAGAGAAGCCGCAACGGCACCCAGCTGATCATCTGCCGAAGCTTCGAGCGCTTGAAGAGCCACAGCCGCGCTGCCGTTCAACACGGCCATATCGCCTGAAGGCAAGCTTGCGACAAATTCTTCTCCGACCTGTTCAAGCAGGATTCCTCTAGCAAGGCAATATTCCATAGCGCCTCTTCCACGTTGGACCGATGTTGTTCTTGTTGTCGTATATTTTCGCATGGAATGCATGGAGACGTTTTTGTTATTTACCTCCTTGACAAACGCATTGTTATCTGAGCGAACAGCGCGCTATCGGTCGGTTTTTTCATCTGCTCAGCAGGACAGATGCGTCTATCCCTCGCAGAGCTCTTTCAGGAAGTCGTAGACGACGGCGAACATCGCGTCGCCCTCGGCGATCTTGAAATGGCGCACGGGCAAGGCGAGCTTCCTTTTCTCCGCGGCGTAGCGGCCGCCCGAGCGGCGCAGCGGCGTCATCTTGTCGCGCGGGACGGCGACGGGCTCGACGATGAGCTTGCCGCCAACCAGGGAGACGACGTCGATCTTGTGCTCGTTGGCGAAGGCCTTGATGCGCGCCTTCGCAAAGAGGTTGCGCGCGGCCGCGGGCATCTCGGGGCGCTTCTCGACGAGCTCGGCCTCGAGCGCGTCGACGTCCTCGACCGTGGAGCAGGCGGCTACCTGGCGGTACCACAGGACGCGCTCGTCGGCGGCGGGGACGTACTCCTCGGGCAGGTAGGTCGATCCCGGCAGGTTCACCGTGATGTCGGAGAGCGCCGGCGGCAGGGCGTCCGCGCCCTCGGCGTTGCCCTCGCGCGCGGCGTTGACGGCCTCGTTGAGCATCTGGGCGAACAGGTCGAAGCCCACCGCGCTCATGTTGCCCGACTGCTCGGCGCCGAGCAGGCTGCCCGCGCCGCGGATCTCGAGGTCGCGCATGGCGATGCGCATGCCGCTGCCGAGGTCCTGGTGCTCGTCGAGCGCGGTCAGGCGGGCCGTCGCCTCCTCGGTCAGCTCGACGTGCTCGGGGAACATGAAGTACGCGAACGCCTGGGTGGACGAGCGGCCGACGCGGCCCTTGAGCTGGTACATCTGGGCGAGGCCGAGGCGTTGGGAGTCCTCGATGATGAGCGTGTTGGTGTGGGGGTTGTCGATGCCGCTCTCGATGATGGTCGTCGCGACGAGCACGTCGAGCTGGCCGGCGCTGAACTCCTCCATCACGCCCTCGAGCTGGTTCTTGTCCATCTGGCCGTGGGCGACGCCGATGCGGGCCTCCTCGGCGGCGGCCTGGACGCGGCGGACCGCCTCCTCGATCGAGCGGACACGGTTGGACACGTAGTACACCTGGCCGCCGCGCGAGAGCTCGTAGCGGATGGCCTCGCTCACGACGTCGGGGTCCCACTCCCCCACCGTCACCTTGACCGGGCGACGGTCGTCGGGCGGGGTCATGATGAGGCTCATGTCGCGCACCCCCGACAGCGACATCTGGAGCGTTCGCGGGATGGGCGTCGCCGACAGCGTCAGAACGTCGATGGATTCGCGCAGGTTCTTGAGCTGCTCCTTGTGGCCGACGCCGAAGCGCTGCTCCTCGTCGATGATGACGAGGCCCAGGTCATGGGGGTTGACGTCGCGCGACAGGAGGCGGTGGGTGCCGACGAGCACGTCGACGTCGCCTTCTTGGAAGCCCTTGAGCGCGGCGGCCTGCTGTTGGTCGGTGCGGAAGCGCGAGAGCACCTCGACCTTGACGCCGAAGGGCGCGAACCGCTCGCTGAAGTTGACGTAGTGCTGTTGGGCCAAGATGGTCGTCGGGCAGAGCACCATGACCTGACGGCAGTCCTGCGTCGCCTTGAACGCGGCGCGCAGGGCGACCTCGGTCTTGCCGAACCCGACGTCGCCGCAGATGAGGCGGTCCATCGGCTTGGGGCTTTGCATGTCGGCCTTCACGTCGGCGATGGCGGCCAGCTGGTCGCGCGTCTCCTGGTAGGGAAACGCCTCCTCCATCTCGCGCTGCTCGGCCGTGTCGGGGCTGAACTTGAAGCCCTGGACGGCAGCGCGGCGGGAGTACACATCGACCAGGTCGAACGCGAGCTTTTTCGTCGCGCGGCGCGCCTTGCCGAGCGCTCGGGTCCAATCGCTCGTGTTGAGCCTGGTCAAGCGCGGGCTCGCTCCTTCGGGGCCCACGTAGCGCGTCACGCGGTCGAGCTGCTCGACGGGCACGTAGAGCTTGTCGCCGTCGGCGTACTCGAGGAACAGATAGTCGCGCACCATGCCGTCGATCTCCTGTTGCACGAGCTCGCGGAAGAACGCGATGCCGTGGGCGGCGTGGACGACGTAGTCGCCGGGCTTGAACGGGAAGGTCATCTGGGCGATGTCGACGTGGCGGCGCACGCGCGAGCTGGCGCGGGCGCCCTGCGTGTCGGACAGGCTGATGAGCGCGAGCTTCGCCTTGGGAAAGATCATCCCGAGGGGGATGTCGACGTCGGTGACGTTGACGACGCCCGCGCGAAGGCGCCGCTTCTCGGCGCCGGGGGTGTCGCTGTCGCGGCGGGTCTTGCCGAGCGTGTCCCCGCTCAGGCGCTGGCTGCGGTCCGGGCGGACGGCGGCGACCGCGTCCTCGGACAAGACCTCTTGGACGGGAATGCCCTCTTCGACGAACGACAGCATCATGTCCTGGCGCGCGCGGTGGGACGGCGCGCTGAACACGACGAGGCTGCCACCGTCGAGCTGGGAGCGGATCTTCCCGAACAGCTTCTCGGGGGCGCCTGCGACGTCGACGCGCTTGACCGGCAAGTCGTCGTCGACCGAGCCGCCCGTGCGCATGATCGAGAGGTAGGTCGCGCGCTGGCCGTCGCCGAAATCGACCTTCGCAGGCTCCGCGAACAGGCCCTTCGCGGCGATGCTCGTCCCGGCGAGGCGGGCGGCCGCATCCTCGTAGGCGCGGCTGGCGTCGTCGAACAGGGACCGGGGCTCGACGAGCACCGACAAGGTCCCCTCCGACGCGTAGGCGCCCAGCGTCACGGGCTTGTCGAACAGGAACGGCAAGAGGACGTCGGACCCGTCGAAGCGCAGGCCCCCCTCGAGGTTCTCGAGCAGCTCGCGCATGACCGGGTTGGACTGGGCCGGGTTCTCGAGCTTCCGCTTCGCGCGCGCGAGCGCCTTGCCCGTATGGGGGAACTCCGTGACCGGGTAGATCTCGACGGCGGGAAGCGAGCTGATGGTCTGGCCGGTGGACGGGACGATGCGGCGGATCTCCTCGAGGTAGTCGCCGAACAGGTCGATGCGCACGGGATAGGAGAGGTTGCCGGGGTAGACGTCGAGCGTGCCGCCGCGGCGGGCGAACGTGCCGGGGCCCTCGAGGTCGCCGGTGTTCGCATAGCCCATGCGCTCGAGCGCCGTGGCCAGGTCGTCCAAGGTCTCGAGCCCGGGAACCCCCTGGTCGCACAGCTCGCACTCCGCGTTCAGGAACAGGGGCCGCGCCGCGCCCGCCTCGACGGGGGCCATGGTTCGGACGAGCGACCGCGCGCTGGCGACCACGAGCTTTTCCCGCCCGCTCGCCAGGGCCCAGGCGGCCTCCATCCGCCGCGCGATGACGCCCGGGTCCGAAGCCTTGCGCTGGCCGGGGTTGTCCTTGCGCTCGGGGAACAGCAAGACGGACTCGCGGCCCAGGTAAGACGCGAGGCTGCGCGCGAACGCGAAGGCGCTCTCCTCCCCCGCGACCACCGCAAGCGTCGATTGCGGACGGCGCGCGAATTGCGCCGCGACGAGCATCGGGCGCGCCGAGGAGGCAACGCCCAAGGCAGCGTAGATACGGCACTCGTGCCCTGGCTGCGCCTCTT
>R18__coassemble_2102_pt1 | contig 14598 bp, 12 predicted proteins | sample R18__metabat2_low_PE_019 | metagenome-assembled genome bin R18
CACGTGGAGCGCGGCCCCGCGACCTCCTCGCCCATGTCGTCGGCAAGCTGCTCGAGGAGCTCCCTTTGGCGGTCGGTGAGCTTCTTGGGGATCGCGACGTTGACGTGGACGTAGAGGTCGCCGCGCTGGTCGGTGGTCCGCAGTTTGGGCATGCCGAAACCGCGGACGCGGATGACCTGGTCGTTCTGGCACCCGTCGGGAATGCGGACGGCCACCTTCTCGTCGGGCTTGATGCCATCGATCTCGATCTCGGCGCCGAGGGCGGCTTGGATCATGGAGATCTGCGCGGAGGTGTGCAGGTGGTCTCCGTCGCGCTCGAACCGGTCGTGCGCGAGGATCCTGACCGTCACGAGCAGGTCGCCGGGGTCGGCCCCGTTGAGCCCGGCCTCGCCGTAGCGGGGGATGCGCAACTGCTGGCCGTCGCGGATGCCCGCGGGCACGTCGACGCTGACGCGCTGGCGGTCGGGCACGCGGCCCTGGCCCTCGCACTCAGGGCAGGGGTTCTCGATCATCTGGCCCGTGCCGTGGCACTTCGGGCAGGTGGTTGCGGACTGCATGTTGCCGAGGATGGTCTGCTGGACGGTGACGACGCGTCCCTGGCCGTTGCACTCGGTGCAGGTCACCTGGCGCCCGCCCTCGGCGAGGCCCGTGCCGTGGCATTCCTCGCAGGGGGCGAGCCGGTCGTAGACGATCTCCTTCTTCACGCCGGTTGCGACCTCTTCGAGCTTGACGCGCAGGCCGATGCCCATGTCGCGTCCCTCGCGGCGGACGCGTGCCTGGCCGCCCATGCCGCCGCCGCCGAAGAAGCTCGAGAATATGTCCCCCATGCCGCCGAAGATGTCCTCCATGTCGACGTAGCCGGGGCCGCCGGCTCCCCCTGCGGCGCCGGGTACGGTGCCGAAACGGTCGTACTGCGCGCGCTTGTTCTTGTCGGACAGGACGTCGTAGGCCTCGTTGAGTTCCTTGAACTGGTTCTCCGCATCGGGGTCCTTGTTGACGTCAGGGTGGAGCTGACGCGCCTTCTTGCGGAACGCCTTCTTGATCTCGTCTTCGCTCGCGTCCTTGGAAACGCCGATGACCTCGTACAGATCCTTTGCCATCTTCTCTCAATCCTTCTTTCGCAGGCGCTGGCCGCCGAGTGCGGCTTTGCCCTATTCTTCGCGCAGCACCGACGTCGCCGCCCGCACTGCCTTTATGACGTTGGAATAATTCATGCGCGTGGGCCCGATCACGGCGACAACGCCCGCCGATTCGCCGCGGCCGTACTTTCCCGCGACGACCGAGACGCCGGGCAACCCCCTGTCGGGGCGCTCGGTGCCGATGGTGACCGACGGCTCCCCCTCTGGGACGGCCCCGGGCTCGTCGATGAGCTCGAGCAGCACCGTGTCGTCCTCGAGCACCTGCATGATGGGCGCGAGCGCGCGGGAGGTGGCGAACTCAGGCTTGGCCATGAGCGAGCTGAGCCCGAGGCGGTGGGAGCGGGTGCGGCCGGTCTCGCGCACCGCGTGGCGCATGCACCCCACGATCTCCCTGAGCGCGGAGCGCACGTAGGGGTTGCGGTAGGATTCGCGAATGCTCGCCTCGAGACCGGACTCGAGTTCGGAGAGGCTCTTCCCGGCGAGCACCTCGTTGAGGAAGCGCTGGGTCGCGGCTACGTCGTCGACGTTGACGGGCCCCGGGAAGTCCATGTGGCGGTTGAGGACCTGGCCGTCCTCGGTGACGAGCACCATGAGCACGTGCTGGGCGTCCATGGCGACGAGCGTGACCTGCTTGATGGAGAGGTCGCGCACCGAGGGTGCCATCACGATCGACAGGCAGTCGGTCAGACGCGCGAGCGCCTGGGAGGTCTGCTCGAGCAGCGAGTCGAGCTCGCTTGCGTTCGCGCGCAGGCTCTCGACGACCTCGTCGTACTCCCCGCCGTCCGCGATCGCGCCGCGCTCGACGAGTCCGTCGACGAAGGCGCGGTATCCAAAATCGGTCGGAACGCGGCCGGCGGAGGTGTGCGGCTGGGAGATGTAGCCGGCTTCCTCGAGGGCGGAGAGCTCGTTTCGCACGGTCGCGGAGCTGACGCCGAGCTGGTAGCGCTCCGTCAGCGTACGCGAGCCGACCGGCATCGCGTTTGCGACGTACTCCTCTATGAGCGCCTGCAGCACCCTTTGCCTTCGATCCGACAGCAACGCTCCGCCTCCCTTCCGAGCAATCGACCCCCTATTCTAGCAGCCAAAGGCCGAGAGTGCTAACTCTTTGGGAATTTTGGGGACTTGTACGTTGCGGGAGTAATGCGACCTGGGTTTATTGAACGATGACGACCGGGATGTCGACCGCGTGGAGCACGCCGTAGCTGACGCTGCCGAGCATGCTGCGGATGCCGCCGAGGCCTCGGCTGCCCATGACGATCATGTCGCAGTCGTTGTCCTCGGCGTAGTCGACGATGCCCGCGGCCGTGGAGCCGCTCGAGATGGCGTCGGAGCGCACGCGGTCGGCGACGGGGCTGATGATGGGGGCGATCTGGCCGCGCAGGTCCTCCGCAGCGCGCGCCATGGACTTCTCGATGATGGCACGGTACTCGGCGGGGTCGATCATGTGGGCGTAGGTGATGGAGCCGATGCCGCTGGCCGAGTCCGAGGTCCACAGGGACATGTCCTCGGCGGGGACGATCCTGAGCGCGCAGATCTCCGTGTCGGGAGAGTCCTTGGCGAACTCGACCGCGGTCTCGAGGGCCCGCGACGAGGGCTCGGAGCCGTCCAGGGGAACGAGGATCTTCTTGTACTTCACGGGTGCCTCCTTGCTCGTGCGCTTACGTTGTCCGAGCCCATGATACCCAAAAGCGCGGTGTGTGGGGGGTCGACTTGCGGACAACGAGGGTCTGCCGAAAACCGTGCTCCGTGCGAAACTCGGCGGCGGCGCACTGTATGGCAACTGCATGGCCCTGCGCCAGCGAATTCAACGAACGAGGCGATACACGAGTGCGCATCGCCGTTTGGAAGACGATGCGATCCGCAAGGGTAGGAAACTCCGCGCTGAGCCGTCAGCGTCCTCCACGTAGCTCTTCCAGCGTCGCTCGGAGGGACTCCAGCTCGCCTCTCCACTCGTCGACGTCAACCGACGCGGGGGCGAAATCCGGCGCGAGGGCGTTGACGTCGGGGCCGTCGGTCTCGAGGAGGAGGCGGTCGGCTGGAATCTGGGCGGCGTAGCTCCTGCCGCGGCGCGATGCGATCATGCGGGGGCCGACCGAGAAGGAGCATCCGAGCCGCCGTGCGCGGACGAGGTCGTCTCCCGATCCGCTGAACCAGTGGAGGATGCAGGTGCAGCTCTCAAGGACGTGTGTTTCCTCGAACAGGGCGAACAGGTTGTCGTAGGCGCGAACGCAGTGGATGCTGATGGTCTTGCCGCCCTCCCTCGAGCACGCATGAAGGATCTCACGCAGACACGTTATCTGGTGGATCGCAAGCTCCGTTCGGGTCGGCGAGAAGTCGAGGCCCACCTCCCCCACGAACTCGGACTCTTTGACGAGGGACAACGCGAGCTCGAGTTGGTCGCTGTCCTCTTTCACCCACCAGGGATGAAGTCCGGCGCCGAGGTCGATGTTTTCGCAATGCGACAGCGCAGGCGAGAGGGCAAGGTACTCCTCGGGGGTCACCGTGTTGCAAAAGGCGCTGATCCCGGCGGCTTGCCCGGCTTGCGCCACACCTGCGGGGTCGGAGCAGAACCCAAGGTGGACATGGGCGTCGTAGAGCGGCGCATCGGGATCGAGTATGGGGCTCGGCAAGGGCATGGCTGATCCTTTTTAGGGCGCGAGGTCGAAGATGCGCCCGAACAGCTCGTTTCCGCAAAGCCAGCCCCGCTCGGTGGGAACGAGCCTGTCGTCCCTTCGCTCCACGAGCCCCAGGTCGACGAGGTCCAAGAAGACCCTTTCCGCTTCGGGCAGAAGGCCGAATCGCGGATGGCTCTCGAATCCCCCGACCCCCGACAGCGCCGAGACGTCGCCGAGCGCGACGCCGCGGCTCATGCGCATGCCGAGCATGAGGTCCTCGGCGGCCATCTGGCGCGCGTCGAGGTCGTCGGTGACGATGCCGTCCTTCAGACGCATGCGCCGCTCCGCGTTCTGGGTCATGGTAGCCGCGCTCGTGCCGAGGCCGAGGTAGGGCACGCCCGTCCAGTAGGCGATGTTGTGGCGGCACTCGTGCCCCGGCTGCGCATAGCTCGCGACCTCGTAGCGGACGTAGCCCGCCTCCTCGAGGACGCTCTTGGCGATCTCCATGCACTCGGCCTCCACGTCGTCGTCGGGGGGCGCCATCTTGCCGCGACGGATCGCCTTCGCGAACTCGGTGCCAGCTTCGATGGTGAGCGGGTAGACGCTGACGTGGGGCACGCCGAGCGACACGGCGCGCCTGACGCCGGCTTCGAACGATGCGGCGGATTGGCCGGGTATGCCGCACATCAGGTCGACGCTGAGGTTGTCGAAGCGCTCCCCCGCGGCCTCGATCGCCGAGACGGCCTGCGCGGAGGAATGGGCTCGGCCGAGCGTCGCGAGCACGTCGTCGTCGAAGCTTTGGACGCCGATCGAGATGCGGTTGACGCCGAGCGCCCAGACGTCCCGCACGAGCTCGGGGGTGAGGCTCTCGGGATTCGCCTCCATCGTGCACTCCACCTCGGGATCGAGGTGCATGCTCACGGACAGCGCGTAAAGAATGCTGCCGAGGTGCTTTTGCCCGAGGTAGCTCGGCGTGCCTCCTCCGAGGTAGACGGTCTCGATCGCGCCGAGCTCCCCCTCCTTGGACTTGCGGCGGATGTCGAGGACGAGGGACTCCACGTACTCGCCTATCTCGCGGTGCCCCCTCGGCAGGGCGTACGAGGTGAAGTCGCAGTAGCCGCACTTCTTCACACAGAAGGGGATGTGGAGGTAGAGCGCCTTGTAGGGATCGTGGGGCATGTGCGGGCCTATCTGTCGAGTACGACCGGTTCGTCGAAATCCGCCTCGGCGTTGGCGCAAGCGGAGCTCTGGGTCGCCAGCAGCGCCTCGATCTGCTTGCCGTAGGGGGGCTTCGGGGTGGTGCGAGCGGCTGCCTGGAGGGCCGCGAAGGCGTACGAGAACGATATGAACGCGCACGCCGCAGAGCCTGCGATGGCAAGGAACGCTACAAAGAGCCTGAGGTTCACGCGCGGCTTGCCCATCTAGCCCACCTCCTTGACCGAGGGCGCCGCGAGCTCGGGGTGTTCCTCGTAGAACGCGCGAGCGAACTCGAGCGTCTCGTCGAAGACGGCGTCGAAGTCCTCGGGGGTGATGCAGGCGTTGAACTTGCCCCTTGCCGCGCTCGCGCCGGGCAGGCCCGCCATATACCAGGCGGCGTGCTTTCTCATGCGGACGATGTTGCGCCCCTCGCGTCGCGCGAGGAGGCGCGCGTGGCGGCGCGCCATGGCGATGCGCTCCTCGAAGGTGGGCGCAATCGGGGCGGGAGCGCCACCGAGAGCCGCCTTCACGTCGGCGAACACCCAGGGATTCCCCTCTGCGGCGCGGCCGACCATGACGGCGTCGCAGCCGGTCTCGGCGACGATGGCCAGGGCGTCTGCCCCGCCCTTCACGTCGCCGTTGCCGATGACGGGGACGCAGACGGCCTCCTTCACGCGACGCACGACGCCCCAGTCGGCCCTGCCCCGGTACATCTGCTGGGCGTACCTGCCGTGCACGGCCACGGCCGCGGCGCCCGCTTGCTCGACGGTCTTGGCGAACTCAGGGGCGGTCTCCTCCCCCTCGAAGTACCCGCGGCGGAACTTGCAGGTGACGGGGACGTTGACTGCGCGGACGACGGCGGAGACGATCGCGGAGGCTAGGTCGGGATCGCGCATGAGGGCCGAGCCGTCGCCCTTGCCCGCTATCTTGCGCGCCGGGCACCCCATGTTGACGTCGAGGTAGGCGAGTCGCTCGCCCATGGCCTCTGCGACCCATTCCGCCTCGCGGGCCATCACGTCGGGCTCGTGGCCGAACAGCTGGACTGCCACGACCTCCTCCCCCGGAGCCGTGGCGAGCAGGTGGCGCGTCTTCTCGTTCGCGTACGAGAGGGCCTTGGCGGAGACCATCTCGGTGTAGGTGAGGTCGGCGCCCTGCTCGATTCAGAGCGCGCGCATGGCGACGTCGGTGACGCCGGCCATCGGCGCGAGGACCGCCTTGCGCGTCGAGAAGAAACCCGAAAGGTCCGCCATCACGCACCTGCCGAGAGGACGCCGAAAAAGTACAGGAAGGCGCCGTAGGCGACGGGGAACGCGATGGCTGCCCCGATGACGACGGCGGCTGCTATGGCGATGCCGACCCATCCCATGCGCGAGGCATGGCGCAGCTCCTCCTCGTCGCGCCTCTGGCTCTCCTCGTTCCAGGGGTCCTCGGACCAGTCGTACCCGTCTCGTGCCACTAGTCGTCCACCTTGAGGATCGCCATGAACGCCTCCTGGGGGACCTCGACGTTGCCGATGGCCTTCATGCGCTTCTTGCCGGCTTTCTGCTTCTCGAGGAGCTTGCGCTTGCGCGAGATGTCGCCGCCGTAGCACTTCGCGAGGACGTCCTTTCGCTTGGCCTTGACGGTTTGGCGCGCGAGGACGCGACCTCCGACCGCGGCCTGGATGGGCACCTCGAACAGCTGGCGCGGGATAATCTCCTTGAGCTTCTCGCAGAGCACGCGCCCGCGGTCGTAGGCCTTGTCCTTGTGGACGATGAACGACAGCGCGTCGATGGGCTTGCCGGAGAGCAGGATGTCGAGCTTCTGCAGGTCGCCCGGCTTGTACTCCGAGAACTCGTAGTCGAGGCTCGCGTAGCCCTTCGTGTTGGACTTGAGCTTGTCGAAGTAATCCATGATCAGCTCGGACAGGGGCATCTCCCATATCTGCTCGACGGTCGTCTGGGAGATGTAGTTCATGTTGAGGAACATGCCGCGGCGCTGGGACGTGAGCTCCATGACCGCGCCGACGTACTCGGGCGGGACGAGGATCTTGGCCTTGAGGTAGGGTTCCTCGATGTGGTCGTAGGTGCCCGGGTCGGGCATCTCCTGGGGGCTGCGGATCGTGAGGTAGTCGTCGGAGCCGCGGCGCATGTAGACGTGGTACTCCACGCTCGGCGCGGTCGCGAGCAGGTCGAGGTTGAACTCGCGCTCGAGGCGCTCCTTGACGACCTCCATGTGGAGCAGCCCGAGGAACCCGACGCGGAAGCCGAAGCCGAGGGCAACCGACGTCTCGGGCTCCCACTCGAGGGCGGGGTCGTTGAGCACGAGCTTCTCGAGGGCCTCCTTGAGGGGCTCGTACTGGTCGGACTCGATCGGGAAAAGGCCCGTGTAGACCATGGGCTTCGCTTCGCGGTAGCCGGGCAGCGGATCCGTGGCGCCGCCCGAAGCGAGGGTGATCGTGTCGCCGGTCTTGCACCGCGAGACGTCCTTGAGGCCCGTCACGAGGTATCCGACCTCGCCGAACTCGAGGGAGGGCATGGCGACCTCGGCGGGCCGGCGCGCGCCGACCTCCTCGACGAGCGTCTCGGTGCCGGTGGCCATCATGCGGATGCGGTCGCCCTTGCGCACCGACCCGTCGACGACGCGGATGAGCGCGACGACGCCGCGGTACGCGTCGAAGTAGGAGTCGAAGATGAGGGCCTTGAGCGGCGCATCGGGATCGCCCTCGGGCGCGGGGATGTTGTAGACGACGCTCTCGAGCAGGTCGTGGACGCCCGCGCCGGTCTTGCCGCTCGCGAGCACCGCGTCGTCCGCGGGGATCGCAAGGCCGTCCTCGATTTCGGCGCGTACGCGCTCGGGCTCGGCGCTCGGCAGGTCTATCTTGTTGATGAGCGGGATTATCTCGAGGTTGTTGTTCATGGCGAGCATGGCGTTCGCGACCGTCTGGGCCTCTACGCCCTGGGTCGCGTCCACGACGCACACCGCGCCCTCGCATGCCGCGAGGCTGCGGCTGACCTCGTAGGTGAAGTCGACGTGGCCCGGCGTGTCGATGAGGTTGAGCTGGTAGGTCTCGCCGTCGTCTGCCTCGTACTCGACGCGGACCGCCTGGCTCTTGATCGTGATGCCGCGCTCGCGCTCGATGTCCATGCTGTCGAGGAGCTGCTCCTTCATGTCGCGGCTCGCCACGGTCCCCGTCATCTCGAGGATGCGGTCGGACAACGTCGACTTGCCGTGGTCGATGTGCGCGATGATGCTGAAGTTGCGGATGTGCGATGCGGTCTTTGTCATGGCTTCTTTCCCGAATGCGGTTCTTTTCTCGAAAAACGTATTATAGACCAAGGCCTGCGCCGTACGCCCCGGCGAAGCGAAAGGGAGCAGCGGGCCGCCGCGAGCTTTTGAAACATCGGGGAACTTTTCTCGTGACAAGCGGCCCGTTATTTGGTACATTTCTGATTTGCGTGTTCAGCACTGACGACTGGCTTGCCAACCTGCGGACGTGGCCGCGATAAGGATTCGTTATTGCTGAGTGACCGAACGGTCTGGAGCCGGGCAAATCCCGCCGAGCTTCCCGAAGAACGCACGAGGCGCTTCCTTGCGCCCTGACGCTGCGCTCTGCCTTCGGCTACCCAGCAGTAACGAACCCCGCTCCCCCGCTCGAAACCGGTCCCGCGTGCTGTCGCGCGGAAGAACCGAGACGCTGCGAAGACCGCAGCACGACGAAACGGAGGAACACCGTGGCAAACATCAAGAGCCAGAAGAAGCGCAACATCACCAACGAGAAGTCCCGCATGCGCAACCGCGCCTACAAGGCCGAGCTGAAGACCGCCGTGCGCCGCGTCCGCGAGGCCGTCGAGGCCAACGACGGCGCTGCGGCCTACGCCGCCGCCGCCAAGGCCTGCCGCCTGCTCGACAAGGCCGCGACCAAGGGCATCATCCACAAGAACCAGGCCTCCAACCGCAAGTCCGGCGTCATGGCGCTCGCCAACAAGGTCGTCACCGCCGAGGACATCGCCGCATACAAGAAGCCCGAGGCCAAGGCTGCTGCCGGCGAGGGCAACAAGAAGGCTGCTGCCAAGGCCGCCCGCAAGGAGGCTCTGGCTGCCGCTTCCGCCGAGAAGGCGAAGCGCCGCGAGAAGCAGGCCAAGGCTGAGAAGGCCGCTGCCGAGCGCAAGGCCAAGGCCGCTGCCGAGGCTGCTGCTGCCGAGGCTGCCGAGGCTGCAGAGGCCGACGCCGAGTAGCATCTGGCCGAGTGCCGCTGCCCAGAGGGCGAACACGGGGACCCGCGAGAGATTCGCGGGTCCCTTTCTGTTTGCGGAAAAGGCCGTGCATCGGCCTGCGACCGGGGAACGGACGGCAAAAGGCTGGTCGGGGCCGGACCGCTGGGCCCGACGCGGCTTCGCCTTTGCGCTAGCCTCGCGCGACGACGGCAAGCACCCACTCGAGGAAGGCCTCGTCGGGGTCCTTGCCCGACTTCATGTCAAGCTCGGCCCCGCGGGCGAGCCTGATTGCGCCGCGCAGCTCCTCGGCCGTCCACTTGCGCGACCAGGCGACGTGGTTCTGGACCTGCCATTTCGAGACCTTCTTGCCGCGAAACGCGCTGATCTCGGCTTCGAGGGCCGATGTCTGCCCCGACTCTGAGAGGGACTTCGCGCAGATGATCTCGCGGATGCGGTTGACGCTTTGCGGAAGGAGCTGGTAGGGAGTCACGGATTTGAGCTGGGGCAGCACCCAGAGGCACTTGCGCAGGTCCCTGTTCGCGAGCGCGTCCGTGAAGTCCCAGGGCTTGAGCTCGGTCTTGCGCACGACGAGGGCCTCCACCTCGGCTGCGTCGACGGGCGAGCTGCCGACATGGGCGAGGGCGATCTTCTTGACCTCGGCGTCGATGGCCACCGTGTCCGTGCCCAAAAGAGCGACCAGCTTGCGGGCGGCCGCCTCGCTGAAGCTCGCCCCGTATCCCGCGGCGAGCTTGCGCGTCATTCCGACGAGCTCCCCCTCCTTCATGGAGGCGCACTCGATGACGGCGCTGCGCCCGAGCGACGCGACGGCCTTGTACAGGCGGGTGTTCTTGGCGAGCTTGTCCCCGTCGAGCAGCATGACGGTGGTCGGGCACGGGTTTGCGAGGTATTCGACGATCGCCTCGGAGTCCTGCTTGCGCATCTTCTCGACGTGGGAAACCTCTACGAGCCGGACCTCGCTGGCGAAAGGCATCGTGTTGGCTGCGTTCACGACCTCGTCGCCCGCGGCGGTCTCGCCGTCGAACCGGTCGTAGTTGAAGGAGAGGTCGCCCTGTTGCTCGAGGCGGGCCTTGAGGCGGGCCGTCACGCTCTTGCGCTTGAGGCGGTCCTCGCCCACCGTGAGGTATGCGGGCAAAAGCTCTTGCTGCCTGCCTGCCATCGCACGCCTCCTCCTCGTCGGACCGGTAAGGGAAATACACGGGGTCCGGCAAAGGAGCGCGACGGCGCTGCGCGAAACCCGGTTGCCCCGGCTACGCTAATGTACCACAGCCACGCGCGTCGCCGCCGACGATATCTCACAGGATATGTCCCCCGACTCATCCGTGCGGTATATCGACGAACCCGCCTTTCTGAGGGCGTCGAGCGTGGATTGGTTCGGGTGGCCGTAGGTGTTGTATGCGCCGACGCTCACGAGCGAGATGCGCGGTCGGAGGCGAGCAGCGGTCTCCTCGTCGATCGCCTTGCGGGAGCCGTGGTGTCCGACCTTGTACACGTCCACTCTGCCGAAGGCGCCTTCGTCGAGCATCTCGTCGAGCTGCTCGTCCTCGGCGTCGCCGACCAGGAGCGCCGAGCATTCCGCCGCGCCGTCGCCGTCCGTGTCCGCTTGCGCGTACAGGCAAAGGCTGTCTGAGTTGCCGCCCTCGTCCGCGAAGGCATGGGGCCAGACCACTTCAAGCCGGAACGCGCCGCAGACGATGGCGTCGCCGCAGGACACCCCCTTGACTCCGCTTTCCCCCACGAGGGCCTCCGCGGATTCGACGAGCCTTCTGCAGTTGGCGCACTCGCATCCGAGGGCGTCCTCGCACACGATCACCTCCCCCACCTGGACGATGCCGCGAAGGGATTCGAGGGAGCCCATGTGGTCGTCGTCTCCGTGGGTGACCACGACGGCGTCGAGCCGCATCACGCCGTGACGGGCGAGCGCCTCGAGCAGCTTCTGGTCCTGGTTGCCCGTATCCACGAGGACGGCGCGGGAGCCGCTCTGCAGGAGGATGGCGTCTCCTTGGCCGACGTCGAGGGCGACGATCCGCGTCCCCGTAGCGGAAGGAGACGCTATCGCGGCAGCCGCCAGCACGCAGACCGCCGCAGCAGCAGCGCCCGTTGCAAACCTCAGCGTAGGTGCAGGCCACGTCGCCCAAAGGACCGCTCCGCCGACCGCTGTTGCCAGGACCGCGAGCGAGACGTTTCCCGCAAAGGGCACCGAGGCGTAGGGAAAGAAGGCAACAAGCCCTACGCACCTGCACATCGCCGTGCAGAGGCCGGCAGACGCGGAGAACAGCACAGCGCCGACGTCCGGAGATATCAGCGTCGCCCCAGAGGAGACGAGCCCGGCTCCGCAGACCGCCGTGAACAGGGGCGCTGCGACGAGGTTGGCGAACGGGGCTGCCAAGGGGACCTGGCTGAACAGGGCCGCCGACAGGGGCAGCGACAGGAGGTTCGAGGACAGCGTCGCGCAAAGCGACTCGGTGAGCGCCCCAGGGCGCAGCCCCCTCGCGCGCGATGCCCACCCTTTGAGCAAGGGCATGAAGACAGCGATTCCGAGGACGGACAGAGCCGACAGGGCAAACGACGCGGATACGGAGCCCACCGGATCCGTTGCCGCGAGCACCATGATGCAGAGCCCGAGCGAGCCTAGCGGCGAGCTGCGCCTTCTCGCAACCCACGAGAACTGGGATGCGAGGGCCATTATGGCGGCCCTGATGGCGGAAATGGGCATGCCCGTGAACACGAGGTACGCGGCTATGAACGCCGCCTGCGCCAAAGCGGCGGCTGCTTTCGGCAGGCGCAATGCCGACAGGGCGGCGGCGATGAGCATGCTCGCAAGGCTCAGGTGGGCCCCCGACACCGCCACGAGGTGCGCAAGGCCCACGATCTTGAAGTCCGAGTACGCGTTGCTCTCGTACAGGTCGACCCGGTACCCGCAGGCGAGCGCGGCCAACACGGACTTTCCGTCGTCCTCTCCGTCGCATGACATCAGCGTTTCGACCGCCCGCTTCCGCGCTTGGGCTATCAGCTCGACGGGAGATGACGATTGAGACTGGTCGACATGTGAGACGGAGAGCGTTCCGGCCAGGCCGGAGTTCCAATCATCCTCGGCGTACTCTTCCGAAACGGGCTCTATCGTCCCCGACACCGAGAACCGCTCGCCGAAGAAGAGACCTTCATCGACGTCCGAATCGAAGAGCACGCGCACGCGGTAGGATTTGCCCCCGGCATATACAGTCGCCTCCGCGTATCTGCCGTATGTACTAGCCCTCGCATCCTCTTCGAGCACGATTCCCTCGGCCTTGACTCCTCCGCCTGCCACCTCGTCCCAACCGGAGTGGAGCGAGGACGCTGCGATCGACGAGGAGCAGAGCCCGAGGACGACGCCCAGCAGAGCCACCCCTATAGCCGACGAGATCCGCCTGCGCAGCAGGACCGCCGCCGTGGCAGCGACGGCGATGCCGGCGGCAACCGCTGCCGCGAGGCAGATGCTGCCGTCGAGGACACGGCATGCCGGAAACCAGATTGCGCACGATGCCCATACGCAGAGCCCGCACACGAGCACGGGCGGCGCCGAGGGCCTTCCCTCCGCCGAGCATCCCCCTAAACCCTGTGATGTGACTTCTCGGAACGCGAGGACAAGCCGGTCCGAGACGCCCCATTTCCTCGCGTCGGGCCCGCTCGCAAAATAGCGCGGCCTGCTCCCGCGCCGAGCCGCATTCCTCGCCTTGGCCATCGCGTATCCACCGCTAGACCGTCAGGTAATCGCGCAGACTCGCAAGCTTCTTCTCGCCGATGCCCGAGACGCGCGTCAGGTCGTCGACGGACGAAAACGGCCCGTTTGCCTCTCGCTCGTCTATGATCTTCTGGGCGGTAACCTCCCCTATCCCGCTGACGGTTTGCAGCTGCGCCGACGTAGCGGTGTTGACGTTCACCTTCCCGTCAGAAGCCGAGGAAGTTGCCGAGGCGGTTGCCGACGATGCCTCCTCGTACGGCGCCTGGCTTTGCGCGGCGGCCTCCTCGACCGACGGTATTCTCACCTGTTCGCCGTCCGTTACCTCGCGGGCCAGGTTGACGGCGTCTGCAGCGGCGTCTTCGGTGAATCCCCCCGCTGCGCTTACGGCGTCGGCCAGGCGCGCGCCCTTTTGGCAAACGTAGACCCCCGGGGCGTTGACGCACCCCACCACGTGGACGCATACCGTCTCTTCCGCCTCGGCCTCCTGCGTCGCTTTCGCGACCGTCTCGGTCTCCTCGACCTCGAACGTGTCCGAGGACCCGGCCACCGCAAAGCTCGAGATGCGGAAGGCGACCAGCGCGGCGGCTACGACGACGATGCCGATCAAGACCGGCTTGAGCCTCTTGCCCTGCTCGCTATCCCCGAACCCGAACGGGATCTCGTCGTCAAACGGAGAATACCCACCCATACGGCACCACCCCATCGCCTCAAATCCAACGCCTGGACGATACAAGGCGGGTATCCCCGTTTCGAACTTTCGACGGTAGAGATTTCGCCAGCCCGCGTGCCCTTTTCTGGGTGCGGTTGTGCGGCAAACGCCCCGGCTGGATGTCGGGAGAGCGGACAGGAAAAGGCGGGGCAAAGTACGGCTGGAAGCAAGAAACAGCTACCGTTTGTGTACCGAAGATGTACCGGCGTTGTCTGGAGCGCTTGGGCACCGCAACTATCTGCGACCCTCTCTCTTGAACGCGCGAAAAACGCCGACCGGGAGTTTGCCGATAAGGCGCGAGCATCCAGAGCCCGACACGTTGGGCCATGCCGGGCCGAAACGTCAAGCTGATAGAAAATATGGTCCTATGGAGGTGCGGACAAAAAGTTGGACCATTCAGACGGTCCAGAAGGGAGTCCGCATGTACGACGAAGACGACATCCTGTTCGCCTTGGAGGCCTACGAGTATTTCGGCTCCGCGAGGGCCGCTCGGCGCTGGCTGGGCTACCGCGCCATATGGGCCCGCCTCAGGCGCGCGGGCACGGTCGTCAGCGAGAAGGTGGTGCGCCGCGTCATGCGCGAGGAGGGGCTGCGCGTGGTCTACGTCAAGAGGAGGGCCAGGGGCTGGAGCTCCTACGAGGGCGAGGTGTCCAAGGCCCCCGACAACCTCGTCGGGCGCGACTTCCACGCGGACGCCCCCGACAAGCTGTGGCTCACCGACACCACCGAGTTCAAGCTGCCGTGCGGGCGCAAGGTCTACCTGAGCCCGGTCGTCGACTGCTTCGACGGCAAGCCGGTCGCCTGGTCGATCGGCGAGCACCCCGACAAGGAGCTGGCGAACTCCAGCCTGAGGGCCGCGGTGGCGCAGATGCGCGCCGGCGCCTGGCCGGTGATACACTCGGACCGCAGAGGCCATTACCGCCGGCCCGAGCGGACGTCGATCTGCAACGAGAACGGCCCGGTCAGGAGCATGCCGGCGAAGGGCTGCAGCCCGGACAGCTCG
>R18__coassemble_2121_pt1 | contig 14330 bp, 10 predicted proteins | sample R18__metabat2_low_PE_019 | metagenome-assembled genome bin R18
CTTCCACCATCCGTTTGGATCGGGCAAGGAGCTCTACTTCTACTCGCTCATCGTCGCGCTCGCCATCTTCCTGTTGGGCGGCGGCGTCGCGATCATGGAGGGCGTCCAAGCCGTGAAGAACGCGTTGGCCGGCACCGCCGAGATCGGCGACCCGCTCATGGGCTACATCGTGCTTTTCGCCTGCGCCTTCATCGAGGGCATGTCGCTGCGCGTCGCGCTCAAGAACTTCAACGCCGCCCGCGGGAAGACCGGCCCGATCGCCTTCATCCGCAACGCGAAGGACCCCTCGCTCTACACGGTCGTCCTCGAGGACACCGCAGCCGAGACGGGCCTGTTGTTCGCCCTGGTCGGCACCATCCTCACCCAGACGACCCGCAACGCTGTCTTTGACGGGGCCGCCTCCATCCTCATCGGCCTCCTGCTTTGCTGCGTGGCGTTCCTGCTGCTCACGGAAACGAAGGGCCTGCTCGTGGGCGAAGGCGTCACCGCCGCGGAGGTCGACGAGATGCGCGCCATCGTCACCCAGGACGACGACGTGCTCGACTGCGGCAAGATCTTGACGATGTACATGGGCCCGAACAACCTGGTGGTCGCAACGGACATCACCATCGCAGACAACCTCGAGTACGCCGAGCTCGACACCGTGACCGACGACATCGAGAAGCGCATCAAGGCACGCTGGCCCGAGACGTCGCAGGTGTACGTCGAGATCGAGCGCCTCGGCAACGTCGTCGCCCAACGCAACGCCCAAGACGAGTGGGACGACGAAGACTAGCGCCCCGCGAAAGCCCGCAGCGCGCCGTCAGCCTACGCCGCCAGCCTTTAGCCCGTCGAATAAGCGCGGCCCCGCGTTCCTTTTCGCAAGGCAGGCAAACCCGGCGTAGCCTTCCCGAGAAAACGGAGCGAGCAAGGCCGTCCGAGCCGCCGGGCCCGATTTTCCGACCCTGCAAGAAGAGGGGCCGCTTGTCGCAGCCCCTCCCGTCATTAAAACCCTCGTTCGATGCGCGCTTAGACGTTGAACTTGAAGTGCATGACGTCGCCGTCTTGAACGACGTAGTCCTTGCCTTCCTGGCGCAGGCGGCCGGCCTCGCGACACCCCTTCTCGCCGCCGAGGGCCACGTAGTCCTCGTAGCTGGCGGTCTCGGCCTTGATGAAGCCGCGCTCGAAGTCGGTGTGGATGACGCCGGCGGCCTGGGGGGCCTTGCATCCGACGGGGATGGTCCAAGCGCGGGTCTCGTCGGGGCCGCTCGTGAAGTAGCTCTGCAGCCCGAGCAGCTGGTACGCCGCCTTGATGAGGCGCGCGAGGCCGCCCTCCTCGATCCCGAGCTCCTCCATGAACATCTCGACGTCCTCGGGGTCGAGCTCGGCGAGGTCGGCTTCGACCTTCGCGGAGATTGGCACGGGCTTTTGGCCGTCGATCAGGGGCAGCTCCATGTCAAGCTTGTCCTCGTCGACGTTGGCGATGTAGAGCATGGGCTTCATGGTGATGAGGCAAAGCTCGCGGATGGCGGCCTTCTCCTCGTCGGTCAGGTCGAGCTGGATGGCGCGCTGCTCGGCCTCGAGGCCCGCATAGACCTTGCGCGCGGTCTCGAGCTTGAAGGCGCCGGCCTTGTCGCGCTTGGCCTCCTTCTCGAGGCGGGGGATCGCCTTCTCGAGCGTGCCCATGTCGGCGAGGATGAGCTCCATCTTGATGGTGTCGACGTCGGCCAGCGGGTCGACCTTGTGGGAGACGTGCTCGACGTTGGGGTCGGAGAAGAAGCGCACGACCTGGCAGATCGCGTTCGTCTCGCGGATGTTCGCGAGGAACTTGTTGCCGAGGCCCTCGCCCTGGCTGGCGCCGGCGACAAGGCCCGCGATGTCGACGAACTCCACCGTCGCGGGGATGATCTTTGCCGGATGGTCGATCTTGGCCAGCTCGTCGAGGCGGTTGTCGGGAACGGGGATGATGCCGGTGTTCGGCTCGATGGTCGCGAACGGGTAGTTCGCGGCAAACCCGGTCTTCTTGGTGAGTGCGGTAAACAGCGAGGACTTGCCGACGTTGGGCAAGCCGACGATGCCGATGGAAAGTGCCATGAGTTCTCTTTTCGTCTGGTTGAGCGTGTCGCCCTATGATAATCCAAAGCCCGCCCGCAAGCCGCGCGAATCACGCGCGCCGTTGCGAATCGCAGAACCCGCCCGGAGGCGCTGACGCTATTGGACCGCTCCCCGGATGGCGTCCTCGACGGCCGCCACGAGGCCCTTGCACGTCTCCGTCGCCCCCGAAACCACGTCGACGTCGGTGCTGCTGGATTGCTGCATCAGCGACATGATCGGCTCGGCCATCGCCCACTGGTCGCCCGACTCGGATTGCTCGATGCACTCGATGTTGGTCATATGGTGGTTCTTCACCTCGACGCGCACGGTTATGTAGCCGCCGTACCCCTCGGCGGTTCCGCGGTAGGCGCCGTCCTCGACGTAGGGCAGGAGCATGCGCACGGACGCAGTGTCGACATCCACGGAGTCGGGCACCTTCGACTCGTTCGCAGCGCTGTTCTTGTTCGCGTTCGCGTTGGACGCAGCGCTTTGCGACGTGTTCGCGTTCGCGTTTGAGCTCGCCGCGTTGCCCTGCGAACCATCCTCCGCCGAGCACCCTGCGCACAGTCCGAGCGCCAAAGCCAAAGCCAGGGCGACGCCTGCAACGAGCCTCTTCCCCATGGTTTCTCCCCTTTCCCTTTTCCTCGTCGTATTAAAGCACTCGTCCGCAAGCGAAAAAACGGGGCCGCCCGCGAAAGGCGGCCCCGCAAGCCACTTGCGTGACGGGCGAAGCTGCAAACGCCTGGGCGCTCGCTAGTCCTCGTCCTCCATCATGGGCTCGTCCATCATCATCATGTCCTTGTTAGCGGAGTTGTGGAGCATGCGGACGACGAAGCGCCAAACGAGGGCGGCGACGATGCCGCCGATGATCGGGGCGACGATGTAGACCATGACGCACTCGAAGGCGTTGTTGCCGAAGGCGATGGAGCCCCAGCCGACGATGCAGGCCCAGAGGCGCGGCATGAGGTCGCGGGCCGGGTTCAAGCCGGCGTCGGTCAGCGGGCCGACGACGTTGATCAAAACGGTGATGGTGAGGCCGATGAACAGCGGAGCGAGGTTGCCGCTGACCTTGCCCTTGTTCTCGTCAGAAGTCAGGCTGAAGATGACGAGGCAAAGGATGAAGACGGCGAAACCCTCGGCAAACATGCCGGTCATGTAGGACACGGTGCCGTTGGAGGTGTTCGGGAAGACCTCGCACCAAATCGTGGCGGCGGAGCCGATGGAGTTGGTGGACATGGTCAGGCCGTTGTTGGAGAGGTTCTTGGCAACGGAGTCGCCGAAGAGGCCCCACAGGGCGCCGGCGGCCAGGAAAGCGCCAACGCACTGGCCGAGCAGGTAGGCGGGCAGGTCCTTGACCTTCATCTTGCCCGCGACGATCATAGCGACGGAGACGGCCGGGTTGAAGTGGGCGTCGGAAAGGTTGCGGGTGACGTAGATGCCCAGGGCGATTGCGATACCCCAGACGAGACCCACCTGGCCAGGTCCGGTCAGAGCGCCGAACAAGGTGGCAGTGGCAACAGCGCCAATGCCCAGGAAGCACATCATGAACGTGCCGATGAGCTCACCAGTGAACTGTCTTGCAAATTTCATTTGAATCTCTTTCTCCAAATTGTAAACAGGTACAACAAAGCGACCCCAACGAATTGGAGCAGGATTCCTCAAAGCGGTAGTCTATGTAAAATAGTAGATATTGTCAAATACTTCGTTCTGTTAATAAGTTAACTGAGGATAACAAAATAATTTGTTATTTGCGCAGTTCAGAGCCCAAGTTTGTGAATTGATTTTTTATTAGACTATCGCTATTATTTGCTCTCGAAACTCCTTGTTCGCTGCTAGGATTCCTCACTCAACACAAGCGCAGAGACATTCGGAGACTATGCATTATTACTTCATTAATTAGTGCATTGATCGCAAACCCAGAGAGAGGGTACTAGCAAGTGAATATCAACAGACGCTCGTTTCTCAAGGCCAGCGCCTTGGGGCTGGCGGCGCTTGGAACAACGGGGGCTATGCCGTTCCAAGCACTGGCAGACGAGTCACACAAGAAGAACGAGCTGGGCAAGTGGACCGCTTCCACCTGCCAGGGCTGCACTTCTTCTTGCCCTGTGAAGGTGTATACGCAAGACAAGCGCATCCTTCGCATCACGGGCAACTGGAACTGCACGGCCACCGGCGGCAAGATCTGCCCGAGGCCTCACCTGGCTATCCAGCAAGTTTACGATCCCGACAGGATCAAAACCCCCATGAAGAGGACCAACCCCGAGAAGGGCCGCGGCATCGATCCCGGTTTCGTGCCCATCTCCTGGGACGAGGCCCTCGACACCATCGCCGACAAGCTCATGGAGCTCAAGAACAACGGCGAAACCAAGAAGTACATGTTCCTGAAGGGCCGCTCCACCGGCATCGGCGACGTGTTCTACAAGAAGTTCAACATCCTGTACGGCACGCCGAACTACTTCGGCCACGGCTCCATCTGCGCCGAGGCTGAGAAGATGGCAAACTGGGCAACCGAGGGAACGTTCTCCTACCACGACTACGACCAAGAGCACTGCAAGTGCTTCCTCATGTGGTCGACCGACCCGATCGCGTCCAACCGCCAGGTCCCCAACAGCATCCGCCTGTGGGGCGACGTCATGGACGGCTCCAAGATCTACGTCGTCGATCCGCGCTTGAGCGTGACCGCCGCAAAGGCCGACAAGTGGCTCCCCATCATCCCCGGCACCGACGGTGCGCTGGCCTGCGCCATCGCGCACGTCATCCTGGTGAAGGGCCTTTGGAACAAGAGCTTCGTCGGCGACTTCAAGATGGGCCCCTGGAACTACGATCTCACCGACAGCTACAGCAACAAGTACAACCTGTTCAAGCCCGGCGAGACCGTTGACGAGGAGCGTTTCGAGTACAACAACGGCTACGGCTTGGTCCGCTGGTGGAACCTTGTCCTGAAGGATTGCACGGCCGATTGGGCCGCCGACATCTGCGGCGTCTCCGCCTCCGACATCACCGAGGTCGCAACGCAGTTCGGCAAGTACGGCAGCTACAGCATCTCCTGGCAGTCTCCCGGCACGAACATGCAGGTCCGCGGCGTGTACGGCGCCATGGCGGCCAACGCCCTGAACGGCCTGGTCGGCTCCATCGAGACCAAGGGCGGCGTCTACCGCGCAGCCTCCGCCGGCACCGGCCACCTGCCCGACCACAACCACTTCCGCGACTCCAACGCGCGCAAGATGGCCAAGATGAAGCCCATCGACGGACGCATCCGCAAGGACTTCCTCGCCTTCGACGGCAGCCACATCCACTCCAACGTCATCACGAGCCGCATCGCGGACGTCCTGCTCCAAGACGGCAAGTACGAGGACTGCGGCTACGAGATCAAGGTCCTCATCAGCAACTGGTGCAACTTCGCGTTCTCCAGCACCGGCGCCCAGCGCTGGGAGCAGGCCTTGGCGAAGGTGCCCTTCTACTGCTGCATCACGACGCATCCGTCCGAGAGCGCGCAGTTCGCCGACATCGTGTTGCCCCCGAAGCACCACCTGTTCGAGCGCTGGGGCTACCAGAAGAACAACCAGAACCTCCAAACCTACGTCTCCGTCCAACAGCCGATCATCACGCCGCTTTGGGACACGAAGACCGACGAGGCCGAGATTCCGTTCGAGCTCGCCAAGAAGCTGAAGGAGCGCGGCTTCGCGAACATCTACAACTACTACACCAAGGCCTTCGTCGATCCCGAGACGGGCAACACGCCCACCACGGGCCTCGAGCTGGCCGAGATCGCCACGAAGATCCTGACCGAGCCCTGCTGGAACGGCAAGAACGCCAAGGCCGGCCAGGGCAAGGACCTCGAGAGCTGGCGCAACTTCTGCTCCAAGGGCCTGTTCAACTCCAAGACCCAGGGCACCAAGAAGCACTGGGGCAAGCTCGGCAAGGTGACCGGCAAGTTCGAGTTCTTCTCCGAGTCCCTGAAGGCCCAGCTGGAAGAGCTTGCGGACATCTACAAGTGCGACGTCAACGAGATCATGGAGGGCCTGAACTACGAGGCCCGCGACGGCTTGGCGTTCGTTCCCCACTACGAGACCCCCGTCCGCCACGGCGACGAGTCCGAGTACCCCTTCATCTTCGAAGAGCACCGTTCCCGCCTGAACCGCGAGGGCCGCTCCGCGAACTGCATCGGCTACCAGGAGCTCAAGGACGTTGACCCCGGCGATGTCGCATGGGACGACGTTTTGAAGATCAACCCCTCCGACATGGAGGACCTGGGGCTCAAGGACGGCGACGAGATCGAGGTCACCTCTCCCCAAGGCACCATCACAGTCCACGCCAAGGGCTGGGAGGGCACGCGTGCCGGCGTCGTCTTCAAGTGCTACGGCCAAGGCCACTGGGCCTACGGCCACATCGCGGCTGCGGACTACAAGAACTTCAAGCCCCGCGGCGGCAACAACAACGAGATTCTTCCCTGCGACTGGGAGCGTCTCAGCGGCTCCACGGCTCGCCACGGCGGCCTGACCCGCGTGAAGATTAAGAAGGTGAACGGCTAATGCAGACCCGTTACATCATGATCATCGACTTGCACAAGTGCGTCGGCTGCGGTGCCTGCGAGCTTGCCTGCAAGACGCACAACGAGGTTCCCACCGGCGTGTTCCTGACTCACCACACGAGCGCGACCACCGGCAAGTTCCCCAAGACGAAGTACTCCTACCAGCCGACGATGTGCAACCACTGCACCAACGCCCCCTGCGTCAACGCCTGCTCCACCGGCGCGATGCACAAGGACGAGTACGGGCTGACCGTCGTCGAGCCGAGCCTGTGCAACCAGTGCGGCATGTGCGCCTCTGCGTGCCCGTACCACATGATCACGCCGGCCCCGTCCAACACCGCCGAGTCCGACATCACCGGCATCTCGGCCCTCCTCGAGGGCTGCACCTCCACGGGTGCCGAGCTGAAGGAGGCCGTCGGCAAGGGCTACCCGTGCCATGATCCGATCCTGGACGACTACAGCCTGCCCATGACCACGCCCGGATCCCCGCTGAAGTGCCAGATGTGCAAGCAGCTGGTCTACTCGGGCGACAACCCGTACTGCGTCGACGCGTGCCCCGCTGGCGCCCGCGTGTTCGGCGATGTGGAGAACGTCTACGACTCCACGCTCTACGACTTGATGCAGTCCTACAAGATGACCCAGCTCAAGCCCGAAGAGGGCACCGAGCCCGCCGTGTATTACATGCGCGAGTTCAAAAAGACCTGGTAATCTTTCAGCAGCGCTTCGGGGCCCGCAAATCATCTCCGATTTGCGGGCCCCTTCTTGCCCGCGGGATTGCTTTACGACAGCGCATCGACTTGACGCCCTGTCGTGAGACAATCCCCCTACAAACCGCGCACGACGCAAAGGAGAAAAACATGACCGAAGAACTGGTCGACCCGGTCCCCGAGGACTTCAACATCGGCATCCCCCTCTCGCCTTGCCGCGCTGTCGAAGAAGCACCCGTCGACCTCGACGAGCCGGAAACCCGCCCCTTGCCGGCCCTGCCTCCCGCTGCGCTCCTCAACGGGCTGTCCAGCCTGTGGCGCTACCCTTGGAAAGGCCTCGACGCGATGGAGTCCGTGCTCGACGAGCTTTCGACCAACGAGAGCCTGAAGGGCTACGCGGGCAAGCTCGACGCCCTGAAAAACGACCTCGCCGCCTACAACGACCCCGACGAGACCATCGTCGGAGCAGACGCCGTCCAGCTCGAGTACACGCGCATGTTCATCGGCTCGTTCAGGATGTACGCCCCGCCCTACGCTTCCTATTACATGGACGGCGAGGGCCAGATGTACGGCCCCACCGCAGTGGCCGTCGAGGACTTGTACGCCCAATTCGGGCTCGAGATCAAGCTGGACGAACACGACATGCCCGACCACCTGCGTTTCCTCCTCGCGTTCATGTCGGTCTTGGCGCTTGCGTATGAGACCCGCGGCAACGAGGGGTTCGCCTACGCCTACCTCGACTTCAAAGAGGAGTTCCTCGATCCCTGGACCGGGGAGTTCAAGAAGAACCTCGACACCTACGCCGCCTATCCGTTTTACAAGGACCTCATCGCCTTCACGCTTGAAGCGATTTAGGCGCGGCCGTCCGCATCGGGCCCACGCCCACACGCTCAAAGCCTGCGCCAACAGGAAGGGGAACCCGCCGGGTTCCCCTTCTGGATTCTTCGGGTTCGAGGATTTTCGCCCTTTTACTCGTCCGTGTCGTAATCGCGATCGTCGGATTCAAACTCCTGGGGATCGTCCTCCACATCCGCCCCCTGAACGTCTTCCTCGGTCTCGTTGGTCGTGTTCGAGGCGCTCGTGTTGGAGGCGCTCGTGTTGGAGACAGACTCCTCGTAGGACCTCAGGTCCTCCTCGAGCTTCTCGAGGCGGCGCTTCTCTTCCTCCTCTTCGGCGGCGTCACGCGCGGCCGCATCGGGGTCCTCGTAGTTGTACCACCACGTCTGCAGCTCGAGCGTCGAGACCATGCCGTGCGCGGCCTTGCTCTCGTACATCACATACGCGATCTTGCCCTTGAGGTAGACGGTGACCTGGGAGAGATCCTTCATGTCGATGTGGTGCAGGTCGGACACCAATCCGTCGACGAACGTCACCTTGATGTCGACGTAATACGCCTCCCCGGATGTGTCGCCGCGCTGCTCGACCAGCAACGTCGCGCTTTCGCCGTTGGCGATGCGCTGGTCGCTTGTCATGAGGTTGGTCGTATGGGTTTCCTCGCCGGGGTATTTGATCGCCAAGCCGACGATGCTCTTCTCCGAGCTGTTGCTGACCGAGAGCTCCCACGCGTCGCCCTGCTTCTCGCCGATGGTCATCGTCTGGGCGGCTTGGCCTGTGTTGCCGTCCTGCGACTGGCAACCCGCAAGCACGCATGCCCCGAACGACAGCGAAACGGCAACTGCGCCTGCGGCGAAAAGACGCGCCGCAATCATCATCTTCTTCTCCAAAACATACCCTCTCGAGGTGGTGGACAAACGCTTGTCGAGAATACCGCCACACGCTGAAATCGGCCTGGAAACAGCGGTTCTCAACGGGAAAATCACAAGGTCAGCAGGCAAATACGGACGCAAGTCCGAAAACGCTACCCCTCGGCTGCAACCTCCTTGCGCGGGAAGTACGGGCACTCCTGCTTGAGACACTGCCTGTTGCCTGCGCAGAAACGGCAGGTCACCTTCTCGGGCTTTTCCATCCGCACGTTGAAGTTCACGTTGAGGTAGTCGATCGTGTCGAGAACCGCCGTGAAGCCGGTGCGCTTGCAGCATCGCGGCCCGCCCCATTCGGAAAGATGGGTCAGGATGTGGCCCGTCAGCGCCTGACATTGGCCCCAGGGGCCCTTGGTCATGGGCGTCGAGCCGTTGATGATGCTCAGGGCTTGGCCCGCGCTCGTGGCCGCGCCGCAGCACCCCCAAAAGCCGCAGGTGCCGCCCGGGACCTGGAGGCTGCGCACTTTCAGCTCCTTGAGCGCGTCGCCCTTGGTCATCCGGCCGCCGTTGATCTTGCCGCCGGCGTTGTAGTACGCCGCGATGATGGCGGCGCCGACGAGCGTGTGGTGCTCGGGGCCGTTCGGGTAGACCGACTTGTCCTCCATCGCCTGGGTCAAGATCTCGATTGCGTTCTTGGAACGCGACGTGACGCACAGCTTGTACATGAAGTCGATGCCGCCCGACCGGTGGCAGCTGTTGCAGACGTAGTGCCCGTTCTCGCAGGTGGTGGTGCCCATCTCCGTGCGTCCGCAGATGGCGCACGTCACCTCGTAGGATTGCGATGCATACACCAACGGCGCGCCGCATATCAGGCAGTTCGGAAGCGCTCCTGCCACGGTTTCCCCCTTCGATCGGTTTTTCGACGCCGCCCCCCGCGCGCCTGCTCTCTCCTCAAGCCCTGCGGCGGGACGGCACAGCATCCCCATTGTACCGAAAGCGCCCCCCGGCCCTCGTCGAGCCAGGGGGCGCATCCATCAGCGTTCGCTAACGGAAAGCCTCACAGCGCGAGTTAGCAGCAGCTGGAGGTCTCGACCGAGCCGTCGTCGGCGGTGTAGGGGATGTTGCCGCATCCGGGATACGGGCCGTAGTGCACGTTGCGGTTGCCCTGGACCTCGAAGTACTTGCCTACGCGGGTGTCTTGGACCATGGCGCAGGAGTTGCCGCATACCTCGAGCGGCTCGTCCTTCACGAAGCGATGGTGGTCGTCGAGGTCGTAGTACTCCTCGCAGCCCTCGATGCCGCCCTTGTAGGTGGCAACCTGGTTGTACTGCTCGCAGAGGTCCTCGATCTTGTCCGGCATCTTGTAGGCGCGGACGGTGCGCGCGAAGAAGGTGATGCCCTCGAAGTCGGGGTCGTCGGTCTTGGCGAGGACAGTGCGCATATGGCGGAAGTCGGCCCAGCCGGCGGCCGTCATGTTGCGGCGGAAGTCCTCGATGTACATCGCGGAGCCCGTGCCGGCGGCGCGCTTGATGGGGCAGGCCTTGATGGCTGCCGGCATGCGGCGGTCGGCGAAGATGTCGGTGGCGAAGAGCTCGCCGCCATAGGCGGTCACGCGCCACACCTCGTCGAGCACGGCGAGCGTGTCGATGGGCTGGGACAATGCGCAGTTCGCGATGACCAGGTCGATCTCAGAGTCGACGATGGCCTCGAGGTTGGTCAGGTCCTGGACGAGGAACTGGCAGTTGGCCGGGGCGCTCTTGCGGGCGACCTTGATCTTCTCGGGGTCCTCGTCGACGCCGATGACCATGCCGTCCTCACCGACGAGGGCGGAGGCGATGTAGGCGTCGCGGCCGGTGCCGCATCCGAGGACGAGGACGCGGATGCCCTCCATGGCCGGCGGGAAGGGATAGCCGGTGGTGAGGGTGCCGTCGATGACCTCCTGGGGGATGGTTTCCAAGATCTTGGCAATCTTCTCAGAGGGAGTGCCGGGAACGCGGATTTCGCTCATTAAGGACCTTCTTTCGTTTTTCTTCGCCCCTTGAGGGCAACAACCTGTGCGAGCTGGGCAACATGGTGTCGCTGTTTTGCTTGACTAGCTCTTCAAAGCGCCGGCTTTCCGCGGAACATGCCTATGTTCCCCATTCGAAAAAAACCGACCAACTCACAGGGAAAATTTTACCCATTCGCCAGTAGTCTATCAACGAAAATATTGGATTGTGTCTAATAGTCTTTTCAGCGGCCTTTCCCCCGCAGCCCCTCGCGCTGTCGCGGTGTTGTCGTCAAGGGCAATCCCTGCGTCCCTTTTCCGACGCCCCCAAAAACTCTCAGCGCTTGAAATCCCTAGCGCCCGAGAGAAGCCAGAATGTCCGTAGCTTCTCGGCGCCCTCCCAGCGCATGCTCCCAGCATGAAAAGGGCCCGCCGAAGCGGGCCCGTGTTCGTCGCAGGCAAATCCGACCGGCAAGCCTAGTCGCGGTCGAGAATCTCCTTTTGGAGCATGATCTCGAACATCTCGATGGACATCGGGGTCGTCTTGTCGGTTGCGCGGTCGCGCACGGACACGGTCTCGGCCTCGACCTCCTTCTCGCCGATGATCAGCATGTAGGGAGCGCGGTCGACCTGGCGCGCCTCGCGGATCTTGTAGCCGACGGTCTCGGGGCGCTCGTCGATTTCGACGCGAACACCCTGGTCGAACAGGCGGTCGTAGATCATGCGTGCGTAATCGATGCTCTTCTCGGAGACGGGCAAGACCTTGACCTGGACCGGCGCCAGCCACGTCGGGAAACGACCGGCGAAGTGCTCGGTGAGGATGCCGATGAAGCGCTCGATGGAACCGAAGCAGACGCGGTGGATCATGACGGGGCGCTTGCGCTGGCCGTCGGCGTCGATGTAGCCGAGGTCGAAGTTCAAGGGCATCTGGAAGTCGAGCTGGATGGTGCCGCATTGCCAGGTGCGTCCGAGGCAGTCGCGCAGGTGGAAGTCGATCTTGGGACCGTAGAAGGCGCCGTCGCCCTCGTTGACGATGTACTTGAGGTCCATGCGCTCAAGGGCGTCCTTGAGGCCGTTGGTGGCCATCTCCCAATCCTCGTCGGACCCCATGGAGTCTTCGGGGCGCGTGGAGAGCTCGATGAAGTACTCGAACCCGAACTTCGTGTAGACCTGGTCGATCAGGTCCACGACGCCCTGGATCTCGTCGGCGATCTGGTCGGGACGCATGAAGATGTGCGCGTCGTCCTGGGTGAAGGCGCGGACGCGGAACAGGCCGTGGAGCGCGCCGCTCATCTCGTGGCGGTGGACCAATCCCAGCTCGCCCACGCGCATCGGCAGCTCGCGGTAGCTATGCGGCTTGGACGCGTAGACCATGACGCCGCCCGGGCAGTTCATCGGCTTGATGCAGTAGGGCTCCTCGTCGATCTCGGTGGAGTACATGTTGTCCTTGTAGTGGTCCCAGTGGCCGCTCGTCTCCCAGAGGTTGCGGGTCATGATGAGCGGGGTCTTGACCTCGACGTAGCCCGCCTCGCGGTGGATCTCGTGCCAATACTGGATGAGCGCGTTGTAGACCTCCATGCCCTTGGGCAGGAAGAACGGGAAGCCCGGCGCCTCGTCGCGCAGCATGAACAGGTCCATCTCGCGGCCGATCTTGCGGTGGTCGCGCTTCTCGGCCTCCTCGAGCATGGTCAGGTACGCATCGAGGTCGGCCTGGGTCTTGAACGCCGTGCCGTTGATGCGGGTCAGCATCTTGTTGTCGGCGTTGGCCTTCCAATATGCGCCGGAGATGCTCATGAGCTTGAACGCCTTGAGCGCCTTGGTGTAGCGGATGTGGGGACCGGTGCACATGTCGATGTACTCGCCTTGCTGGAAGAAGCCGATCTCGGCGTCTTCGGGCAGGTCGTCGATGTGCTCGACCTTGTAGTCCTCGCCACGTTCCTTCATGAGGGCGACGGCCTCCTCGCGCGGGAGGATGTAGCTCTTGAACGGCAGGTTCTCCTTGACGATCTTCTTCATCTCGGCCTCGATGACCGCCAAGTCGTCTTCGGAGATGTGGGTGTCGCCCAAGTCGATGTCGTAGTGGAAGCCCTTTTCGGTCGCGGGGCCGTAGCCGAACTTCGCGTTCGGGTACAGGCGCTTGACCGCCTGAGCAAGGATGTGGGCCGCGGAATGGCGAATGACCTCGAGCTCTTGGTCCTCGGGACACTCGGCGACGGAGCCGTCTTTGCAGATAACCTTCATAGCGTGAAACCTTTCAATCGCTCTAAGCGCATATATGCTCAACAGTATACCGTCACAGGGCGCATCCCCCCAGATTTATTTCCCGATTGACCGTTTGCGACGCTGGAAAATGCTCTAACCTGTTCGCGAGAGAAGGAGGTTGCCTGATGGAGTGGTCGGTCGACGGGCAAACGCCCGAGTTCCTTGCGGTGACGAGGATGGCGACGCTTGCACCGGCGGTCGTCGACGCCATCATGGCGCACCTCGACATCCGCCCGGGCATGCGCGTGCTCGACCTCGGATGCGGCAGCGGCGAGTACGTCTTCCGCTTGGGCCACCACCCTGCCGTCCACGATGTGGAGTTCACCGGGCTCGACTACGACCAGCGCTTCGTCGACCTCGCCAACGAACGCGTCTCAGGGGACGCCGACGAGGGCCTCTTCGAGCCGGTCGACCGCCGCAACGCCTACGCGTTCATGCAGGGCGACGGCCTCGCGCTCCCCTTCGAGGAGGGGACGTTCGACGCCGTCGTCAGCCACACCTACCTCACGGCGATCCCCGACTACCAGGGCGCTTTGGCCGAGATGGTGCGCGTGTGCAAGCCGGGCGGCCAGGTGAGCTCCGTCACCAACCTCGGGAGCAACGTCAACGGCGTCGGGCGCTTCAGCCTGTTCAGCTCCGTCGTGGATCTCGAGACGGCGCCGCTCGTGCGCAAGGTCGAGGACTTCCGCGTGCACGGCATGAGCTACATCGACATGGGCTCGGGCATCCCCACCCACAAGGTCCAGCGCCTTTTCGCCCATGTCGGCCTGAGGGAAGTCGGAGCTGCGGCGCTCGGCCAGTACTTCAGCCTGAGCGATTGCCAGACGACGCCCGCGCAGTACGACCGCTACGTGAACCTGTTGCTCAAGATCGAGCAGGACAACGTCGCGCGCATGCGCTCGACGGACGAAGGCAGGGCCCTTCTGGCTCCCGAGGAGTGGGACCGCTACCTCTCGCTGGCGCAGAAGCGCCGAGACCAGCTGCTCGCCATGCGCGACGACCAGCAGAACCAAGAGTGGAGCTGGTTCGGCAACGCGGCGCTGCTCGTCTGGGGGCGCGTGCCGGAGGAG